>Ga0182013_10004702_pt1 | contig 16243 bp, 12 predicted proteins | sample 612S2MmetaG_FD_120487 | JGI IMG/M metagenome (GOLD analysis project Ga0182013, IMG submission 120487) | Permafrost microbial communities from Stordalen Mire, Sweden - 612S2M metaG | ecosystem: Environmental > Terrestrial > Soil > Wetlands > Permafrost | place: Sweden: Stordalen | collected...
CTCCCGCGACATCCGCAACCTGCTCCCGTTTTATCCCGGCTTGGTCAAGGATGCCACTGGTCAGGTGCACGTGGCCGGCTCGGAGACATGGGCGACCCTGGACATGCTGGATGGATTCGACATTCGCTCTCCAGTCAGCGGAGTCCTGGCCATGCGGGTAAGCGCCGACGCGGTTCGCTCCATCGACGCAGAGACGACGCGCTACCCCGTGGAGTTTGGCAGAAGCACCGGCGGCGTGGTGGCGTTCTACACCGGAATGGGCGATAACAAATTCCGCTTCAACACCACGGACTTTCTTCCCTCGTTCCAGGACATCAATGGAATTCGCTTTGATAAGTTCGTTCCTCGTGTCACCTTTTCCGGTCCGCTGGTGCCGAACCGCGCATGGTTCTTTGACGGACTGGAGGCGGAGTTCGACGACATCTATATCCGCGAGCTTCCTCAGAATGCCGCCACCAACCACCTCCTGCGCGGAAGCAATCTGGTCAGATTCCAAGCGAATGCGACGCCTGGCAACATCGTGTCAGGCGGCCTGTTGTGCAACGACTACCACTCTCCCTACGACGGTATCTCGTCGCTCGTTCCGCAGCAGAGCACCACAAAGCGCAATACGATCGCCTGGCTGCCCTACCTGCGCGATCAGCAGAGCTTCCACAACGGCGCGTTCCTTGACTTTGGGTTGGGCGTCGTGCGCTTCCGCGACGGATACGAGCCTCATGGTGACAGCCCCTTCCAGATCACTCCTGAGCTTTTTCTGGGCAGTTACTTTGAGAATCTCACCAGCCGTTCGCAGCGCATCGAAGGCAATGCGGCTCTGTATCTGCCCCCTCGTCACTGGGCCGGGCTGCACAATCTGAAAGCCGGCATCGATCTGGATCACATCGGCTTCGACGAAACCGTCACCCGCGCTCCAGTCGGCTATTTACGCGAAGACGGTACGCTGCTTCGGCGTAGTGATTTCCCCGCAACCGCGCCTTTCAGCCGCCACAATTTTGAGGCTGGCGCATATGTGCAGGACCGCTGGACTCCGCACTCCGGCCTGCTCATCGAACCGGGTTTGCGATTTGACTGGGACGAGATTCTGCGCAGGCCACTCGTTTCACCGCGCCTGGCCGCCGTCTACGTGCCCAAGGGAACTGAAGGAAGAACAAAGTTGTCCGCAGGCATCGGCCTCTATTACGAGCACACGCAATTGGAGTACCTGGCGCGCGCACTGGCCGGCATCCGCAACGACACCTACTTCGCAGCCGACGGCATTACCCCGCAGGGTCCGCCGCAACCGTCGGAGTTTTCAGCCAACGATGGATCGCTGCATGAGGCGCGCGCGCTGAACTGGAGCGTCGCGGTCGAACAAAGGCTTCCCGGCTCCCTTTATGTGCGCGCCGGTCTTCTCCGCAAGGTTGTGTCCGATGAATTCACTTACTCCAATCAGAGCGGCCTGGCAGCACTCTCAGGGAACTATGCGCTGACCAATTCCAGAGAGGATCATGACAATCTGGCCGAGATCGACGCCCGTCGGACGTTTGCCGGCGGCTACACGCTCTTTGCCGCGTATACCCACTCCTCCGCTCATACCAATGCCGCAATCGATTATGTGCCTACGCTCTCGATGCTCGGCCCTCAGCAGAGCGGCCCTCTGCCTTGGGACACGCCGAACCGCGTGCTCTCCTGGGGATGGCTGCCTTTCCTGGCGCCCGGCTTCAGAAAGCGTTGGGACTTTGTTTACTCCCTTGATTGGCATTCAGGCTTTCCGTTCACGTCAGTCAACGCCAACTATCAGGTTGTCGGCGCCGCGGGATCGCAGCGCTTTCCCAATTACCTTTCATTCAGTCCTGGGCTGGAGTGGCGCTTTCACTTTCGCGGGTCGTATTTCGGACTTCGCGGCGTCATCGAAAACATAACCGACAGCGAGAACCCGTTCGTCGTGAACAATGTTGTCGATTCGCCCCAGTACAGAACCTTCAGCGAGTTTGAGGGCAGAGCGTTCACCGCGCGCATCCGCCTGATTGGCTCAAAGAAATAGCCTCGGCTGGTTTTTTTGAAAGGGTACGACTTTGGTCGTGCCGCAAACGCAAGCAAATCAAGGTGGGCTTCAGCCCCTGAGGTATGCTTTTCGGGCTCCTCACTCCAACTCATCTCTTCTTCAGCAAGCTGCTAAGGACTCCATGGGCCAAGCGACTAAACTTGTTCACGAGACGCGTGTTGACCACTCTGCAAGCGAGATTCGCGGGGTTTCTAACCGCTTGGTCTTGTGCCAGCGTGGGAAAGCAGGAAATCGGGCGGTCAGAAAGCTTGATCGACCTTGACCATTTCTAGCGCGTTATGGGGTTTATGAGCCATGCCTTTTTCGCGACGTAATTTTCTTCGCACCGCCGGTGGCGCATATGCCGCAGCGGCCTCAACTCCTCTTTTGAAGGCCTTGTCATCTGCCGACGCCGCTTCCCAAACAAACGAAAATGGTTGCAATCCCATCGTGATCGGTGTCGGTCTGTGCGATCCCCAGGTTCGCGTCTACGACAATCATGTTTACCTCTACGCCACCCACGACGCTGATCCGAACAGCAAAGGTTTCGTGATGAACGGCTGGTGGGTCTGGCATTCAGAGGATCTCGTTCACTGGGAGCAGGTCAGCACCCTCAAGCCTGAACAGACCTATTGGGGCAAGCCCACCACCGAGTGCTGGGCGACCGACGCCATGCGCCGCAATGGCAAATACTATTTCTACTTCTCCCGAGGCCCTGAAGAGATCGGCGTCGTCCAGGGCGATACGCCCAGAGGCCCTTGGCACGACCCCTTGCACAAGCCGTTAATCGCCAAAGGCTCTTGCCCAACAGAAGCTCGCGATCCCGGCATTCTGCAGGAGGAAGACGGCACCAGCTACATCGTCTTCGGGGTTTGGGACTACTACATAGCCAGGTTGAACGAGGACATGGTCTCTCTGGCCGAGACTCCTCGCAAGATTGTGCTTGACCGGAAGATGGGCCCATACGGCCCCGGCAAGACAGACGACAAGCCCTTCCTGCATAAGCGCAAGGGTATCTACTATCTTTCCTGGGGCTGTTACTATGCCATGTCCCGCAACGTCTACGGACCCTATGTCTACAAGGACTCGATCATCAAGCCGGACCGCGTGGCGCCCATCTTCCGCGATCGCCTCATCCACCAGAACGACCCGGCGGAGCAGCAAAGCCGGCAGTTTGACGCGCTCACCCTCGATCGTCACGCATCCTTCTTCGAGCTTTACGGCCAGTCCTATTTCATTTGTAACGACCAGGCGTGGCCGGGCACTCAAACCTTCTTTCGCGACTCGGTCATCAGCTACCTCCACTACCGCGACAATGGCGAAATAGAGACCGTAGACCTCACCCGCATCGGAGTGGGCCAGTACGATGCGCACCAGCCAATGCTCTCTGCCGCGAACTATTTCGCTACAGAGAACACATCGGTAGCGCAGTGCCCTGAAGGAGGCTACGAGGTGCGCGGCATCTCCGGCAAAAGCTCGCTTGCTTATCCCAATATTCGCAACCTTGCTCCGGGCGCCACCATCTCCATGCGCGCATCCTGCACCGATCCTCAAGGCGCGACAGTCGAGGTCTACTCCGATGCGTCCAGCCCCGAGCTACTGCTGAGCCTTCACGTCCCATCCACCGGCAGCCCCACAAGCTACCGCACCGCCTCCAGTCGTCTCAAGCACTCAACGACCGTGTCCGGGCTTCGCCTGCGCTTCAAGACCACGACTACAGAGGCTCTTCGGCTTCAATGGCTCAAGCTCGTCTAGGCGCGTGTCTGCGAAGCGATGAGGCCCCGTTTCCCCGCCGGCCATGGCATTGTTGGCAACTGGGCCAACGTGTATTCTGTAGCTTACTGGCGGCTAAGTCGACTGTTTGATGTAGTACCTGCATGGTTGCCCCATCCTTGCGGCGTATTTGTCTTTGCCGCAAGGGTGGGAAGCACGAAATCAGGTGGTCAAGGTCTTGGCCGCCCTAAACTGCACGCACCGCAGGGGCGTCATGAGCCCGGTTGGCGAATTGCTGAGTCTCCGTGAATCCAGAAATCCAGGAAAATACAGTAGTTGAAGTTGCTGCTGAGGCGCTGCCCGGGTGGTTCACCCCGTTTGTGCCGCGCCGGGGCCTCGCCAACGGTCACCTGCAGACCATTGTGGGCAACTTCTTCCCGCGTCCCGAGTTCCAAATCCCCTACACCGCGGAGATGGTTGAAGTGGACCCCGCCGACGGCAGCCGTGTCCTCTGCCACTGTCACTGGCAGCCTGAACAGGTGAGGGCATCGCGCCTCACCGCGGTGCTCGTTCATGGTCTTGAAGGCTCGTCCGACTCCCGCTATATCCAGGGCATTGCGGCGCGTGCCTGGGATGCAGGCTGCAATGTGGTTCGCATGAACATGCGCAACTGCGGCGACACGGATAAGCTCACGCCCACTCTCTACCACTCCGGGCTGTCGGGCGATGTGGGCGAGGTGGTGCGCCATTTCACGGCGCTCCATGGCCTGCGTCAGGTGGCCCTGGTCGGATATTCCATGGGCGGTAACCTCGTCCTCAAACTGGCAGGGGAGTGGGGCGGCCGTTCACCGCTTGTGGCCGTGGCCGCGGTCTGCCCGGCCATCGACCTGGCCGCCGGTTCCGACGCTCTGCATGAGCCCGTCAACCGCCCTTACGAGTGGCATTTCCTCCGCGGGCTCATGCGGCGCTATCGCCGCAAGGCCGCGTTTTACCCTGAGCTTTTTGACTCCGACAGTGTGGGCCGGGTGCGCTCTGTGCGCCAGTTTGACAACAAAATAGTTGCCCGCTACTGCGGCTTCCGCGACGCCGACGACTACTATTACCGCGCCGCCGCTGCCCGCGTGGTTGACGGCATCGCGGTGCCCACGCTCATCCTCCGCGCCCTCGACGATCCCTTCATCCGCCTCAACCCCGAGACCCGCGCCGCGCTGCGCGCCAACCCGCATGTCATCTTGGTTGAGACGGCGCACGGAGGCCACTGCGCCTATCTTTCCCGCGACCCCGGCAACGAGATTCATTGGGCTGAGGCCACCGTGATTCGCTACCTTCTGCACATTGCCGGAGGCGCCAATGGAAGCTGACTGGGAGGTCGAGGTTGGCCCAGAGGCGCCAGTCATCGACGCGCTGTGGCCGGGGTTTGTCGATCTGCGTTCCGCTCCTCGGCAAGCGCACACGTTCCCTGAGGTTGCCCAGCTTCCGCCGTTGGCCGCAGTGCTGGCCAGGCTCAATGCCCCCGCGTCGCCCGTGTGGACCTCGCGCTGCGATGTGTGGCCGCTCGAAGACTTCGATCCCGACGAGATGGATGCGCCGCGCGGCGTCGCCCTTCATGCCCTTGCCTGTTACATCGATCTCTTGCCCGGCAGCCGCGTGCAATGGCCTCAGCTAGCCCTGGCCGTTGACTGGTGCAAACTCCTGTGCGTCCGCCTGCGCGCAATTCCGCTGCCCTCGTGCCGTGCCGATTGCGTCGTTCGCAGCGCAGTCATCGATCCCGAGCGGTCGGAATTCGGCCTCACCGCCTACCTCAGCGCGGCAGCGCCAGCCCCCGCCGCGGCATCCGGCGCCCTGGCATCCGCGCTCGCTGCCTTCGCAGATGCCATCCTCCTCGCCGAGCCTCCCGAAAAGCCCGGTTCAAAGTTACAATAAGGAGACGTGGGCGAGTAGCTCAATTGGATAGAGCAACGGCCTTCTAAGCCGTAGGTTTCGGGTTCAAGCCCCGACTCGCCTACCATTTAGAATCAGTAGATTACTGGCGGGTTGACGCCTCGTCTGCCTTGGGACCTTGTCTGAGTTTGATTGCAGCCCACATGGGTATAATGATTTACTGCTCCACTTACCTGTATGATCCTACCGGACTCCAACCCGGGAACCACGCACTCTGGTTCCAACTCCGAGCGACCTTCAACTATGGCGCAAACAAATCCTGCTATTTCATGCCCGCGGCTCACTGTTGTGGTCCCATGCCACAACGAAGAGGAGGTGTTGTCAGAAACTGTGTTGCGCCTCAGTAACTTGCTCGATGCATTAAGTCGAGCTTCGTTGATCGCCGAACCGTCGATCTATTTTGTGGATGATGGCTCGACGGACGATACGTGGCACGCTATTGAGCGGCTGGCGGCAAAAGATGCTCGTGTGCACGGCCTCAAGCTGTCAAGAAACTTCGGGCAACAGAGCGCAATTCTCGCGGGATTACTCATGGCTCCGGGAGATGCCCTAATCAGCATCGACGCCGACCTGCAAGACGATGTGGCGGCGATAGAAGAGATGGTACGCGCATACTATCGTGGCGCCGACGTTGTTTACGGAATTCGGCGCAATCGCGATACGGATGGTTTTTTCAAGCGCACTACTGCTGAAGGCTACTACCGGGTTCTGCAGGCAATGGGCGTACAACTCATGTTCAATCACGCTGATTTTCGTCTGATGAGCAGACGCGTGGTTGAAGAGCTGCGCAATTGCAAAGAAAGTAACCTGCTATTAAGAGGATTGATTCCACAGCTCGGCTTTCCTTCTGAACTGGTTTACTACGATCGGCAAGTACGTTATGCGGGAGAGACCAAATATTCGATCCCGAAAATGGTCGCTCTGGCTGTGAACGGCATAACTTCGTTCACCGAAATACCGCTGAAGTTCATCACGGTGCTCGGCATGCTCGTTTCATTATTCAGCTTTGGCTTGGCTGCATGGGCGTTGATCGCCAAGTTTCTCCACATGGCCTCTGTCCCGGGCTGGGCTTCGGTCGTAATTCCGCTTTACATGTTGGGGGGAATACAACTGTTGTGCCTAGGAGTCATCGGACAATACCTGGCGAGGATCTACTCTGAAGCGAAGGCCAGACCTCGATTCATCGTTGAGAAGAGCGTGTAGCCCAAAATGTGTCTCTGAGGTTGGAGCAGGCGATCAGCCGTTCATCGGACCGGAGGCTCGATTCCGTTGATTGCAATTCAGCCTCCAACTTCGGGCCAATACCGAAACAGAGTCCCGGTTCTATAGGGGCAATTGGGCGAGCAACGCATACTGACCGCCAAGGGGCACTTTGGATAACACTCTTTCAAAGGTGCCGAATTTTTCGAATAGAGCTTCAGGGAGATAGAGAAAGTATTCCCGACGGGGTGATGCGAAGCCAGTTGTCTCAAGCATCTTTGCCGCTTCGCGTGCAGTTAGAAGTTCCGCGTCCACGTCCACTGGGCATCGCTTCACAATGGAACGAGTGATTGGATTCCAGGGATTGTGTTCAATGATGCAACACCACCCACCGGGGCTCAGCACCCTCCGCATTTCCTTGATCAGAAGCATGCGGTCCTCGCCATGAACATGGTGAAAGACACAAACAGCAGTCACGAAATCGACCGAGCCATCACTAAAGGGCAACTTGACCGGAGATGGCTGCTGATAGGTCTTGAACGAGGCATTCGAGAGCAGCATATTGGGAGAGGGGTCGCAACCAATTGCATTAGCGAAGTTCTCGCCCGCCAATTTTAAGAGTTCGCCTTGACCACAACCAACATCCAGCCATCTCTGTGCCCCCGGTACCACGCCGGCATTTCTTAAAAGTCTCTCAATGAGATGCCATTTTCTGCGGTGGAAATGGATGGGATCCTGGGCGAAGCGATCTCTGAGCGGGTCTTCAAGCAAAGTAGCATAGGTGGGCGCATACTGGTCGAACTCAGGGGACTTCTTGCTGTCGTTCTCCAATGAGTCTGCCATTTCACTCCGCAACCCGCACTCCTCACCCACTCATTTCGTTGGTTAGACCTTCCCAATGTAAGGCTGGGAGATGATGTACTACGGGACCGCATCCGAGATGCGATGTCCGAAGTAGCATTACCGATCACGCGCCAAGCCAATATACCCCCAACCTGTTAAAAGTGCTAGAGCACCTTAGTTGTACTCTATGGTGCTGCATTGGATGGGGTACGAATGGCACTGAGTCTTCTTCTCTTAACCGGCGAGATTTCCGGGAACGGTTCGCACAAATATTACGGAGTTGTTGTCAGAATAGACAATCTTCCACGCATGCAAAAGCGCTAAGGTGCGAACCATTGGAGAGTGGCTGTCTAAAAGGCAGAAATTGACCCGGTACTTTTGGAGCAGTGAATTTGGGTCACTGTGCAGCGTGGCCCAGTCTCTAAATTCACCGATGAAGCCTGACCACTCGTAGACATCGACTCGACCGTCCACCATTACCGGGTATTCTGGCGCTGCCCAGATCAGGTAGCCTCCAAACACGAATTCGTTCAGCATTGGTCCGGACAGGTGGTTGCTCTTGATGAATTCCACTGCCTTCACCGGGCTCTGATCCTCCACCTGTTTTCGCAGATTCCGACCGTCCGGAAAGGCCAGGACAACGACAAGCAGGGATATCCCGATGAGCACCGCATTCGGCCAGATGCGATCCTTTTCTGCGTTGTATCCCTCCCACGATGTTGAGAGTTGGCGAGACAGGATAGGCGCGGCCAATATGCCGAACGCGAACATCGTGCGTGCATGGCTGACACCAAGCCATGTGCCAATCACTAACAACAGCAACTCATCCCAGAACAAGTCGGAGCGACGGATGACTACGAGAAGAAACGTGGAAAGCAGGACGGCCAACAACGCAACGCCGCGAGCTTCAGTCATTTGCGTCGGCTGCCATTCTTGTACATTGCTTAGATTGATGGGCTGATGCAGCATCGTATCTACGGGATAAAGTACTTGCTTCAAACCAACCGGATTCAGGAACACTGCAGCGATTGAGAGAGACATTGCCAGCGCCAGCACGCGCCGGCAATGGGGCTCCCATCGCGGCGCCACGAGCGAACCCGACCGGAAATTGAAGAGAGAGCCGAAAAGAAAAATCCCTGCAACTACGAAGCCGAGGAAGAAGGACCCATGACAATTTACCCAAACGACAAACAAGACTGGTAGCCAGAAGAACCAGCGGGGATTGCGATTTCGCCCCAGATGAATCAAGGTCAATTCAACTATCAACATGAGATAGCCGAGCAGCTGAGGCCGCACAGACAGGCCGATGGTGGCGAATAGCCAAATAGAGATCGCCCCTACAAAAGCCACCTTGGCATTTCCTGAGTAGAGTGTGCAGAGGCCATAGCCGGCGATCAGAAGAATTGCGCTGAACAGGCATAACCAGAGCATCAGGCCAGAAAGCCCCCATCCCTTATAAGCAAGGAAAATCATCAACTGTGACAGCCATTCGTGGGGTATTGAGGCTTGATGGTTAGTCGTGTAAGAAAAACCATCAGTTACCGGGATGGAGTGGGTCGTCCAGATGACGTCGCCCATTTTAAGGTGCCACCACATATCCGGATCATCGAAGCGCGAGCGCACCGTCAGCACCGCGAGCACGGCCAGAAGGACCGCAAGCATTGCAGGGAAGGAGAAGACCTTTTGGAATGCATTCATAGACCCGGAATGGGAGGATGCCTGGCTGCCGAACTCCGCGGGTGCCTTGCTGCTATCTTGCACGGTCTTCACCCTTCCGCCAAATGATATTGGACACCGCGAATATTCTCCGCCAGTCTATAGCGAGGCTGCCCTAAATAGTTCCGCGATGAAATCGACGAGGCACTCTACCTGTTCATTCACCTAAGCCGGGCAACAACAGGCACCGTCGTAGGTGAAACTGAGAGTGCGCAGCAGGGTCAGATCGCGGCCGCGATGCTCTCTGATGTTACAGCCATCACCATCTCGCGAATCGAATCGATGACCAAATCGGGTTCATCGAGATGAATCCAGTGGGCGCTGGCAGCCGCAATCACCTGTTGCACATTGTCGCCGATGCGATCAAGACACTGATCAGAAAGCGGAGTCGACTTACCCGGGGTCAGCACCTTCACCGGAATTTCGCGGATGGGATGGGCGTCCTGCATCTCGCGGACCGTATCGGGGACTGCTTCGACGTGACTGCGCATGCCGGCGTAGTAGCCGGGGCGGGACCAGTGAGCTGCAACGATGGGCCACACCTCTCTGGGCATTTTGCCAACCTCTTCGGTGACTCGATCGAGCACCTGGCGGCCACCGGCACCGGCGGCACCGGCCAACTTGCCAGAGAGGCGGCCAGAACGGCAAAGCAGCGAAGTTACGGCAAGGCGGGCAAGCCCGAATCGTGCAATCGGGATTGCGAAACGGGACAGTCTCTTGCCTCTCTCGAGCATGCCTTGTTTGGCTGGATTGAGAGGCGGCCATTCCTCACAGCGCATAGGATCGATGAGGACCACACCCGCCACATCTTCGGGATAGCTGAGCGCATAGCGGCGCATGACCAGTCCGCCGAAAGAATGTCCTACAAGAATGTAAGGCGGCTTGATGCCCGCACATCGCAACATCGCGTGCAACTCGACGGCGATATTTCCGGGGGTGCGCGAGGTGCGGCATGGGCTGCTCCAGCCGAGGCCGCTGCGATCATAGGAAGCAGTACAAGTGAAGCGTGAGACTGTCTCCTGTATGTGGTACCAGTTCAGATTCGTTGCAGCGATGCCGGCTTCGAAAAGCACAGCCGGGCCGCCCGAGCCCTTTTCAACCACGTAAAGTCTGCTTCGCCCTCCAATATTGACCCAGCGCCCGGGGCCGGAATAGCGCAACCGGTCGCGATGCGCGCCGATTCTCTGGTAAAGAAACCCTGCGCCCAGGAGAGCCGTGCCAATCAGCAAGATCGAGAGTAGGAGGAGCATAGACGATCCTAAAAATGAGCGACCTGCTCAGGACTGAAGTCCCTGAGGTTGAGATTCGCTTTTGCGCTGCCGCGGTCGACGATCAAAAGCGTCGAACCCGCGCCTCCGCGAACCTTGACTTCCACCTGGCTGGCCGACCACACACCGCCAGTCTGACGCAAACCAATATAGGTGAACTCCTTCACCGTCCCTGTTCCTCTCTGAGTCTTCTCAGCATACACAGGGTAGCCAATAGCGTGGTCGAGCCATGTCCGAACTTCGGCATAGTGTGTATGGTCCGCGGCTCCCGGAGTGCTTTTCAAAACATCACAGTCGCGTGCGCCGAATCTGGTTCTTTGCAAAATTGCCTGGCCTTGCCAATAATACTGCGGCTCAAGAAAGTCCTCATAGCTAAAACCAGAGCTGAGTAGATCGTCTCCCCACTTGTCGAACGGAAGTGGGGTCGGCGCGGTGTCGCCCGGATGCGCAATCCGGATCGAATTCTGTCCGTTGGGCCGCATTTCCAGCAGAAGGTGGACGCGGGCATTGGCGGGGGAAGAAACTTCGCAGAGCACACGCAGAACACCGGAAAACCAGCGCGCCTTGATGGTGATGCCATAGCTGGTCCGTGCACCGGCGGCATCTACACGAACGAGGCGGCCGGTGGCGCGGTAGTCTGCCGACTCCACGTGCTGGCGCGGACTGGCAAGCACCGCGTGCACATCCGCGGCATGCGCCGAGATGGCCAAGAGCAGCGCTGCCGCTAGTGCGGCCAGAGAGATCTTCATGACTCAACCTTACCGTCGCGGATGCGAATATGCCGAGGTGCAGAGTTGGCGATTTCATTGGCGTGCGTGACGACAATGAGCGTCATACCGTGCGTTTTCTGAATACCGGTGAGCACCTCCATAATGTTTGCGGAATTCACGCTGTCGAGATTTCCGGTAGGCTCATCAGCCAGCAGGATGGAAGGGTGATTGGCCAGCGCTCGCGCAATCGCGACGCGCTGGCGCTCACCGGCAGAAAGCTCGTTAGGGTACCTGTCCATGCGCTGTTCGAGGCCCATTTCGCACAGCAGAGCTTCGGCCCGTTGCACGCGGCTGTTGCCGCCATGACTTACGCCAAGCAACGGCGCCTGCACATTTTCAATTGCGCGCAGGGTGGGCAGCAGGTAAAACGCCTGGAAAATAAACCCGACATGATGGCAGCGATAGGTGTCGAGGTCGATGGCCGATCCTAGCGGCTCACCCCTGAACAGGACTTCTCCGCCGGTTGGTGTGTCGAGTCCGCCGAGCAGTTGCAGCAGGGTGGATTTGCCGCTGCCGCTGGGTCCGCTGATGGCAACGAATTCGCCGGCAGTGATCGACAGATCGACACCGCGCAATGCTTCGATTCGCCCTTCATCGTAGCTCTTGGTAAGGTTCCGCACTTCAAGCAGGGGAGTCGTCATGCCGCAAGGCCTCTAGCGGAGAGAGGCAGATGCGGCGCCACGCCGGGAACCCAACGGCCTGCGACTCGGCAAGAATATAGACTTTCGCCGCCATTGCTCCAGGATACGCTCAGCCATTCCTGATCAAGAAAGGGGCGGAAAGAACCGGACAAGCTTGTAAAGAATGCACCGTTCACTCTGGCGCCTCTGCCCGAAGTCAGCTGTGTTCGATCTCGCCGGCGCGAGAGATTTTTACATGTAAACCATGTGAAGGACAATTGGGCCGCCATGCAGATGGGTTAAGCCCTCGCATTTTCAGGGTTGATTAAAAGTCTATCCAGTGGCGGTCGCTGTGTCCATCGCCGAGTTGAAGCGAGCGCAGGAGGGACGATCTGCGGTGTTGCCGCGCCCACCTCAGAACCTGCCTTGATTCAGCAGCTTGCGATCTCAAGCAATTGTCCAGCGCAGGGGGCTGCACAATCGTGTCGTTGAAAGTGTATGATGCCCTCGCCGCGTCCCCGTGACTGCAATTGCGCGGCGCATCCTCTGGAGGACACTTCAATGGCGACATTGACAGCCGTGCATCCGGGCAAGCTCAGCGACCAGGTGAGCTTCCGCCCCCGTTATGGAAACTACATTGGCGGGAAGTGGGTCGAACCTGCTTCCGGCCAATACTTTGAGAACGTCACCCCGGTCACCGGGAAAACATTTTGCGAGATTCCGCGCTCCAACGCCCAGGATATTGATAGGGCCCTGGACGCGGCGCATGCAGCACGCGAAGGCTGGGGCCATACCAGTCCCACCCAGCGCGCCATCATCCTCAACCAGATTGCCCAGCGGATGGAAGACAACCTCGACATGCTGGCTCTTGCTGAGACCTGGGACAACGGCAAGCCTATCCGCGAGACCACCGCAGCAGACATTCCTCTGGCCATCGATCACTGGCGCTACTTTGCCGGATGCATCCGTGCCCAGGAAGGCACCATCTCTGAGATCGACCGGGACACGGTAGCCTACCATTTCCACGAACCGCTGGGCGTGGTGGGGCAGATCATTCCCTGGAATTTCCCCATCCTGATGGCCACCTGGAAGCTGGCGCCGGCGCTGGCAGCGGGCAACTGCGTGGTGCTGAAGCCGGCTGAACAGACTCCGGCGAGCATCCTGGTGTGGGCCGAGCTGGTGGGCGACCTGCTGCCTGCGGGTGTTCTGAATATTGTGAACGGCTTTGGACTGGAAGCGGGCAAGCCCCTGGCCTCCAGTTCGCGCGTAGCCAAGATCGCCTTTACCGGCGAAACCACAACCGGCCGGCTCATTATGCAATACGCCAGCCAGAACCTCATCCCCGTGACCCTCGAACTGGGCGGCAAGTCACCGAACATCTTCTTTGCCGACGTTTGCCAGGAAGACGATGATTTCTTCGACAAGGCAATCGAGGGCTTCGTCATGTTTGCGCTGAACCAGGGTGAGGTTTGCACCTGTCCCAGCCGCGCGCTTATCCAGGAGAGCATCTATGACAAATTCATGGAGCGGGCGCTGAAGCGGGTGGCGGCCATCAAGCAGGCCAATCCGCTGGAGCCTTCGACCATGATTGGGGCCCAGGTTTCAAGCGAGCAACTGGAAAAGATTCTGAGCTACATCGACATCGGCCACAAGGAAGGTGCGCAACTGCTGGCCGGTGGCGGACGGGCACATATGGGCGGCGAACTGGAGGGCGGCTATTATGTGCAGCCAACAGTCTTCCACGGCCATAACCGCATGAGAATCTTCCAGGAAGAAATCTTTGGGCCCGTGGTGTCGGTAACCACGTTCAAGACCGAAGCGGATGCACTGGAGATTGCCAACGACACGCTCTACGGCCTGGGTGCCGGGTTATGGAGCCGTGATGCCAATCGCTGCTATCACCTCGGACGCGGCATCCAGGCTGGGCGGGTGTGGGTGAATTGCTACCATGCCTATCCGGCGCACGCGGCGTTCGGTGGTTACAAGCAATCGGGTATTGGGCGCGAAACGCACGCCATGATGCTTGACCACTATCAGCAGACCAAAAACCTGCTGGTGAGTTACAGCCCGAAGAAGCTGGGCTTCTTCTAGCCAAGGGGGCCGAGTGATGGCAGAGCTACCCAGGCAAGTACTGGCGACCGATCTGGCAATTCACCTGATAAGGGTTCTGCGCGAGAAGCATGGCCCGCTGATGTTCCACCAGTCGGGGGGCTGCTGCGACGGCAGCTCTCCGATGTGCTATCCGCGCGGCGAGTTCATTACAGGTGACTCGGATGTGCAACTGGACACGGTAGATGGCGAACCGTTCTACATGGGCCGCAGCCAGTTTGAATACTGGAAACACACGCAACTGATTCTGGACGTGGTGCCGGGCCGCGGGGGCATGTTCTCTCTGGACGGGCCGGAAGGCTTCAGGTTCCTGATCCGCTCACGCGTTTTTGACGATGCGGAGATTGGCGAACTGCGCGCCGCCGGGCGCATTTAGGGCAGTTCCAAAATTTATGTGGCTTTTTGGGAGGATGAACAAGCAAGCATGAGAGAAGTCGTAGTCGCTTCAGCGGTGCGGACCGCAGTGGGCAAGTTCCAAGGCTCACTGCAGACGTTTTCCGCACCGCAATTGGGCGCCCTTGCGGTGCGCGAGGCGGTGCGCCGCGCGGGCATCGACGCCAGAGCTGTAGACGACTGCATCATGGGCTGCGTCATCCAGGCCGGGCTGGGCCAAAATCCTGCGCGGCAAGCCGCACTCTATGGCGGCCTATCCCCGGAGTCGGGCGCGCTCACTGTCAACATGGTCTGCGGCTCGGGACTGAAGGCTGTGGCCATGGCAGCGCAGGCCGTCCAGACCGGCGACGCGGAGATAGTGGTGGCCGGGGGCATGGAGTCCATGACCAACGCACCGTTTCTGCTGCCCCAGGCGCGAACGGGTTATCGCATGGGCAATGCCGCACTGGTGGACGCGATGATCTACGACGGCCTGTGGGACATCTACAACGACTTCCACATGGGAGCCGCCGGAGAACTGGTGGCCGAGAAGTTTGGCATTGGCCGCGGAGAGCAGGACTCCTTTGCCGCCGAGTCGCACCGCCGCGCAGCCACCGCCACGGCGCAGGGTTTCTTCCGCGACGAGATATTGCCCGTCGAGTTGCCACAAGCTAAAAAGGGCGAACCACCTCGACTCTTTGCCGCCGACGAGAGCATTCGCCCAGACACCACGGTGGAGATTCTGGGCCGGCTGAAGCCAGCATTTCAGGAAAACGGCACGATCACTGCCGGCAATGCTCCCGGCGTGAGCGACGGCGCCGCGGCCCTGGTGGTCACCAGCGTGGAGCGGGCCCGGGAATTGGGGCTCAAACCGCTGGCCGCAGTTCGTGCGCAGGCAACCGGCGGCCGGGACCCGAAGTGGATGAGCCTGGCTCCAATTGACGCCGTCCGCAAGGCGGCCGCAAGGGCCGGTTGGACCCTGGGCGAAGTGGATCTCTACGAGCTGAACGAAGCGTTCGCGGTCCAGGCCCTGGCCGTCAATCGCGAACTGGGCCTCGACCCCGCGCGTGTCAACGTCCACGGTGGCGCAGTGGCCATCGGACACCCCATTGGCGTCAGCGGCGCCCGCGTTCTGGTTACGCTCCTTTACGCCTTGCAGCGCTACGACAAGACGAAGGGTATGGCGGCGTTGTGCCTCGGGGGCGGCAACGCCGTAGCCCTGGCCGTCGAACGTCTCTAAATGCGACAGTTATAAATCGAAGATTCCGGAGAGAACCGAGTGCCCCGGCTTTGCCTGATAATTGGCTCTTGCCCAAGAGCTTGGCAGCTTGCCCAAGAACTCAGTTGGAGCGGTCACGTTGTTGAACCAGAATTCGCAAAATTAATACGTGCCTTTGGATCGTTGCGCTCCGTTAGGCATCTTTGTTTCTCCCGATAAATTCTTGCTGGTTTCAACGAAATGCCGCCAGCCGCGGCTATTTACCTACTCGTTACTGACGGATAGGCGACAAACCACGCAGTGCCAGCCGGACCCGCAAGAAATCGCAGAAACTCAGCGCGACTAATTCGTGGTGCCGCTAAGGAGCGAAACGTTAGAGTCGGAATGGCTCAGCCGCTTCTCAATTCGATTTAACAGCCGTATAACGCTTGCAAGGGCAAACCATAGCA
>Ga0182013_10004703_pt1 | contig 16243 bp, 18 predicted proteins | sample 612S2MmetaG_FD_120487 | JGI IMG/M metagenome (GOLD analysis project Ga0182013, IMG submission 120487) | Permafrost microbial communities from Stordalen Mire, Sweden - 612S2M metaG | ecosystem: Environmental > Terrestrial > Soil > Wetlands > Permafrost | place: Sweden: Stordalen | collected...
AGAGAGGAGGTGGTCCAACTGAGCAATCAACGTTTCGGGACCCTGGAGGTGGCTGGCCGCTGAGGCGGCTCGCTGTACCACCTGGCGAATCCCAGCCAGACACCCACCGGGCGACCTAGCCGGACCGTGGTCCCATCCGGCGCCTCACGGGCCTCCCGGTGTTCACACAGCAAACGCACCACCCGAAGGGCGCCTCTCCGGAGGCGCCCTTCGGCGTGCCGGGCGGGGGCCTCAGGGGCGCATGGTCGTCTCGTCGACGTCGAGGGCCGCCCGCACATCGTCGGCGACCGGCTGGGACACCTTGCGCCGGGCCACCATGCGGTCGAGCTCGTCCCGCTCGAGTTCGATGACCAGGTGACGGAGCTCGACCTCGGCCTCGAAGGAGCGGGTCTCCCCCTCGGCGGGAGGTCCGGCGTCGTCGGCGGCCACCCCGTCGTCGGACAGCAGCTCGAGTCGGCGGTCGACCTGGGCGAGCAGGGCCTCGTACCCGGTGCGCACGCGGTCGGTCACGTCGGCGGGGGTGCCCCGGGCCGCCGCCAGGTCGTCGATACGGGTGAGCGCCAGCACGGCCAGGCGGCGACGGGCCTCGGCGGCCAGGACCTGTTCCTGCTCGCCCGGGGAGACCAGGCCCAGGCGGCGGATGAGGGGGGGCAGGGTGAGGCCCTGGCCCACCAGGGTGGCCACGATCACGGCGAAGGTGAGGAACAGCACGAGGTCGCGCTCGGCGAAGGAGGTGGGCAGGGCCAGGGCGGCGGCCAGGCTGATGGCCCCCCGCATGCCGGCCCAACCGACGACGGTCGTCTCGCGCCAGGTGGCGGGGGTGCCCTGGTTGGTGCTGAAGAGGGTGCGGCCCCCGGGCAGCGCCGTGGCCCCGAACATCCACACCAGTCGCAGCACGACGACGGTGCCCACGACGGCCAGGGACTCGGCGACGAGGGAGCCCGACGTCCGTTGCGTCAGCGACTCGAGGACGGGTCGGAGCTCGAGCCCGACCAACAGGAACGAGAGCCCCGTCAGGAGGAAGACGACGAGCTCCCAGATCTGTCGCTGCTGGAGGCGGGCGGCGGCGGTCAGGGACCGTGACCCGTACCGGCCGAAGTAGAGACCGGTGGCGACGACGGCGAGGACGCCCGAGGCGTCGAGCTTGTCGGAGGGCAGGTAGGCGGCGAAGGGCAGGATCAGGAGGACGGTGTTCTCGATGACGGGCGTCTCCACCCGACGCAGTAGCCGCGAGCCGATCCAGCCCACGGCGAGGCCGATGCCCACCCCGACGACCACGGCGTAGACGAACCGGGCGGTGACGTCGACGACGGTCAGGGACGTGGCCACGGACGCCACGGCCACCTGGTAGGCGGTCAGCGCGGTCGCGTCGTTCATGAGGCCTTCGCCGCCCAGGATGGTGACGAGGCGCCGGGGTAGGCCGAGCTTGCCGGCGATCTGGGTGGCTGCCACCGAGTCCGGGGGCGACACGATGGCCCCGAGGGCGAAGGCCTCGCCCCAGCTCGACTGGGGCACGAGGAGGTGGAAGACGACGGCCACCGCCGCCATGGTGGCGAGCACCAGGCCGACGGCCAGCAACAGGATGGGCCGCCAGTGCGTCGACAGCTCGCGGGCCGACGTGTCGAGCGAGGCGTCGTAGATGAGCGGGGGCAGGAACACGAGCAGGATCAGGTCGGGCTCGAGGGTGACGCGGTGGGCCACGGGCAGCAGCGCCACCACCAGGCCGGCGACGACCAACAGGATCGGATACGCGATGCGCAGGCGGTCGGCGATGGTGGCGACAGCCACCACGGCGATGAGCAGCCCGAGGATCTCGGCGATGCTCACGACCGGCGGGGCCGCCCGGGCCGCTCCACCCGGGCGGTCACGACCAGGAGCCGAGCACCGGCAGCCCGTCCGCCGTCAGCCGGCCGAGGAGCCAGGCCAGCTCGTCCCGCCCGTCGAGCGCGCCGGGGTCGGGGAGCCGGGTGCCGTCGGGCAGGCGTTCCGTCGCGCCGGCCCGCATCTCGGGGAGCCGGGCCTCGACGAAGGCGTCGGGCCAGTCCCGGTGCGTGGGACCGCAGCCGAGGTCGACCAGGTGGACCTCGACCTCGAGCCAGCGCCGCCCGGGCAGTTCGGACAGGGGACGCGGCCGGCCCGAGGCGTCACGGGTGACGCTGGCCCAGGCGTGGGCGGGCACGTCCGACCACGCGTCCAGCAGACGGGTCGACGACTCCTCCAGGTCGAGCTGCAGGGCGGCGGCCGGCCGGTGGGCCCCGGCCTCGATCTCGCCCTCGCGCTGCGCGGCTCCCCCCGGGTACTGGTCGACCGACACCCCGTCGATGGACGCCCGGGTACGGCGGACGTGGCTGTCGGCGTTGCGGGCCAGGTGGGTCACGAGATGGCCCACGCTCCAACCCGGTAGCCGTGACGGTGCCGCCACGTCGTCGTCGCCGAGGGGACCGACGACGGCGATCAGGCGGAGCTCGGCGTCGTGGACGGCGGCCAGCGCCTCGACGGGTGCAACGGGGGACGTCGCCATCCCCGACAACCTACCGGTCGCGTCACCAGCCGTCGCTGCCCGGAACGCCTTTGAACGGGCCGGTCACCGAGTCGGTCACCCACCCGCCGTAGAAGCCGCCGGGCTGGGGGACCACCTGCTCGTCGTCGACGTAGCAGGCGTCCATCGGCCCGGCGTAGAAGGCCACGTACCCGGCGATGGGGGTGAACCCGGGCGTGGGGTGGTCGTACCCCCACGCCGCGTCGCGCGCGGTGCGGTCGCCGGCGGTCACGTCGAAGTAGTGGGCCTCGCCCTTCCACTCGCACCACGAGCCCCGACGGGTCCGGACCACGGCCCCGTCGGCGATGTCGTCCGGGGGGAGGTAGTAGTTCGGTGGGTGGCTCGTCTCGAGCACGCGGTACGCCCCGGTGGTGTCGGCGATCGTGACACCGCCGAGGACGACGCGGATGCGCGCCGTCACCGGCTCGAGGCGGGGTGGTCGTGGGTAGTCCCACACGGACTCCCGTCCGGGCACCCGTTCCACGTCACGGGGTCCGGGCGGTCGGAGGAATCGCACCGCCCCACTATGCCTGTCGCGCCCGCATCGCCGAACGCGCCACGGTGCCCGGTGCCCGGCCCGCCGGGGTGACGAGGATCCGCCGGTCCCCACCGCTACAGTCCGGAGCAGTGCCCACCGTGCGCCGCATCCTCCTGGTAGTAGCGGCACTGTTGGTGCTGGCCGGTGCCTTCGGCTCCGTGGTGGGCGCCTCCGCGGTGGGCGCCGCCGACCACGGCCCGGCGACCCCCACCCGTTCGACGCCCGCCGACCCCCGGCTGTGCACCATCGGTCAGCGGTGCGCACCCTCCGCCCCCGTCAACTCGTCCGGCCCGGTGAGCGTGCCCGGGACACTGGCGATCCTCGTCGCGACGGCCGTGCTCGTGGCCCTGCCCCGGCGGCGCCTGCGCGTCGGCCGCCGACGGGTCACCACCGACGACTTCACCCCCGGGATCTTCCGACCCCCCATCGCGGGCCTGGCCTAGAGGACCGCGTCCCGGCCGCCGGCCGAGGGCGCCCCGCGACCGACCGGTCGCCCGCACGATGCGCCTCCGGCGCGTCCACCGACACGATGCGCCTCCGGCGCGTCCACTCTCGGCGATGCGCCCGCCGGCGCATCGCCACCGGAAGGAATCCCATGTCCCGTACCTCTCCGGCGCGTACGCCGCGCCGCTCCACGTCCCTCCCGTCCCCGACCCTGCTGGCCTGGTCGGCGGTGGGACTCGTCGTCGTCATCGTCGCCACCCTCGTGATCGTCCGACTCGTCGTCGGTGACGGTCCCGTCGCGTCCTCGGCCCAGGCCGTGCGACCGGCGAGCCCGGCGCTCGTCCACGAGGTCTCGTCCGTGCCGCCCACGGTCTTCGACGAGGTCGGGGCGGCCGTCCCGTCCGCCTTCGCCGGCAGTGCCCCGATCGTGGTGACGGGCCAACCGCCCCTGGCGCTCGGCGGCCGGTCCCCGTCGGTGCTCTACCTGGGGGCCGAGTACTGCCCGTACTGCGCCGCCGAGCGGTGGGCGATGGTCGTCGCCCTGTCGCGTTTCGGCACCTGGCACGGGCTCGAGACCACCGCCTCGGGCCTCCTCGACGGTGACTACCGGACCTTCTCGTTCCGGCACGCGACGCTCGAGAGTCCCTACGTGCACCTGGCGACGATCGAAGCCTGTACCAACCGACCCGACTCGACCGCCCGGGGCTGCAGCGGCTACGGCGTCCTCCAGACGCCCACCGCCGCGGAGCAGCGGACGCTCGCCCGGTACGCCGGCACGGCGTTCGTGCCGGGGGACCGCGGGGGGATCGCCTTCCCCTACGTGGACATCGACAACCGGGTGCTCTTGTCGGGATCGACCTACCAGCCGGTCGTGCTGACCAACCTCACCCAGGCGCAGATCGCCGGGGCGCTGACGGACCCGACGGATCCGGTGACGCAGTCGATCGTGGGGACGGCCAACGAACTGAGCGCCGGGATCTGCGCGGCCACCGGCGGCATGCCGTCATCGGTCTGCACGAGCCGGGGGGTGGAGGCCGGCGCCAGGGCCCTGAAGCTCCCGTGAACGGTGGTCCCCCCGGCGTCGGCCCGGCGCCGGGGGGACCGGCTCACGTCGTCGAGGTGGTCAGCCCCTCGGCACCAGGGCGATCTGGCGCGACTGGGCGACCAGGCGCCCGTCGCCGTCCCAGATCTCGCCGTCCTCCTCCAGGAAGCCACCGGTGACGAACCGGGTGGTGAAGCGGCAGCGCAGCGGCCCGGGGGCCGGCCGGGCGCGCACGTGGCAGGTCAGCTCCACCGTAGGGGCCCAGCCCACGGGGAGGTCGGTGTTGAAGATGGTGGGCGGGAAGGCGTCTAGGGCGCAGAGCAGGGCCACGGTGTCGACGGGCTCGTCGTGGGGGAGTCGGAACCAACCCCGGACCCGGGGGATGCCGCTGCGCCCGTCCGGGCCGAAGGCGACGTCCTCGGGGTGCAGGTGGAGCTCGACCCGACGGTTGAACGGCGGGGGGAAGGTGTCGGTCCCGACGACGTGCACGCACGACTCGAGGGACGGGAGATCGGGTGGCCGCCCGTCCACCAGCAGGGCCCCGGGTGGCTCGGCCAGGTCGCCGACGGTCCCCAGCGCGGCCAGCACCGGTCGACCGGCGGCGCGGAGCAGGGCGCGGGCCGTGGCGAACCGCCTCCCCTCCTTCACCAGTTCGGTCTCGACGTCGAGCGGGCCGGGCGTGCCCGGCGACAGGTAGTGCCCGGTGACGGACACCGGATCCGGTCGTCCCGTGGCGTCGAGCAGCGCCCGCGCCCCGATGGCCAGCAGATAGCCGCCGTTGGCGTTCCCGGCGATGTCCCAGCCGGGTTCGACGGCGGCGGTGTAGGTCCCGTCCCCGACCCGGGACACGGCGGTGGCGTCGGCGAAGGGACCTCGGGTCATCGGTGGCTCCGTTCGGGCTCGGGGTCGGCACCCCGATCGACGGGGTCCGTCCCGAGGGTAGCGAGCGGCCGTGGAGGCCGGGCCGCCCGGGCGGCCCGGCCCGCGTCGGGCCACGGGGGCGCCGCCGGCGCCGGTCCGGAGGCCCGGGGGTCGGATCAGCCGGCGCCGAGGACCGTCGGCTCGACTCCGTCCCACAGGCCGACGGGCGCCTTGCCGACGGGGTAGTGCCCGGGCTGGCGGCCCGAGCCCATCTTCTCGATGCGGGCCTTCATGCCCGGACTGAGGGCGTCGGCCTGGATCATCTCGATGTACGCGGCCGTGGCGTTGCCGACGTCGAAGAAGTCGCGCTGCCAGCTCCACTGGTAGTTGCCGCCGTAGCGGAACCAGCTGCCGCCCAGCCCGGCGATCTCGTAGTGGCTGCCGTCGGGCCGGGTCGCATCGGCGACCTGTCTCCACAGGCCCAGGATCTCGCCCTGGACGTCGTCGATGAGGATGCGCATGTAGGGGTACGTCCAGCCGCCCAGGCCCTCCATCTCGAGGCCGACGGCGTACTCGCGGATCTGGTCGCGGCCGACGGCCATGAACTCGTCGTTGGGCCCGACGTTCCAGCCGTAGGTGGCGTCCTCGGTGAACATGTCGGCGAGCGGCAGCCAGTTCAGCTGCTCCTCGCACGACCGGTTGAGGGCCAGCCAGCGCTGCATCATCTCTTCGAGCTCACTGCGGGGGTACGACGGCACAGAATGACTCCTTGTCGGGTGGTGGTGGTCGGTCGGTGGGTGTCAGGGGAACAGGTCCGGGGCGCGTCGGGACGGGCTCAGTCGTCCTCGATCGACAGTGCACGGGTGGGACAGAAGCGCACGGCGTCCTCGAGCTCCTGGCGCCGGTCGGTGGGCGGTGACGGTTCGAGCACCACCACCTGGTGGTCCTGGCCGACCTCGAAGACGCCAGGGGCCTCCGATTCGCACACGCCGTGACCCTGGCACAGGTCGCGGTCGACGACGATGCGCATCAGGCGGCACCCCCGGCGCTGCGGGCCACCGCCCGGCGGCGGTAGCGGACGACACAGGGCTGCTGGAGCTGGACGACCATCTTCGAGTGGTCGTTGCGATAGGTCTCGGGCGGCTGGGCCGGCTCGAACTCCCAGTCGAGCAGCAGCACGCTGAAGATGGCCTTCAGCTGCATCATGGCGAAGGCCTGGCCGACGCAGCGGTGGCGACCGGCCCCGAACGGGATCCACGTCCACGGATTGAGGCGGTCCTCGTCGCGGGGGTCGAGGTAGCGGTCGGGCACGAAGGCGTCGGCATCGGGGAAGTCCTCGGGGATGCGGTTCGACACCGCCGGGCTGGCGGCCACCATCTGGCCCTCGTGGATGGCGTAGCCCTCCACCTCGAGCTCCTCCTTGGCCACCCGCAGCAGGAGGATGAGGGGCGGGTGGAGGCGCAGCGCCTCCTTGATCGACGCCTCGAGCAGCGGCATGGCCCGGAGCGCCTGGTAGCTCACCTCCGCGCCGTCGGCGTAGAGCTCGGCCAGTTCGGCGTCGACGCGGGCCAGGACGTCGGGATGGCGGAGCCACTCGATCAGCGTCCACGCCGCGGTGCCCGACGTGGTGTGGTGCCCGGCGAACATCATCGAGATGAACATGCCGGTCACCTCGTCGGCCATGAACCGGCCGGTGCCGTCGGGGTTCTTGATCGACATCAGGACGTCCACGAGGTCACGCTCGTCGTCGGCGGGCGCCGGCCCGGCGGCCCGGCGGTCCATGATCCCCTGGATCAGCGACACCAGCTCGGCCCGGGCGGCGTCGCGCTTGTGGAAGCTCTCGATGTCGGCGTAGGGGTCGACATAGGCGATGGCGTCGGTGCCCTGCTCGAGGTCGTGGAAGAGCGTGGCGAACCGTCCGTCGAGCTGCTCCCGGAAGCGCTGACCGACGAGGCACGCCGATGAGGTGTAGATGAAGAGCTCGGCGAACCACTCGAGCAGGTCGATCTCGCCCTCGTCGTCCCAGTCGGCCACCATGCCCTCGACCTCGGCGGCGATGGTGGCGGCGTGGCCGCGCATGAACTTGTCCCGCAGCGCCTGGTTGTGGAGCATCTCCCGTCGGCGCTCGGGCGAGGCGTCGAACACCACGCCCTCCCCGAACACGGGGGTCATGAACGGGTAGGCCTCGGCCTGGTCGAGCACCTCCTCGGGGGCCCGGAAGAAGAACTCGTTCGCCCCGGCCCCGCTGAGCAGGACCACGTCCCGCCCGGCCAGGTTGAACACCCCGGCGTCGCCGCACTCGGCGCGCACCCGCGTCATGAGCCCGATCGGGTCGACGCGCAGCTCCTCCAGGTGACCGGTGCCGCCTTCGCCCCCCGACACCCGGGAGGGCTCGCGCGTTCCTGTGTCGACAGCCATCACTGGCCTCCTTCGTTCGTGGGCGCCAACGGCGCCTCGGGCTGCAGTTCGATGACGGTGGTGTGGACGCCCCGGGGGAGTCCGACGACGGCACAGACGGCCTGGGCCACGCCGTCGGGGCGCATGAAGTTGGCGTGGCGGGCGAACCCCCACGACGCCCACTGCTCGATGATCTCGCCGGTCACGACCGGGTCCCAGTCCATGCCCATCCCGGTCAGGGTGGGGCCGGGTCGGAGGATGGTGGCCCGCACGCCGCTCCCCTCGAGCTCCATCTGGAGGGCGTGGACGTAGCCCTCGAGCCCCCACTTGGAGGTCACGTAGGCCGCCATGGCGGGTCGGGGCCGTTCGGCCACGTCCGAGGTGACGAACACCACGTCCCCACGGCGCCGGTCGACCATGGCGGGGAGCAGGGCCCGTACCAGGCGGTGGGTGCCCGAGATGTTGACGGCCAGCACGCCGTCGAGCTCGCCGGGACCGGTGTCGAGCACCGCCCCGGCGACGTTGAGGGCGGCGTTGGACACGACGATCTCCACCTCGCCCAGGGTGTCCACGGCGGCGGCGGCGAACCGTTCGATCGAGTCCCCGTCGGCCAGGTTCAGGTGGATGGCGACCGCCTCGCCACCGTCCCGGCGGATGGCCGCGGCGGCGTCCTCGCACTCGGACACCCGTCGGGCCCCGAGGACCACGGGGTGGCCGAGTGCGGCCAGCGCCGTGGCGGTGGCCCGGCCGATGCCCGACGACGCGCCGGTCACGACGGCCGGCCGCCGCTCCGGGTTGGGCGGGAACTTCGGCATCAGTCCACGACCCCCGTCACCGGAGGGTCACCGTGGTGGGCAGCGCGGCCAGGCCCCGCACGTTGATGGAGTGGACGCGCTCGACCCCGGCGGGGTCCACGTCGTAGGTGGCGACCCGGGACACCAGCTCGCCGAGGGCGATCCTGGCCTCGAGGCGCGCCAGCGGCGCCCCCATGCAGAAGTGACGGCCGCTCCCGAAGCTGACCAGGGCCTTGGTGTCGCGGTCGAGGTCGTAGCGGTCCGGCTCGGGGAAGACCCGCTCGTCCCGGTTGGCCGAGCCGACCAGCAGCAGCACGCGCTCGCCCTCGGCGATGGTCGTGCCGTGCAGGTGGACGGGCTGACGGGTGACGCGGAGCAGCATCTGGCTCGACGTGTCGTAGCGCAGGGTCTCCTCGATCCAGTCGGGCACGCGGGACGGGTCGGCGAACGGCTTGGCGCGCTCGTCGGGGTTGCGCCACCCCCAGAGCCAGGCGTTGCCCAGCAGCTTGGTCGTCGTCTCGTTGCCCGCCACCACCATGAGGAAGAGGAAGGCCACGATCTCCTCGTCGGTGAGCTTGTCGCCGTCGATCTCGGCGTCGAGCAGGGCCGAGGTGAGGTCGTCGCGGCGGTCCACCCGCCGTTCGTCGACCATGGCCTGGTAGTAGACGACGAGGTCGAGCGCCGCGGCCATCCCCTCCGGCGGGACGTCGTAGACGCCGTCGTCGCGGTGGAGCACCAGATCGGCCAGCCGTCGCAGCTCGGCCCGGTCGGCGACCGGCACGCCCACCAGCTCCGAGATCACGTCCATCGGCACCTTGCCGGCGAAGTCGGCGATGAAGTCGAACGACCCGGACTCGAGCGCGGGCTCGAGGTGCTGGAGCGTGATCTCGCGGATCCGCTCCTCCATGGCGTTCACCTTGGTCGGGGTGAATCCCTTGCCCACGAGGGACCGCATGCGGGTGTGCTTGGGGGGGTCGAGGGCCAGGAACGACATGGTGCGGTGGGCGTCGGCCCCGAAGGCCGACGGGTCGAGGGACACTCCGAAGGCGTTGGAGAAGGCGTCGACGTTGCGGAACGCGCCGATCACGTCCTCGTGGCGCGAGAGCGCCCAGAAGTCGAACTCGTCGGACCGGTAGACGGGCGCCTCGGCCCGCAGGCGGGCGTACGTCGGATACGGGTCCTCGTGCATCTCGTAGGCGTACGGGTTGTAGGTCGCCGGTTCGACGGCACCGGTCGTGGTCATCGTGCGCCTCCGTCGATGAGCAGTGTCGCCGCCTCGGCCACGAACGCCGGGACGTCGAGGAACGACATGTGGCCGATGCCCGCCGTCAGCAGGGCGCCCGAGTACGCCGCCTCGAGTACCCGCACGACCCGGGGGTCCACGTCGGGTCCGACGGCCACCGTCAGCCGGCGGTGGGTGACGGCACCGATGCGGTCCCTCAGGTGGCCGACGTCGGGATGGAGGCTGATCATCGCCACCGTGCAGGCGTCGATGAGAGCGGGGCTGCTGGCCGCGAAGGGGATCATCTCCCGCACGACCTGCTCGACCCGCTCGGCCACCGGGCGGGCGGGGTCGGCCTCGACCGGCGGTAGCGCCTCGGTGCGACGCCAGAGCACCTCGGCCAGCAGGTGGTCCTTGGAGCTGAAGTACGTGTAGGCGGTGGCGGGGGCCACGCCGGCCCGCCGGGCCACGCCCCGGACCGTCAGGCCGGCGTAGCCGACCTCCTCGGTCTCGTCCTCCGCTGCCTGGACCAGGGTGGCCACGACCTCGGCCTGGCGGGGGGTGAGCCGCCGCCGCGTCGCCTCGAAGTCGATCGTCCGGGCCCCCCCGTGGGGCGCGGTGGCGGACGTCATCGCCCGTCCCGGCCCTGAGGGCCGCCCTGCGGCCCGGCGCTGGAATCGGTCATGTGTCCATACTATAGTCCAGACACGTGTCCAGCAATGGGGGATCAGGTGTGACCACGGAACAGGGTGCAGCAACGGGGGGGACGCCGGAGGTCCCCACGGTCGGTGTCATCGGGCTCGGGGCCATCGGCGACGGGGTGGCGACGAGCGTGCAGGCCGCCGGTTTCCCGCTCGTGGTCGCCGACATCCGGGACGAGGCCACGGCCCGACACGCCGGTCACGCCGCGGTGGCCGCCTCGCCCGCTGATCTGGCGCGGGCGGCGGACGTCGTGGTGGTGGCCGTGGTGAACGACGAGCAGGTGCACACGGTGCTCTCGGGTCGGGACGGCGCCCTGGCCGCCGCCCACGCGGGCACGGTGTTCGTGGTGGTGAGCACCATCACCCCCGAATGCGTGCGCGCCATCGGCGACGAGGCGCGGGCCGCCGGGGTGGACCTGGTGGACTGCGGGGTGAGTGGGGGCCCGAGCGCCGCCGCCACCGGTGAGCTGATCTGCATGGTGGGGGGCGACGAGGCCGTGGTCGCCGGGCTGCAGCCGGTGTTCGACGCCTTCGGGTCGCTGACCGTCCGGATGGGGCCGTTCGGGACGGGCCTGGCCGCCAAGCTGGCCCGCAACCTGGTGCAGTACGCCAGTTGGCTGGCCGCCTACGAGGCCCAGGTGCTGGCCGAGGCCGCGGGCATCGACCTGTCGAAGCTGGCCCAGGTGATCCGGGCCAGCGACGTCAAGATCGGCGGCGCCGCCACGCTCATGTTCCGGACGACGGTGGCACCCTTCACCGACGCCGACGACGCCGGACTGATCGGCGCGATGCGCAACGGCGCCGACCTCGCGCACAAGGACCTCCTGGCCGCCCTGGCCCTGGGGGACGAGCTGGGGGTGGACCTGCCCCTCGCCGCCATGACCGAGGCCCGGGCCGACGACGTGTTCGGCCTGGGTGTGACGAAGGAGGACCGATGAGCGACGCGACGACGGTGGGCGAGGAGCGACTGCTCGTCGACGGTGAGCTGCGGCCGGCCCGGTCGGGGCGGGTCTTCGAGACACTCAACCCGGCGACGGGCGAGGTGCTGGGGGTGGCCGCCGACGGCGGCCCCGAGGACATCGAAGACGCTATCGGCGCCGCCCGGCGGGCCTTCGACGCCACGGGCTGGTCCACCGACCTCGAGCTACGGGTGCGGTGTCTGCGCCAGCTCCGGCAGGCCTTCGAGCGGCACGCCGACGGGATCCGGGCCATGACCATCGCGGAAACGGGGTCGCCGCTGTTCATGACCCACACCGCGCAGCTCGACGCTCCGGTCGAATCGCTCGGTTGGGTCGCCGACCTGGCCGAGGGGTACGAGTGGGAGACCGACCTCGGCGTCGCCGAGCCGATGGGCATCCCCTCGCGCCGCTGGGTCCGACGCGAGGCGACGGGCGTCGTCGGGGCGATCACCCCCTGGAACGTCCCCCACCAGATCAACCTGGCCAAGCTCGGGCCGGCCCTGGCGGCCGGCAACACGGTCGTGCTGAAGCCCGCCCCGGACACGCCGTGGTGCGCCACGGTGCTGGGTCGCCTGATCGCCGAGGAGACCGACATTCCGGCGGGGGTGGTGAACATCGTCCCGTCGGCCGACCCCGTCCTCGGGGCGCGCCTCTCCACCGACCCCCGGGTCGACCAGGTCAGCTTCACGGGGTCGACGGCCACCGGTCGGAAGGTGATGGCCTCGGCCGCGGACAGCGTGAAGAAGGTCTTCCTCGAACTGGGCGGCAAGTCGGCGTTCGTGGTCCTCGACGACGCCGACCTGCGGGGTGCCTGCGCCACCGCCGCCTTCACCGTCTGCACCCATGCCGGCCAGGGGTGCGCCATCACCACCCGCCTGCTCGTGCCCCGTGCGCTCTTCGACGACGCCGTGGTGTCGATGACCAAGGTGATGGGCAAGCTGCAGGCCGGCGATCCGACCGACCCGGGCACCATCTGCGGACCGCTCATCAGCGCCCGCCAACGGGACCGCGTCGAGGGCTACCTGCGTCTGGCGGTGGAGGAGGGCGGGTCGTTCGCCCTCGGCGGTGGACGACCCGAGGGCCTGGGCGACGGCTTCTTCGTCGAGCCCACCCTCATCGTGGGCGTCGGCAACGACGCCCGGGTCGCCCAGGAGGAGATCTTCGGGCCGGTCATGGTCGTGATCCCCCACGACGGCGACGACGACGCCGTGGCGCTGGCCAACGACTCGACCTACGGGCTGTCGGGCTCGGTCTGGTCGGCGGACCGGGAGCGGGCGGTGGCCGTGGCCAACCGGATCCGCACCGGCACCGTCGGCATCAACGGCGGTCTGTGGTTCAGCCCCGACGTCCCCTTCGGCGGCTACCGGCAGTCCGGTGTCGGGCGCGAGTCCGGCGTGGCCGGCTTCGAGGAGTACCTGGAGACCAAGTCGCTGGCCGAGCCGGCGTGACCGACGACGCGGCACATGACCGACGACAACGAGGAGTCCTGACATGACCGACACCGCGGGGGCTTCCCCCACCACCACCTTCGACTTCCACGACCGGGTGGCCATCGTCACCGGCTCCGCCGGCGGGATCGGCCAGGCCTACGCCGAGGCGCTGGCCGCCGCCGGCGCCTCCGTGGTCGTCGCCGACATCGACGCCGACCGGGCCGAGACCGTGGCCGGGGGTATCCGCTCGGCGGGGGGCGCCGCCCTCGCGGTGCCGGTGGACGTGGCCGATCCCGCATCGGCCGAGGCCCTGGCCCGGGCGGCCGTCGACGCGTTCGGCGGCATCGACTGCCTCGTCAACAACGCCGCCATCTTCGGGACGATGAAGCTCGACCTTCTCGTGACGGTCGACTGGGACTACCTCAACCGGTTCCTCTCGGTGAACCTGCTCGGCGCCCTCAACTGCGTGCGGGCCTGCTGGCCCCACATGAAGGCGCGGGGCGGTGGCGCCGTCGTGAACCAGTCGTCGACCGCCGCCTACCTCTATGCCGGCTTCTACGGTCTGGCCAAGGCCGGGGTGAACTCGCTGACCCAGCAGCTGGCCCACGAGCTCGGGGGCGACGGCATCCGCACCAACGCCATCGCCCCCGGCCCGATCGACACCGAGGCCTCCCGGACCGTCGTCCCCGACGTCTTCCTGCAGCCGATCGTGGCCGGACTCGCCCTCAAGCGCATGGGTCAGCCCGACGATCTCGTGGGTATGTGCCTGTTCCTCCTGTCCGACGAGGCGTCCTGGATCACCGGTCATGTCTTCAACGTCGACGGGGGCCAGGTGGTCCGACCGTGACGCCGGCGTCGCCGACGGACGACGACCACCGGATCGAGCTCGAGTTCATCGACCACGTGCTGGTGCTGGCCTTCGACCGGCCGGCCGTCCGCAACGCCTTCGACTCGGCGATGTACCGGGCGGTGGCCGGCGCCCTGTCCGGCGCGCTCGGCGACGACGACGTCCACGCCGTGGTGCTGACCGGCCGGGGCCGGGCGTTCACCGCGGGCCAGGACCTGCGCGAGATGGCGGCCATCGCGACGGGCGGAGGCGGCCCCGACGCCGGCTCGGGCTTCCAGGACCTGCTCGATGTCCTCCAGCGGTTCGACAAGCCCCTGCTGGCCGCCGTGCACGGCGTGGGCATGGGGCTCGGCTGCTCGATCCTCGGTCACGTCGACCTGGTGCTCATGGACGAGTCGGCGCGCCTGCGGGCCCCGTTCGCCGAGATGGGCGTCCCTCCCGAGGCGGCCAGCAGCGTGCTCCTGCCGCTGCGGATGGGGTGGCAGCAGGCGGCGCGGGTCCTGCTCGCCTCGGAGTGGGTCACGGCCGACGAGGCCGTGACCTCGGGCCTCGCGCTACGGAGCTGCCCCGACGGCACCGTCCTCGCCGAGACCCTGGCCCTCGCCCGGACGATCGCCGCCTTCCCGGCGCACGCCACCCGGCAGATCAAGCGGCTGATGCTGGCCGGACGCGGCCCCGCCGTCGGTGACGCCCGCCGCCGCGAGGAGGCGGCGTTCGCCGCCCTGTTCGCCGATCCCGAGGTCAACCCCGGGGCGGCCCTGGCCTCCGGACTGGGGGACTGACGGGATGCGGATCGGTGTGACCTGTTTCCTGACCGACCGGGACATGGACCCGGTCGGGGTCGCCCGGGCCGCCGAGGAGCGGGGCTTCGCGTCGCTGTTCCTGCCCGAGCACACCCATCTGCCGGTGCGGGCCGACACGCCTCCCGGACTGGTCGACGGGGTGTCCCTCGACGACTACAAGCGCAGTCTCGACCCGTTCGTGGCCCTGGCCACCGCGGCGGCCGTCACCTCCGAGCTGCGCCTCGGCACCGGCGTGTCGCTCGTCGCCCAGCACGACCCGATCGTCATGGCCAAGCAGGTGGCCACCCTCGACCACCTGAGCGGCGGACGGGTGGACCTCGGGATCGGGTTCGGCTGGAACCGGGCCGAGGCCGCCGACCACGGCGTCGACTTCGCCGACCGCCGGGCCGTGGCCCGGGAGCACGTGCTGTGCATGCGGGCCCTGTGGCGCGACGACCCGGCCGAGTACCACGGCGAGTACGTGGACCTCGACCCGTGCTGGAGCGCCCCGAGTCCGGCACAGCGACCGGGGGTCCCCGTCCTCCTCGGCGGGGTGGCCTCGGCGGGCAACTTCGCCGCCATCGCCGAGTACGGCGACGGCTGGCTGCCGGTCGGCGGTTCCGGCCTCGGTGAGGCGCTCCCCGCGCTGCGACGGGCGTTCGAGGAGCGGGGGCGGGACCCCGCGAGCGCCCGCGTGGTCCCCTTCGGCACCGTCCCGAGCGAGGCCAAGCTCGAGCACTTCGCCACCCTCGGCATCCGCGAGGTCGTCCTGCGGGTCCCGTCCGGGCCCGCCGCCGAGATCCTGGCCGTCCTCGACGCCCACGCCCCGTACGTCGAACGCTTCGGAGGGACCCCATGACTGAACGAACGCTGCCCGACCGGGCCGGTGCCCCGTCCGACGGGCCCGAGTCACCGGGCCGCCCGGGCCCCGACGGCCGGCCCTGGAGCGGTGGAGGCCGCGAGGAGCTGGCCGCCGCCGTCCGCCGGCTCGTGGAGCTCACGGTCACCTCGACCCCCGCACCGGGCGCCCTGGCCGCCGCCGCCGCCCGGGTCGACGACGTGTGCGACGAGCTGTCGGCCGCCGTGCCCGAGGAGAGGGCCGAGCCCGTCGGCCGCCACGTCGAGATGCCGGGGCCGGACGGTCCTCCCGACCTCATGGCGTCGATGCCCTTCGACATGGTGGTCGGCACCTGCAACCCGGTGGCCCCGCCCGTCGACATCTGGTTCGATCCGCCGCGGGCGGCGGGCCGGACCGTGTTCACGCCGCAGTACGAGGGTGCGCCGGGCTGCGTCCACGGCGCCGCCATCGCCGCCGCCTTCGACATCGTCCTGACCGCGGCCAACGTCGTGGCCGGGGCCGCCGGCCCCACGGTCGAGCTCAAGATCCGCTACCGGCGGCCGACCATCATCGGGATCGAGACGACCTTCGAGTCGTGGGTCACCGAGGTCACGGACCGGCGGACCTTCAGCACGGGCCGCCTCCTCCAGGACGGCGTGGTGAAGGTCGAGGCGACCGGCGAGTTCGTCAACCTGTCCCGCGAGCGCATCAACGCCATGCACCGGGACCGGCAGGCGGAGGGCGGGTAGGGGGGAGCCGGGCGCGACGGCCCGCCGTTCTCTAGAGTCTGCAGCGTTGCAACGTGCCAGGGGGGGACAGGTCGACGACCTGCCGGGTGCCCATGACAAG
>Ga0182013_10004704_pt1 | contig 16242 bp, 16 predicted proteins | sample 612S2MmetaG_FD_120487 | JGI IMG/M metagenome (GOLD analysis project Ga0182013, IMG submission 120487) | Permafrost microbial communities from Stordalen Mire, Sweden - 612S2M metaG | ecosystem: Environmental > Terrestrial > Soil > Wetlands > Permafrost | place: Sweden: Stordalen | collected...
CGTTGGCGGTGGAATGCCACTCGGCGGCCATGCCGTCGAGCAGGAAGCCGAGTTCGTAGCCGTATACGCTCTTATTGTCCGCAACCGGCCACTGCTGTAGCACAGTTGCCGCCATCTTCTGCGAGGGGGAGGACGCAGGGGACGGCGCAGGCTGCGCGCATGCCGCTGTGGTGAGGGCGAGGAGGAGTGTTGTCAGGAGAGATTTTCCGTGGGCCACGAGCGGTCCTCCGCGATTTTAAGAGACGGCGTCCAGCATACCGCGTGCGCAGGATGAAAGTCCCCTCATTAGCCAAGCGTGAGCGATCTCGTAGAGATGCCTGCAAGGCCAGCCATAGCACTTACGCTTGACGTACTGCGTAAGGAGGGATATATCTTGACCTATGATTCTGAGCTGCCGCGACAAGCGCACGCGTGGCTTTGCCGCCGGCAAACGGGTCAAGGAGTTCTCGGGCTTCGAGCATGCGGCCCGGATGAAGATGGATCGGATGGAAGCCGCGACATCATTGAAGGATCTTTCGGCGTTGCCGGGAAACCGCCTTGAAGCGCTCAAGGGTGACCGCAAAGGACAGTACAGCATCCGCATCAACGACCAATGGCGAATCGTCTTCGAATGGCCGGAGGGCGCTAAAGGACCGTCCAGTGTAGAGATCGTGGACTATCACTAGCAGGAGTGAATCATGAAAGCAATTCATCCAGGGGAGCATCTGGCGGAGGAGTTGAGGGCGATGGGGATGAGCGCGGCGGAGTTCTCACGCCAGATCGCCGTGCCGACCAACCGCGTTACTCAGATTCTGAACGGCCGGCGCTCGATCACAGGCGATACGGCGTTGCGGTTGGCACACTTCTTCACCACCAGCGCGGAGTTCTGGCTGAACCTACAGAGCCTCTACGATCTCAGACTGGCGAAGCAGAAATCGGGAAATGCGATCAAGTCGCTGCCCACCATCAAGAGTTACGGTCGCCGCGAATCCAAAGCTGGTTAGCTAGGCTGGGGAGGACGGCCTGAGGATCCGCCCTGAGGCGGACTTCACCGTCTGAGGGCGCAGTCGAGTGAGGGAGCGGGGAGGAGCGCCGATTCGAGCGCTCCCCCCTGGGATGCGTGCTTACTGCTGGCCGACGACCACGATCATGAACGTGCCGGGCTTCGGCGTGGGGCGCGCGCCGGCTGCGGCGGGCGTCATCTCGGCGGTGGGCAGGTAGAGGCGGTGGGTCAGCGTGTCCATGCCCATGGTGCGGGCGCCGGCGGGGGTCTTTACCGTCTGCACGATGTCGAACTTGCCGGCGGTCTCCTTGGCGACGGCCAGGTTGCCGTCTCCGGCGCTGGCAAAGGCCTCGCTTGCGGCTGCGGCGGTGGCGTCCACGCCTGCGCCGATGGGCAGCGCCGCTTCCACCTTGCCGGTCTCATCGTTCATGACGACCAGCCTTTGCGGGTTGCGGCAGCCGATGAAGAGACGGTGGCTGGCGGGATCGATCGCCATCCCGACGGGGTGACCCGCGGGGGCGACCGGCCAGCGCGAGACCACGCTGCGCGACTTCAGGTCGACGACCGCGACGACGTCTTTGTCCTCGAGATTGACAAAAACCTTGCCGGAGCCGTCGGAGGCGAGAAACTCAGGCGCGCCGCCAAGCTGGATGGGCGGGTCGAGCTTGCCGCTCTTCGGGTCGATGGCGGGGTCGAAGGCGGTCATGGAGTTGCCGTCGCCGGAGACGAAGAGAACGCGGTCGAGTTTGGCGTCGTAGATGATTCCGTCGGCGTCGGGCATAGCCGCCAGTTTGCCGAGTACGGCGTAGGTCTTCAGGTCGAAGACGACGATTGCGCCGCTACCCCCGCCATCGGTGATGAAGCCGCGGTTGAGCCTGGCGACGATGGCGACACCGTGGGAGCGCACCTGGCCGGGAATGTCGCCCAACACCTTGCCGGATTCGGTATCGATCGCCTGGGTGTGGGTGCTGCGAGTGACGAAGAGGCGGTGGTTGGGGGCGTCGACGGTGACGTAATCCCAGCTGCCATCGCCACCGATGGGAAAGGTCTTGACGACGGCCCAGTTTGTCTGGGCGAGACAGGGTGCGGCTGCCAGCACCAGCAGCGCGGCCAGATGCTTTACTGTGTTTCGAGTGATTGGCAATTCATTTCTCCTGGGTGATCCTGCGTTGAGCATCTCCGCGCCCGGGCGCATTCAGCGAGGAGAGTAGCCATGGCAGCTTAATCTCGCGTGAACTAGATGGGCGGAATAACCAAGCGGGGATGAAACCGCAGGCGATCTGGCCCTCCGTTGCGCCCGTTCCGGCGCGTCAAGCCCCATTATCCATGGAATTGCGGATAAACGGCTGTAAACAAATCGCTTATCAGACAATAATAGTTGGCAGAGTAGTTTGGCTCGAACTTCTATAATAAATATAGAGGGAAATCTGCGGGTCTTGCGAGCTTGGGGTCTTCTCGACCAGCAACTTATTGATTCTGCATAGCTTGATAGATAAGCCTTCTGGAATCAATATTTCGACATCTAAATTGCCTGTTTTCAAGATTTTGCAGAAACCAGTATGGGGGGACCCCCGGGGGAAGCGAGCCGCAATTGAAGATCCTGCTCATCGATACCTGCGGCGCAACCGGCAGCGTCGCTTTGGCCGACACGGACTCGGAATCCGTGGTTGTCGCCAGCGCGACCCTCCCCGGCCGGACCGCCTCCGAGCGGCTGGTGCCCGCCATCAAGGACCTTGCCGCGCGCGGCGGCATCGGCCTGCCGTCGCTGGACGCGGTGGCCGTGGTGCATGGGCCGGGATCGTTCACCGGAGTGCGCGTGGGGCTGAGCGCGGCCAAAGGACTGTGCGAGGCGCTGGGCTTGTCGCTGGTCGCCATCTCTCGCCTGGCGGTGCTCGCCCATCTTGCGCAGGCGGCTGCTGGCACGCGGATCTACACGCTGCTCGATGCCGGCCGGGGCGAGTTCTACGTGGGCGTTTATGTTGATGGAAACCGCCTGCGCGAAGCGCTGCTCACGCGCGATGAACTGCTCGCCGTGGTGGATTCGAATGCAGCGCAGGCCCACATTGTGGTCGGGTGCGAGCCGGTAGTTGTCCAAGCGCTCGTCGCTCTGCATCCGCGCCTGGTTGCCGAGTCTGCGGCCGAGGATGCGTTGCCGCTCGCGCTTGGCCGCATCCGGCAACACGACTTCGACGACGCAGCCACGCTCGACGCGAACTACCTGCGCCGCACCGACGCGGAGATATTTGCCAAGCCGCGGTCGGGCAACGACTCCGCTTTGCAACGGGCTGGGACGTCCCTTCGATGAATTCGCCGGTTCAACTGCTCCACGCCACTGCTGCCCAGCTGGATGCAATTCTGGCGCTGGAGCGCGCCACGGAGTATGCTCCGCACTGGCCGCCGTCCGCGTATTCCTCCATCGTCAACGGACCGGATGCGTCCAACGCGCTGCGGCGCTGCCTGATCGTGGCCGAGGCTGGTGAGTCGCTTGCGGGCTTTGCCGTCGGGCTGATCCAACCCGCACCCAATCCTGATCGCGACGCCCGCGTCGCCGAACTGGAGAGCGTGGTGGTGGCGGATTCCGCCCGGCGCGCCGGGATCGGCCGGACGCTATGCGGCGCGGTGTTTGACTGGTGCCGGGCGCAGGGTGCGACCCAGATTGTGCTGGAGGTGCGCGCCTCCAGCGTCGCCGCAAATGCCCTCTATGCTCGCCTTGGATTCACCCAGACGGGACGGCGGCCGCGCTACTACCGCGACCCCGAGGACGATGCGCTGGCGATGCGCCTGCAGTTGGCTTGATCCGGCTGGGTGCGCGCCTGGATGCGTTTCGGGGCCGGCATCGGATGGATGCACGGCCCCGAAGTCTTGAAGCGGTCTACATCAGGCGCGGATCGCCGCGCGCATATAGTTCACCATCGCGCTGCCTTCAGGATCCAGAGGAAACGCCTCGCGCGCAGGACCGACAGCCGCCTTCAGATGCGGCGGAACGAAGGTTGAGATACCATCGGTCACGACCGAGGGTTTGGACGTGATCTGCAGCTCGGCCGACTTCAGGCCCTCGCGCTTGGCCGTGACGGTGATGGTCCCCGCAGCCAGGGTGGAACGCACGGCAACGCGGTTGATGCCCAGCTCGGTGTTGAGGTAGAGGTTGTTGGTGGAGTCGACGATGCCGCTGTTGTAGCCGCCGCGCCAGATGCCGGGGCCGCTGCAGGTGAAGTCGACGCGGGCGTAGTCGGTGGGGCAACGCTGGCCCTTGGCGTCGATGACCTCGAAGTCGACGAGGGCGACATCCTCGCCGTTGGCCTGCAGCCCGCCGGGACCGAGGATGGGAGTGAGCCGGATCGCCGCGGCCGGGCCGGCCGTGGTCAGCTCCATCTGCGCGGCGACCTTGGTGCCATTCTTGCCCACGGCCTTCAGGCTGCCGGGTGCGAACTCGACGTTGGGGAAGGCGAAGATCCACCGGTTGTCGGGCTTGGAGTTCACACCGAGCGACTTGCCGTTGAGGAAGAGCTCGACTGACTCCGTGTTGGCGATGACGTAGACGGTCTTCGCGGTCTTGGTCCCGTCGGGCTGGGTGGCCGGATAGGTCCAGTGGCCGAGGATGTGCAGGTCGGGCTGCTCATTCTGGATGACGCGATGGGCAAAGTAGAGCTGCTTGGGCAGGCGCATGGCGTCCACCTTGCCGCTGACGCGCGAGACCTCGCTTGAGTCCTGGCGTCCGTCGGCGTCCTCGTCGGTGAAGTAGATGGAGCAATAGCCGGACCAGCGGGCGTGGGCGGGGTCGGTATTGGAGATGCGATTGGTCCAGTATTTCCAGTATTGCTTGACGCCGTCCAGCGCGAAGCTCTCATTGGTATAGAGGAAGCCGTCGTTCTTCCATGTGTCGTTGGGGCCCTTCTTGGTTTTGTAGAAGGGCGGTGTGTAGTCGTCCCAGAAGCGACGCGCGCCTTCGTTGCGGAAGTCCTCGGTCTCGACGATGGGGGCGCGGTCGCGGCGTTCGGCGGAGTAGGCGCGGAACATCGCGGTGGGGCCGGGCAGATTCTCCACTCCGGTGTCCTGGGCCATCATCACGCCGTAGTACTCGGCGATGGGGGTGGTAGCGGTGTTGGCCTGGTTGTTGGAGTCGCCGCGGGTGCCGATGACGCGACCGCCGTAGGGGTCCCATTGCTTGCGCAGATCGACCATCTGCTGCATCTGCTCGGGGGTCACGACGGTGTTGCCTGCCTCCCAGAAGAGGATGCTTGGATTGTTGCGGAAGTAGACGATCGAATCGCGCATCACCTCAACGCGCTGGTCCCACTGGCGCCCCTGGACGTCGCGCTCTTTATCCCCGGCCGGGCAGGCCTGGATGATCCCGTAGCGCGCGAAGGAGTCCGCATCGACCTTGGTTGGGGAGATGTGCATCCAGCGCATGTAATTGCCGTTGCACTCGCGGATCAGGTTGGCGGTGAGGTCGTGCATCCAGTCGGGATAGCCGGCGCCGACGCCGGCCCACTCGTCGGTCGAGCGCTCGGAGAAGCCTTTCAGGTAGACGAACTTGTCGTTGATGTAAATGCCGCCTTTGCCGGCGCCGCCCTTGAACTCGGCTTTGCGGAAGCCGGTTTCGAGGCGATTGACGTCGACTACCTTCCCATCGACTTTCAGGATGGTGTAGACGTCATACAGGTAGGGGTCTTCGGTGCTCCAGAAGCGAGCGTCCTTCAGGCTTGCGGTTGCCGACTGAACACTCTTCTCGCCGTCCACCATGTCCACGGGGTCGCCGTCGAATTGGGCGCTGAGGTGTCCCTCGCGATCGACGATGGCGACGGAAAGGCCGACGGTGGCGCGCTCGCCCGAGGCGTTATGCACCTCGGCGTCCACGGTGATTTCGGCTGACTTCTTCGTGAAGTCGAAGTTGTCCGAATGGACGTAGATGCCCTGGCTCTCCAGGCCGTAGTAGAGCGGCAGCGTCTGGTGGATTTTGCCGGCAACATGCAGCCACACGTGGCGGTTGATGCCGCCGTGGTCGGGATTGAAGTCGTTGGCGTTCCACTCGTAGCCGGCTGGCTGGCATGGGGAGCCGTCGGCGTTTTTGGGATTGGCGATGCAGAAGGCGCGCTCCTGGTAGCGGGTGGTGTTGTCCACCTTGACCGCGAGCACATTCTCCTTGGCGCCAAACTGCAGGGCATCGGTGATGTCGATGCCGTAGGCGGTGACGCCATTCTCGTAGAGGCCGATCTGCTTGCCGTTAAGGAAGATATCGCCGCCCTGACGCATGCCCTCGAACTCGATGAAGACCTTTTGGCCGGCGAGTGCCGCGGGAAGTTTGAAGTGCTTGCGATACCACGAGAGTCCCTTGTAGGTGCCCGTGTCTCCGCCGCCATGGGAGATGATCTTGCGGAAGGAGTCCACGTCGTTGAAGCTGTGGGGCGTGGAGATGGTGTCCCACCTGGCATCGTCGAAGGCGGGAGCTTCGGCACCGGAGGCGTCTTGCTTAATGAACTTCCAGCCGTAGTTGAAGTTCAACGTGGCGCGGGGGGATTTGGGCGGGGTATATGGGGCCGCGGCGGCGGGGGCGGCGAAGGCGGGATAGGCGCGGCCGAGGACGACGGGCAATCCCAAAGCAAGAAAGGTGGAGGTTCCGACAAACTCGCGGCGAGAAACTTTACGGGATGACATTGGGGCTGGATGCCTTTCGGAGTGAAAAGTTTGGGGAACGGTCCGCGCGATGGCGGCGCAGCGTACACACGATAAGCCATGGACGAATTGGCCGACCAATTAGACCCAGCCTGTGGAAATCGTGGGTGCGTCACTGAGTCCTACGCAGGCCGGTGGAGGAGATCGGCGGTTAACGGTTAACGCGTTGGTTAACCACTGTTCGCATAAAATCAATAGAATCAGTAAATGATCTTTTTGGGATGGGTTGGGGTACCGAGCGTATTCCGTTTTTGGGATTCGATCAAAAAGATAAATACATTTTGCGGGATAATTCTTACAACTTTTTCTTGCCATTGGCGTCTTATCCCATGTACCAACTAATAAATGTCGGGCCAGTTGTTCCCTCGGGCCTGGCTTCCCCAATCCGCACGACCCCTCCCCACCTATACGTAAGGCCCCCAGACCACCGGGGGCCTTCACTCCTTAAGGCGGCGAGTCAGCCAGTCAGCAACGCAGCGAGTCAGCAACGCAGCGGGTTAGCGAGTGGGCACGTCAGCAAGACAGCAGGCTAGGAGAAGCCGATCTTGCGGTCGAGCGCGGCTTTACCGGGGCCGGCGAAGAGGAGCATGATGGCGATGGCGACGAGAGCCAGCGGATACTCGGAGCTGAAGTAACCCTGGTGGATGTCCACGACCGCGATGGCGACGAGCATATTGATGGCGACCAGAAATGAGACGAAGCGGGTGAGCAGGCCCAGGACAAGGAAGATGCCGCCCGCGAACTCAGTGAACGCGGAGACGTAGGCGAGCCAGGCCGGCAAGCCGAGCGTGGCGATGAAATGGACGTAGTGATCGAGCGCGGCGTGACCCAGCGCGGCAAAGGGGTGGCTGGCGTGGAAGGCGCCGGGTGAGGCAACCTTGGGGTATCCGTGGATGACCATGGCGACGCCGAGGACGAGCCGGATGAGCAAGACTCCCCAGGGCTGGAAGCGATTGAGCCATCTTGACATGACGTGGATTCTACCAAGTGGAGAGATTAATGGGCCGGCAGGTATTGGTCCGGTAAGTATTGGTCCAGGAACCGGTCGAGCGCGGCCTGGTAGCCGGGGTAGTAGCTGGCCGGCGGGATGGTGACGGCGAAGCTGGGGCTGGCGGCGTGCTGAAACAGCGATTGAAGCTGTCCCGGGTTGCGAATTGGGTTGGAGGAGTTGGGACCGCCGGCGATGAGCAGCTTGGGAGTCCCGAGGGTAGCGAGCGGCGTGGCGATATCGAAGGCGTGGCCGAAGAGCAGCCGAACGGGGATGGCGCGGGACGGGTGCGCGGAGGCCGCTGTGGACGCGGGGTCGGGGTCGGGATTATCGAGGATGACGGCGGGCAGCTCGGGGTGGTCGTGGGCGAGATTGGCGGCGAGCGCCGCGCCCAGGCCCACTCCGTAGGGAACGATGTCGCGGGTTGGAATGTGGCGGGTCGAGGCGAGGTAGTCGAGCGCGGCGGCTGCGTCCTGGGCCATGCGGTCTTGGCTGGGATGGGCGGTGGCGTCGCTGGTGCCAAAGCCGCGATAGTCGAAGGCAAAGACGTTCAGGCCGGCGCGGTGCAGCGTGGCCAGCATCGGGACGGTGTTGGAGAGCGAGCCTTCGCCGTTGTGGAGATAGAGGACGGTGTAGGCGGCATACTTCGGTATGGATTGGAGAATGGGTTGTGCGTTGGGTGGAGGAGCGTCTTGGGCTGGGACCCACCAGCCGCTGAGGCGGGGCTCGCCGGTTTCGGAGGCGCCGAAGTGAATCTCGTCAAAGGTTAGGCCAGCGCTGGCGGGGGTCTGGTCGACGGTGCGGGTGGGATGCAGGACAAGCTGCCACTCGCCTTGGTAGACGAGCCAACATGCGGTGAGCCAGGCGCAGATGAGGGCGGCGACCAGGGTGAGGGCAATGGCCTTGAGCAGCCAGACGGGATCGATGGTTTCGGGGGGTGTTTGCGGCTCGGTCCGGCGAGATGAAGGTGAGCTGCGTGAGGCCGTCGGCTTGGCGGAAGGCATGGAGAGGTATTCCTCGTCTTCTCCAGTCTAAATTCGCGCCTTGGATTCCGCGTGTTGCTCGGTAGGCTTGGACGGGGACTATCTGCAAGGCATTGCGGACCGCCTTGAGCGCTTTGGGGACGGCGGCCTGGACGATCTTGCTCAAATGATCGGTCAGGGCGAACGACTCGCCACCGACGGTGACCGCGAGGGCGCGGGCTGGCGCATGGGCGTAGAGGTCGAGCGAGAGTTTGAGCAGCGCCGCGGGATCGAGATGATGGGTAAGGGTGCGGGGAAGGTCCTTGGCCGGCTCGACCGGGATGGTGGAGACGGTGCCGGCCGCGGTGTCGGCCGAGCAATCGACGAAGACAACGGTATCGGCGTAGCTGACGTCCTGGGCGAATTCGGGGAGCAGTTGGTGGGTGAACAGCACAGTGAGGCGGGTGCAGGGCTGCTGCTCCACGGCGCAGGCGATGCGCCAGCCGACTCCGTCATCGCCGCGCAACGTATTGCCGCAGGCGAGCAGGAGGGTGCGCCCGGGCTTTGCCGGCCGGCCGGGCTGGTTCGCGGGGTGCAACGTGGGCGTCGTCATCAGTCTCTGCGCACCTGGTCGAGGATGGAGCCGTCTGGCGCGAGCAGTTCGATGACGAGCGGCATCTGGCCGAAGGCGTGGGTGGCGCAGCTCAGGCAGGGATCAAAGGTGCGGATGACCGCCTCGACTCGATTCAACATACCGTCGGTGAGCTTGTCTGCCTTGACGTAGCGCTGGGCCACTTGGAGCACGCCCTTGTTCATGGCATTGTTGTTCTGGCCGGTGGCGATGACCAGGTTCGCCCAGGTCATCAGGCCGTTGCTGTCCACCTTGTAGTGGTGCATCAGGGTGCCACGCGGCGCCTCGGCCACGCCCGCGCCCTCCTGGCGATTGACGCCCGCGGTGGCGCGCACATGCTTGTCGAGGATGCTGGGTTCGGAGAACAACTGCTCAATGACTTCGATGCCATGGAGGATTTCGATGAGCCGCGCATGATGGTAGTGGAACGAGCCGAGGACGGGGCCGTCGGCGAGCTTCTTGAACTCCTTCAATTCGGCGTCGGCCAGCGGTGTACCGGTGTGGCTGGCGATATTGAGGCGCGCCAGCGGTCCGACGCGATAGGATCCGGCGGGGTAGCCCATGGGCTTGTAGTAGGGGAACTTCATATAAGAGAACGGCTCGACCGCCTCGCCGATGACCTCGTCGAAGTGCGCGGCTTCGAGGTTGTCCATCAGGACGATGCCCTTGGCGTCGATCATGCGCAGTTTGCCGTCGGTGAATTCAAGGCCATCGTTGTCGGCGATCATGCCCAGGAATGGGCCGGAGAAGTTGGCGAAGCTCTCGATCTCACCCTGAAAACGGCTCGCAATCTGCTTGTATGCGGTGAGCGCCAGTTTGATGTTGGCGTAGGCGTCGGGAACGAGCGCGAGAATCTCATCGCGCTTGGCCGGATCGAGCGGCTCGGTGACGCCGCCGGGCACCACCCAGCCGGGGTGAATGCGCTTGCGCCCCAGCAGCTCGATCATGTGCTGACCAAAGCGGCGCAGGCCCACGCCGGCGCGCCCGAGCTCAGGATGCGCCTTGGCCACGCCGAAGATATTGCGGTCGGCGGGGTCGGCGTCCATGCCCAGAAGCAGGTCGGGCGAGGCGAGGTAGAAGAAGCTGAGTGCGTGCGACTGAATGCTCTGGGCCAGGTTGAGGGCGCGGCGCAGCTTGGCGGCGGTGGGCGGGATCTCCACCGACATGATCGCTTCGCAGGCCTTTGCGGAGGCGAGCAGATGGCTGACCGGGCAGATGCCGCAGATGCGCGCCATTAAGCTGGGCATCTCGTAGTAGGGCCGACCCTCCGAGAACTTCTCGAAGCCGCGCACCTGGGTCACGGTGAAGCAGGCTTCGCTGATTTCGCCTTGGCCGTTGGTCTTGAGCGTGATCCTGCCGTGGCCCTCAAGCCGGGTTACCGGGTCGATGGTGATGGTCTGCGACATGGCTGCTCTCTCCTACGCGCCGAAGCGGGTTAAACTTGAGACGTTCGGTACGGTGCCGGCCAGAAGGTCGGTCAGGACCGAGAAGAATGTGTCCGCCGACGGGGGGCAACCGGGCAGGAACAGATCGACGTCCACCAGTTCGTGCACGGGGCGGACTTTTTCCAACAGCGCAGGCACAATGCTGCATGGCGTCTGTTGCTGGGCGGAAGCATTCTGATGGTAGGCGCGGTCGAGGATGGGCAGCGGGCCGAACGGATTGCGCATGGCGGGAACATTGCCAGTAACCGCGCAGTCGCCCATGGCGATAAGCAGCGCAGTGTGCTTGCGGATGTGCCGGATTTTGTGTTCATCCTCCACACTGCTGATCGCGCCTTCGACGAGGGCCACATCCACCCTCTCCGGATAGACCTTGAAGTCGACCAGCGGGCTGTAGACCAGGTCGAACTGGCTTGAGAGTTCGAGCAGCCGTTCATCCATGTCGAGGAAGGACATGTGGCATCCCGAGCACCCATCCAGCCAGACCGTTGCCAATTTGATTTTGTTCATCGTCCTTCTCGCATCATGTTCAGATAGGGCACAAAGTCCGGATACTTCGGATGGGACGATCCGACTTTGCCCTTGTCGAAGAGGGCCCCGGTCGGGCACACGTTGACGCACTTGCCGCAGCGGGTACAGGTGGACTCGCCCCACGGCTGCATGAGGTCGGTGATGACCATGGAGTCGATGCCGCGGCCCATCACGTCCCAGACATGGGCGCCCTCGATCTCGTCACAGACGCGAACGCAGCGGGTGCAGAGAATGCAGCGGTTCTGGTCCGCCACAAAGCGCTCGTGCGAGGCGTCCACCGGCAGTTTGGGACTGCGGTAGGGAAGGCGCACGTGGGTGACTCCCTCGGTCTGTGCGATCGACTGCAGTTCGCAGTGATTGTTGACGACGCAGACCGAGCAGACGTGATTGCGCTCGGCGAAGAGCAGCTCCAGAATGGTCTGGCGGTAGTGCAGCAGGCGATCGGATTTGGTGATCACCTCCATGCCTTCCTCCACCTTCAGGACGCAGGCGGGAAAGAGCTTGGGCGAGTTCTTGATCTCCACCAGGCAGAGCCGGCAGGCGCCGACATCCGACAGGCCATCCAGGTGACAGAGCGTCGGGATGAAGATGTTGTTCTCCCGCGCCACCTCAAGCACGGTCTGGTCGGCGCGAGCGCTCAAGTCGACGCCGTCGATGGTGAGGGTTTTTACATCCACCGCGGGCCTCATGCTGTCACCTCTTCATGGGTTGGAGTGTTGCCGTGGCAGGCGCAGACGCCGGCGGGGCAACGCTTGTTCTCAATGTGCTCGAGATACTCGTCCTTGAAGTAGCGCAGCGTGCTCAGCACCGGGTTGGGCGCGGTCATGCCCAGGCCGCAGAGGCTGGTGTTCTTGACCACGTCGCAGAGATCGACCAGCAGATCGAGGTCGGCATGGGTGGCTTCGCCGTCGCATATTTTGGTCAGCAAGTTGTACATCTGCGCGGTGCCGGTACGGCAGGGAATGCACTTGCCGCAGGACTCCGACATGCAGAACTCCATAAAGAAGCGGGCCACGTTCACCATGCAGGAGGTGTCGTCCATTACGATCATGCCGCCGGAGCCCATCATCGAGCCTGCGCCGATAAGGGCCTCGTAGCTCACCGGCAGGTCGAGATGCTGCTCGGGGATGCAGCCGCCGGAAGGTCCTCCGGTCTGGACTGCTTTGAATTTATGGCCGCCGGGAATGCCGCCGCCGATCTCGAAGATGATCTCGCGCAACGTCATCCCCATGGGGACTTCGATCAGACCGGTATGGGTGATCTTGCCGGTGAGAGCAAAGACCTTGGTGCCCTTGCTCTTCGCGGTGCCAATGCCTGAGTACCACTCCGGCCCCTTGCGGATGATGGGAGGGACGTTGGCGAAGGTCTCCACGTTATTGATGAGGGTGGGCGAGCCCCACAGGCCGGAGACGGCGGGGTATGGCGGTCGCGGGCGAGGCTGACCGCGCATGCCCTCGATGGAGGCGATCAGCGCCGTCTCCTCGCCGCAGACAAAGGCGCCGGCGCCGATGCGAATCTCGATGTCGAAGGCGAAGGTGGTGCCGCAGATATTGCTGCCCAGGAAGCCGCGACGGCGCGCCTCGCGCAGCGAGACGGTCAGCCGGCTGATAGCCAGGGGATACTCGGCGCGGACATAGACGTAGCCCTTGGTAGCGCCGACCGCGTAGGCGGCGATGGCCATGCCCTCAATCACGCGCTGGGGATTGCTCTCGAGCACGCTGCGGTCCATGAACGCCCCGGGGTCGCCCTCGTCGCCATTGCAGATGACATACTTCTGTGCGCCGACGGCCTTGGCCACCGTGCCCCACTTGAGGCCGGTGGGATAGCCGCCGCCGCCGCGCCCGCGCAGGCCGCTGCGGGAGATCTGCTCAATCACCGCCTGCGGATCCATCTGGGTCAGCACATGCATCAGCGCCTGGTAGCCGCCGCGGCCGATGAACTCGTCGATCTTTTCGGGATCGATCTGGCCGGAGTTCTCCAGCACGATCGGATGCTGGCCTTCAAAATACTTCTCCATGTGGGTTTCGAGACGGCCCACGGGGTTGTTACCGAGGCTGTCGACGATGGCTTCGGCATCCGACTCCTGCACGCCTCCATACAAGGGGCCGGTTGGGCCCACCTGGACCAGCGGGCCGGCCGCGCAGGGCCCCAGGCAGCCGGTCTGGCGCACATGGCAACGCTTGCCAGTCCGGGCGACCTCCTCGGCCAAGGCCGCCTTGATCCGGTCGCTGTGCTGGGACATGCAGCCCAGCGCCATGCACACATTCAGTTCGTAGTCGTACTCTTTGCGTTCGGCGACGTTGGTTTCGGCGATCTGCTGTAGTTCTTCGCTAGTCATTGGCGGCCCAGCCTTCCAACTTCTGTACCAAGAGCGGGGGCAGCATCAGACCCACCAGTTCGTTGTCTTCAAGGACCACCGGCGCGCGTCCGCAAGCACCCACACAACGGGCGGTCATCAGCGAGATGTTGTTATCCGGCGTGGTCTCGCCGGGCTTGATGTGGAGGTGCTTTTGCGCCTCCGCCAGCAGCTTGTCCGCACCCTTGATGTAGCAGGCGGTCCCAAGGCAGACGGTGCAGGTGTGCTTGCCCGCCGGCTTGAGGCTGAAGTGGTGATAGAAGGTGACCACGCCATAGGCCTGACTGAGTGGCACGTGCAACGACTTGGCGATGAAGCGGATGGCTTCTTCATCCAGAAAGCCAAACGAGGCCTGGGCGGTGTGGAGGGTCTCGATCAGGGCGTTGCGGGCATAGCCATGGCGCCTCATCGTCCCGTTTACGATCTTCCAGCGTTTGTCGTCGGAGGGAAGCGGCGGCATCGGGTAGGCTTGCAAGTTTCCTCCTGGGTGTTGCTCCGTGGGTACAGGTGCTGGACTTGCGGCATTCGGCCGCAGTTGCGTCCGAGGCCTGTGGGTTTACCGAATCGCTGTACTTTTACCGCGATCAGTGCGCGCCGGTCGGTGATGGTTATCACAGGAGGCGGTTTGTGGGGAAGATGACGCCAAGGTCTGCTGCCGTCCTCTACTATCAAGGTTGTTGATGGTGCGGCGGCCCGAACGGCAAAGCGGCTGGGTGGCGAGTTCCAGTGCCAGCGGATACTTGGGAGAGGAGCGGCATGGTGACGCATCATGCATGAGCTTTCCATCGCGGAATCGATTCTGGAGGCGGTGCGCAAGGAGTTGGCGAGCCGTTCGGGTGCGCGGCCCACGCGCGTCGGTCTGCGCATTGGCGAGTTGGCGGCGGTGGATGTGGATTCGCTGACCTTCTGCTTCGAGGCGGTGCTGCGGGGCACGGAGTGGGAGAACCTGGTGCTGGATGCGCGGGTTTGTGCGCAGCGCCGCATCTGCAATGATTGCGGGAGCGAGTTTGCCGTGGTCGAGTACAACGCAACTTGCCCGGTGTGCTCGGGCGGCAACACCCGCATGATCGGCGGAGACGAACTGGATTTCGATTATCTGGAGGTAGAGACAGATGGAACGGCTTCCCTTGAAGCAAAAGGTACTGAGTGAGAACCAGATCATTGCGGAGTCGCTGCGGCAGCGGTTCAAGGAGCATGGCGTGCTCTGCCTGAACCTGATCAGCGGGCCGGGTTCGGGCAAGACCGCGCTGCTGGAGCGCACGCTGGCCAGCTTCGATCCGGCGACCCGGGTGTGCGTGCTGACCGGGGACATCCAGACCGACAACGATGCGCGGCGACTGGCGCAGTACGGCTTTCCGGTGCAGCAGATCACGACCGGTGGGACCTGCCATCTGGACGGCCGCATGATTGAGAAGCATCTGGCTGCGTGGAATCTGGATGAGATCGACCTGCTGTTCATTGAGAATGTGGGCAACCTGGTGTGCCCATCGAGCTACGATCTGGGCGAAGCGTCGAAGATTGTGCTGCTGAGCGTGACCGAGGGCGAGGACAAGCCGCTGAAGTACCCTTCGATCTTCTTCAAGTCGGACCTGTTCGTATTGACCAAGGTCGATCTGCTGCCCTATGTGCCGTTCGACGCGAAGGTTGCGGAGGCGAATGCGCGGCTGGTGCATCCGGGGATCGAGATTGTGCGCGCCTCGTCGACCACGGAGGGTGGGCTGGATACATGGCTGGCGTGGCTGAAGCAGCGCATGGCGCAGGCGCGGCAGGGCGGGCCGGCGGTGGCGGGGAGGTAGGCTAGAGCGAAATCAGAGTTTCCGTGCTGTTGGCAAAGGTGTACAGGGCGGCTTTCTCTTGGGAAAAAAGCCGCTCGACTGCATGGGTTCCGCCTTACACCAACTCTGATTTTGCTAAAAAGCTATGCCTGCGAGGTGTCGGCGGGGGCATCTCCCAGGGGCAGGAAGAGGGAGATCGCGGTTCCGCTGGCCCCCTCACGCTGGGTGCTCCAGATACGCGCCTGCCCGTGGTGGCGCTCCACCAGCTGGGCGACGACCCACATGCCAAGGCCGGTCCCGGTCTCGGTCTTGGTAGTGAAAAAGGGTTCGAAGATTCGCTGCATGGTGGCGCGGTCGATGCCCACTCCGGTATCGCAGACGGTGACGCGCATGCCGGCGGTCTTGTAGTCGCGCCAGTCCTGGGATGGGCGTAGACGAATGACCATGCGCCCGCCGTGCGGCATGGCGTCGATGGCATTGGAGATAAGGTTGGCGAAGATCTGCTGCACCTCGCCCGCCATGCAGGCGATAGGCACTTCATTCTCCGCGCGAACTTCCACTTCCATCTGGGCCGAGCGCAGCCTGGCGCGAAAGAGGGCCAGCACGGTCTGCAAGATCTCTGACAGCCGGGTGAGTTTGGGGGTGCCGGGCTGGCGGTGGAACTTCAGCGTCTGCTGGGTGATGAGCGAGACGCGCATCAGTTCATCGAGCGCCTGCTGGGCCTCGGACTGCGCCGATTCGAGCGTATCGGCATGGACGATGAGGTAGAGCAGGTTGGCGACTGCCTCCAGCGGGTTGTTGATCTCGTGGGCGACGGATGCGGCGAGCCTTCCGGCGACGGCGAGCTTTTCGGCGCGCAGCATGGCCTCTTCGGAGTGCTTGCGTCCGGTGATGTCGGCCGA
>Ga0182013_10004708_pt1 | contig 16237 bp, 13 predicted proteins | sample 612S2MmetaG_FD_120487 | JGI IMG/M metagenome (GOLD analysis project Ga0182013, IMG submission 120487) | Permafrost microbial communities from Stordalen Mire, Sweden - 612S2M metaG | ecosystem: Environmental > Terrestrial > Soil > Wetlands > Permafrost | place: Sweden: Stordalen | collected...
CATGCCGTCGTCGATCGAGTCCTATTACCAGGAGATCGGCCGCGCCGGCCGCGACGGCCTGCCGGCCGAGGCCTTCGGGCTTTACAGCGCCGGCGACATCGAGCTGCGCCGCCGCCAGATCGCCGAAAGCGGAGCGCCCGACGAGCGCAAGCGGATCGAGGCGGGGAAGCTCGACGCCCTGGTCGGATTGTGCGAAACCGCGCGCTGCCGCCGCCAGACCTTGCTCGCAGCGTTCGGCGAGGATTCCGCGCCCTGCGGCCATTGCGACGTCTGCCAGGGCGCGGTGAAGCTGATCGACGGCACGCTCGAAGCGCAGAAGGCGCTGTCGGCGGTGCTTCGCACGTCGGGGCGGTTCTTCTTCGGCCATCTCGCCAACATCCTCTCCGGCAAGAAGAGCGAGGCGATCGAGCGCCACGGCCACGACCAGCTCAAGACCTTCGGCGTCGGCGCCGACCGCGCGCCGGCCGAATGGCGCGGCGTGCTCAGGCAGCTCCTCTCGGCGCGGCTGATCGAGCACGACGGCGCCGACCGCGACCGACTCGTCGTCACCGAGGACGGGCGCAAGGTGCTGAAGGGCCAAGCGCCGTTCGCCCTGCGCGAGGACGTCGTCGCCCGCAAGGCGCGGCGCGACAAGCGCGCGGCGGCGTTCGCGACGCCGGCCGACGCCGACGCCGAGCTGCTGGCGGCGCTGAAGGCGCTGCGCGGCGCGCTCGCCAAGGCGCAGAAGCAGCCGGCCTATGTCGTCTTCCCCGACCGCAGCCTGATCGAGATGGCGGCGGCGAAGCCGCAGAACCTCGACGAGCTTGCGCGCGTCCACGGCGTCGGCGCGGCGAAACTGCAGCGGTACGGCTCGGCCTTCCTCGCCGTGATCCGCGAGCGCGCTGATGCCTGAGCTGCCGGAAGTCGAAACCGTCCGTCGCGGCCTCGAGCCGGTCATGGTCGGCGCGCGCTTCGTCAAAGTCGAGACGCGGCGCGGCGATCTGCGCGCGCCGTTCCCGCCGCGCTTCGCCGAGCGGCTGGAGGGCCGCCGCGTGCTGTCGATGACCCGCCGCGCCAAATACCTGCTCGTCGCGCTCGACGGCGGCGAGACGCTGGTGATGCATCTGGGCATGTCGGGCTCGTTCCGCATCGAGCGGGGCGAAGCGGCGACATTGCCGACCGTCTATCACGAGCGACCGAAGCTTTCCGCGCACGACCACGTCGTCTTCAACCTCGACAACGGCGCGCGCGTCGTCTTCAACGATCCGCGCCGCTTCGGCGCGATGGACCTAGTCAACAGCGAGGGAATCGAGGCCCGCGCGCCGTTCGCCGGGATCGGCGTCGAGCCGCTGTCGGCGGAATTCGACGCCGCCAGGCTCGCCGCCCTGTTCGCCGGCTCGCGCGCGCCGATCAAGACCGCGCTGCTCGACCAGAAGCGCATCGCGGGCCTCGGCAACATCTACGTCTGCGAGGCGCTGCACCGCGCGCGCCTCTCGCCGACCCGCCCGGCCGCGATCCTCGCCGACGCCAAGGGCAAACCGAGCGCGGCGGCGCGCGCGCTCGCCCCGGCGATCCGCGAGGTGCTCGAGGACGCGATCGAGGCGGGCGGCTCGACGCTGCGCGATCATCGCCAGCCCGACGGCGAACTCGGCTATTTCCAGCATGCCTTCGCCGTCTACGACCGCGAGGGCGCCGCCTGCCCGCGTCGCGGCTGCCGCGGAACCATCACGCGCATCGCGCAGGGCGGACGGTCGACCTTCTATTGCCCGGCGTGCCAGAAGTAGCCCGCATTCAGGGGACCCGCATTGTGACGCAGACAGCGACGACCCCGACGCCCTCCGGCGAGGCCCGCTCGGGACGATTGGACCGACGCATGCTCGCGATGAACGTCGTGGCGGTGGTCGGCGGCGTCGCCCTGTGGAGCGCCGTCGTCGCGTGGGGCAAGGTCGGCCTGCCGAGCCCCTTGCAGGTCCTCGTCCGGGCATTGGAACTGGCGCGCACCGGCCAGCTTCTCACCGACGCTCTCGCGAGCCTGCGACGCGTCCTTCTTGGATTTTGCCTCGGCGTCGCCCTCGCCGTCCCGGTCGGCTTCCTGATGGGCTGGTATCGCCTCGCGCGCGGATTGATCGAACCTTTCGTCCAGTTCTTTCGCATGATCCCGCCGTTGGCGATCATTCCGTTGGCCATCGTGACCATGGGCATCGGGGAAACGCCGAAAGTGTTCGTCATCTTCCTGGCGGCGTTCCTGTCGAGCGTCGTGGCGACCTTCCAGGGCGTGGTCAGCGTCGACAAGACCTTGATCAACGCCGCGCGCGTGCTGGGGGCGGGCGACGCGACCATTTTCAGGCGGGTGATCGTGCCGGCCTCCATGCCGTTCATTCTGGTGGGCATGCGGATCGGCCTCGGCGCCGCGTGGGCGACCGTCGTCGCCGCCGAACTGATCGCGGCGCAATCGGGTCTCGGCTTCCGCATGCAGCAGGCGCAGCTCTATTACGATCTCGCCACCATCTTCGTCAGCCTGATCGCCATCGGCGTTCTCGGATTGACGATGGATCGGCTGCTCCTCGCTCTGGAGAACCGGCTCACCCGCTGGCAGGAGCGGATATGAGCGACAAGATCTCGTTTCGCAATGTGTCGCATCGGTTCGCGCTGGGCGACTCGAGCTTCACGGCGTTGGACCGGCTGTCGCTCGACGTGGCGGACGGCGAATTCGTGACTGTCGTCGGCCCCTCCGGCTGCGGCAAGTCGACCGCGATCAACATCGCGGCGGGGCTGGTCAAGCCGACCTCGGGCGAGGTGCTGGTCGACGGGCGGCAGGTGGGCGGCCCTGGGCCGGAACGCGGCGTGATCTTCCAGCAATACGCGCTCTTTCCTTGGTTGACGGTGCGCAAGAACGTCGAATTTGGCCTCCGCCTGGCGCGCAAGAGCGCGGCGGAACGTCGGCGGACAGCGCAGCATTTCATCGACCTCGTCGGCCTCGGCGAGTTCGCCGACGCGCTGCCGAAAGTTCTCTCCGGCGGGATGAAACAACGCTGCGCGATCGCGCGGGCCTACGCCGTCAATCCGACCATCCTGCTGATGGACGAGCCGTTCGGAGCGCTCGACGCGCTGACGCGGGTGCAGATGCAGGACCAGGTGCTCGCCGCATGGAGCCGGGAGCGGCGCACGGTCATGTTCGTCACCCACGACGTCGACGAGGCCGTCTACCTCGCCAAGCGGGTGATCGTCATGGCCTCGCGTCCCGGGCGCCTCTACGAGATCGTCCTGGTCGACCTGCCCTATCCACGCACCGAAGCGATGCGGCTGTCGCCGGAGTTTGCCGAGATCCGCAAACGGGTCTGGAATGCGGTCTACCATCAGCAACCGGCGTCGATGGAAGCGGCCGACGACGAAGACAATCGGAGAAGATCGAAATGAAGGCCTTTTCGCGCCGCGCTTTCGTCATGGGGGCATCGTCCCTCGCCGCGGCGGCGACCGCGCGGTCGCGGCCGGCCCTTGCCGCCGACACCGTGCGCATGGGCTACATCGGCGACTTCAACGGCGCGAGCCTGGCGGCGATCGCGGCCGACCAGGACCTGTGGGCGGCGCACGGGCTCGCTCCCGACCTCAAGGTCTTCACCAACGGACCGATCCAGATCCAGGCCTTCGGCTCGGCCAGTCTCGACTTCGGCTATGTCGGCCCCGGCGCGTTGTGGCTGCCGGCGAGCGGCCGGGCCAAGGTGATCGCGATCAACAACCTCGGCCAGGCCGACCGCGTCATCGCCCAGGCGGGGTTCAAGAGCGTCGTCGACCTCAAGGGCAAGAAGGTCGGCGTTCCGGAAGGAACCTCGGGCGACATGCTGCTCCGCCTGGCGTTGCAGCGGGCGGGCATGACCGTGGACGACATCGAGTATATCCGCATGGACCCCAGCACGGTGGTGGCGGCTTTCGCCAGCCGCCAGATCGACGCCGCCGGCATCTGGTATCCGCTGGTCGCGGTGATCAAGGATCGTGTGCCGGATCTGGTCGAAATCGCCGCCAACGCGGACTTCTTCCCGCAGATCGCCTTTCCGACCGCCTTCGTCTCCCGCAACGACGTCGCCGACGATCTCGTTCGCAAGGTCATCGCCGTGCTGAAGGGGGCGAACGCCTTCCGCGCCGCCCATCTCGACAAGGCGGTCGCGATCACCGCCAATTTCATCGGCATCGGCGCCGACAAGTTGGCGGAGGAAGCGCAGCACTCGAAGTTCCTCACCACGCCGGAACTCGAGGCCGCCACGACGGACGGCACGGCGGCCGGATGGCTGGCGACGCTCAACGGCATGTTCAAGACGTTCGGGCGCCTGCCCGATCCGCTCGACCCGAAGGCCTATTTCCGCGCCGATCTTTATGCTGAGAGCTGAGGCGGACGGCCGCCCAGCCGCCCTGTGGAGATTCGCATGACCCACGACACCCCATTCGAACCGGAAAGCTGCGCCGTCGTCACCGGCGGCGCCTCGGGCATCGGCCTGGCCGGGGCGAAGCGGTTTGCGGCGATGGGGCTCAACGTCGTCGTCGCCGATCTGCCGGGCGATCGGCTCGACGCCGCGGCGCGCGAGATCGCCGCCGCCTCGCCGCGCGGCGCGAAGGCCGCCCTCGCCCAGCCGACCGACGTCAGCGATCTCTCCGACGTGCAGGCGCTGGAGCGCGCGGCGACCTCGGCCTTCGGCCCGGTCTCGATCCTGATGAACAACGCCGGAATCGGCCCTTCCACTTCGATCCTCGGCGACTGGGAGGGCTGGCGACGGATCGTCGAGGTCAACCTCTGGGGCGTGATCCACGGCGCCAAGACCTTCGCGCCCGGCATGATCGCCAGCAAGCGGCCGGCGATGATCGTCAACACCGGCTCGAAGCAGGGCATTACGACGCCGCCCGGCAATCCCGCCTACAACGTCTCGAAAGCCGGCGTGAAGGTCTTCACCGAATCGCTGCAGCACGAGTTGCGCAATGTCGAGGGCTGCAAGGTGACCGCCCACCTGTTGATCCCCGGCTTCGTCTTCACCGGGCTGACGGCGGGGGCGCGGACGGAGAAGCCCGCCGGCGCCTGGACGCCCGAGCAGACGATCGACTTCATGTTGAAGGAGCTCCGCGCCGGGACGTTCTACATCCTCTGCCCCGACAACGAGACGAGCCGCGGGCTCGACGAGCGCCGCATGGCCTGGGCGATCGGCGACATCATCGAGAACCGCCCACCGCTGTCGCGCTGGCAGGAGGATTACGCCGAGGCGTTCAAGAAGAGCGTCGCCGACCTTTAGCGGCGCCGCCGCCGCTCACCGCCTCGCCACGATGAACAGCCGCGGATAGGGCAGCAGCACCTTGCCGTCGGCCCGCGGCGCGTAGGAATCTGCGATCGCCTCGCGGTAGCGCGCAAGAAACGCTTCGCGTTCGGCTTCGTCAAGCGGGTCGAGGAACGGCCTGAGGCCGGAGCCGGCGAACCAGTCGACGACGCCCTCGACGCCGTCGAGCATGTGGACATAGGTCGTCGTCCAAACCTCGACCTTCGCCCCGGCGGCGGCGAGCCATTCATAATAGTCCTCGAAGGCGGCGATCACCGGCTGGGTGCGAACGATCGGCGCCAAGCGCCGCGCCCACGGCCCTTCGGCGGCGACCAGCCGCATCGCCGCATGCGAGGCTTCGTGCAGCGTGATCGGCATTTGCACGGCGAGACAGCCGCGCTCGGCGACGAAAGCGAACAGTCGCGGCAGCAGCGTCTCGTGGCGCGGCAGGAACTGCAGCGTAGCGTTGGCGAAGACGAGATCGTAAGGCGTCTCTGGCGACCAGGTGGCGATGTCCTGGCGGACGAAGCGCGCGGCGGGAACGCGTTGGCGCGCGTGCGCCAGCATCGCTTCCGACGTGTCGAGGCCGACGATGGCCGCCTCGGCGAAGCGGGCGGCGAGCAGCTCGGCGCTGTTGCCGGGACCGCAGCCGAGATCGGCGACGCGCCGCGCCTCCGTCAACGGAACGCCGCCGAGCAGGTCGCGCGCCGCGCGCGTCCGCTCGGCGACGAACTTCATGTAGAGGGCGGGATTCCACTCGCCCGCGCCGCCGCTCTGCCGAGCGGCTGTAACGCCGGCGCGAACGGCCCGACTGGCGGCCTCCGTCATCAATGCATTTCCGGGCGAAAGCAATATACGGGCGTTGCCCGCTGATAAAACTATATATCAGATCAACAAAGTTATCAATGACCCTGTCGGCCATGACCCTGTCGGCCGGCCGCCGTCATGACCGGCTTGACCCAGCCATGACGCGACGGGACGATTCCGATCCGTTCCAAGTCGCCCTAATAGACCACCACGGAGCGGATGCTCTCACCGGCATGCATCAGCTCGAAGCCGCGGTTGATGTCTGCGAGCGGCAGCCTGTGGGTGATCATCGGATCGATCTCGATCTTGCCCGCCATGTACCATTCGACGATCTTCGGCACGTCGGTGCGGCCGCGCGCGCCGCCGAAGGCCGTGCCCATCCAGGTGCGCCCGGTGACGAGCTGGAACGGGCGGGTGGCGACCTCCTGCCCGGCGCCAGCGACGCCGATGACGACCGATTTGCCCCAGCCGCGATGCGAAGCCTCCAGCGCCTGACGCATCATTTTGACGTTGCCGGTGCAATCGAACGTGTAGTCGGCCCCGCCGATCGAATCGGCGCCGCGCTTGGTCAGGTTGACGAGATAGGGGACGAGCTCGGCGCCGATCTCGCTCGGGTTGACGAAATGCGTCATGCCGAACCGCTCGCCCCATGCCTTTTTGGTGGGGTTGAGGTCGACGCCGATGATCATGTCGGCGCTGGCGAGGCGCAGGCCCTGGATCACGTTGAGGCCAATGCCGCCGAGTCCGAAGACGATCGCGGTCGATCCGGCCTCGACTTTCGCCGTGTTGATCACCGCGCCGATCCCGGTGGTGACGCCGCAGCCGATGTAGCAGATCTTGTCGAACGGCGCGTTCGGATCGACCTTGGCGACGGCGATCTCGGGCAGCACGGTGAAATTGGCGAAGGTCGAACAACCCATATAATGGTGGATCTTGTCGCCGCCGATCGAGAAACGGGAGGTCCCGTCCGGCATCACGCCCTGCCCCTGGGTAGCGCGGATCGCCGTGCAGAGATTGGTCTTGCGCGACAAGCAGGACGGGCATTCGCGGCACTCCGGCGTGTAGAGCGGAATGACGTGATCGCCTCTTTTCACCGAGGTCACGCCCGCTCCGACGTCGACGACGACGCCCGCGCCTTCATGGCCGAGAATGGCCGGAAACAGGCCCTCCGGGTCGGCGCCCGACAAGGTGAAATCGTCGGTGTGGCAGATGCCGGTCGCCTTGATCTCGACCAGGACTTCCCCGGGCTTAGGGCCGTCGAGTTGAACCGTCGTGATCTCGAGCGGCTTGGCCGCCTCGAAGGCGACGGCGGCGCGAACGTCCATGGCGAAGTCTCCCGTCTTTTCCCGCAGCTTCGCATTCGGCGCGCGATCAGGAAAGCGCGGCGCGACGACCGCGGCCGTGAACGCTCGCGGCGGTGGGGCAACCGCCCGGATGCGACTCATCGACGCGCAGTGGGGCCTTGCGGTCGCGAGCGGCCCGGCGCCGTCGAGCGCAGGAGGGAGGACCGCCGGCGCGGACCCGCGGCGGCGGAACCGATCAAATCCCGCCCTGACCGCGACGCGCTTGCACAGGACATTCGACCTCGAGGCGGATAGCTTGTGCGGAGACCGATCCGGGCGGACGTGGGGCTCGACACGCAAACGCGGCTTCGCGCGAGCGCGACCGCCCTCGCCCGAGGCGTTCAACGGGAGTGAAACTGTGGCAATGGAATTGGAAGGCAAGTTCGCCGTCGTGACCGGGGCCGCGTCGGGCATCGGATTGGCGAGCGCCGAGGCGATGATGGCCTTGGGCGCGCGCGTGGTGATGGTCGACCGCGACGAAGCGGCGCTGAAGGCGCTCCGCGACAAGCACGGCGAAGCGGCGGCGCCGCTGGTCGTCGACCTGCTCGACCCGAAGGCCTGCGCTTCGCTGCTGCCGAGGGCGCTGGAGTCGATCGACCATGTCGATATCTTCCACGCCAACGCGGGAACCTACATCGGCGGCGATCTGATCGACGCCGACTCCGCTGCGATCGACCGCATGCTGAACCTGAACGTCAACGTCGTGATGAAGAACGTGCACGACATCCTGCCGCACATGATCGAGCGGCGAACCGGCGACATCATCGTCACGAGCTCGTTGGCGGCCCATTTTCCGACGCCTTGGGAGCCGGTCTACGCATCGTCCAAATGGGCGATCAACTGTTTCGTCCAGACCGTGCGACGGCAAGTTTTCAAACACGGCATTCGCGTCGGCTCGATCTCGCCCGGCCCCGTCATCACCGCCCTGATCGCCGACTGGCCGCCGGAGAAGCTGAAGGAGCTGAGGGAGGCGGGAAGCCTGCTGGAGGCCAGCGAAGTCGCCAACGTGATCGCGTTCATGCTGACGAGACCGCGCGGCATGACGATTCGCGACGTGGTCATGATGCCGACCAACTTCGACCTCTAGGGACTCGAAGGGCCGGGCGCGTCTCTCTGCGGCCAGTCGGCTCGCGGATCGGCGACATGCGGCCGAACGGCTGCGCCGCTCTCGAAGCGCAGCAGCCTTGGAAGGTTCGATCAGTTGATCACGGACGCCATGGCGACCGTGGCCGCGGTCTTCGCCGACAACGCCGCGGCCTCGGCGATCGCGAGCGCATTGACGCCGTCGTCGAGCGACACGGGGACCGCGCTTCCCGTGTTCACCGCCTCGACGAACGCCGCCCATTCGGCGGCGTACGAGCGCATGTAGCGCTCGAGGAAGAAATATTCGGGCTTGGCGCTGACGACCCCGGCCTTGGTCGCCTTCGAGACCGTATTCTCGAGTACGTTGCCGGCCGAAAGCAGGCCTTCGGCGCCCAGAAGCTCGATGCGCTGATCGTAGCCATAGGCGGCGCGGCGGCTGTTCTTGATCACCGCAATGCGGCCGTCGGCGAAGCGCAGGGTGACGACCGCGGTGTCGACGTCGCCGGCGTTGCCGATCTCGGGATCGACGATCGAGGTCCCGATCGCGGTGACCGTCTGCGGCGCCGAACCCATCATCCAGCACGCCATGTCGAAATCGTGGATCATCATGTCGCGAAACAGCCCGCCGGACCCCTGGACGTAGGCGACCGGCGGCGGCGCGGGATCGAAGGAGGTGATCGAAAGCAGTTCGCTCTTGCCGATCTCGCCGCGATCGACGGCCGCCTTGAGCGCGGCGAAGTTCGGGTCGAAGCGGCGGTTGAAGCCAATCATCACCGGCCGTCCGGTCGCGGCGGCGGCGGCGCGACACGCCTGCGCCCTGGCGAGGCTGAGGTCGACCGGCTTCTCGCACAGCACCGCCTTGCCGGCCCGGGTCGCGGCTTCGATCAGGTCGGAGTGGGTGTTGGTCGAGGTCGCGATGAGCACGGCGTCGATCGCGGCGTCGCCGATGACGGCCTCGTTGCTGCGCGCTTCGGCGCCATACTGGCCGGCGAGCTTCGTAGCCGACTCCTTCACGACGTCGGCGATCGCAACCAGTTTGCTTTGCGGATGCGCCGAGATCGCCTTGGCGTGGACCAGGCCGATGCGGCCGGCGCCGAGAAGACCCACTCTTAGCATGACGTTTCCTCCGTGAGCGGCTTGGCGCCGCATCAAAATTCGCGCCTTCGGGCCATGACGGTTCGGAAAGCCGCCCGGCCGATGCGCCCTCAGTGAAGACCAGCCTCGGCGAGAAAGCGCCTGAGGTTCTTGTACCCCATCGTCACGTAGCGCTTCGGATTGGCCTTCTCCGGATCCTGTTCCGCTTCGATGACGATCCAGCCGGAATATTTGGGCACGGCCCGGAAAACGCCGACAAAGTCGATCGATCCGTCGCCCGGCACGGTGTAGACGCCGGCGAGAACGGAATCGAGGAACGACCAGTCTTCCTTTAGCGCCTGCGCCGCGACGGTCGCGCGCACGTCCTTGGCGTGGAGGTGGCCGATCCGGTCGGCGTAGGTCCTGGCGAGGCGCGCCGCGTCGCCGCCCGCCCAGGTGATGTGGCCGGTGTCGAGCAGGAGCTTCACCGCCGGTCCGACGCCGGCCATGAAGCGGTCGACCTCCGCCGGCGATTGGACGACCGTGCCCATGTGATGATGGTAGACGAGCTGGAGGCCGAATCCCTTCACCAGTTCGGCAAAGCGGGTCATCCGCGGCAGGAAGACCGACCATTCGGCGTCGGTCAGCACCGGACGCGTCGACAGCGGCGCGGATTTCGTCCCGTGGACCGTGCGGGTGCATTCGCAGGTCACCAGAACTTCGGCGCCGGCGTCCTTGCGCAACCGGAGATCGGCCTCGGCGGCGGCGAATTCCGCGTCCGCGTCGCGCTCCAGCAGGAAGGTCGAGTACCAGCCCGAGATGAACGCCAGGCCATACTCGGCCAGTTTGGCTTTCAGCGCGGCCGCCGTCGTCGGAAACTTGTTGCCCTTCTCCATGCCCTCGAGACCGATCTCGCGGGCCTCGCTCAGGCACTGTTCCAGCCGAATATTCCCGCCGATCTCGATCATGTCGTCGTTGGACCAGCAAATCGGATTGGCGCCGATACGGATCATGATCTTCCCCCCCGATTGGGTCGCGTCCGCGGCCTCGTCTGCGCGCCCCGCCGGGCGCAAGCGCCGCGGGACTCTGCGAACCGCTGCGCCGCCGAGCGCGCCCGAACCGCGGAAACCCGCTCGCCTGCGCCAGTCCGCCGACAGGGGCGAACGCTCAGCCGACACATTCCATATTCTATTTTAGTCGGAATGCAAATTCTGTTTCTCGCGACCGCGGCGACGCTCGGCGACCGCCACCGCCAGCGCCGAGGCGAGCGTCATCGTGGCGGCCAGCGACCGGAAGCCCTCGAAGTCGTTTTCCACCACCTCGAACCAGACGCTGGCGTTGAAAACCAGCGGGCTGAAGGGGCTGTCGGTGATCGCGACCAGCGGGGTCTTCTGCCCGGCGATCTGTCGCGTGTATTCGACGGCGGCGGGCGCGTAAGGCGTGAAACTGACGGCCAGCGCCGCGTCCCTCGGACCGGCGAACGACAGAATTTCGCGATCCACCCCATTGGGCGAACCCGCCAGCACAGTGCGCACCCCGAGCGTCCCGAGGGCGTAGCTCAAATAGGAGGAGATCGGGTAAGATCGCCGAAGGCCGATCAGATAGATCGTCTCGGCCTGCGACAGGATCTTTGTCGCCTCGTCCAACGACTCCAACTGGATTCGGTCGCGAAATTTTGCGATCGAATCGGTCGCCGCTTGACTGAGGCCTTCGATCAGCGCCATCGCCGGCGGGCGGCCGGACGCATGCGCGTCAAACGCCTGCAGCCTCGCGTCATAATTGTTGGGCCGGTCGCGCAGCCGCTGCTGGAACACGGTCTGCAACTCGCTGAAGCCGCTATAGCCGAGCGCCTTGGCGAAACGCACCAAAGTCGAAGGCTGCACCGCGGCCTGCTCCGAAATCGAACTGACCGTGCCGAACGCAATGTCGTCGGGTCGCTCGATGGTGAAGGTTGCGACCTGGGCCAATCGCTTCGGCAATCTGTCGCGCGCCTCGACAATGAGATCGCGAAGCCCGTTGAAGTCGCGCGGCGGGTCGATCACGGAGTCATGCGCCATTCGGTTTTCTTCTGTTTCGTGTCTTTCGACGTTGGAACCGACCGTCAACCGAGCCAAGCCGCCGTCCCGAAAGGCGCCTTCCAGAAACGCCCCGCTTTGGACCTCGCATGCCATCAAAGGCGAAGCCGCGCAAGGAACCTGCCGGTCGCGGCGGAACGTCTGAGGCGATCTCCTGGCGCGCCGTGGTCGCTGAATCCACATTGCCAAAGAGGGAACTTACGCAGGCGGCAGCGCCGGCGCAACCTGCCGCGGCGATTTGACGAAGCGCGGAAGCGGCGGTTCGGCTTGCCACCCGCTTCAAAACACACCGGTTGACTTCAACGATAAATGGAATGTAAATTTCGCCTGGATTTGAACGGAGCGGCAAGCGCCCGCCAAACTTGGCGGTCGGAGCCGAGCTCCCCGGCCAACGCATGCGACGGAATCCGATGTCAGCAGCGCATCACGCCGGGACGGGCGCGCGGCGGCCAAGCGATCGCCGACGGCGAGCCGGCCGAACGAACGGCGGGCGAACGGCCGCGGTTCGCCGACCCCGGGAATGCCGGCGCGCGCCGGCCGTTCAACGCCTCGGCCGGACTGCGGTAGACTCGCTGCGCCGATCCCACTCGCAAGGCGAAAGATGACCGAGGGCGCCGACGCTCACAAGACGCTCGATCTGATCGCGATCGGCCGCTGTTCCGTCGACCTCTACGGCCAACAGATCGGCTGCCGGCTCGAGGACGTCGCCAGCTTCGCCAAGTCCGTCGGCGGCTGCCCGGCCAACATCGCCATCGGCGCCGCGCGACTCGGACTGAAATCGGCGCTGATCACCCGCGTCGGGGCCGAACAGATGGGCGGCTTCATTCGCCAGCAGCTCGCGCGCGATGGGGTCGTCACCGACGGGGTGCATATCGACAAGGACCGCCTGACGCGTCTCGTGTTGCTCGCGGTCCAAGCCGAGGGCGTTTCGCCGACGATCTTCTATCGCGCCGACTGCGCCGACATGGCGTTGGACGAAAGCGACATCGACGAAGCGCTGATCGCGCGGGCGCGCGCAATCGTCGTGACGGGTACGCATTTCTCCAAACCCCACGCGGCGGCGGCGCAGACCAAGGCGATCGCGCTGGCCAAGCGACACGACGCCAAGGTCGTCTTCGACATCGATTATCGGCCGAACCTGTGGGGGCTCGCGGGCCACGAGGCAGGTTTCGCGCGCTACGTGAAGTCCGAAGCGGTGTCGACGCGGCTCAGCGCTGCGCTCGCCGATTGCGACCTGATCGTCGGCACCGAAGAAGAGATCATGATCGCCGCGGGAAACGACAGCCTGCTCGACTCGCTGCGCGCCATCCGCGCGAAATCCGCCGCCGCGATCGTCCTCAAGCGCGGCGCCCTGGGTTGCGTCGTCTACGACGGGCCGATTCCCGACGCCCTGGAAGGCGGAATCGTCGGCAAGGGCTTCCCGGTGGAAGTCTACAATGTGCTGGGCGCCGGCGACGCCTTCATGTCCGGTTTTCTGCGCGGCTGGCTGCGCGGCGAAAGCCTCTCGATCTGCGCCACCTGGGCGAACGCCTGTGGCGCCTTCGCGGTGTCGCGCCTCCTCTGCTCGCCTGAATATCCGACCTGGACCGAACTGCGGCATTTCCTCGATCATGGCGGTTCGGAGCGGGCGCTGCGCAAGGACGGCGCGTTGAACCACATCCACTGGGCGACGACGCGCCGGCGCGACATGCCCCGGTTGATGGCCCTCGCCGTCGATCACCGCATCCAGCTGGAGGCGCTGGCCGAGGGCGAGGCGGATGCGGCGCGCCTTTCCGCCTTCAAGGCGCTGGCGGTCGCCGCGGCGCGGCGCGTCGCCGGCGGCCGCCCCGGTTTCGGCGTTCTGCTCGACGACAAATACGGGCGCGACGCGCTGTTCGCCGCCGGCGCCGGGCAGGACTTGTGGGTCGCCAGGCCGATCGAATTGCCGGGCTCGCGGCCGCTGCAGTTCGAGTTCGGCCAGGATCTCGGCAGCCGGCTGATTGAATGGCCGGTCGATCACTGCGTCAAGGTTCTCTGCTTCTACCACCCGGACGACGACGACGCGCTCAAGGCCGAACAAACAGCCAAGTTGATCACCGCGTTCGAGGCGACCCGCAAGATCGGACGCGAGATGCTCGTCGAGATCATCGCCTCCAAGGCGGGGCCGCTCGACGACGACACGATCGCGCGCGCGCTGACGGAGCTCTACGACGCCGGCCTCAAGCCCGATTGGTGGAAGCTCGAGCCGCAATCGTCGGTCGAGGCGTGGAAGGCGATCGATCAGGTGATCGCGACGCGCGACCCGTTATGCCGCGGCGTGGTGTTGCTGGGCCTGGAGGCCCCATTCGAGAAGTTGAGCGAGTCCTTCGCAGCGGCGCACTCCGCCGGATGCGTGCGCGGATTCGCGGTCGGGCGAACCATCTTCGCCGAGGCGGCCGATCGCTGGATGAAGCGGGAAATCGGCGACGCGGAGGCGATCGACAGCATGGCGGGGAAGTTCGCCGCCCTCGTCGATCTCTGGCTGTCGTTCGATCGACGCTAGGGGCGACGGAATTGCGGGCTTCGCCGCGAGAGCCGCGGTTGGACGATTATGGAAGAACGGGCGATGGCCCGCGGCGGCCTGGGTGGGAGGTAAGGACGATGGTCGGCAAGGTGGTGCGGCTTACGGTAGCTCAGGCGCTGGTGCGATTTCTCGCCAATCAGGCGACGGTGATCGACGGCGAACGCTTGCCGATCTTCGCCGGATGCTGGGCGATCTTCGGCCACGGCAATGTCGCGGGCATCGGCGAAGCGCTCTATCAGGCGCGCGACAGACTGCCGACCTATCGCGCCCACAACGAGCAGGCGATGGCCCATGCGGCGATCGCGTTCGCCAAGGCGAGCTTCCGCCGTCGCTTCATGGCCTGCACGACGTCGATCGGCCCGGGCGCGCTCAATATGGTGACCGCTGCCGCCGTCGCTCACGTCAACCGGCTGCCGCTGCTGCTGCTGCCGGGCGACGTGTTCGCCAATCGCCGGCCCGATCCCGTGCTGCAACAGGCGGAGGACTTCAACGACGGCACGGTTTCGGTCAACGACTGCTTCCGTCCGGTGTCCCGCTATTTCGACCGCATCCATCGTCCTGAGCAGTTGATCCCCGCCCTGCAGCGCGCGATGCACACGCTCACCGACCCCGCCGACTGCGGCCCGGTGACGCTGGCGATGTGCCAGGACGTCCAGACCGAGGCCTATGATTGGCCCGAAGCGATGTTCGCCGAAAAGGTCTGGGCGCCGCGCCGGATCGGCCCGGACGAAAACGAGCTCGCGGCGGCGGTCGCGGCGATCAAGGCCGCCAAGCGGCCGATGATCATCGCCGGCGGCGGCGCCCTCTACTCCGAAGCCTCCGCCGAGCTCGAGGCGTTCGCTGCGACGCACCAGATCCCCGTCGCCGTCACCCAGGCGGGCAAGTCGGCGATCGACGAATCGAATCCGCTGGCGCTCGGGTCTGTCGGGGTCACCGGCACGTCGGCGGCGAACGCGCTCGCCGCCGACGCCGACTTGCTGCTCGCCGTCGGCACCCGGCTGCAGGACTTCACCACCGGATCATGGGCGCTGTTCAAGAGCGGCGCGCTCAAGATCGTCGCGCTCAACGTCAGCGCCTACGACACCACCAAGCACAATGCGCTGCCGCTGGTCAGCGACGCCAAGGTCGGGCTGGCGCGATTGTCGGAAGGCCTGAAGGGCTGGAAAGCCGACGCGAGCGTGGCCGAGCGCGCCGGGAGGGAGAAAGCGTCGTGGCTGAAGGCCGCCGCGCGAGCGCTCGCGCCGACCAACGCGGAGAAGCCCTCGGACGCTCAGGTGATCGGCGCCGTCGCGCGCACGCTCGGCGGCGCGAATGCGGTGGTCGTCAACGCTTCGGGCGGCCTGCCGGGAGAGTTGCACAAGCTGTGGCCGGCGACGACCCCCGGCAGCTATCACATGGAATACGGCTTCTCCTGCATGGGCTACGAGATCGCCGGCGGCGTCGGGGTCAAGATGGCGCGTCCCGACAAGGAGGTCGTCGTCATGGTCGGCGACGGCTCCTATATGATGATGAATTCGGAGATCGCGACCTCCGTCAGCCTCGGCCAGAAGCTGATCGTCGTCGTGCTCGACAATCACGGCTTCGGCTGCATAAACCGCCTGCAGATGGCCACCGGCGGCGCCAACTTCAACAATCTCTGGCGGGACTGCGCGATGGTCGTCCAGCCGGACATCGACTTCCGCAAGCACGCGGAGAGCATGGGCGCCGTCGCCGTCAAGGCGTCCTCGATCGGCGATCTCGAGGCGGCGCTCGAGGCGGCCAAAGCCGCCGACCGCACCACGGTCGTCGTCATCGAGACCCATCCGCTGGTCACCACCGAAGCGGGCGGCCATTGGTGGGACGTCGCCGTTCCGGAAGTGTCGTCGCGCGCCGAAGTCGCGAAGGCGCGCGAGCAATATCTGTCTGATCGCCGCTTGCAGCGCGTGTTCGACTGAGAGCGAACAAGCGGGCCAGGAGGATGAATCGATGCCCAACCTACGCGTGAGGCCGAAGGGAACCCACGGCCTGGTCACCGAAGTGACGCCCGAGAGCGCCGGCTGG
>Ga0182013_10004709_pt1 | contig 16237 bp, 16 predicted proteins | sample 612S2MmetaG_FD_120487 | JGI IMG/M metagenome (GOLD analysis project Ga0182013, IMG submission 120487) | Permafrost microbial communities from Stordalen Mire, Sweden - 612S2M metaG | ecosystem: Environmental > Terrestrial > Soil > Wetlands > Permafrost | place: Sweden: Stordalen | collected...
GGCCGCGACGTCGTAATTCGGCCCGCGATTTTCCACGGCTGTCCCCCGGGCGAAGTCTCTGTCGGTGGGACGCCTACGGCATGCCCGTCGTTCCCGGCGCGCGAACACCGGTGTCAAACCTGTAGAGGAGAGCCGCGAATGTCACCCACCACCGAACGCATCTTCAGCCCGGCGGCACCGGCGCCGATCGGACCCTACAACCAAGCCGTGCGCATCGACGGCTGGCTCTTCTGCAGCGGTCAGATCGCGCTCGATCCGGCGGCCGGCAAGCTCGTCGAAGGCGACGTCGCAGCCCAAACGCGGCAGGTAATGCGCAATCTGGAGGCGGTGCTCGCGGCCGCCGGCGCAACGTTTGCAAGCGTCGTCAAGACGACGATCTTCCTCGTCGACATGGCCGATTTCGCGATCGTCAACCCCGTTTACGGCGAACGCTTCGCCGACGGCATCGCACCCGCCCGGTCGACCGTGGCCGTGGCCGCACTGCCCTTGGGCGCGCGCGTCGAAATCGAAGCGATCGCGCGCCTCACCTCATAAACGATCGCGATAAGCGATCGCCGCGGCTCGGCGCGAAGCGCCGAACGCCACGGACTCGGGCGAAGCCCGAGTCCAGATTAGCGCGGCGGTGGGAGCAGCGCGAGTTCGGCCTGCGCGGCGTGCACGACAACGGGCTCCTTCGAGGCGATCGCGAGCCGGTACTGGTCGCGCGCGAGCCCGACCTTGCCTTGCACGTTGTAGGTGACGGCGAGCATGTAGTGGAGCCGCCCGTCGTCGGGAGCGACGCTCAGGCCTTTGATGTAGGCCGCTTCGGCTAAGCTGTAGAGTTCGTGCGCGTTGTAGTCGAAGCCCAAATCGATGTACGCGGCCGATTCGAGCGGATAGGCATTCATCGCGCGCACGTAATAGTTGACCGCGGCCTTCCACTTCCCCCGATCGTCCTCGAGGTAGCCGACGTCGACCAAGGCTTCCGAGCCGTCGGGTTTGGTCGCCAGCGCACGCTCGAAGTACGGCCGCGCCGCGGTGTCGTCGTGCAGTTCGACATAGGCCTCGCCGGCGTCGACGTTGGCAGCGTAGTCGTTCGCATCGATGGCCAGACAGCGATTGAGAAAACCCAGCGCATCGGCGAGGCGCGAAAGATCGATGAGATTATTCCCCGCGTCGACGAGCGCTCCGCAATTCTTGGATGCGAGATTCGCAGCGCGCTCGAAGTAGTGCTGCGCGGACTCATAGTCGTGCATGGCACGCAGAACGCTGCCGTAAAACGACTGCGCGCGCGCATCGAGCGGACGTTCGTCGGCGCCGCGCTGGTATTGGGCGACGAACGCGTCGAGATCGCCTTGGCGCCGGTGCTGCTCGACCAAGCCAAGAAAGCCGCTGCGCGTCGGCAGGCTCTTCTCGAACTCGCCGATGGCGTCGCTAACCCGGTCCGCAACCGCGTAGAGGCTGCCCAGCCGAGTGTGGGTTTCGCGGTCGTCGGGCCGCCGCGCGACGATGGCTTTCCACGTCGTCTCGGCATCGCGGTAGTCCGGAACGCGGAAATAGAGATCGCCCAGGAACCGCGCCGCTTCACTGTCCTCCGGGTGAGTCGGAACGTACAGGCGCAAGTCGCGCAGCGCTTCCCCCGAATCGCCGGCGGCGACCTTCGCGCGCGCGGCGTCGAGCGCCGGCGAAGGATCGGCGCGAACCGCATGCGGAGCAAGCGCGAAGCCGAAAACGGCAAAAATAGCGGCGGCGATCCATCGGCGCATTGGGGGTACTCCGATTGGCGGAAACCGACTTTTGTAGGGGCAAAACTCTTCCGTAAGTATAGGAGCGGCACGGCCCGGCGGCAAGTGTGACGCGCCTAGGGATTCGACTTCGTCGAATCGATGGGTTCGTGTCGGCTGCGCTCGACGAACCCGTGCGTTTGGGCTTCGCCCAAGCCGCCCGTCGTCACGTGTCGGGTAAACCCGACACATTCCTAGTGGATCGACTTCGTCGATCCTTCGCGTTCGGGCTTCGCCCGAGCCGCCTGCGCTGTAGACCAATCCGACAAAACTCGCCGAGGGGAACGGGGCCCCCGTGCCGGAGTCTCACGGGTCAACACATGTCCGCAAGAATCGAGGAGAAGCATGAGCACCACGCTCAACGGCGCCGCCACCCGAACTGAATCCGACAGCATGGGCAAGATCGCGGTTCCCGCCGACCGATATTACGGCGCCCAATCGGCGCGTTCGCTGATCCACTTCGACATCGGCGAAGGGATCGCGGCGCGTGACGTGATGCCGCGCGAGATCATCCGTGCGATGGCCATCCTCAAGAAGGCCGCGGCGCTCGTCAACCACGACCTCGGTAAGTTGGACGCCGAAAAAACGAACTTGATCAGCCAAGCCGCCGACGAAGTCATCGCCGGCAAGCTGCACGATCACTTCCCGCTGCGCGTCTGGCAGACCGGTTCGGGCACGCAGACGAACATGAACGTCAACGAAGTGATCTCGAACCGCGCGATCGAGCTCGCCGGCGGCGAGATGGGCTCCAAGAAGCCGGTCCACCCCAACGATCACGTCAACATGTCGCAATCCTCGAATGACACGTTCCCAACCGCGATGCACATGGCCGCGGCCGAGGCGCTCGTCGATCTGCTGCCGGCGGTCGAAGCACTGCGCGACGCGCTCGACCACAAAGCCGTAGAATGGGCCCACATCGTCAAGGTCGGGCGCACGCATCTGCAAGACGCGACCCCTTTGACGCTCGGCCAAGAATTTTCGGGCTACGTCTCGCAGCTCGATCGCGACCTTGTGCGCTGCCGCGAAGCGCTCGACGGCCTGTACGATCTCGCCATCGGCGGCACGGCGGTCGGCACGGGTCTCAACGCCCCCAAAGAGTTCGCCGAACGCGCGGCCCAAAAAATCGCCGAGCTCACCGGTCTGCCGTTCCGCTCGCATCCCAATAAATTCGCGGCGCTCGCCTCGCACGACGAAGTCGTGTACGCATCGGGTGCGCTCAAGACGCTCGCGGCGTCGCTGATGAAGATCGCCAACGACATTCGCTGGTTGGCTTCCGGGCCGCGCGCCGGTATCGGCGAATTGATCCTGCCCGAGAATGAACCGGGCTCGTCGATCATGCCGGGCAAAGTCAACCCGACGCAGTCCGAGGCAATGACGATGGTTTGCGTGCAGGTGTTCGGCAACGACGTCGCGATCGGCTTCGGCGGTTCGCAGGGCAACTTCGAGCTCAACGTGTTCAACCCGGTCATGATCTACAACTTCCTGCATTCGACGTCGCTGCTCAAGGGTGCGTGTACGATGTTCCGCGAGCACGCGATCGAAGGCCTGACCGCCAACGAACCCGTCATCAAGAAGTATCTCGACGACTCGCTCATGACGGTCACGGCGCTTTCGCCGCACATCGGCTACGACAAGTCGGCCGAGATCGCGAAGAAAGCCCATCACGACGGGACGAAGCTCAAGGACGCCGCCTTGGCGCTCGGGCACGTGAACAGTGAAGACTTCGATAAATTCGTCGTTCCCGCCGACATGACCCAACCGAAGTAAGCCGCCGGCGGACATCCCACGTTGCGAGCTTCGGCGACCCGCCGGAGCTCGCGGCGTTTGTACGCCGGCGGGCGTCACAAAGCGACATCTCCGGAGTATCTCATCTATCGTGTTGGAACTACGTACGTTCGATGAAACTTTCGCGCTTGCCCGGATGGCGGCGGATGCGCCGGTGCCGGCGTGGGTCGGCGGCAACGATCTGCTGGCGGTCGTGCGGACCCGCAACGAGCTCTCGATCGTTTGCCGCGACGATACGGTGCCGCAGAACATCACCGAAGTGGAGCGCGGCTTTCGCTGCCTGGCCGTGATCGGCACGCTCGACTTCGCGCTCACCGGCGTGATCGCCAGTTTGGCCAAACCGCTGGCTGACGCCGGGATTTCGATCTTCGGCATCTCGACGTACGATACCGACCACATCCTGGTCCGCGCCGACCGGCTCGAGGAAGCCAAGGCCGCTCTGCGCGCCGCGGGGCATACCTTCAGATAGCAGGGTTCAGCTTCGCTGAACCCGTGGCGTTTCGCGCTTCGCGCCAAGCCGCGCGGCGATGAAGTCCCGGATGGCGGCCAGGGTTTGCGCGTGCATCATGATGTCGTAGTGGTTGGCGTCGATCTCGAGGGCCGTTCCCGAAGGCGCGACGCGAACAAAATGCCGCAGGTCGAACTCGGTGACGATGAATCCGTTCCGTCCCGACATCGAGCGTGCGGCGCGCAACGCCAAGACCGGCATCGCGAACTTGTGCCAGAGCCGGCGCGCGTCGTGCAGATTGCCGTAGGTGAAGTCTTCCTGGACGGCCGCCGCTTGCGTGCGCGCGCGCATTCCGCCCGGCACGGCGACGAGTTCGTAGGCATAGATCCGGTCCCAGTAGTCGTTCCATGCCTCGATCAGCTTCTGGCCGCGCACGGCGCTCACGTAGTGCTCGGTCGAGGGATGGATGAAATTGAGCCGCTGCAGGTTGTGCTGAATCGCTTTGATCGCGGCATAGCGTGGTATGCCCAGCCCGTCGATGAGGATCAGCCGGCGAATTCGCTCCGCCGAATCCAACGCGGCGGCCTCCATGCTGACATAGGCCCCCATCGAATGTCCGATCAGATCGAAGCGCTCGGCACCCAGCGCTTGGGCGGCCGCGAAGATATCGCGCGCATGGTTCCGGAAGCCGTAGGTTCCGGCCGGCGTCACTTCGCTGTGACCGCGTCCGCGCAGATCCAAGGCCACGATCTGACGTCCGTTGCCCGCGATCCGCTCGGCCAGGAAATCGTACCAGCGCGAGTTGGCGGAAAGGCCGGGTACGCACAGGACGAGCTCGCCGGCCGGATCGCCGAAGCGCCGGGCCCGGATCCGTCCGCCCGGAAGGTGCAGATCGAAGTCCGTCGCGGCGAGCGGCGACGGCTCGATCACACCCGATCGTTTCGTTGGGTCTTGCGCACGGTCAGCTGCGCGCGCGCAGCCACTGGGCGATTGTCGAAGGCAGACTGCTCTGCAGCTTGCTGCTGACGTACATGCCGATGTGTCCGACGGGAAACGAATGCGCGGTGTAGTCGGCGGTGCCGATGTATTTCTCGAGTGCGGCCGACGACGCCGGCTCGACGATGTCGTCGCGCGCGGCGTACATGTTCAACACCGGTATGCGTACGTCGCTCAGCAACACGCGCCGCCCGTCGAGCTCGAACGTTCCTTTGACGAGTTTGTTTTCTTGATAGCCGTCCTTGATCCACTGGCGAAACGTTTCACCGGGATGGTCGGGGCTATCGTTGACCCAGCGTTCCATGCGCAGAAAGGTGATTAGACTTTCGCGCTCCTCGAACAAGTTGACGAGGTCCGCGTATTTCTGCACGTTTTGCGCAAAGGGACTGCGCAGCAAGAATTGCTGGTGCATCAACGATCCCGGAATGTTGCCCAGGGTGTCGACGAGCCGGTCGACGTCGGTGTTCCGCGCGACTCGGGCAATCAGCGTCTCGTCCGCATCGAAGTCGACCGGCGCGATCATCGTGATGAGATTCGCCACCCGCTCGGGATTGAGGGCGGCGTAACACAGCGTGAAATACCCGCCTTGGCAAATGCCCAGCAGGTTCACCCGGGCGAGGTCGTGACGCTCGCGTACGACATCGGCGCAGTCGCCGAGGTAGCCGATATGGTCTTCCATGGTCGTCCAGCGATCGACCGCCGTGGGGTAACCCCAGTCGATCACATACAGATCGGCACCCCGATCGAGCAGCCGGCGAACCAGCGAGCGGTCCGGCTCCAAGTCGATCACGTAATAGCGGTTCACCAAGGAATACACGATCAAGATCGGCGGCAGCAGCGACTCGGCCGGGCGAACCGGCAGATAATGGAACAGGCGCAAGTGGCCGTCGGTGTAGACCAGTTCCTTGGGCGTCGTCGAACCATCTAGGTCGCTCTGGCGCATTTCGCGCAGAAACTCCGCGCCTTTGAGCGCTTTGCGCATCGTTTCGCTCTGCTCGCGAATCATGGCCGCGCTCCAATTCGGGAAAAGCGACTCGATCTCGAAGCGTTCGTTACTTGCCACGATGGGTGCGCTTTGGCTGATCCGGACTCTTGGGCGTCGCCTTGGTGCGCGTTCGCCGCCTCGTTGGGGCAGTGGGCGGAGCCGCCGCGACGCCATTGGGCGAGGGCTGCGCTGCGGGCGGAGTTTCCGACCGCGTCGCGCGGGATGACCGCAGCGCCCGCTTGAGCGCGTGGACTTCGCGCCGCAATGAATTGATTTCGCGCAGCACTTCGTCCTGATCGCTGCGGGTCGGGAAATGGCCGAACCGCGCGAAAACATCGACGAGCTTCATCTCGTCTTGACGCTGGTCGGCGAGCGCCGAGGACAGCTGGTTTTGCGCCTTGATGTACTGCTCGGAGTTGAACGTCTCGACGAAAACGCGGTCGGCGACGCGGGTCGACAGCGACACCAGCGCGCCCGTCGAGTCGACGGGTTTGCCGTCGGCCGCGCGACGCAGCAACTCGCGAGAAATCTCCTCGAACGCGCGCTGCCACGTCGCTGCCAGGAGCACCCGATAGTTTTCGCGCGCGATCGAAAGCGCAACCGCGTTCTCGGCGGCTTGGGCCAAAAGCTTCGGTAATTCTTGATTGATGCCGGGGAAATCAGCCAGCAGCCCAAAGCTGCGCTCGAGTGCGCTTCCCAGCGGATCGCCCGCGCCGGAGGGACCGCCCAGCGCTCGCGCAACACCGATCGACCGCTGCATGAGTTCCGTCCACGGCTGGGCGAGGCGATCGTAGTTCGCCGCGCTCGCGGCCCAGAGATCGAGTCCGGTCGGCGCCGGCTTCGTCGCGGGCGAAGGCTCGGCGTCGCCGGCGGCGGGTGCGGTGCCGGACAAGCCGCTCATCGATTGCATCGTCCGCGCGGCGAGTTCCGTCATGCGCAGAACGGCTTGCTGGCCGGCCAGAAACATCTGCGGAAAATCAGCAGGTGCCGCACGCTCCGAACGCGCGTCCGCCGCTGTGCTTTCGGCCGTTTCGCCCGAACCGCCGGTGCCCGCGGCCTCCCGCCACCGTTCGAGAAATGACGTGTAGGCGGACATCGGGCTCGCCGCGGTGTTGAGCGCATCAGCCCAAGTCTGCCACATCGGATTCGCGGACGCGTCCTTTTCCGCAGCCATCAGGGTTGCTCGGGCTGAACCGGATCCGATTCCCGCGCGGCCTGAACCGGAACCGTGTTCGTCGCGCGCGCCAACCGCGCGGGATCGGCGCAGCGCACTGCCGCAAGCCACGCATCGCTCGTTGCTGCACTCGCTTCGGTGTACGCGACGACGAGGTCGTACGCTTGATGCGCTCCCTCGACGACGAGTTTCGAGGATCGCGGATCGGCGGCGATGCGTTCGGCACAGACGCGCGCGGCCTGAACTTGTATATCCAAGAAGGCCCTGGTCGAAGCCGAAACCGCATCGCCGATCGTGCCGCCGATCCGCGACCACGCGCGCCATTGCCGCGTCGCTCCGGCCGCCTGCAAACTTCCCAGCCAAAACTGGAATACCGCCCCTTGAGCGTTGGCCCACGCCGTGAGCGGCTCGGCAGCCTTGTCCATCATCTCAGCGTCCCGCGAGCAGGTGTGGCCGAAGTGCCTGCCCGCTGCGGACACATCGGCCAGGCGGCTCCCTCCAAAACGCCGGCCGGCTGAGATCGGACTTCATCTGTTTCCCAATGGTCCTTTCACGACGTTCGGTGGTCGGGCGCCGGTGCGCACGCGCACGCCGAACGAACGGACGCCCGCACCAAACCAGCGCCCGGTGTCCGTTCATCAGAGCGTTACCATAGCAAAGCGCGAAAATATTGTCCAGCCTGCGTGACCGACCGAGGCACTTGTATTCGCCGCCTCGTCCAGCGGCGAATTCGGACCCGGAAAACGAGCAGCTTCGCCTGCCCTCACGCGGGTCCATCCGCGGTATCCCCGCGGCCCGCGCGAGGTTTCAGATAAGCGGGATTGCTCTCACCCACCGCTTGCCGTGTGATCGCGCGCAAATGCGCGCATGTCGCCGCATAGCGCGCAGTCCCCGGATCGCATCGGCCGGCTCGAATATCGGCGGAAAGCCGGGCGTAGAGCGCCGCCAATTCCCGCTGCACGTCGGCGGCGGTCGCAGCGGATCCCGGCGCTTCATGCATTAGTTCCGCCAAGCGCTCGAGCTCGTCACGCTCGGTAGCGCTTCCGTTCGCGAGTTCGTTCGCGGCGATCGCCATCGCTTTCGCGATGAGCCGAGCGTCGTATTGGCGGTGTATCGGCAATTGTGCCAAGACGTTGTTGCGCAAGGCCGCCCGCGCTGCTGCCAAATTCTCGAGGTCGCCGCCGTGCGCGGGCAGTTCCTGCGCCAACTTGTGCGCGGCGAGCGCCAACGCGGCTTCGATTCGGTGCACCGTCGGCAACTCGTGGGTCGGGGTGTCCGGCAACACGCGTTCACGCAGAACCGTCTGCGCGGCGGACAAGAGCTCGCAACCCGTCGGCCGGATTCGCATCAGGACCCCTCGCCGGTGAGGGCGAGAATTTCGTATTCCAGTTCGGGCACGATGTGACTGGTCAGTGCCAGTTCCAGCGACGGTTCGGCACCCAAGAGATGCCGGTCGGCCTGCAGCATCGCGATGATTCCCCACCGAACGTGCGCCGCGACTTCCCAATAGCGCACGGCTTGGGGGTCGACCCGCGTGCCCGAGACGCGTTCGTAGCCGCGATAGAACGCTTCGCGCGTGCCGATGCCGCCGGCTTCGAGTTCGAGCGCTCCGAAGCGCCAGCAGCGCGCGCAGAACCAGGCGAGATCTTCGGCGGCGTCGCCCCAGCCCGCGAACTCCCAATCCAAAATCGCCGTCACGCCGGTGTCGTCGAGCATGTAGTTGCCGCTGCGAAAGTCGCGATGGCACAGCACGAGCGTTCCGGCCGGCGGGGCGTGCCGTTCGAGCCAGCGCAGGCCCCACTCAAGCACCGGCCGGGAGTGTTTGTTAAACCGGTCGATCAGCGCACGATCGGCGGCGATCATGTCGCGCGCCGGCGAATCGCGCACGAGCGGTAAGAACGCCAGCTCGCGCTGCGTCGTCGGAATGGCGTGAACGCGGGCAAGTTCGCCGCCCAACCGTTCCGCAAGCGTCGCGCGGTCGCCGCCCAGACCTGCTTCACCGATCACGCGCGCCGGCACGGCGGTGCCCGCAACGCGCTTCATGATGAAAAACGGGGCGCCGATGACGAGCGGATCCGCGCACACCCAAAGCGGCTCCGCGACGGTCACGCCGGCGGCATGGACGACGGTGAGAATCGCGAACTCCTGCGCCCGCGAATGACTGAGGTCCAATGACGAATGTCCGTCGGTTCGCAGCACGAACTGCGCGCGCCGTTCGCCAAGCGCGACATCCAGCAGCCAGTTCTGCTGGATGGCGCCGCCGCTCATCCGCTCGACGCGCTCGATGCCTGCCGGAACGCCGGCAGCCGCGGTGATGAATCGCGCGAGCGGAGAGTCGCCAATCCAAGCCGCGACGCCGAGTTCGTCGCGCATCAGCAGCACGTCCGGCCGCCGCTAACCTTCGCGCGCAACGCATTCACAGGGAGCTTACCAGATGGCCGCCGTCGACGGCCAGAACCGCACCGGTGAGATACGGCGAGGCGTCGGACGCGAGGAGCAAAAACGGCGCATCGAGATCCGTAAGCTCGCCCAGCCGGCGCTGCGGAATACGTTTGATCAGCGCCGCGCCCGCGGGCGAGGCGAAAAAGTCATCGTTGAGGCTCGAATGGATGTAACCGGGAGCCAACGCGTTGACGCGAATCCGATACCGGGCGAGTTCGAGCGCGGATGCTTTGGTCAGCTGCGTCAATCCGGCTTTGGACGCCGTGTACGCGGTCAGGTTTCCGGCAACCCGCTCGCCGAGAATCGACGTGACGTTCACGATCGTTCCCGGCCGCTTCGCATCGATGAGCGCGCGCGCCGCTTCCCGCGTGACGAGCCAGGCGCCCTTGAGATTGGTGTCGAGGACGCCGTCCCACTCCGACTCACGCATCTCGAGCAGCGGCCTCGTCACGGTTACGCCCGCGTTGTTCACGACGACATCCACCGTGCCCGCCTGGCCGGCGATCTCGCGAAAAGCGTTCGCCACGCTGGCTTCGCTGGTGACGTCGATGATAATCGGCAGCGCGGCGCCCCCGCCTTGCACGATCTCGGCCACGGCATCAGCGAGTCTGGCCGCGCGGCGGCCGCCGAGGACGACGGTCGCCCCGGCGCCGGCGAGCGTGCGGGCAAAATGGCGGCCCAGACCGTCGGATGCGCCCGTAACGAGCGCAACCTTCCCGGTCATATCGAACGATCCCGGCACCGGCAAATGCGCGCGGGCTTATTTCGTTGCGCCGACGAGTATTTTTGCCCGATCGCGCAAGACGAACTTTTGAATCTTCCCCGTACCGGTTTTCGGCAGCTCCCCGAAGATGATGCGCTTGGGTGCTTTGAAGCGCGTGATGTGCTCCCGGCAGTACGCCACGAGCATCGCCTCGTCCGCCGACGCGTCGGGCCGCAGCGTGACGAACGCGATCGGGACCTCGCCCCAGGTCGGGTCGGGGCCGGCGACGACGGCGACTTCAAGAACGTCCGGATGCCGCTCGAGCATCTGCTCGACCTCGATGGAGGCGATGTTCTCGCCGCCGGAAATGATCACGTCCTTCGAACGATCGGTAATTTGAATGTACCGGTCGGGATGCATCACGCCGATGTCGCCGGTGCGGAACCAGCCGTCCGGAAACGCCGCCGCCGTCGCCTCCGGATCGCGGTAATATCCCAGCATGACGTTGTTGCCGCGCAACGCGATCTCGCCCTGGGCGACGCCGTCGGCCGGAACGTCGCGTCCGTCGTAGTCGACCACGCGCGCCTCCTGCGCGACGATGTTGCCGACGCCTTGCCGCGCCTTGAGCTCGGCTTGCGCGGGGATCGAAAGCGCGTTCCATTCCTCGCGCCACTCGCACACGACCGCCGGACCGTACGTTTCGGTCAAGCCGTACAGATGATAGACGTCGATTCCGAGTTGGGCGGTGCGCTCGAGCAGGGCCGGACCCGGCGGCGCGCCCCCGGTGTAGATGCGCAGGGGCCGAGCCGGCATTCCGGCTTGTGCCGAATCATGATTTGCGAGCATGACCAGAATCGTCGGCGCCGCGCACAGATGCGAGATCCGCGACTCGCGCAGATGGTGCCAGATGAGGGCCGCATCGGGCTTGCGCAGACAGCGATGCGTCGCCCCCGCCGCCGTGACCGCCCACGTGAAGCACCAGCCGCTGCAGTGGAACATCGGCAGCGTCCACAGATAGACGGAACTCGAATCGAGCTGCGTGTGAAACGCCATCGCCAGTGCCTGGAGATACGCACCGCGATGGCTGTACATGACGCCCTTCGGGGTGCCCGTCGTCCCGCTCGTGTAATTGAGTGCGATCATGCCGAGCTCGTCCTGCGGCGGCCGCGCGTTCGGCGACGCCGCTTGCACGAGGGTCTCGAATTCACTGCCGGCATCGCCGCAGCGGATCGCCCGCCCGACGAGGGGCGCCAACTCGAGCGCGTTGGCTTCGAGTTCGCGATCGTAAATGAGCACATCGGCGCCGGAGTGCTCGACGATGACGGCGAGTTCGGGCGGCGAAAGCCGCGTATTGAGCGCCACGATGACGGCACTCGCGAGCGGAATCGCGTAGTGCAGCGCCAGCATGACGTGCGTGTTCGACGCGAGCACCGCGACCCGGTCTCCCGCGCGCACCCCGAGGCTGGTAAGTGCGCCCGCGATGCGATCCACCCGCTCGGAAAATTCCGCATAGGTGAAGGTCGCATCGTCGTCGATGACGGCGACCCGGTCGGCGAAGACTCTCGCCGATCGCCTCAAGAATGCCGTGGGCTCGAGCGGCACGTAGCCCAAACCGGTAACTTGGGGAGGGAGTGAGATGCTAGGAGATGCACTCAACGCCGGTTACCTCTATTTTGAACGATCCGGCAAACGAACATCAGCGAGTCTGCCGAGAGAAGTACGAGTTGCGCGCGATTCGTAATGGGCCTTCTCGCCGACCCGTCCGGACACAATCCTAGGGCGGCTTGGGCGAAGCCCAAACGCGAAGGAATGCGCGCAGCGCAATCCGCTAGCGCGATCCCGCACGCGCATCCGCTGCCTGCGCGAGAAACGGCAGCAGCACAGCGTTGAACGCGGCCGGCGCTTGGGCACATGCAATATGCGCGCAGGAATCGATGACGCGCAGCCGGCCGCCCGGAACCGCAGCGCTCAACTCGGCCGCCATCTCCGGAGTCGTTATCGCATCATCGGAACCCGCGATAACCAGTGCGGGACAACGGATGCGCGCGTCGTCGGCGCGCAAATCGGCATCGCGAACGGCCCCGCACGCTGCAACGTAACTCGTCGCGGGCGTGCGCTCGAGCATCGTCGCGAACCCCCTGATCAATGCCGGCTGTTCGGCGTGCGCGAGCGGCGTGAACCAGCGTTCCAATATGGCGGGGATGACCGCGTTCATACCGCCCTGCTCGACTGCGGCGATACGTGCTTCCCATGTTTGCGCCGTCCCGATGCGGCTCGCGGTCGCGCACAGCACGACGGCTTCGACCCGTTCGGGGTAGACCGCGGCGAAACGTTGCGCGATCATTCCGCTCAGCGAGAGTCCGATGAAGCTGACGCTGCGCAAACGCAAGGCATCCAGGAGGTGCGCGACATCATCGGCGAGATCCGCAATCGAGAGGGCGGCGCGCGATCCGGCTTCGGTCAGACCGTGTCCGCGCAGGTCGTAACGCAGGACCCGATGCGTCGCCGACAGCGCCGCAATCTGCGCGTCCCAAACGTGAACGTTGGTACCGAGCGAGTTCCCGAGCAGCGCGACCGGAGCGTCTTGGGGACCGCTCAAATCGTAGTAGACGTTTATGTCATCGAGACTGACGAACGGCAACGCGTCCCAACCTCCGAATCATGGCGTTCGCGACCGCTTCGAGTGGCGCCGGAGCGATCCTTCGATTCGTCGTACGTGCCGGTCGCCGCACATCGTGTGCGGCGACCGACGTCCTCGGTCGGATACTCATGCACGATGCGGAGACAACAAACCGATGGCTTATTAAGAAAACCGTTCCTCGTAATGCAGTCGCTCGGAAAAACATGTACATTTCGAGGTCAATCGGAAACAATTTCAACGGAGCAAAAGGCTGCATTTATCTCGTCAGGACGTCACCGAGGCTGGCCAGATCCCGCGCAGGTACTCCAGGGACTTAGTCATCAGGTCGGGCGTGAGCTGCTTCATGACCTCGACCGAAACGGTCTCGTCATAACCAGCGATCCGGGGCTGCTCCGCGAAGGCAGCGTAATCATAGTGCCCCGAGCCAGGATAGTTCCGTCCCGTGTCGGCGGTCTGGACGTGGCAGATCCATTCGCCGAAGCGTGAAATCTCGGTCAGCGGTGTTTCTTCCTCATCCAGGTGATAAAAGTCCACTATCACCTTGATCACGGGGCGGTTCACCGCCTTGGCATAGCCGACAGCTTCGTCGATGAACCGGATGATGTTCGCCTCCTTGAGGTTTTGCGGCTCGATGCCAACGATGGTCCCAGATCCCGCGAAGGCATCGGCCGTCCAAGTAAAGGCATCGACGAGTTGGTCGTGCGCGACTTCTCGGCTCCAGCCCTCGGGCACGTTCCGCGACCAAGCGGCGCCGAACACCGCAACACGTGCACCGGCCGCGTGGCAGACCTCGGCAGCCCGACCGAGATACTCCTTCACCAGTGCCTCGTTGACGTCCGGACCTGTGACACGGATCGAGGCCGGCATGAAAGACTGCAGGACCGCTGTCGGAATCGCGGTCGAGGCGACGCACTGCTTTGCTTCCTCGGTCCCCTGGGGTCCCGTGAGGTCGAAGCCGGCGAGCGGCAACTCCACGTAATCATAGCCGAAAGAAGCCAGCAGCTCCGCTTGCTCCAGTGCCTCCATGGTCCCTTTTACCAGGGGAAGCGCGTACCCGATCCGCATGTTTGCGCCTCTTCTAGCTCTTCATCGCGCGTGCCGGCAATGTCGGTTGCGCTTGTAAAAATGGTCTGCGAAACGTCGGCCTGTGGTGAAGCACAGGCGTCATAGGCCGAGATTCGTGAGGCACCCTTCACGACCAAATAAGCTTGCACATCGTTAAAGCATCTACCGTTTCGCCCCTCGTTATTTAATGGGTGGGAGCGGCAGAACCGCTTCGCCGGGCTCCATGACGTAGATGTAAGCCAGCGAGAACCAGGGAGCGGCCACGTCGGCGGAATCAGGGTGCGGCTCATCGTGGCGCACGAAATCGCCGATAAGGCCGCGGGTGACGCCGAACTGCACGTCGGTATCGATGTGCCCACGATCGGGCGCGCGGATACGCTCCTCGAGTAAGTCAGAGTCGCCGGTAATGAGATAATCGGCGGCGCCGACTTCGGCCGTCTCGATCACGGCGTCATCGTCGGGATCATCGCATCCTTTTGGCGCTCCGGTAATTGCAACAAGGGAGGCGACTGCGAGCAGGCTCTCGAGGAAATCGAGAACGATGCCGATCGTGATGCCATAGCGGGCCAGCTTTGGCCGACTCATAACGTCGAGAAATTCATCAATAAGCGGTTGACTGACGACGAGCTTCAGCCGACCGTCGCGGACTGCCTCGAGGAGTTTTCGTGGAGCGGATCCCGGACGTGAGATCATCGCGGCAACAAGGAGATTCGTGTCAATCACTGCTCGCATGCGAATTACCCGTTTCCGACCGCCGGCGTAGAGGCGGAACGACGCCGGCGTGCCGTGCGCTCAGTCCGAGCCTCGCGCACAGCGTCGGCAACGTCGCGCTCAATGACGTCCTGGGGAATATCCGCTGGACGTTTCGCGTCGATACCTCGCAACGCACCGTCGAGTAGCGTCGTTGAGAGTTGCGCCATCGAACCATTCTCAGGGGGCGCATCAATTTTCGAGAGGCGTTTAGCAATCATCCCATCGATCGCCTCACGAACCAAATCGGAGACACTAGCGTCTTCGCTGGCCGCTATCATCTTGAGGGCACGCAGCTTTTCAGGATCGAGGTAAAGGTTTGTGCGTCGCATGGTTTCCATTATACATACACAATGATGTATTGACCACCCACCAATCGAGACGGCGGTATGCAGGTGCGCTCGCTCGAGGGCGCATGGGGGGTGGCTTCCAGCGGGGAGCGGGCTGGCGTCGGGCTGCGGCGCGAAGTTCGGCGATCGCGCGTCGGCGTCAGCCGAGAGGAGCGCCAGCGGCACTTCTTCTTGGGGGTTCGACGCACATTCGCGATGTGAGGGGCACGTCGCGGGCTACCAGAGCCGCCGAACCACATCCTCGCACTCGAAACCCCAGTCGAATTGCCTCGCCTCTCGATGCGCGCGCCCCTCCCAGGCCGTCGAAACGCCTGTCGCCCGCATGGTCGTACCAGCGCGAGCCGGCTCGGATGTAGCGGCGGGCAACCGGGATGCTCTTCCAACGTCCCTGGCGCATGATGGCGGCTTCGGACTTGTTGGCGCGGGCCGCTGAGGTCGCAAAGCCGCTGCGCAGCGAGTGCGCCGCTTAGCTATGCGGTCGAGGCCGCTGCGTGCGCCGTACTTGGCGAGGGCGGCGAGCGCGCGCAACAGCAGGAAAGCCAGGAAAGCCGCCGTTGCAAAAGTTGCGACGGTGAGGATTATCGCGAGGATTGTCCAGGCGTCGACGGGCGCCGGTTGTGGGATCGGCGCGACGACGGGTGGATGTGGCGCGACGATGGGTGGATGTGGCGCGACACGCGCGACGACCGGCGCGGCGTACGTCGTTGGCGCAATTATCACTGGCGCAACCACGCGGCGATCGACGCAAATAGGCAGATAGTAGTTCGGGTCAGCCGGATCGTCGGGGCATTTAACCTTTATGCAGGGATGGCGCTCGGTGCAGCTTTTTAACTGGCGCGGGTGATGCTCGCGCGGCTGGCGATGCCTGCCGTAACTCCCGATCCCGCCCTCATATTGACTGCCCTTGTTGACTGCCCTTGGCGTGCGAGTTGGTGCCCCCATAACGATGACTACCTTTGTGACCACGCGCATCGGCTAAGCCGACTGAACCGGTGACTAAAAGTAGGGCGAGCGTGAGGGAAAGAACGTTTCTCATCGGTGATGCCGGTGATGCCCCTTGCGACGACCCCCGACATAATGACTGAACTTGCCGTGTGAGTTGATACCACCGGAACGATGGCTGCCTTTGCCACCA
>Ga0182013_10004710_pt1 | contig 16236 bp, 25 predicted proteins | sample 612S2MmetaG_FD_120487 | JGI IMG/M metagenome (GOLD analysis project Ga0182013, IMG submission 120487) | Permafrost microbial communities from Stordalen Mire, Sweden - 612S2M metaG | ecosystem: Environmental > Terrestrial > Soil > Wetlands > Permafrost | place: Sweden: Stordalen | collected...
GATTTGTGGTTTGAAGGCGAAGAGTCTGCCGATGATTCTGGCTGTCACCATCTCGGACACGCCAGGGCTTGCTTGGGTATCCTGCTTGATGCTCAAGAGACAGGCAACCTCATCGACGATAGGCCTGTCACTGAGGCATCGCGTGGTGTGCTCTCAAAAGTCATGACGAAAGTCGCATCAAAGATTCCAGCAATGCTTGAGCGCCACCGCGTCTTTCACGAAAAGAAGTCTTGACCTTCGGCCAGGAGCAGTTCGCTGATACCGAGTTTCATGACAGCCTCCACAAGCAAGTGTTTGCAGTGCGCCGGACGCGCCCGTCATCTGCCATGGAGTGCAGCACTGCAAGCACTGGCATTTCACTGACAGCCACGCGCGAGCTGATGGTGTGCACGTTGTAGCCATATTTTGGGGCGTCTTCGAGCACTGTCACGATTTTTCTTTCCAGTTCCTCTTTCCAGCTCATTACTTGCCTCCCAGCATTGCTTTCACTTTAGTCTGCAATCTTCAGCATGGTCGTACCAAGACTTGACGATGTGCCCGCAACCCTCACACAAGTCTGTTGTCAGACTGAAACCGTAAGACAGCATCAACCGCTCTAGCTCTGCCCTCGGAACTTTGTCGTACAGTATTCCTGCAATGACTTTTGTGCTGAGATGTGCTGCCAGCTTTTTTGCCATTTCCTGCTTAGTGATTTTCATTACTTGCCCCCAGCATTGCTCTGCTGGTCTACAGCAGCACTTGGAACTACCAAGCGCACCGTCTTCCGGGCAAACGCCAGGCAATCAGGACAGAGCTGAATGACGCCCGTACCCTGGGGCATCTGCACGATTGTCTTGGCATTTTTCTGGCAGACGCAGACTGGATGCGCGTTAGCCGCTGCGCACGCTTCGCTCTCACAGTTGCAATAGAACGTCTGTCCGCGCTTCGCTTGGATTTTCTGAACTACGATGAGATGTGCTGCCAGCTTTTTTGCCATTTCCTGCTTAGTGATTTTCATTACTTGCCCCCAGCATTGCTAAAATGTCTGCACTCTTGTCGTATGCATACACGTTCAGAGTCTTGTGGTTGTCACTACCAGCATTCTTCCAAGTCGTCACGATTGTCCCAGTCTCTATTCCGACTACGACACAGACTGCAACTTTCGGCTTGCCAAAGGAATGTCTGATGACTGCTCTGAGTTCGTTACACTCGTCATGCAACTCAACCGCATGCCCGTACTTCAGGCAAATCTCAATCTCTTTGCTGCTGACGATTTTCTGAGTCATGCGATCGGCAGCATGTGAACTGATGACTACCTCTGCGATCTCGCGGATCCGAACCGTGATGGCTTCTTTTTCTGTGCTGCTCATTTGTGATTCATGCTTTTTCATGTACTCAGAATATCACCTGCCAAGAATAGCACAATAGCACCAAAGTGCTACGATTCCTGATGGCACTTTAGTGCTATTGCACGATCCTAGAGACGTGCTAGAGTTTGATCAATGAAAAACAGTTGGGCAGAAGGGTCAAGTGTTCCTGCTTACACCGGAGTGCCCCACCCCCGGTGCTGTGTTGGGTAGCTACGAAAAGGCCGCGCTGTGAGAGCGGCCACGTGCTTTTGAGGCACCGAAACCACCTGGTAAATGTACCAGGTGCGGGGGGATGAGTTTCCTGTACAAAAACGCTGAGCACTTCGTGCGTTTGGGGGAAGACCCGAACAAAAGTTGGAAGTGCAACGCGTGCGGAAAGGAAGCCTAAGTGAGCTGCCGGTAGTGGCACTTTCGTGCTATTGCACGATTACGGAGTTGTGCTAAGATTTCATTATGAAAGTGAGCAGCCTCAAAACGGTGAAATGTGAGAAGTGCTCTGGGCCACCAGAAGTTTATGGTGGTTTTGTCAACCCGCGGAGCATCTTCTACCTCACAGACAGAATCGAAGTGCGGTGCAACAATACGAAGTGCGGACACACAATCACAATTCTAAAGGAGAAAAAGTAATGGATGTCATCGGCCTGCTCAAGAAACTTATAGCGCAAGAGGAAGGTGAGCGTGCAGTTGGTAATCTGGCCGCTGCTGAAACTTTCGCTGCGAAGTGTCAAGAGCTGCTCTTTAAGCACAAACTGGACATGTCCGATGTCGAGCTCGCTGCGGAGGAGGCAGAAGAGCCGATTGCAAGTGAAGTGCTGTCCGTTAGTGAGCTGCTCGACCTTGGAGTTAAACAACAGAACTGGGCAGGCGTTCTCCTCGGCGGAATCAGCAAAGCGAATTTCTGCAAAGTCATTCGCACCAACGCTAACAGGTATTCCGTTGTCGGACGGAATTCAGACCGCAAAGTGGTATCGGCGCTGTTTCTGTATCTGAGCAAAGCTGCAATTGAGATGGCTCCTCGCGAAGCCTCAGCCGAAGCTCGCTACAATCCAGGCAGCCGTGTGTCATTTGTCCGCAGCTTCAAGTTCGGGTTCGCGCAAGCAATCTGTGAGCGGCTGCGCATAAAAGTTTCTGAACTGAAAGCTGGCGCCGGAGAACAGGGACTCATGCGCATCGACCAGATGGAGCGTAAGGTCAAGGCCGTTTACGAAGACTTGTATCCGAATGCACGAAAAAGCACAGCGTCGTGCAGACAGAATAGCGGATACACAGCAGGCAAGGCATACGGTCACGCAGTCGGAATCAACAGCACCCTACGGCTGAGCGGCAGACGCTGAACAGCTCGCCCTAAAAGGGCGATCGAGGTGACACACATGACGAGCAATGAACGTGACGCACAAAGGAGAAACGCCCAAATGTCAACTTTTAAGGAACTGGCTGAAAAGGCTGAGCGTATCAACGGTCAGCTCTACGACTTCTCGAAGCTCGCTTTCAAAAAAGCTCTCGCTGCCGGGGTCGTTCTGGAAGAGCAACGGCGCGACGACGGCTTATACATCTACCTGCCGGTGAGGAGAAACTACACCTTCAGCGGATACGAGGTTGACTCGCACGGTATTGAGATTAAGGGCCTTACCTACACTGGCGGCGGTGAGTACGACTACACACACATTTGCATTCCGTTCGATGCTCTGGACAATCTCGATGCATGGATTGAAGCAAAGAAGGCTGAAATCGCCTTCGCCGCCAAAGAGCGTGCAGATATGAGAGCCGCCAAAGAAGCGCGGGAAGTGCTTGAACAGGAGCAGGCTGAGCGTGCATATTTTCAAACACTAAAGGAGAAGTATGAAGGTCAAGGTCCTATCGCAAAGTAAAAAACTCGCCCTAAAAGGGCGATCGAGGTGACACACATGGCGAGCAATGAACGTGACGCACTAGTGAAGCGCATCAACGGCAGGCTGGCAAAAGCTGGCCGCAAACTGAAGAGCATCCGTGGAGTCGGCCGCCTCATTGACACGCAGACCGGCAACATCGTCGAGCTGAACATTGACATTGAGGCTTACGGACGCGCTCTTGGCGTACTGAAGATTTCTAGTGCTGGAGCGCCTGCGATACCGCCAGTCGTCCGCGCATTCCTTCGCAGAGACTATTCCAACAGTGTTGTGAGCAAGCACTCGCGGCACACACCGATACCTGCTGACGAGCCTGCTCCAGAGCCTGTGACTGCTCCTGTGCTTGCTGCTGAGCTGACGACGGAAGAGCTGCTCGCGCGTGCCGCTGCTATTGTTGCAGCATCTGCACCTGCTGTGAAGCTGCGGAAGCCTCGCGGCGAGGCAATCGTTATCGGCAAAGTCTATGGTGAGTGGACTGTTAAAGCTCCGCTCGGACACAGCCGCTTCAGCTGCACATCCAGCAACGGCGACACTGCGACACTGTACGCTGCTGTGTTGCGGGCAGCTGTCAAGTAAAAACTCGGCCGTCCAGCAGTTCACTTTCTGAATAGCACTTTAGTGCTATTGCACGATCTTGGAACTGTGCTAGAGTTGAGACATGATGACCACTACTGAAGAGCGGAAAGCACGGCAGAGGGCAAACAACATCCTGCAAGGCGTCAGCCGCCGTTACCATGACGGTCTTGCACTTGATGAGATTTCATCAGCGCTGACAGCAAACGGTTTCAATGACCTGGAACCTGCTATCTACTGCGGTCGTGACGGCAGCATTCACGAGCAGGTCGGTGAGCGCACTTGGATTTCGATGCAGTGGCACAAGATGGAGAGCGGCAGTTACGAAGTCAACACGTACCTGAGCTAAAAGGGAGAGTGACATCATGATTGGAAAAGTCAAAGCATACCTAAGGTTGTGGTGGGAGCGTAACATCTGTGCAGACTACCCTTACGATGATGTGATGTAACGCTCTGAAATAGCCAAATCCTGCCCGGTAGGCCGTCTAGGACAGCGCGGCAGGCACTGACCGATGCACTGATATGACTGCTTTCCGCTGCCGCCTCCTTCTTCATTCCTAGACCAGTTACCGACCGAGTACTAACGCCCTGCCGCCATAAGCAATCGGCTGAAAGGCCGATCAGTTATTTTTCCATAAGTTCGGTCTGTCATTCCAGCAGCCGGTCTTGACTTTGCTGTACCCTGCCGCCCGTAGTGCTCTGTTGAATTCTCTGCCGATTTTCTTCCCGCTAATCAAGTTCCCGAACAGTCCGGCATCATTGTGCTTGTAGTCATCGAAGTGCCCGACTGATGTGGTTCCGAAAGCGTTAGCGCAGATGATATATTTCGGCTTGCAAGTCTTCAGCAAGTCCTCGAGGTGCTCTACCGGATTCTCGATGTGCTCAAAGTATTCAGATGCGAAGATGAGGTCAATCTGGCAGTCCAGTTTGTGAACATCTGGCGCAAGAGTGAAGCCGCGCTCGCTGCCGACTTGCTCAGCGAACTTCCACTGAATTCCGCCTTCAAAGTTTGTGCCATAGACTTCTGCATTCGGGAATAGTTCTTTCAGTGCAGCAGTCGTGTATCCGAATCCGCAGCCGAGATCGACAACACTACCGACGTTCTGCACATCAATGCTCTTGCCGACGCAGTTCTTTTGTATGTTGAGCAAGTACTTGCGTGAGTACAGCATCCAGCAGGCCCAGATGTCACTCAAGAAATACTGGTCACCGTATACGCTGTAGTCTGGCTCTCCTGCTGTGAGTGAGGCATACCAGCGCTTTTCTAGCTCTTGGTTCGGGCGCTGCTCTGCTCGCGCTTTCTTGCCGGCTTTGTAGTAGACAAGAGCGCTAGCGGCTAAAGCAAGTGCTTTTTCTTGGTCAATCTCTTCGATGGCTGCCCAGCGAGTGATAAACTCTGCGAGCGCTTCTTTCGTGTTCTTCGTGAAAATGCTTTCCATAGTTTCTCCTCAGTGAGCCTCGCTCCAGTTCGCTCCAGTTTCACCTGAAGTCAAAATCGGGATGTGGAATTTCATGCATGTTTCCATGATGTGCTTCACTTCCTGCCGAGATTTTTCTCCGCGTTCTGACGGCACGAATGATCCGTTCAGTTCATCGTGCACTGTGAGCGAGCAGGTGATGTCGTTTCCTGGATCAAAGATTCCAGCTTCCCAGCACGTCACCATCGCGAGCTTCATCAAGTCAGCAGCCGAGCCTTGAATCTTTTTGTTGAGGGCTTTGTGTGTGCCGACGATGTGCAGTTTCTGACCGGGCCAGATTGCCTGTGCTTGCTCTTTCAAGCAGGCCGCTTTGTATTCCTCTTTCTTGTCTCTGAACCGCGGTTCCCAGAGAATGAACCTGCCGCGCCGCTTGAGGATGGTTGTGATGTATTCATTTTTCTCAGCCTCGTCAACGCAGCACTTGTTCAACGCTTTCAGCCACGGCGATGCAGCATTGTATTCCTTGATGATCTGCAAGGCCTCTTCAGTTGGCGAGCCGTCGGGGTTTGTCATGCCGAGCTGCTCAGCAAGTAGCGGCGGACCCATTCCGTAGCCCATGCCAAAGTTCAAGTTTTTCGCGGGCTTGCGGAGTTTCTTGTGTATTTCCTTGAGCTGCTCTTTCGTGATCTCGCCTCTTACGAGACGCTCAATTGCAGCGTTCCACTTCTCTTTGTACATCAGCTTTGCGCAAGCATCGTGGAAGTCAGTTTTCGGGTCACTCAAGTACATGTTGCGCGGCACTTCAGCACCAGCACACTTGAGTTCGTATGCGTAGTGAACCATCAGGCGGTACTCTACCTGAGAATAATCCTGACTCCACCACTGGCAGCCTTCATCAGCAATGAACATTGAGCGGCACATCGGCCCGATGAACTCATCGCGTGTCGGGATGTTTTGCAGGTTGGGGTTTGAGCTGCTGTAACGTCCTGTGATAGTGCCCTTGGACTTCGTGTGCTCATCTTCCTTCTTACGCAGCGGATGGAATTCACAGTAGACTCGGTCGCCGATGGCGTTGTTCCCGATGTACCCGTCTACGAATGTTCCGCGGGCTTTCTCCGCTGTGTTAGCCTCGAGGATCAGCTCACCGATTGGATGGTCAACGTTTTCAAGCCACAACTTTCGGAATGATGGTTTACCGACTCCGCTGTCGCGAGCTGCTTCCCACTTTGCAAGCACATCAGCATTTACATTTTCTGGATCAGGAGCGTTGACGAGCACTTCATCACCGTCAGCACTCTTCGGCATGAGGAAAGGATAGCGCAGTCCGAGCTTGTCGAAAATACGCTTCATGATCTGCGGCTTGCCGAAGTTCTCGTAGTCAGTTGAGACACCGGACATGGCCGCAATCTTTGCAATCGCAGCATCGCGCCGCTCTGCGAGAATGAAGTTCATGCGCGCAGCCTGTTCTATGTTCACACGCACGCCGCCTTTGCGCATATAGAGCAGCATCGGAATTAGTCTGCACTCAAGATCGAACAGCTCGTCGAGGTGCTCTCTGCGCAGGTGCTTGTTCTGCTCGTGCAGAACTTTCAACGGCAGCTCAACGTCGCCAAGTCCGTAACTGCGAGCATGTCCGGGGTGAACTTCATGGAAGCGCTCGATGTAGTGATCGCCGTATAGCAGCTTCAGCTCATCTTTGATCTTGCCGCCGAAGCCGTATTTCTTTGCCAGCGTGTTCAGTCCGTAAGCGAAAGCATTCTCGTCGAGCAGTGCCTCAGACCACTGTACATCTCTGAACTTGCACAGCTTTGGTTCGATGCCTTTGTATTGAAACCCGTCGAAATCGTAGAGCAAGTTCGTGCCGACAATCTCTCCGGTGTAAAAGGCTGTCTCCGTAGCAAGCCAGTCGTAGACTCTGACAGCATCTAGGTTCTGCACCCCCTTGTGGCGGAGCGGGTAATACTCAGAAAATTCCGTGTTGCCCTTGAGGTCGCCTATAGCGACTGCGAAGCCCGTGATGTAGGCATCCCTGCGCCAGCCTGGACCCATCTTTGCAGCAATTGATGGATCGACGCTTTCAAGGTCAATAGAGAGTCTTTTTGCGTGATCAAAGGAGGGGAACTTGTCTGGAAGCTTGTAGCCTTTTGGAGCAGGCGGTCTACGGCCGCCAGTCAGCCCTGCGATCTCGGCCGCACTGAATAGAGAATCCATGAGGTTCTCAGTGTATCAGACACCTGTGCGCGCTGTCAATCTCGAAGTTTCACCTCTGCTCGCAGCTCAGCAGCATACATGGTGCGAGTCTCTCCGCCGCCAGCAAGCTCAGCGGTAAACCGGCTGTGTCCGAGCACTGCTTTGACAGTCCACAAACCGTAGACACCACCAACTGTGATTGCAGCACCGCGGGGCTTGCTTTCTTTCTTCTCTGCCGTCTTGCCAGGCTTCTGCGCTACAGGCTTCTGTTCAGCAGGCTTCGGCTCCGGCGTCGGCTCATGCACAACAACTGGGCGCGGCTTGACTCCGTTGCGCTCATTCCAGTAGCGAGTGACTTCTGCACCGAGAGCAGCAGAGTTTTGGTCTGCTACAAGCACGACGGGCTTACGCGCCTGATTCGCCTTGTAGAAGTCCTGCACGTTCTCCCAGAGCTTGCCAATGCCTTCTTCTTTCTTCAAGTCAACAATGTTGACTGCGACGACGTCCGGAATCCTGCCGACCGCACCTATTGGCTGAACGTCTGCGCGTGTCTCCCGCAACTTGAGCAAGTATCCAGCGCGCCAGCCATCACCGATGTTGAACTGCACGAGTCTGCCTTCAATGAGCAGGCGCTTGAGCTGACGTGTTTTCCACTTCTTTGTTGTGACAATCACACGGCACAAGTCGCAAAGTGGGAATATCTTTCCTTTGCGTACGCGGCGCGGTTCTGAAAGACATTCCGTACATGTTTTTGCTCGGTCAATCGTTGCCATTACTGTCCTTTCAGTTCAGAGTATGCAGCGTCCAAATCCTCATCGGTGAAGAATGACGGCTGCTGGTCGTTGTTGTCTGACAGCTCTGCAACGGCCTTCATGGCCTTTGTCAGCACGATATCCTCAAGCTCTGCGCGCTCAGCCGTCTTGCTCACATTGATTGATGCACCGTGAAACTTTCCACAGCAGATGCATCCACACTTTACGCCCTTGGCGCTGTGGCAGACTGCATCGCATCGCCGTTTGCCAGACTTCAGAATTGTAGACATACGATCATTGTATCACGACTTGTCAAGTCTAGCACCTAACCAGAATAGCACAATAGCACCAAAGTGCTACGACTCCCGATGGCACTTTAGTGCTATTGCACGATCCTAGAGATGTGCTAGAGTTGGTTTATGAGCATTATTCTTAACTTCGCAAACGGGCTTTGGGCAAGCGGGCATTTCTACCAGGCCGTTCTGGTTTTCATGCCAGTTCAGATTGCGTGGGTGCTCTATCACAACGTCACTTTGTGGATGGCGGCAATCATCGTAAACAGCATGGCGAAGAGGTAAAAAGATCATGACGCACACATTCAAGTTCGGAGAGCACTCGGCAGAGTTGTTGCAGTACACGATGTCTACTCTGAAAGAGGCTGGTGCTGCTGTCACTGTTGCAACTGCGTGCTTGACACACCAGAAGTTCGTGCTGCATACTGTAACAGCAGTCTTTCCGGAGAAGTTGAACCCTGTGAAATTCACTAGGGCGTGAGCACTAAAAGGAGGCAAGTAAAATGCGTGAACCGTGGGATGATTTCACAAAGGAAGAACTTGAGATTCTTGCCGATGCAAAGTCTAATGTCGGCTGGGATGACGAATCATTTTCTGAAGTCTGCCTGTGTGGTCACTGTGAAAAGTGCCTGCGCGCTATCAGCTTGGCTTTCGAGACAAAACTGCTCAACGGTGAGTGGGAAAGGCCTGATGAGACTGAGGAAGTCATCGTGCCGAGTGGTTGCAAGATTCCTCGCGGTGCCGCTGCTCAAGTGTGGGAGCTGAAGCGAATGCGCAAGCTGATTGGAGCACTGTGAACAACAAAGACTTCGGAGCAGAAACAGACATGGAAGCCATTTCTCGTGTGGCTCGTGGCATGGCGCCGCCGCGCAGTTTAGACAAACGGCTGCTGCGCTTGGCAGATTACATGGCAGAGGATTTATTGTTGCTGCCTTTGACTCCAGAGCAGCGCTTGCATCTTGAACGCTATAAGCAGTTGCGCAGGCAGATGGAGGGTGTATGAAGCCGTGCGCTGCTTGCGGACATGCTTTCGAGTCACACGCTCCAGATGTGAATTTCCCCAATAGCTTGCGATGTTTTCACGGAGCCGGCGATGGCTCTGGATGTCGCGACTGTTACGATGAGAGATGCAAAAATTATGTTGCTCCGGAGGACAAAGATGCGCGGGTCTGATGAAAATGGTTTTTTCTGGCACGGTGGCTTTCCGCCGCCGATGCACATTCCGGCGGCTAACTGGGGACGCAATACATATAATCATCTCTACAACGCTGCCATCGGCACTGGATGTACGGCAGAGTGTGAAGCTTGCGAATGGAACAGGCTCAGAGCGCTGAGGCAGCGAGAAGACCTAGCACAGCCGCCGCAGCAGTACACGCCGACAGATGACGACATGAAATTCATGGCGGACATGAAGGTTAACTGGTACGGTGACACCCGCTAAAGACCCGGTGTGGAATTCAACAGGGTTTTTAGTTGACGACTTCGCAGAAAATGTGCTACAGTTTTGAAAGACTGCGATACCAGCAGTCATTGTTGCTTGAACAATGAGCAACAAAAATCAGAGCACTGCTCTGAAAAGCAAGAGCCTTTAAGGAGGGCTTATGCCATTTACTGCATTCACTCCAGAAGTAATTCGTGAAAATGTACTGCTGCCAGTGGCGGAGATAAAGTTTCATGCTTTTGACGCGCGCGCCGATGCTACTCTCGACAAAGAAGCAGCTCAGGAATTGATTGACCAGGGCGGAGTTAAACGCTTACCTCGCGTGTTTGAAGACGGTGTTGTTTATGACGGCAGAACTGCGGCCACAGCACTGTCTTTACCTGATGCAAAAGGTAGCAAACCGGAAGCAATTCGTGTTGATATTATCCGCGGACATTTTAATTCGCTCAGCGCAGTTAAAATGTTTGAAATCCACTGCTCTTCCCTCGGGCAAAACTTGCCGAACAAGAATACTGGTTATCGACGGTTTGCGACTGAGGCAGATATACTCCACACGATTCGTAAGGGTATTACTCTTACTGATGCCTCTGCTTCTGACGTTGTGGGCCTCCTCCGCGAGGAAGGAATTAGTCAGAGCAGAGTTTTGAAGCTGTACAAGATTGCTCGCAACAGTGTTGATGTGTCGCGCCTTGCTTCCGTCCACCAGTACTTGGCTACCCATCAAGATTCTACTGTGAAGGGTGCTATCAAAGCTCTCGGCATTCCTGCTTCTTTCGCAGCAGCTGTAGAAAAGAGTGCGGCAGCGCCTCGTGGTAAGTGGACAGGAAAGTGCTCGCCGCGAAACTTCATCACCAACAAACAACCAATGGTGAATAAGGCGCTGATTGCTTCAAAGCGCTACGCTAATGACATCATTGCTCTGCACCGCGCAGACGCACGTAAAATGCCTGGTGGGACTGCTATTAACACTGCTAAAGCGCAACTGATGACAGCCGAGAAAATTGTCAAAACTTGGACGGAGGCTGTTGAACGCATCACAGCAGACGTACAGAGCATAACTCCAGGAGCGCACCGCTTCTAAAGCATAACACCCCTCTGCTAGTTCAGAGGGGCTTTGCGGGACTCGTTCAAGCAGGACGCTCGGCTTCCCGCCGAGAGGATGCTGTATCAAATCAGCATCCCGCTCCAATCTTTTATGGAAAACACTGCATTAGGGAAGTATGATGCTGCGCGTCTCGCTTTGCGTGAAGCGCGGACTTATGATACTGAACGCCGAGACTATGCTGTTTCCTCCCCAAATTTTTTGATTCAACCAGATAAAATTCAAGTGCTGTCCGTGTCTTCCGGCGTGCTTGCTTTCTACCAGAAGAAGATGTCTAAAGCGGTGTGGCGCCCTGCCCCAGGAAGAAAGTTGGGTTTTCTTGTAACACACGGAACAGACTTCGCACATGGTCTGCTCCGACAAGATGTTCTCCTTGGAATAATTTTTCTCGCGACGCCTGTCATTCGGCTTGGAGCGCGCGACGCCTTTCTGTTTCCAGAAGCAAAAGACGTTAAGAAATTCAATTACGGAAATGCGACAAAAAATTATATGGACATGAGCGTGTGTGTTGCCACACAGCCGCTCGGTTGGTATTGGAACTTAGGAAAGTTGATGGCCCTTATAGCACCTACTCTCGGTGATAAAGTTGAAGCGCGATATCCTGAGGATGTGTTCAAAGGCGTGACTACGACATAACTTTATGGACGCGGATCACAGTACAACCGCATTTACAAGTATCTCGGTCTGACAAAGGGATACGGTCATGAGCACATCGCAGACGAAGAGTATTATGCGGGAGTTGAGGCACTAAAAAGCCGCTGTACGAACTGCAATCCAGGCTGTGAAAATCCTTTGCCACTTATTCCAAAACATATTTTAGAGGACGGTGCGGTGACAGATGACCTTCATCCAGAAAATGAATGGTGCACCGTTCCGTACGCAAGATTTGGAGATGGTGTTAATGCGCGTATGCGCCGAATCTCAGCTATTCAGAAAGCATCTGGCAGCACTGCAAAGGGGAAAGACAATAAGGGCGTTTTCTTTCATGGTCACTTTCGCGGCATTTACTATCACCCAGCAGTAGCGCCGGAACAGAGGAAAACAGTTATCCAAGAATGGTATGAGCGCTGGGGACTGCCGCGGTACGAGCGCAAGAAAAATGAGTTGCCGCCATACCAAGATGGAAAAACAGGCGGTTCTGTTTACAAAGAATAGTTGACACAGCCCTCCACGCCGTGTTAGTCTGTTCTCACTAGGAGAAATTCATGCCTGAGTCACTCCGTTTTACGGACGCTGAAAAAGCAGCGTTCCGTTCTGTTTACTGCTCAACGGCAACAGATGAGCAGTTCGGCCTTTTCATCCAAGAGTGTGAGCGCCGTCAGCTTGTCCCCGGAAAAGATGTCGTCTTTCAGCTCCGCACATCTTCTGAGTGGAACGCCGAGCTGCGTCAGAAAGTATTCATCAAGAAAGTAATTCTCATCACCACCATCGGTGCTCTGCGCTTGATTGCTGAGCGCTGCGGGCGCTATGAAGGGCGCGGCCCGTTCGTTTACTACTACGGTGCAGAGGGTGGTGACCTGAAAGAGTCAAAGATTCCTCTCGGCAAGATTCCTCATGCTGTCAGCGTAGAGGGGTACCGCAAAGACTGGCGCCATCCTCTGTTCTCAACCGCGCGGTATGATGCTTACGTGCAGATGCAGGGTAAAGACGACGACCGCCGGCCGACACAGATGTGGGCAACTCGTGGGGAAGAGCAGCTCGCAAAATGTGCTGAGGCTGCCATGCTCCGCACAGTTGCTCCGGAAGAATGCAGCGGCTTGATGGTTGCTGAGGAAATGAACGACATCATAAGCAGGGAAGATGCAGTACCTGAAGTGCCTGCTGCTCCGGTCATGATTCCAGCACCAGCTATTGCTCCTGCTGTTAACCAGAAGGCGGAACACACCGTTGACCCCACTCCTGTTCCGTCTCCACTTGTAGAAGCTGCAATACCACCTCCGATGGCTGTGCCTGTGTCACCAGTGCAGCAATCACAAGACTTTTTCAGTCCTGGACCTACGCCGGCTGTTCCTCAAGTGCCTGAAGTAGTGCCGCCTCCGACGCCAGCTCCTCCGGCAGTTGTTGTGCCAGCAGGTGAGCAGCCGGCAACACAAAAACAGATTGCGGAATTCCTTGCGCGTGCTGCGAAGATTATACGTGATACGCTTCCGAAAGCTAACATGAAAGACAAAGAGGCTGCGGACGGCGTGAAGCATTACCTTCTCACGGCATCAGGAAAATCGTCCTTCAGAGTAATACCGGCGGAGGTGTTTGACAAGCTGCTGAGGGTGCTTGAGAGTGCTGCAACACCTGAGGATGCTGCTGCAATTGTTAAGGCAAGCAAGTAGTGTGTTCAACGACTTCCAAAAAGGACAAAACAACATGGCTGAAATGACAAATCACGAACGTGCAATCTGGAATGCGAAATCTACGGGCATCCGCGGTCTCGCACCAATTCTCAACGAAATCTACGAAAAGCAGTCAGCTCTCGAAGCGCGGGTTGCAGAACTGGAAAAGCTCGCATATGCGCCGCAACAGCGCAAGCCAGGCATCTAAAGTTCGGGAGCAGTTGCTGGCGCCGCCATGCGCGATGGGCTTCACAGGTTTGTGAGTGGGGAAGGCGTTCGATTCGCTGTCCCGGCCTTTTGGTAAAGCAACTGCTCCTGATTCATCTTGCCCGTTAAGAAAAAGTGGTCTACAATTTCACAAGTCACTGGAGAAAAAAAGCATGAGACAAGCAAGCTTTGCAGGGTATGTTGGAAAAGATGCTGAACTGACCTATACTCAGTCAGGCACAGCAGTCGCCAAGTTCTCAATCGCAGTTAACCGTGGCAAGAAAGATGGCGAAGATGTGAAGCCGTTGTGGATAAACTGTGCTGTGTGGGCGAAGCGCGGAGAAAGCCTCGCGCCGCACATCAAGAAAGGAATCTTTGCTGTTGTAGCAGGTGAACTCGACATTCGAGACTACACAGACAAGAGCGGCGCTCAGCGCTACTCTATCGACTTGAATGTGCAGTCGTTCACTTTTGGCGGCAGCAAGAATTCCGATAGCAGTTCACCGAGCAGTGATGGTGGTGCGCCTGCTTCCGGGACAACCAGCAGGGAAACAGGCTTGCCAATCACTGATGAAGATATTCCGTTCTAAGAAATATGGTGGGTCTTGGTTCAATCTGTGCAGCGTAACGCTCTACACAGTGCGATAGGGATATGCAAGCGGGTTCTCCCGAACCCCGCCCACCATGCCAATATGTTGTCAGAACTATAGTGACCGGGAGCCTTCTTGTCGAACAAGGTAATCTACCTTAATCCATTCCAAAAAGCAGTTGTTGACTTCAGGAGAGGCTGCGCTGTTGTGCAAGCTGCTCCGGGGAGTGGAAAGACTGCTTGCATCGTGCAGCGTATCAGAGCGCTGCTGGCGGAAGGCGTAAAACCGAAAGAATTGCTCAGTCTGACCTTCACGAAAGAAGCTTCAAAGGAAATGACCGAGCGCGCCGAATTGGAGTGCGAGGAAAAGATATTTTCGACGTTTCACTCCTGGGCTCTCGCTTTCATAAAGCGCGAGGCACATTCCCTCCCATTCAAAGTCAAGACAGACTGGCATGGTATGCCGGCACCTTTGCTCTTGCCGCTCGAAGCCACGAGGGTCATTGCACAAATTTGTCGCACTCTTCCAGACCGCGTACAGTGGAAAGATGCTCAGAGCTTCGTTAGTCGCATGAAGCGTAGCGGAATTACTCCGGAGGAGGCGCGTGCGGCTGTCGTCAATGATGGCGAGTACAAGTTCATTCTCGCATATCAGCGCTACGAGAAAGCACTGCGCGACAAAGGTGTGATGGACTTCGATTCTATCATCATTGAAACCTCAAAATTGCTGCGGAGTGACGCTGACGTGCGGATGCGCAACCAGTACCGCTTTGTGCAGGTCGATGAAGCACAGGATACGGACGAGATTCAGGCTCAGGCTGTCAAGTGCATCACAGAGGCATACGGGAATGTTATCTGGGTCGGCGACACGAATCAGAACATGTACTCATGGCGCGGAGCTGTCGGCAACCTCGAGGCTCATGTCCTCTCGCTGTTCTCTGACGTAAAGATTCTTCCGCTAGCCGTCAACTACCGGAGCACGCAAGCCATCGTTGACTACTGCAAGGAGATTGCACCGAACCAGAACGCTTCAGTAACTGACCTGACTACACCGAACGAAACTGGCGTAGCGCCGACCTTCAGACTCTACACTCGCGAAGACGAGGAAGCGGAGGGTGTTATTCTTTCCTGTCAAGATGTCAGCAACACGGCAATCCTCGCCAGAACGAACCGCCAGCTCGCAGTGTTTGAGAATGAGTGTACGGAGCGTAACCTGCGCTATAAATTGCTCGGAAAGTCAGGCTTCTGGGGGCAGCGCGAAGTGAAAGATGTGTGTGCAATAGTGGGTGCGGTCGTAAAGCCTACAGATGCTAACATTCTCGGAGTGCTCCGCGCTCGCAGCACAGCAACCAAGTATATTCGCAAGACAGACGCTCCGCAGCATAAATGTCCTGCCACAATCCTAAAAGAAATGCAAGAGTCGGAGCCGGGAACTTGCCTGAACCAACTGCTGATGCGCTATAGCGGTGACAGCACAGACGCTGTTCGCAACCTCTCATGGATGCTGCGCGACTTGCGGAGCGAAACGCGGCAGATGAACGGAACGGTTGGCGTGCAGAGAATCATTGAAAGATTTGGAGTGCTGGATTCTTACGAGGAGGACGACAACAAAGACGAGAACATTGACAATGACCCTCGTGAAAACATCCTGAAGATGCTTGAGTTCGCAAGTCGCAAGGGCAGTGCGACAGCATTCTACGACTGGATTCAGAAAGTGCAGCGCGGACTTCGGGCACGCACTGACTGCTTGACCTTGAGCACCATCCACCAAAGCAAGGGGAAAGAGTGGAAATACGTGTTCGTTGTCGGAGTCAATCAAGATGTGCTCCCACATGCAAAGGGCGATCCAGAGGAAGAGCGCCGCATATTCTTTGTGGCTTGCTCCCGGGCAGCCAAGGCGCTCCATGTGAGCGCTTCCGGAGTTGCATCTGATCTGATACGTCACAAGCTGCCAGAAAACGGTCTAGGAGTCACTGTGGATCCGTGGGAAGGGTATGAGCTGCTCAGAGACTGATGGTTACTTCCGGTTACCGCAGTGACGCGGCTAGCACTTTGGTGCTATTGTGCTATTCTGGTTAGGTGCTAGACTGGGTACAGTAAATTGGAGAA
>Ga0182013_10004712_pt1 | contig 16230 bp, 15 predicted proteins | sample 612S2MmetaG_FD_120487 | JGI IMG/M metagenome (GOLD analysis project Ga0182013, IMG submission 120487) | Permafrost microbial communities from Stordalen Mire, Sweden - 612S2M metaG | ecosystem: Environmental > Terrestrial > Soil > Wetlands > Permafrost | place: Sweden: Stordalen | collected...
CCTGTGCACGCTGGTGTGGTCGCTGGTTTTGGTAGCCAGCATGCACACGCGCGTCGGCCGCATGGAACACCGCGCGCTCTCGCTCAAGGTGGTGCTGGCCGGGTTCCAATACATGGGCCGCTCACCGCTGCTATTGGGCGCAGCGTCGCTGGATCTGTTCGCGGTGCTTCTGGGTGGGGCTGTCGCGCTTACGCCCATTTTTGCCAACGACATCCTTCACACGGGGCCACGTGGACTGGGCATGCTGCGGGCCGCTCCAGCAGCGGGTGCGGTCACCATGTCGCTGCTGATGGCGCGGTTTCCGTTTCGCCGCCGGGCGGGGCTGCGCCTGTTTGTTTGTGTGGCTATTTTTGGAGCGGCAACGATCGTTTTTGGATTTTCACACAGCCTGGCTCTGTCCCTGGCCGCGCTGTTTATTGCCGGCGCGGCAGACTCCATCAGCGTCATCATCCGCGGCTCGCTGCTGCAGTTGGCTACGCCCCCGGAGATGCGCGGCCGGGTGAGCGCGGTCAACTCGCTGTTCATCGGCGCATCAAATGAGCTCGGCGAGTTTGAGAGCGGACTGACGGCACAGTGGTGGGGTGCAGTGCGGGCCACGGTCTATGGCGGAATCGGCGCACTGGCGGTGGCCGGCATCTGGTCTGCGCTTTTCCCGAGTCTGCGCCGTGCGGATGAACTTACCGCCGAGGCCCTGCGGCCAGAGACGGTCCTTCCGCAACCTACGGAAGCATTATGATTTTCTCTGTCTATCCAGCAGTCGCCCAGCTATAAGCCGCGTAGGATGGATGCTTGAAATGGAGGATGTGTGAAGGTCTGGAAGATAATCGTTATTCCCACCTTGGTTACGCTCGTCATCGGCAGTATCTACCTCTTGTGGGTGTGGAAGCAGCGTCAAAACCCGGGCGTGATCGGTCAAACCGACGCCAGCCAGAACCTGAGCCAGGATGATCTTGCCGTGGTGCGCTCATTTTCGCCTGCACATTTTGAGGACACGCTGCGCCTGCAGGGCACGACCGTCTGGATGAAGAACGGATACACAATGGCCTATTTCAAGTACGACGGCGGCCATGTTGATTTTGGCAAGCGCGTGGGGGTGATTCCTTCGCTCGAGCAGCTTGCGATCAAGAAGATCGTAAAGGCTTCTGCGCCGGAAAATGTGGACGATGGCATTTCGCATGGCAGCAGGCAGGCGTTTGCGGTCTTTGCCCTCCCTGGAAGTCCGGACCTCTACGCAACGGCGATCGGCGTGATGGACAGCGGCCAGGATGCCTATTACCCCGACATCCTCTTCTTCTACGACGATCCGCACAGGATTTACGATCACTGGTCCAAAGATGTTTGGGCTTCCATTGACGCGCACCAGGTCAAGCCCGGAATGAGCGAGCTGGAAACCCGCCTGGCTGTTGGTCGACAGATGCACCCCGACGGCCAGACAGAAGGCGACCGCACCGTAACCTACGACGAGGATGGAAAGCACTGGACCGTTACTTTTGTTGGCAACAAGGCAACGGCGATCAAGAGCGATTAGAGGTGGCAGACTGTGCAGTGGAGCACTTAGCGCAATCTGGAAAAACACCTGAGGCCCGCGGAGTGCGGGCCTCAGGTGTCAATCGCAGATCTGAGGAAAGGATTACTTCTGCGCCGTTTGCACGGGCTTTTGTCCGCTCGGTGCGGGCGGATTTACCTGGGCGTTCAGGTAATCGGTCAGATCATTCACATCCTGTTGCGTACCAACCATGGGCGGCATAAAGCGCCTGTAAGGCATGTCGGATTTGTACTCGTGGAGCATGGTGACAAAGCTGCCAATGTTGGCGCGGTCGCGTCCGCTAAGGAGCTGGCGCAGGGGGCGGTAGCCGTCGAGGGTGTGGCAGGATCCGCACTCGCCGCGGAAGATGGTTTCACCGCGCGAGTAGCTGGAGTCCGGACCGTTCCAGACCCAGTTTGAATGCACCAGGTAGCCGTCGTGGTTGATGCGATTGACGTACGGGACACGCACGCCATTCGAGTACATCCAGTGGCCGATGACGTAGGGTTTGCGCAGCATCTCGCGCGAGTACTCGCCGGCGCCAGTGGCCATGAGAGCAAGCAACAGCACGGCCATTGCGTGAGACAGGTTGAAGTCCAGTGGATTGCGATAGGCTAGGTAATAGGCAACCCAGATGATCGTGGCTGAGGTGACGATGATGACCAGCGCCATGCGGGTGACGGCAGAGAACGTACCCGCGTTGATGGTGTCGATGCCCAGGGTGAGAAGCGCCTGCTGCGATGCGGGGACCATCATGTAATACCAGATCATGAGGAAGGGCATGGCGACGAAAGAGGGTACCAGCCAGCGGACACTCCATTGCACCGTGGTGGTCTTGAGCGCGGGATGCTTGTCGCCGTCGATTTGGCTGGAGGTGATGAGCGCCCAGACGCCGGCCAGCGAGCAGCAGACACAGGCGCGGAGCAGCAGGCTAGGCCAGTAGGTGGGATTGAAGAACGCGTTCCAGAATTTGCTGGCCTCGTGGCCTGTGCCCGCAACAGCCAGCCAGGTATCGCCGGGCGTGAGCATGAAGGCGAGAATGCCGTTGATGATGATGAGTGTAGCGGCGGAGGCAACCGCATAGACCCAGCCCACAGTCAGGTGCAGCCTGGCATCGATGCGGTTCCAGGTGTAGTAGTAGACGGCTGCGGTCGCGAGCTCCACCAGGAAGAAGACCCACTCCATTGCCCAGCCAAAGACAAAGTTGTGAATCAGCGTGCTGGTGGCTTCGGGCTGCGTGAGTCCGATGGCGAACCAGATGCCGACACCGGAGATGGTGCCGAAGACGCCAGTCAAGATCAGGAAGAACTTGGAGTGATTGACGAGTTGCGCGAGCCAGGCGTCACGAAGAGCAGGATCGCTCATGCGCATCGCCTTGCGCTCAGCCATGGGCAGATAGAGTCCGCCGCCGACGGCGAACTGCGAGATCATGACATGGAAGATTGCGATAATGCCGATCACCCAGCCGGAGCCGAGAATCGGAATGTCCCAGAATGGATAGTTCATAGTTTCTCCGAAACAGTGGACAGTGAACAGTGGGCAGTGAACAGTGTGTCGCGTGCTGCCTGGTTGCTCATGTCTTTAGTTTTCCTAAAATCGTGAAAATCATCTTGCCTACCTCATGCGAAAGACTCTCAGCATGATCGAGGAGTTTCTTGTCACCGAGTCCCAAGAGTCGAGCGATTTCCAGCTGTGTTTGCAATTCGCAGTTCGAACCCCGAGCGATGGAGAGGAACTGCCTGAACTCACGTGTATTCTGCCTGCCCTGGCCTTCGGCGATGTTGCTTGGAATCGAAACTGACGCGCGCCGAAGCTGGCTGGTTAGTCCAAAGACTTCCTCTTTTGGAAAGCCATGGGTTAGCCGATAAATCTCAACGGTCAATTCCATCGATCTTTGCCAGACCAGGAGATCGCGAAATGATTTCACTGTAGCGGTTTCCACGAACTCACCCTCTGCTTCCCAGGAACTGCCCACTGTGCACTGTTCACTGCACACTGTCTTATCGAATCGTCCAATAGCCGATGACGGTGGTGGCCAGCAGGGCGAACACTGCCAGCAGGCCGAAATAATGTGCGGCGCGGGCGCGCTGTCCGCTCTCTTTGTTCTTGTCGTAGAAGGGGATCAGAATCCACAGCACGATGCCGAGCGTGAACAGCAGAATGCCCGCGATTTCGCCAGCTTCGCCAGGCAGGAACGATCCCAACAGCTTGAGCATCTCGAAGGGACTCATGAAGTACCACTCCGGATGAATGCCGGCCGGCGCGGGCGCGAGCGAGTCGAACTGCTTGCCGAGCGACCATGGAAACACCGAAGCCAGCAGCGCGAGAATGTTCAGCGAGATCAGCCACATGGCAAGATCCTTGCGCAGGAAGTTGGGCATGAAGGGCATGCTTTTGCGCTCGCTTGCAGGCTTGCCTTCTTCACTGGGAGGTACGGCATTGCCGTGGCGCTGCACCAGCCAGAGATGAAAGGCGAGCAGCGGTACAAAGATGGCCGGCAGCACCACGACGTGCAGAGCAAAGAAGCGCTGGACCGTGAACTCGCTCACATCGGGGCCGCCACGCAGCATGTTGGCAATCACGGTACCAATCCACGGAATGGCAACGGGGATCTGCAAGCCGACCTTGGTGGCGAAGTAGCTGAGCTCATCCATGGGCAGCAGGTAGCCGGAGAAGCCGAAGACCGAGGCCAGTCCAAGCAGCGCCATGCCGCTGAGCCAGCCGAACTCGCGCGGCTTGCGGTAGGCCTTCATAAAGAAGACCGAAAACATGTGCACCAGGATGGAGAAGATCATCAGATTGGCCGACCAGGAGTGCGCCGAACGAATCAGCCAGCCGAAGTGCATCACAAAGGTGATCTGGCGGACCGACTCGTAGGCTTCCGCTCCCGGCCGGTAGTAGACCAGCAGCAGCACCCCGGTAAAGCACTGGACCAGGAAGAGGAACAGCGAGATGCCGCCCCAGTAATACCAGAAAGATTGCGAGTGGACCGGGACGGTCTTGTGGCGCGCAAAGGCGGCCAGTTCTGAAAGGCCCAGCCGTTCATCCACCCAGTCGTAGATTTTCATCGTCTTTGCAGTCATACCTGTTTCCTTTAAAAGCGCTGTTTCCTTGCCCTGCCCCACACGGAATTTCAGAAAAAACTATGCCCGCGAAACCAGAACTCCGGCGTCGTTCACCGCGACTTTGAAGAGCTTGAGCGGCTTCGGAGGCGGCCCACTTACATTGGCGCCGGTGTAAGGGTTATAGACGCCGCCGTGGCATGCGCAATGGACGCGATCGGCCTGGGGCTCGTATTGCACCGTGCAGCCAAGGTGCGTACATACCGCGGTCATTGAAACCCATCGGCCGTCCTCATGGTGAATCAGCATGGCCGGCGCCGTGCCAAACTTGAACATCAGCACCGAGCCCGCGGGCAGCTTCTGAGCATCTTTCAGCGTCACCTCGGTCACGGCTGTTGCGCTGAGTGCCATCTCTTCTGGCGATGCGAGGTAACGGTAGATGGGATAGGCAAGCGCAGCGGTGTAGCACAGGCCTGCTGCTCCTGCCGCCGCCAGAAAGGCTCGGCGCGTATTGCGCTCGCCATTTTCAGCCACAATTGTTTCGGAATTCGTCAGTTCACTCATAAACTAAGCCGCACCTTCCATTGGTTTCTCGGCGCGCGCAACCACGGACACGAGCCATCCCACCACGCCCAACCCATCCACAAAGAGCACCAGGAAGAGGCCGACCACGCTCCAGTTCGTCACCACAACCCGGTCCCATACGTCGTAGTCCTTGCTCAACAGGGTCAGGTCGCGAACGCCGTCGCGGTACACCACGAACATGATTTCTAACAACACCGTGAGCAGCACGCCAACCCAGCCGATCCAACTGGCCGTTATCTTTCCGAAGCCGGCAATGGCGGCCACCAGCACGGCCACAACCACCAGGGCCAGCCAGCCGTATCCGGCAAAACCGGAGATCTTGTACAGCGGATAACCGCTGTGGCCCGCAAGTCCGGCTTTCACGATCGCCGGCTGAACGCTTGCCGCCCAAAGCCCGGCAAGCAGATACACAACTCCGAAAACCGCTGCCACTTTGCCGCCGAGTCCGGCAACGAAGCTCTTTTCCTCCGCGGTAAAGGTGCTGCGGCCTGCCAGGTACACCAGCCACAGCCCGCCGATGAACATTCCGCCGGCCATCATCAGCAGCCAGCGTGGCGTCAGTGTCGGGTCCCCCGTGGGCAGATAAGCGCCCATCGCAGAGGCGGAGTACATGCTGCGCCAGACTTCAGGGCGAAGCATCAGCGTCATGTTGGTGGAGAGAAGCCGGGCGATGAACCCGGCCAGCGCCCAGGCGCTCAAACCCACCCACCAGGCGGATTTGCCGGCTTCGAGGCGCGCCGTAAATCGATAGAGGAGCCAGTAGGTCAGCATCAGAATGCCGATGATCGAGATCCAGTAAATGCCGATCAGCACGCTGCTGGTGTACAGAGCTCTGCCGTAGAGAACCTGCGCAAACAGGAGCGGCGGCACACCCAGGTTAATCACGAACGTCATGACCACCGTGAGTCTGCGCGCAATGGCCCGCGCGGTGACGAGCGACAAACGCGAATTGCGGAAGAGGCTGAGCAGAACCGCGAGCAGCAGTCCCCCGAGCAGCATTTCAACGGCAACAAAATGCAGCGACAGTGTGACCACGTGCAGTAGTTTCAGCAGCCAAACGGGCGCCGGCAATGGAATTGGATCAACTGCAGGATAAGGGTTCATAAGATTCCGAAAGTTCCTTTCACTCTGTTCCATGCGCGGAATCGATGGAGGTTGCATTTCCACGGCGATCCCTCCAGGCTGACGCCGCGGGTCCCATCGCCGTTCTGCGCCGGGGCCGGGCGGAAGGGGGAAGCCGCTGAAAATTTCTCAGGAGGCATTTTGGACTATTTTTCTCCAATTTGGATTGGCAAGGGACACCGTACAACCTGCCATTCCCGGTGGTCTGTGATGGCGAATACATCGGCCTGTGACAATTTCGATTAGGCTCCCCGTTGAAAGCACACCTCATTCCGACTGCAGGCGCCATCGCATTTCTTTCCGTTCGTGAGCTTCATCGGCAGCTGAAGTCTTTGGATGAGACTCGTTCCGCTGGACGATCGCATGAAGAGACCCAATTCATCGATGCAACTAACGCGCGCCGCCGATTACGGCATCCGCGTAATGATTCACCTGGCAGGGCCGCCAACGGAGGCGCGTGTCTCCCTGCCAGCGCTGGCAGAAGCCGCGGATGCACCCGAAAGCTTCCTCTCCAAGGTCTTGCAAGCCTTATCGCATGCGGGGCTCATCTCCTCGCGCCGCGGGCAGTCGGGCGGCTTCCAGATTTCGCCTCGTGGCCGCGCTGCATCAATGCTTGAAGTAATCGAAGCGATAGACGGCCCAATCTGCCTGAATGTCTGCCTGGTCTCCGGGCGATCGTGTCATCGCAAGGCGCATTGCCCGGCTCATCCTGTTTGGGCGCAGGCACAAACTGCCATGCTGGATGTGCTTTCGGGAGCCATGATTGCCGAACTTGCTTCGGCGACGCCGCCGGCAAACGTTGCGCTCGTCGTCTGTTCGTCGCCCGAAGTTTCCAAGCGCTGAACTTGCGGAAACCTCGGCGAGTTGCATGAACCCATCGAAGAGTGTTTCAATTGAATTATTGAAACAGGGGTGCTCCACAGAAGTGGGGCTGAGAAATACCCTAGAACCCGATCCGGATAATGCCGGCGTGGGAAGCTTTCGAAGCCAGACGGCCCTCTTCCTCGAATCAATCTGAGTTCCCTTGTTTCATGTTGAAAACAAGGGGAAGTCATGTCTGATTGCATTTCCGATTCTGATTCTTTGTCGAACTGTCACGCCGCAAACCACAGCGCTGTTCTAAAGCCGCTGATTCTGGCGGTTTGCCTCGCTTTCTCTCTGGGAGCAGTGGCGCAGAGCCCTGCGGCCGCGCCCTCTGACGCTTCGAACCAAACTTCAGCGCAGCAGAAGCCGGCGCGCGTCACCACTACCGTTGTCGTCCATGGCGAAGTGGAAGACAACTATCTGCCGGAGACCGTGACGGTCGGCACGCTGGATGGCGCAACTCTGCAGCAGGCGCCACTTTCAGCCACAGTCGTCACGCGCGACCTGCTCAACGACCAGGTCTCTCGCCTGCTTTCTGACGTGGTGAAGAACGACGCCTCCGTTGGCGAAGACTACGCGCCGGTGGGCTATTATGGCGATTTTGAGATTCGCGGATTTCCGATCGATCTGGCCACTGGTCTCCAGATCAATGGCTTGACGATTGCCGGTGAACAGGATGTCCCTCTTGAAAACAAGCAAAGCGTTGAGTTCTTGAAGGGCATTGCCGGCGTGGAGAGCGGGGTGGCCTCGGCCGGCGGGCTTGTCGATTACGTCACCAAGCGGCCGGCCGCCATTCAAGCGCTCGACCTGGCAACAGATCACCGCGGCACAGCGTATGGGGCAGTTGACCTGGGTTATCTCTTCGGCAGCCGCAAGCAGGTGGGCGCGCGCGCGAACCTCGCAGGGGAAAGAATTCAGAGCTACGTGAACGGCGCCGATGGTTGGCGCGCCATGGGTGCGGGCGCGGCCGACTGGAAGCTCAGCCCCAAGGCAGTCCTGAACGGTCACTTCGAGTACCAGCACAAAGTGGAGCGCTCGGTGAGCGGCTATCAACTGCTCGGCGGCGACACGCTTCCCGACCTCAGCCGCATCTACCCCTCCACCATGCTGGGAGAGCAATCGTGGGCCAAGCCGAACACCTTCGATACGTTCAACACCGGCGCGCGCCTCGACTACGATCTGCCTCACGGCTGGCGCGCCTTCGCGGCCGTGAGCTTCAGTCATTCGCTTATCGACGACAATGTTGTCTACGCATATGGATGCGGCTATGAAGCGGCCTGCACGGGCGGCGGCGGGTCGGCTCCCGACTACTTTTTTGCTCCCGATGGCGGCTATGACATCTACGACTACCGCAACCCCGGTGAGCTGCGCATTGATGCCCAAGCTGAAGGGATCGTCACAGGCCACGTCATCACAGGGCGGATTACACACGACCTGACCGCCGGTGGCGTGCTGTTTCTGCGCAGCGTGCAACAGCCAGGATTTTTCACTGCCGCAAGCCCTTATTCACCCGACGGCGTGGTGCAGGACGGAGCGGTCTACACCTACATCGGCTCAGACAACATCTATCAGCCCACTGCGCCACTCGATCTCGGCGCCGTCGAAGACCCACATCAATCCGCTGGTCCCCGCCGGCTCTGGGAAGACAATCACCAGGCTGCCGCTGTGGTGCAGGACCGTATCCATCTCCCCGGACACATTCAGTTGCTCGCAGGCGGCCGCTACGACTCGTTGCGCGATCATAACTACTCGCCTTACGCTTCTTGCGCCGATTTCTCCGTTCCAGACAGCTGCGTGCCTGTATTCACAGACAAAGGAATCTGGCTGCCGCAGTATGCGGTCACCTTTAATCCGGTCGGCGCGTTGATGCTCTACGGCAACTACGGAGTTCTGTTGTCGCTGGGTCCGCAAGCGCCGTGGTGGGTCGATAACGGAAGCCAGTTCCTTGCGCCCTTCCTCACCCGTCAAGCGGAGATCGGCGCCAAGTATCAGCCCGGCCAACGCATTCTCATCACCACGTCCTTCTTTCGCATGCGCGCTCCGTTCATCTATCCGAAAGCGATTCAAGGCCCTGACAGCTTTTGTCCGACGGGCAACTCAGGCGATCAATGCTTTGAATCCGACGGCCATGAGACCCACGACGGCATCGAACTGAATGCGGAAGGCAAGGCCGCGACCTGGTTGCGGCTTACAGGTTCGGCAGCAGCCATCCGTGCGATTTCAAGTGACACGGGGACACCGGCGTTCGATAACAAGCAAGTGCTCAATGTTCCGCACCTGCGCACCGCCTTGTTTGCCGATGTTCTGCTGCCCCACGCGCACGGCCTGCACGTGATGCCCGGATGGAGCTACACCGGTCGCAAGGAGGCAACGCGCGACGACGCAGTCAGCGTCCCCGGCTACAACCTTTTCAGTATGGGTGCTCGCTATACGCCTGGCGGCGAACATGGCCGCGTCACGGTGCGCCTTTACGCCGATAACATCACCAACAAGCGCTATTGGAAGGATACCGGCGCAAACTACGGTGATACATTCATCCACCTCGGAGCGCCCACGACGGTGCGGCTCTCTGCCCATTACACTTTCTAAGGCCAACGTTTTCGGTAAGGGACGATTTTGCAATGAGCGCAACCGTAAAGGCGCACGGCATGGACGGCACGCTGGTCGAACCCGACTGGCCTCCGTTGACGCTTGCCGAAGTGCGTCGGCTGCTTGTCCGGTTTCCCGCGTTCGGCGAACCGATAGAAATTCTATCTACCAGCCCGCGCCCGCTTTCCGCCGCCGGAGTGGTGCGCACCTCGGGCGGCAGAGTCTTCATCAAGCGCCATCACCGCGCCGTGCGCGATGTTGAAGGCTTGCTCGAAGAACATCGCTTTCTTGCGCATCTGCATCACGCTGGAGCGCAGGTGCCGCGCGTCGTTCCTTCCATCTCAGGCCAGACGGCAATTGAGATTGGCGAATGGACCTACGAAGTACACGAGACGCCGGCAGGTGTGGACCTTTATGAAGATGCAATCTCGTGGACGCCGTTCCGAACCGCTGCACACGCATACTCTGCGGGCCAGGCGCTGGCCAAGCTTCATCTTGCTGCCGAGGGGTTCCATGCGCCGCCACGCAAGCCGCGCCCGCTTGTAGCCAGCTTTACGATCTTTGCCGCACAAGATTCCGGTGCAGAACTTGAACGCTACCTGGCCGCAAGGCCGGCGCTGGCGTCAAATAGTGCAGTACGCGAGAGCTGCAAACAAGCGCTCCAATTGCTTGCGCCTTTTCACGACCAGCTTTTGCCCTACGTTTCTGCACTGCCGTTGCTCTGGGCACACAACGATCTGCATGCCTCCAATCTCTTCTGGAGCGACTTAAGCGGCAATGCGCAGGCGACGGCGATTATTGACTTTGGCCTCGCGGATCGGACCAATGCTGTTCACGATCTGGCCAACGCGATTGAGCGCAACATCGTCGAATGGCTCGTGCTGGTCGCTGACCCGGCACACCCGGACGATGTGCCGGTGCATATCGATCATTTGTACCCGCTGCTCGATGGCTACGAGTCGGAGCGCCCGCTCTCAGAGCATGAGGCTGCTGCTCTCGCGCCCATGACCGCTCTCTGTCACGCCGAGTTCGCACTCTCTGAGGCAGAGTATTTCCTGGTTGCGCTGCACTCGCAAGAGAAGGCCGCAATGGCTTACGACGGATGGCTGGTTGGTCACGCGCAGTGGTTCCACAGCTCCGCCGGCCGAAAGCTTCTCGACGCGATTCAAAGCTGGGCCGCGACTCGCACCCAACGCCCAAATGAGGCGAGGAAGCCATGACCTGGCCTTCAATCGCAAACTATCTGGCCGAGCACTGGCTTGAGATTGCGGGTACCGTCACTACGGTCCTCGGTATCTGGCTTACAACGCGCCGCTTGCTCATCTGCTGGCCCGTGGTATTGGCCGCGGACTTTTTGTACCTCGCGGTCTTCTTCCGCGCGCGCCTCTTCTCCGATGCTCTGCTGCAGGTCTTCTTTGTAGCGTTCACGCTCTATGGCTGGTGGCATTGGTGGCGCGGCGTGCGGACAGACGGAGAGGTTCGCGTTGTCCCGCTCTATCTGCGCGGCTGGCTCGCAGGTCTTGCCGCAGGCGCGTTGGGTTCTGTGCTTTTGGGATGGCTGATGGTGCGCATCGGCGCTGCGCTTCCCCATCTCGATGCGGCTTTGACGAGTTTCAGCCTCGTTGCCAGTTGGTGGGGCGCGCGCAAACACATTGCAAACTGGTGGCTTTGGATTGCGGTTGACCTGATCTATATCGGCGAGTACCTTTACAAGGATTTGAGATTGACGGCGCTGCTTTATGCAGGCCTCGTCATCCTGGCAGTGTACGGTTTGCGCGAATGGCGCCGCGCTCCAGTCGAGGCTTAAATCGCCATCTGCACAATATTTTGCATCGGTTCGCCGTTCATATAGCGGCGCAGTTCGCTTGCGGCAACGCGCAGGGCACGGGGTGTAAACTGCACGCTCGATCCGCCAATGTGAGGCGTGATGAGCAAATTCGGACAGCTCCAAAGTAGATGCCCTTCCGGCAACGGCTCGGGATCGGTCACGTCGATTGCTGCGCGAATCCTACCCGATTGGAGTGCCTCAACCAGAGCATCTGTTTGCACAATCGGTCCCCGCGCGGCATTCACCAGCAGCGCTCCCTGCTGCATCAGCGCAAGCTGGCGGCTTCCGATCAGCCCGCGCGTCTCATCGGTAGAGGGCAGAACCAATACCACCACTTCAGCCCGCGGCAGCAGGCTATCCAATTCGCTCACGGCGCGTACCTCGGGCTTCATGCGCGCGCTGCGGGCCATCCGTAGCACGTTTACGCGAAAGGGCTCGAGCATCCTTTCAATCTCCTTGCCGATTGAGCCATACCCCACCAGCAGCACCGTCTTCCCGGTCAACTCCTCAAGCAGCACAGGCGGATACCATGGGCGCTTGTCGCCCGTGATCGCCGCGTAATGCGATGGAGCCTCGAAGCGCCGCTTCCACGCGCCCTCGTGTTGAATCTCGTAGTACATGGGAAAGTACTTCAGCATGGAGAGGATTGCGGCCAGAGTCCACTCCGCTGTGCAGATGTTGTGAGCGCCACGCGCGTTGCAGATCGTCACCTGTGGCCCGACGAGGGGCGGCAACCATTCCGTGCCCGCCATCATCGCCAGCACCAGCTCTACGCCGTGGAGGCGCGGCCAGGCGCGCGTAGCTCGATTGGAATATGGGTCCGGGATCCAGACATCGATTTCGATATCGTCAACCGGAGGGTCCGGAATCGGGATCAGTTTGATGCCCTCGGGGAAGTCGAGGAAAAGCTCCGCCGGAAGTATTCCTGGATATCCAATTCGCAGCATGAGGTCAGTGGCGGCCCGTCGAATGAGAGGGCCTCGCCATCATGCTATCGCAGCCATGCTCAGGGCGCACAAGTTTCCGCGGCCCTCGAACTGTGAGAAAATTCAACGGCAGACACCTTCTATGCGCCTCAGGTTTAACAAGACGCACTCCCAGCAGCAGCTCGCACTCAAACTGCGCGTGGACCCGGCGGAAGACTCCGGGATCCTCTCCTGGGAGCACCGCCGTCTCCTCATTCACGCTGCTAAAACGGCCCTGGCAGCCGCCCTCTGCTGGTGGCTGGCGTTGCGCTTCGGCCTGCACGACGGCTACTGGGGTTCCATCAGCGCGATTATCGTCCTGCAGTCCAACGTCGGCTCCACCGTGAACGCATCGCGTGACCGGCTCCTGGGCACGCTCATCGGAGCACTGCTCGGTTTTTCGTTCTCGATGTTTGGGGCACTTCCCTGGAATTACATTCTCGCCGTACTCGCGGCGATTATCGTCTGCGGACTCTTCGGCCTCCGCAACAGCTCTCGGCTGGCCGGCGTCACCATTACCATCATCATGCTGGTTCAAAAGGATGGCCCACGCCTGGGTCTGGCCGTGGATCGCGTCGGTGAGGTAATCCTGGGCATCGTGGTTGCCCTCGCGGTTACGACTCTTGTTTTTCCGGATCGCGCACGCCTGAGACTGCGCGACGGCCTGGCTCAGGAGTTCCTGCTGTTGGGAAGTTTTTTTGAGGCCATCCTCGAAGGTTTCCGCGGCACACCCTCAGAGCAGCTAGCATCGCTGCGCGACGATGTGCAGGCCAGACTCCGCAGCAACAACCAATTGCTGGAGCACGCGCGCAACGAGCCCTCTGGCGGCCAAGGCTGGCACGAAGGTCTAACCATGCTTTCGCAATTCGGCCACTCGCTCTTCGACGCTCTGCTCGCACTCCAGTTCGCTGTCGAAGGCAGCCGCGAAGACAGATTCGCACAACAACTCGAGCCGGAGCTGGGAAAGCTGGCTGTCGATATTCGTACCGGCTTTCACCACGTTGCCGGATGCATTCACAAATGGAGCTTCTTCATTCCACCGTCGGGGATGAATCTGGAGCAGGACATCGCCGAACTTGAAATCCGCATGGACGCCGTGCGCCACACCGGAATTGTCTTCTCCCAGGCGGAGATTCTGCGCGCCTACGCCGTGCAACTTCACCTCAAGCAAATCGCCCGCTTGCTCCGCGCCTCGCGCGTCGAGACCAGCCGTGCCGTTGGCGAAATGCCGCAATAGCGTATGCCGCGGTTCCCATCCTCACTGCGCATTGAACTTAACGGAATCCCAAAGAATCAAACCGCGAGCAGCTCCGTGTAAACCGCCATTCCCACCACAGCATCCGCGCCCAGCGCATCCAGCGCGTCCACTTCCTGCTGGCTGCGAATGCCGCCGGCGACAATAAGCTGTCGCTGGGTCAGCTTGCGCAAGCGCGCAGCCGTCTCGATCGGAAAGCCCTGCATCATTCCTTCGCCATCCACATGTGTATAGAGGAACGCCGCGGCGTGGGATTCGAGTTGCGGAATTGCGTCGTAGGGCGTAAGCGCGACCTGCGCCTTCCAACCCTTCACGGCGATGCGGCCATTCTTGGTGTCGATGCCGGCGACAACCTGCGCAGCGCCAATGCTTGCGGCCAGTTTCGCGGCAAAATCAGTATTCACCGTACCCTCGGCGGAGAACAGAGCCGAGCCGATAATGACGCGCTTCGCGCCCGCCTCCAGTACCTGACGCGCGCGCTCGATGGAGTGGATGCCGCCTCCGGCCTGCACGGGCAGCCGCTTGGCAATCTGCGCCACAAGCTCGGAATTATCGCCCTGCCGCATGGCCGCGTCCAGATCGATCAACTGCACTAACGGGAATTTAGAAAACTTCTCGATCCAGTATTCGAAGTCATCGAAAGCAAGACGCAACTTTTCGCCCTGCACAAGCTGAACAATGCGCCCCCCCAGTAAATCTATCGATGGAATCAGCATGGCAACCTCACGGACACGCCGGCTTTGGCGAGTTCTTCCTTCAGCGAACGCGCGCTGGAAACGCCAAAGTGAAAGATGCTCGCGGCCAGGGCAGCATCGGCTTTGCCGCGCCCAAACACATCCGCAAAGTGCTCTACGGTTCCCGCCCCGCCGGAGGCAATCACAGGAATCCCAACCGACTCACTCACCGCGGCAGTCAGCTCGCAATCAAAACCCGCGCGCGTTCCATCGGAGTCCATCGAGGTGAGCAGAATCTCGCCAGCCCCGCGCTGTTCGGCCTCGCGCGCCCACTCCACCACGCGACGGCCGGTCGGCTTGCGTCCGCCCTGGACGAAGACTTCCGCGTCGCGCACCGGATCGGATGCCTTAGGGTCGCGTCTTGCATCGATCGCTACAACAACAGCCTGCGCGCCAAAGCTGCGTCCGATGGCGTCGATTAACGTTGGATCCTTCAGGGCAGCCGAGTTCACGCTCACCTTGTCCGCACCTGCCTCAAAGACCTGCGCCGCATCGTCCGCGGTGCGAATGCCGCCGCCTACGCAAAAGGGCACAAATAGTTCTCGTGCGGTGCGACGCACTGTATCGAGCAGCGTAGCGCGACCTTCATGTGTAGCAGTGATGTCGAGCAGGACGATTTCGTCCGCGCCCTCGCGTGCATGGCGCGCCGCTTGCGTAGCCGGATCGCCTGCATCCACAAGGTCGACAAACTGCACACCCTTGACGACGCGTCCGCCGTGCACGTCGAGACAAGCGATGATTCTTTTCGTAATCATTCCGTTCCCTCCGCGTTCCACGAAAGAAAATTACGAAGAATCTTCAACCCCGTTGCGCCCGACTTTTCCGGATGGAACTGCACGCCCATCAAATTGCCGCGTTCAACGGCGGCTGCGAACGGCTCAATGTAGTACGTGACAGCCGCCATATCGTTTGTGACCGGCCCCTTGTAAGAATGCGTGAAGTAGACATACTCGCCGGGCTCCACACCTGCAAGAAGCCGCGAGCCCTTTCGCACTTCAAGCGAGTTCCAGCCCACATGCGGAACCTTTTCCGTGCTCTCCGCAAAATGCGTGCACGACTCCTTAAAATGTCCAAGCCCCGGCTGTTGCGGCGCTTCGCTTGAACCCGCATAGAGCCACTGCATCCCAACGCAGATGCCGAGAAAAGGCACTCCGCGCGCGATTGCCGCGCGAATCGCGGGCGTAAGGCCTGTCGCATCCAGGCGCTCTGTCGCAGCGAAATGACCAACACCCGGCAACACAATGCGCTCAGCCGCTTCCACAAGCGACAGGTTGCCGTCTGTCACTTCGGGTTCCGCGCCCAGGTGTCGCAGAGCCTTGAGGACCGAGGTCAGGTTGCCCGCCTTGTAGTCGATTACGGTAACGCGCATCAGAGCAATCCCTTTGTCGAAGGCAGCATCTGGCCCAACTGTTTGTCGCGCGAACAAGCTACGCGCAGCGCCCGCGCAAACGCCTTGAAGATGGCTTCGATCTTGTGATGGTTTGAGCGGCCGTACATTGTCTTTACGTGGACATTGGCGCGTGCGCCGCGTGCGAATCCTTCAAATAAATCCGTGACCAGTTCGGTTTGCAGATCACCCACCAGCCGCGTACGCACCTGCGTGTCGACAGCAAAGGCCGTGCGCCCGCTCATATCCACCGCTGCAATCGCCAGAGTCTCATCCATCGGCATCAGGAAATATCCCGCCCGCAGGATGCCGCG
>Ga0182013_10004714_pt1 | contig 16225 bp, 16 predicted proteins | sample 612S2MmetaG_FD_120487 | JGI IMG/M metagenome (GOLD analysis project Ga0182013, IMG submission 120487) | Permafrost microbial communities from Stordalen Mire, Sweden - 612S2M metaG | ecosystem: Environmental > Terrestrial > Soil > Wetlands > Permafrost | place: Sweden: Stordalen | collected...
GGGTTGCTGAACTACCGGTCGGTGTGACCAGCAATTGCGATCCGTTCAGGGTCGTAAGGGCTGCCAGGCCTTGCAGGAACACGCTGTAGCTAACGGAGACGTTATTCCCGCTCTGCGAAAGCGGTATGAGATCGCCGGCGGACGGCACCAGGCCAACCGGTGACAGCAAGATGGAATATGGAGCGGCCAGCGCGGATAGCGTTCCAGAGGCGAGGCTCAGATATGCGCCAACGGCAATCGTCTCTGGTGCGCCCTGTCCCGCGGAGATACGCCCCAGGACCGTTCCAGCGGGTATCGTCAGCTGCGACTGAACACCAGCCAAAACCTGCGCGCGAGTTATCTTTCGGGTAATGAGGTTTTGACTGACTACCAGTTCATCGGTGTCCGCGGCGGCCGTTGCCGGGGCAAGTTCGTCAATTGTAGGCATTTTTCTGAACTCTCAAGATATTCGATTCGTGCCCGGCACGACTACCGTCGGATCATGTGGCGGCGGCTTCCGCGATAGAGGTAATGCTGGTTATAGAGATCGATGACTGCCTAGACCCTTGCCTGTCACGCAGCGTTCTCTTGTCCACTGTGAGAAGTGGGTTCTGGAAGCTATTTGACGCTGGCCGTGGAGTTGGAATGGCCTTTTGAAAGCAGGTCGGACCGAAAGGCGCCTGAGATTGGGTTGGCTCCGGGCGCCGCAACAGAGCATCATGCATGCCTTCAACTGCTAACGAGTGGGTTTCCATTTTGATCTGTAAGTGGATCCTGAGTCGTGGTCTCGAGCGCATTCACTGGAATGGATGGAAACGAAAGTGCAACTACCGGCAGCAGCATGCTTCTTTGTAATGTTCGCCCGCTCGCAAGTGCCGCCTTTACGGTTACAGTATACGTGGTGCCTGCTTGTCCTTCCGACAGCCAAATGACGATTTTGTATCCATCAGCCGTGATATTGTCGACAGACAGGTCGCCGGGTTGGTCAGGGTTCACATCAATATCGACGCTGTTGATCGTGTCTCCCTTATTTCCGACTATCGCTGGTTCAATGTCCAATTGGTAGTCGAGGATGTCCCCCGGGTCTTTGGATGGCCAACTCAGCGGCGAAGGAGTTGTAGCAGCCGATCCGCGGGGCACCGGAATGAAGCTGTCAATCGTCAGAATTCTTGTGTTGCTGGGCTTCCAAACGTGGGAGACCAAGGATGCCATGATAAGGGGTTCCCATATTGATATTGTTCTTAAACCGATTTGGACTGGCGCTGCTTCGACCTCGCGACAAGTAACGCGGTTTCGATATCATGAAATAGATTGAGAGTATATGCTTTAACATGACAATCAAAATGCGTGTCTTCAACACACCGGAATCAGATCCTGGTCGGCATGTCAATGTCAGGGACGCGAGGGATTTTCGGGCGAGATTGGGTGGTCGTGGGTTTCAACGAAATCTTCTTTAATTTACTCGGTGAAATTGACGAAGATGATCAATATTTCTCTCGCCCCAATGACCGGACATTGACGCCAATTACCATCGCACGATCACAAGCCCACCGCTGCCCATCGCTCCGTCAAATGGTGTTTGACTATCCGCTCCTGTTCCAGCCCCAGACGCGCCACCTCCGGGGGAAGTTCCGGCAACGCCAGTGGTACCACTGTTCTGGTTGCCGCCCATCGGGGCTCCCCCCCCCATTCCTCCTTGGTTCAATACAGCGCTTAAACCCGCCGAGCCTGAAAGGTTAATATCCCCGCTAACGCCAACCCCAGGCGGCGTCGCGCCATATTGAGGAGTGGCAAACGACGCGAGCATATTCAAGCTGCCGCCCGTCGCGGTTACATACTGGCCGAAGCTCGAAGTGCCACCCGGACCAGCGGCGACACCAGACGAATGCCCCGCGGTACCGCCCTGCCCCACGGTGACCGCGATGGTCTGCCCAGGCAGGACCCCCTGAATCAATTTGCGTGCATACCCTCCCCCTGAGCCCCCCCCGCTCGGGGTACTCGGCACTGACGCGAAAGAACCTGCACCGCCCCCCCAAAGCTCCACTTCCAGTTGAAAAACGCCCTGTGGGACCGTGAATGTACCACTACTCTGAAAAGTTTGTATGCCCGAACCAAATCCGGGACTTAGCCTTGGCAGCTTCCAGTTAAAGTATGGAGCTGTCGCCGAAGCATTAATGTTGTCCGCGAGTATTGCTGTCTGTCCGTAGGAGGTCGTTATCACATAAAGCGCAACCCAGCCTTGATCCTGCACTGGCGTTAGTTGAGTGCCAGTCGCTGAGGGTACGCCACTCTTCAGCTGAAGTTGAACTGTCTGGCTGCGTAATGTCGCTTGAGCCACGCCCGAATTTGTTGGACCGCTATATGGCTGCGTGGGGTTTGCCGCATTGTAATACGGTAACACAGTCAGGTCCTGGTCCGTCTCCTGGAAGCACGCCTGAATCAGATAGTTCGTGGACTTTCCGAAATCCACGGGGGCCTGAAGAGTGAATGCCTGAGAGGAGAGACTTATCCCCATTTTCATCAAGGGGTCGGTTATATCGGCACTAATCGAACCGTATGATGTCCTGTCTACAACGTCCAATTGTGCAAGACTACCTGGGCCTATCTGTACTGACATTGATGCCGGAAGCGTCGGGGTACATACGAGACCATCTACAACAATATCTGTGCCAAAGGTTGCCTTTACTATAAAACCTAGGGCAATCATTATGTTTCTGTTGATTGACAAGATATCAGTATCAAGCGGTATAGCGCCAGGGTAGACAATATTACGATCCATGAAATCTCCTTACTTCTGCGATTTATACCAACCAGCGGAACGACTGACTCTCGCATCACCCGTCATCCCCGGGTCGAGCCCGGGGATGACGTTTCGGCATGCGGCGATGGGTCAATCGTTCGGGCGGTTGGTATTACTCTCAATATATTTGCGCCGAAACTCGATGGCACCGGCTGATCCACGGTAGCCCGTCGTAACCTTGAGATCGAATTAAGGGGAATATCTTCGAAGCTAACCCAAAACTTTCCCTCTATCGCTAGGATATTCCGAGCGGTTCGCGGCGGGACAGATGTTCGCTCCTCCCGATAGAGGACGTTATGAATATGGATTCGTACGGTATTGGACCGTGGAAGCGCCGAGGAAATCCACCCGTAAGAGGCGGCATCAACCGGCCGAGCTCAACATGGCGCGAGGTCATTCCATGATTTTTCCAGAAGCCGCCCGCCCGAGCCCATCTGAAAGAAATGAGCTAATCCAGTCACGAAGCGAGAGTGTGTCCAGCCACAACTCTCCAGCCAGGACAGCGGACCGGGAAGGCTTTTCGCCTGGGTTTACTCGGTCAGATATCGTCGCAGCGGATCCATCCCAACTATCGCCAAAATTTGTAAATCGAGCGGAAAGGTCAGGCTCTGATTTAGGTTGATTACCGGTCCTTTGTTGTGGAGCCAGAGCGGGTGCGCGATTCGCAGTGACGAATTTTGGGGAAGTGGTGGTCTCGCAGCGTACTGGGTTGAAACGTCCAATTCCACCAGGGTGTGACGGGTGGCTCGCTGATTCCCGCATGCTATTACCGCGATACGGCGAAACATGAACCGGCGATGCATCCAGTGAAGCCGCCGCCAGCGCTCTGGTATGTCCCCAATAGCTCGGCGTCACGGACAATTTCCGAGAGTCGCCAATGACCGAGTTATGGGTAACGGAGGAAGTCAATCCGGTATCGGGCACGGAGTTTCCATTTTTGCCTGCCGCGGTGGCTGGATTAATGATGGCCGACCTCGCAACAACCTGAGATGGACGTTGAGGCGGCAGAACCCCGAGCGATGGGCTGTTGGCGGGAGGAATGCATTTAGGAGTCGCGGACCGATGACCGCTCGCGAAAGGCCGCGACTGAGAAATTGGATGAGGATGATTCTGGTATGAAGGGATGGCTCGTCGTCCCGGGAATTCGCCTCTTGAGAGCGAATGTGAAACGTCAAGCTGACTTTTATCATTCCCATTTCGATATGTTCTCGACAGACGCGGCGACAGTCGCCACTTTATCGATCGATTTCCTTTAGGCCCTATATCAAACTTAGGCGATCCAGACCGCGATCTTCCCGGTTGGAAGAACCGCTGCCTCGGTATGGCTGTCACGAGGTGATCGATATCCATACAATTGCTCCCGCGGAAGAAGTCCTTGCTACTTCGCGGCAAATTTCCTCATCGCTCGGCTCGGACGTGTTCGTTTCCAGACTAATGTAGCCACTCAGCGCCATCCCAAACCCGCCGATACAGCCACCCCATCCATTAACCATGGCGATTCCGGGCGTGATCGGACGCAATGCTCTGACAAATGTCTGAAATGGCATTTCGAGACTGCCCCATCCGCCCGCGGCATTATAGGCCGTCATTCCGCGGGTGAGCGGCGATAGGGACCCGTAACAACCGGTGTCCTGAGGATTGGACGGTTCGAAGATTTCAGGAGGCTGTCCTGTCAAATCCAACAGAAGGTTGGATAAGGCAAGACGAGTGCATCGGTCTCTCAACAACTCGTTACAGATTCGAATTCGGTATGAGCTGTCAGTTTCGCGTAGACGGCGCTTCAGCCGACATCCAAAGAAATCCCGGGCTGCGAGATCAAGCCAAATGTCGAGAGATGTAGATATTCGACTCTGCATAACCGTGTAGTTGAGTAAATTGAAGATGCCCACCCAACCTGCGGATAGTGCGTTCAGAAGAGCATCCAGCACCGGGGTATTTTCGCCAAACCATCGACTGGGTAGTGTCTTCTTGATTCGGCTGAGTATTTCTTGCTGAGTGTAGAGCATGTCAGGAAAATGTGACGCTCTGAAACATGAACGATGCGGTCGGCTGCGCGATAAGATCAGCGGTGCCCCCGTTCAATGTAACATTCGCGATGTTTATTATTCCTGGTTCCGTCTGATAGGCGATCTGGCTAATTCGAGTTATCGAAAGAGTGCTTCCAATGGGGCGTCCACTAACATACATGGTTATCGCTGCCTGCAGGGTGTTCTGAACAGTAGATGTTGAAAGTTCAGGGGGGATTTCCACGGATAGGCTGACCTGAACGGGAATGACCTGAGGTGGTTGGATTGAAAACGAAGTACCTACCGGCCGCACTTCGCCAATAGCGATCGAAAGGGATGCCAATAGCGCGTCAGACAGCAATGCGGATCCATCATCAACGATGATCAGCATATTCCCGAGGCGAGGGTTCCCGGTCGCATCGACGTTTTCTCGAATGACATAGCTCAAATCAGATCCAACGAGAGATATTGCATACCCAATTGCATCGAGGGTCGCGCGGGACCTTGCGGCGAAGAAGTCAGTAAATCGAACCCTGAACGCGGCGTCAGTTTCCGGATCGCTTCCACCAATGGTCGCGGCGCCATTACTTACCGAATCAATTCCCGGCACCGCGGACGCAAGCAGCGTGATAGTGCTCGCCAGCACATTTCCGGGTAACCCTGCCACCGAAGCGATGATTGGCAGATCAATCGAGGTAACACCGGGGGCCAAAGAATAGGAACACGAGGCTGCCAACCAGGCGGGATTCGTCGGGTCGCTGGCAATCGAGAAGCTCACCGAACCGTCCTGCGTCTTAACAATTGTCCCTACTGGTATGAATGCGCTTGCTATACTTGAGAACCTGGAAAATGTGGCTGTCCCAAAAGCTGATATGGCGGGCAATCGCGAGAATGAAAAATCAGCCATCCAGCTGTCCAAATCCGCACCGTTACTGGTGGAAGCTCTCGTCGTTTGCAACGTAAGAAGTACCAGCCACTGGACCCATAATGCAATGGCGGCATTGGCTTCAAGTATGGCGCGAAGTACCGAGCCCACTGAGATATCGATCAAACTGCTCGCGGACGCGGTAATCGCCGCCGACATATCGCGCACAACGTCGGTGAAGCTGCGGACGGGAAGGTTCATCTCATGAGTTACCTAGCTCTAAGGCGACTGAGTTTCCAGATGAGCTGCCGGAGATTTGATACTGAATGTTCACTGATATGGAAGATTCGGCGCCGGAGGCCGAGGCATCACAATTGACAGTTGGCGTCGGGTTCTTTGCCACAAGAGTTTCTTGCTGAAGTTGGCTCAGGATTGTTCCCTCAATTGCGCCTGAAACATATGGCTCTCCAACGTAATCTCCCAGGCCAGCGCCATAACTGGTGTGCCATATATAATCGCCAGGATTAGTCAATAATCTCCGAATAATTCTTTGCCCTACTTCGGACTGCGCTGGAGCAATATTGATGTCCCCTGCGGGACCAACAGATAGGTCTCCGCCCCATATACAAAGAAGTGCGTTCATCTGGCTTCAATCTTGAGGAGTGGGGGAGGACGTACTCTGCCCATTGCTTGCTTGATGGATATGAACGTTGTAGTCATTTCGCAGTCTGGATAGCGCGCCACGCGCGTCATAGACGTCGCCCGAGACATGAAGATCTCCCTGAATAGCAATGATGCCAGAGTTGAGTAACTGGATCGAACAGCCTGACTGATGGGTCAGAGCCAATTCTCCTGGATTTACTGGCGGAGGGCGCACCATGTTCGAGAAGAGGCGGCCAACGATCAACCCATGTTGTGGGTCGCCTTCCTGGGGAAGGATCAAGACCTGATCACCTGGGCTGGGAGGGCATGTCAGGCCCCACCCAGAGCCGCACCAATGCGTCAGGACCGGGAGCCAACCAGTTAGTACCCCCTCAGGCTGCAACAGGACTTTCGCCAGTGCTCTTTGACCGTCAGAAGAGGTTACCACTCCAATCCTTGGTTGGCCCAAACCACCCTGTGCTCGGCTAATACCGTGGCCGAGCGTGTCAAAAAAATCCTCCATTATTGAAGCGCCGTATCTTGAGAATTTGCCGGCGCTGCTCCAGTCGCATAACCTTGGACGTGCTGACTAAATCCAGCGGTAGCCGAGAAATGACGCCGGATGGAACTTACGATGTAATCGGAGTCGAATTCGGTGGCGCCCGTGCTGACAGTCAGGACATCATAAGGATTCATCATTGTTTCACCTGGCATGACGACATCAACGCTAAGCACTTGCCTGTTAAGGGTGTCCGTATAGCGAAGCGCCATGTTCTGAGCGTTCTCGTCGGTCAGATTGGGCTTAATAATGGCAATTTGCATCTCCGTATTGTCCGCGACGGTGATAGCATCGGGAATTGCGGCATTTACGGAAGACCCATTAGTGTAACTGGATGTTTGGCCCAGCCATGAATTCCAACTCTTTACTGTCAGGCTCGTCTGCTCGTAGAGGGGACAGTTTTTATGAAGACTTATCTTCATGACCTTACTGGTATCCAAAGAAATATTATTTCTCGGCAATAGCGATGCAGGCGTGAAGAACAGTACTTTACCTTGGACAAAGGTCTCGAATCCTTCGATCTTCGCGAGATGTTTGAGGAGCTCCCATTCGCTGATAATGTCGGTGTGAGCATTCAGCAACATTTTATTGTAACCGTCGTACCTGTAGCTACCGACCAAGGTAAAAGTCGAGACGATATTCGTGTCGAATCCATGTCGAGACGCTATGGCCGCGGCAATTTCGCCAGATGTACGGTTGCAAAAAGATTCCTGATATGCCGAACTGGAAAGCAAAGATGAATAGTCTGTTCCCCGTACTCGAGCCACTTTCTGGATGGGATCGAATGAGACAGCATCGACAAGCCCTTCGAACATAGACTCTTCGTCATCGCTAGGTTGAAGTCTCATGAATATTTCCGCCGAAACTCGTCCGGATAAGGTGTTTAACCATGAGTCGCGTTTGCTAAAATCGTTCACACTAGCGGTTAATTCAAACTTCGATGTTCTGCGGGAACCAGCGGCCATAATATCCGCTTGCATAATAGAATTGATATTTACGCCATTTATTTCGACGCGTAGTCTTGGAGATCTGATATCCAAGGAATTATGATTGATTGACACTGACCCGCCTTGGCTTGCTAGAAATATCCGGTATGATCAATGTTTCTGAGTTGCTCAGAAATGGGTCCGCCAAATCGTTGATAATCGCCAATCTCGACCATTGCGTGGCGTCATTCAAATACTTTGCCGCGATATGAAATAACGTTGATCCAGGAAATACTAATATAGACTGCGTCATGGCTGGATCACGCTCTCCGCGCGCACTGTTATGTTCATAAGACGATTGCGAGCCAAAAAAAGCGATGCAAGAGAACCCGAGTTGGCGACAGTCGTGGCAATCTGTATCACCGGGCTTTCGGCGATCGTATCGTTATCAAATCCGAGGGAAGTCATATTCTCGAAGGTGGCGATTTGGGAATCAATCTCGGAAATTAACGCTTCTGCCTGCTGCAACTCGTCGCTCGGCACGACATCGTAATTCATAGCGGCCAGATTCAGAATAGCTATCGTTTGTGCCGACGTGGGAGACAGGCCAGTGTGTTGCATCAAGCCAATCATCTCGCCTACCTGCGTATCAGGGGAGGCTAACACCGCGTTACGAGTGTTCGATCCTATTACGACACAGCGCAGTTTGTAAGGGATCCATCGCGTTGATGAAAAATTAAGCTCTAGCTCCTGGATTATAACTAATAATGTCTTGGAATGCCAGGTCAGTGCAAGAGAGTTACTTTGAAGCTTCAGAAGCTCAAGTGCACGTATTCTCTCTTCCGCACGGGCACCCGTGAAGATACCCTGGAAAGTTACGGATCCACAATCCTCCCCCAAACAATCGGCTTCTGAAAATCCAGATCCAAGATGATGCAAAGCAATCCTTTGTTTAGAGGTAACCAGTATCCGTTCTGGAGACTCCAGGCCTTCAAAGGAAAATGATCCTAATTTTAATAATGATTCCGTCATTCTAATCAGTCTGTTAACTGCTCTGTCTGAAAGGGATCCTGATATCGATATTGGCTGGCAGGCACGCATCATATAGCGTCAAGGTCGCAGAGTCGCCTGATGGCTTGGCCCACCGGGGGCACCGATTGAACCATCCGCAGGTTTGGTCGATAACTCATCGATGCTGCGAGACCTCGATCTCTTGGCCGTGACAGACCGCCTCGCAACCGTTACGAATAGCCCACGCAAGGCTTTCGAAAGAGCATTGACGACTTTCCGAATCTAGTCCGGTTGCGAAAGTCCACCATGTTGGCAGTCCGAATGTCAATTCGATATGCGGTCATTCCTCATTGATCAGATCGCTCGGATAGCGACGCTTGTCCGATCGCACCGGGTACGGTCTCTCGGCACCAAATGCGGCGCTTCGTAAATCGGGAACCCCCATTGAGCCAAGGAAATTCATGGCCTATAAATCTTCTCCTCCCACCGACGCCAATGATTTGTATACTTTTGGAACAGTGCGGTGAGCGATAGGGCGGCCTTATTGCCCAGACGCTGTGTTGGTTATCAGGTGGTTACGTTCATGGCGTGTGGAGGCTAATGGAGATGTAGGAATCAGAGTAATTACTCACCCCGGGGTGATCGCCTGGCGGTGATCTTCTGACCAACCTACGGCCGGCGCATCCTGGCATCAGCCTCAAAAAACTCCTTGACATGGTCACGCCCGAGTCGGGTGTAACGCCAGGGTGTCCCAGCCACCCGACCGCACTAAACTGAGTTCCACGGAGAAGGACGGGCTGATTCTGGCGCTCTTCGCGCAACTCGCCGTCTCAGGGGCAGAAGCCGGACCGTCCGGAGCCCGGCGGCGAGCGCCCACCGCGCAAAAGCCGCCCCGGTGTGGGCCGGGCGCTGCATCCGAACCCTGACCGCGTGATCGATGCCCGGCTGACCGCCTGCCCGAAATGCGAGGCCGCGTTCCCCGACGCGTCGCAGGCCCCGCAACAGGTCTACGAGCGCATCGAGCTGCCGCCGGTCAGGCCGGATGTGACCCAGGTGCGCCTGTTCGGCGGACGTTGCGCCTGTTGCGGTGAGCGAGTGACCGCTGAAGCCCCGGCCGGACTGGAGCAAGGCTCGCCGTTCGGCCAGTCCATCGCGGCGATGGTGGTCTATTTGCACTACGCCCATGCCATCGGCATGGAGCGGCTGGCCACGTTGATGGACGAACTCTTTGGTCTCTCGATCAGTGAGGGGGCAATCAGCAACATCCTGGCCCGCTCTCGCGAACCGCTGCTTGATGCCGCCTCGACGATTGAGAAAGTGGTGCTCGCCAGCCCGGTGGTCTGCTCCGACGAGACCTCGGCGCGGGTGAACCGGAAGAACTGGTGGGAATGGGTGTTCGTCACCACCGTGGCCGTGCTGCATGTGATCAAACCCAGCCGCGGCAAGGCCGTGGTGACGGCGCTGTTCGGCGAAATCCGGCCCGAGGTGTGGGTCTCCGATATGCTGGGCAGCCAAAAGGGCCACGGTGTTGAATGGCAGGTGTGCCTCGCGCGTCTGCTCCGCGACGCCAAATATGCAATTGAATGCGGCGATACCGCCTTCAGCGCGCCGTTCAGGAAGCTGTTGTTGCGTGCCATCGCGATGGGACAACGGCGAGAGACGCTGAAGGACACGACCCTGAGGCAATATTTGTACGACCTCGAACGCCGGCTCGACCGGATCATCAAGGCGGTCCCAATTGGCGAGCCTGGACGAAAGTTACGCAACCGCATGCTCGCCAACCGGGCGCATCTGTTCGTGTTCATGACCAGGCGGGATGTGCCGTTCACGAACAACATATCCGAACGGCATCTTCGGCCCAGTGTGATCTTCCGCAAGGTGACCAACTGCTTCCGCTGCGAGTGGGGTCCGGAGACCTATGCCGCTTTCCGCTCGGTCGTCAGCACCGCCAAAGCCAATGGCACGTCGGTCTACGACACCATCCAGTTCGTGCTGTCAGCCAAACGACCCGTCGAGGTGGTGCCCGGCGTGGGGTGAGCAATTACGAATCAGAAGATATTCGCAAGTCCCTGAATTGAATGAATAAAATGCCATCGATCGTGGTCAGGCAATGAAAAAGCAACATCAAAGGGCACGCCGTTCCGGACAAGATATAGGCATTCGGCTAGATCGGCGTGCCCACGGCGTTTCCCTCGGGTGATCCACCGAACAGTCCTGATCCTCTGTCATGCTCGTCCAAAGCATCAGATACAGCCTGCAAACCTTCATCTCCTAGGTCGGCAACAGCTGCTTCTATCTGACGTTCATTTGTTGGAAATGGTCGGGGAATGCCATTCAACTCAACGACAGATAGTGTCAGAGCAGCCATATTTAGCCACGCGTCATTTTGGGATAATTCTGGTCCCGCGGCTTTTAGCAAGCGCAGTCGGTCCAGTGCATTAATACGACGGACTTTTAGATTTCGGCCGGAGCCATCCTGGGTTTCGAATGTCAGACTGGAGGCAGAAATGATCAAACCGGAAGGAGTCACATCCGCATCCTACGTGACGCGAAAAAGTCCAATTTCTGTTTTACCGCTGTGTCACCTCGCCATTGCCCAGCGTTCACCAGGTGAAATACCACCGAGTCATACTGATAGGTTGAAGTGGAGCCATCTACCTCCGATACATATTGATACATGGAGCTTGTGGCGTTCATAGAGCCATTGAAATAGCTCTGCTCGGCATTTGCGATGAAATCTTCAACAACCGAGTCCCCTCGCTCCAGGTCGAAGCTTCCTTCCCAGCCTTTTGGTAGTTCCATGCCCAGTTGATTCCCATCCAACCGGTTTACTCTAATCGACTGGGTAACTTGCCGGCTTTCAAAGCCAGTGACATGGCTCAAAGTGATTTGGCCGGAGGGGCTAATCACCACAAGCTGAGTGTCACGCCCGACCGAAAAAACAGAAATGCCCACTGACGTACTCCTATTGGCCTGGCTGGCTGGTTGGCAGCGTTTGCTGAGTTATCTGTACAGTTTGCCCTCCTTCGAGACTGACAATAAACTTCTCATTAATTGCCTGATATCGGATCTGGACGTTTGCCTGGACATATCCGAGCGCGGTCATACTAAGCGGATTATTCGAGATATCGCATATGACGCTAAACGGTGCCGTTCCATCCGTGGTGCCCAATAGTCCTTGGTTCAGCATGTTTTGTAGGAATGACAACAGCGTCCCACGAATATTCTGAAATAAACCGGCAGTAATCACCTGGCCAACATATTCCCCCATCCCGGCAGACAAAGTTTGGGAAATAAAGTTCGTCAATCTTACGTAATTATCTCCATTTATCATCAGGTCTGACGATGAGTTTTTTCCGCCCCGGACGCCCCAGAACGACCCGGCTGGTTGTGGATTTGATATTACATCGATACCAGCACTGAAGAGTGTCGCCAGATCCGCGGTGGAATACGATGAAGCTTCTCCGGATTGCGGTTGACCGGAAGTCTGGCTGCCGATTATCCCATAGAGCGGCTTGTTCAGGCTTGACTGCTCGGGCGATAGATTCGCGAGGCGACCCGCAACGAAGCCTTGGGGAGAGACCAGGCGGATCAGGCCGTTTGTCTGGTCTGACCACCACAGCCAATCACCGAACATCAACTTGGCGGAGTAACTGTCAAGCCCAACGGATTGTTTCATAACGACCGCGTTGGAAATCGTATCGCCGGCTGGACCCGTGAGGATTACATACAAGCCTTCGTCCAGACCGAACTGCGCCTGACTGGACCAGATCTGCGGGTCATCTGCGTCAGCGAGCAACCCTAATCCGCATCCCTGCCCTCTGAGGGCATACATGCCACTCCGGGCGGCGCCATCCTGACCGATTAGTTGAAGCCCTGTGACGCCGGAAGCGCCATCGGCGCCATGAGTCGCGGATCCCAGGGTTATCAAGGTGTTCGTCGGAGTGCTGGAGTTGCCATTGGGCTGGATGGTAATCATGCGCGACGCCGATCTGTTAACGCCTGCTCCTGTGTTGACGGCTGCCGCGAGGGCGATCCAAAAGGCAGCGCTGTTTCCTGGAATATTGTCAAAAACTTCTGGTTGGAGCCCGGGAAGACTGACAATAAGCATCCAGCTCGATAGCTGCGACCCTGGTTGGATTGTAACGGTTATCTGATTGCCGAGCGAACCGGTGTACAGTGCGGTGATCGTCGATGCGCAGCCAGGCACATTGGCCGAAGCAAATGTGTCAGTTCCGTCGGTCACCCGTACCGCCCGAAAGTTCTGGGCGCCTTGCTGAACCGCGGTAGCAATCTGGGTGCCCATGTCATACTTCCTAGGGATGATTGGCCCGAAATTGACTCCATAATCCAACATGGAACTTAGGATGACCGGAGTGCCAATTGGCCCCCATGTGGATGTACCCACCGCCCCTATGATATTGGTGGGAACACCATTCAAAATCAGATTCTGAGGAGGAACGATTTCCACGTAGAGGTCAGGTACTATTAGCGCGGTATTGTTGATCGTTCCAGCCTGAATGATTGGCATTGAGTATTAAACCTTAGTGACTCTTGATGATAAATAGACTTCCGAATATTTAACCGACCTCGCCTCGGAAAGCGGCTATGTCGTAAGGCCGTCTGAATGTGATCCCACGATCTGGCCGAGGTCCAGCACCGTAACTGACGCCATAGACCTGGCGTCTCGCGTCGGGAACCTGGTTAACCGATGGTCCGTCCAACGTGTAAGTAGAAGGTCTATTGGCCTTTTGACCTCCCGCGCCTTTACAAGAACGTCCGGATATAGTTATGAACAAGATCTCCAAACAGCATTACGGGCGCGGTAGCACATTCTATGGAGGAATATTCAAAATCATAACAAAGATCGCGCCTGTAAAGGAGCGCGTTCTGAGATTGATCGTAGACCTGAGTAGCAACATATCGGACACGTGCCTTTGTTCCGTCAGATATATCGATAAAAGGCGAAGCAGAACATGCCACATCTATCGTGGTACTAACTAGGTCGCGTAAAACGACCGACGGGCACCAACAGTTAACTTGTATTTCCCGACGTTGACGTCGCAGCGCCCGTTCCACCATTGCATTCGTAACCACGCGAGAAGTCAGCATCACAACACCAGGAATTGTAACGGTGGAGCCGTTTGACAGGGCGAGGCGATCCCCGCATATCAGTGTCGCCAGGCTTGCCGCGACATTTTCTATCATATCACTCGAGTCGACATTAAATATGTATGGCGTCCCATCAACGAGGAGTCCGACAATCTGGCCAGGCAGCACCACCCCCGAAAGGGTGACGCTTTGCCCTGTTACGGTTGCCATCAGAGCCGGAGGCGTGGCGGCGGTAAGAGAGCTATCTAGATAGACATCAAGTACTTGACCTGGTGTAGTTGTCGGAAATACGGTCACATTCACGATCCCGGCCGCCAGGTCTGAGTTTAGCGACGAAGGCGATGGCCATCCTCGATAAATCCTGCAAGTGGTACCGACACAGCTTGGTTTAGAGGTGCCGGACGGATATAATGCCGCCACGACTCCGCTGACGATAGCATTCTCAATATCGGATATATCAGCCATTACGTCGTCACACTTCGAACGTTAAGGCGCCAACCAAGATCGCTTAACTCCGTAGCTACGACTATCCCAGATGCCCCATATTCGTCAGTTATAATGTCGGCTGGCTCTATAGTCTGCCCGTGGATTGAGGGAAGTAAAGCGGTAACGGTTGGAATTCTTGTGTCGCCTGGGAGCTGGGTCGCAGACCTCCCCTCGGTCCCAGTGCCTAGCATGCTGACCGGCCACTCCGAAATCACATTGATTGTGGAACCCAGAGGCACCAAATTGCTTGATGTCGTGTTGTCCGGCGTTAACTGGCGCGCGATGGAAATAGTCTTATTTGCCTTTACGCAGAGAACTGGCAGAAGAGATTGCTGAGACACAATAAACCATATATCCTCATTCTGTACCAGATAATCTCCGACCCGTGTATACGAGCTATCAAAGTATCCTCGCCATAATGCGCTTCCATAGCCAACAGACTGATCAAAATTCCCATCACATCGGCTGAACACAACGTGCAACCGAAGAAACCGATTTGATCGATCGAGTGGGGTTGAGGAGCCCTCTGGCCTATACGCGTCTGTCATCTTGCCCAAAATATTCGCGGCGCGATTGAGTCCCCAGTCGAGACGATCCTGGAGATAAGATACGTTCATTCTATACGATCACGTTTGGACAATTAGAGCGAATTCCAGGACCGGGTGGAACTCCCAGGAACGAGCATAGACGGGTACGCCAGCCGTCAAATAGTTTCTCACGATCACGAGTTTCGTTCTGATTCCTGGACCAGATAGCAGCCCGGTCGGTATCCAGGCTCTCTGAAGATCGTGGAATCGCCTCTTCGAGACTCGCGAGAGTCACCAGGTAGTTTCTGATTACCTTTATTTCGCCATCCGCCAGATTGTTGAGTCGATACTCCAGCAACCCATAAATCTGAAAAAAGCGCCATGACGAAAAGCCTGAGGGCTGACTGCCGTACGCCGGGTAGCCGCAATGCCGTCTGGCATTTATCTTTTCATCAGACGTTAAAGACATCACGTGTTTGATCCGTCTCCTCGGGTAAAGAGAACCAATCCGCTACCAGAACTTAAAACGGCGGCGCAAAACGAAACCAGTGGACCGCACCGAAGTAGCACCTTGCTACTGGGTAAAACCGGTGTATCCCCCAGCGCCCCGGTTGAGGGAATGGTCGCCTGTAGGCTGGCGTCCGAACCAAGTCGGACGTATGCAATAGAGGAAGTCGAGTTCGTGATTAATACTGCTTCGCCGCTACCTCCGAGTTGAGTATTGCTGGAAGTGGTTCCTGATAGCAAAGCGACCGTTGCTACCGCCAGAAAAGGGTTACTTGATCCCGTCGACAAGGTGCGTTACCTCCGCCTTTTCAGCCTACGTGTTCAACTATAACTGCTCGTTTATAAGACCCATTTGTAGCGGTCGGAATGGTCGTGGGATTAGTCGTGGTGTCCGAAGGCGCACAAAAGCCACCCATCCAATACCAGGATTGAGCTATAATTTGCTGAAGACGATCAATTGGCTCTCGGGTTACCATTGCTACACCGTTCACCATCGTGACAATCGAATCTGAAGGCGCGACATCATGGGCCGCCATTCCCGCGAAATCTCCTTCGATGAGCGCACCGGCTCCGCAGATTATCGGACGCCTGATCATCACATTTGGAAGAATTGGATGCGGTTGGACGAAGACTTCGGTGGTCGGCATGAACCGCAGGCCAAGAAAATCATTTGTCATACCCTTGCGAAACACCTGGTTCGCTGAGGTGGCACCCTGGAACAACTGCTTGAAGTCAGGATCCGAAAACAATTGCCGAGCGGAAACCGGATCCAGGTAGCAATTATAAGCCCCATCAATCTCAGGCA
>Ga0182013_10004715_pt1 | contig 16223 bp, 15 predicted proteins | sample 612S2MmetaG_FD_120487 | JGI IMG/M metagenome (GOLD analysis project Ga0182013, IMG submission 120487) | Permafrost microbial communities from Stordalen Mire, Sweden - 612S2M metaG | ecosystem: Environmental > Terrestrial > Soil > Wetlands > Permafrost | place: Sweden: Stordalen | collected...
CTCTTCCGGTCGAACTTCAACGACCGCGTTGATCGCCGCGTTCACGGCGTCAATGCGGTCCAGATGGGCGTCGATCACCTCTCTCGACGACGTGGCGCCACTTCGGATCATTTGCGCCAGTGACGTCGCCGACTCCTGCCAAAGTTCCTTCGCCACGTTCAACCCCCAGTTAAAAACCTTGCAGGTAGTTTGTCATGCGCCCGGCGCGGCCGGTTCAGCCGAATCGCCCGAGCGTGTAGTCCAGGGTCCGTGAGTCGATCGGGTTGTTGAAGATCTTCTCAGTGGTGTCGAACTCGATCAGTTCACCGGCGCGGTCCTCGCCCATCAACAAGAAGGCGCAGTCGTCAGAGATTCGCGCCGCCTGCTGCATGTTGTGCGTGACGATGATCACCGTGACACGTTCCTTGAGCGTGGTCATCAACTCTTCGATCTTCAACGTCGCAATGGGGTCGAGCGCCGACGTGGGTTCGTCCATCAAAAGGACTTCGGGGTCCATGGCCAGGGCGCGCGCGATGCACAGACGTTGCTGTTCGCCACCCGAGAGGTTGGACGCGGCCACCTTCAGCCGGCTCTGCACGCTGTCCCAGAGGGCGGCGGACTTGAGCGACGATTCGGCGGCCTCGTCCAGGATCGACTTCTTCTTGATGCCGTTGAATCTCAGTCCCGAGATGGCGTTCTCGTAAATCGACATGGTGGGAAAGGGGTTGGGGCGCTGAAAGACCATGCCCACGCGGGTGCGCAGTTCCGTGACGGTGATGTCGCCGCGGTAGATGTCGGTGCCCTCGAGCATGATCGTGCCACCGACCTTGGCGCCCGGCGTGAGGTCGTGCAGGCGGTTCAGTGCGCGCAACAGCGTCGTCTTGCCGGACCCCGACGGTCCGATCAGACTCGTGACCCGGTTCTTCGTTATGTCGAAGGTGCAGTCGCGCACCGCTGTTCGACCGTGGAACGAGACGGACACGTCCTTTAGTTGCATCGCCGCGGCGCCGCGCTCTGGTTTGGTCGCTGTCGCTTCGAGCGTCGCCGGGGCGTCCACTTTCGTCTCCATCTTTGACATGAATTCCTGGTCCATTGGTTACCTTGCCTGTTGCTTTCTCGATGCCCAAATTCGGGCGCTTAAACTCAAAACAAAAACAAACACCACGAGGACCAGCGCGATACCCCATACTTCGGTACGCAAACTGGGCCACTCCGATTTGGCGTTCTCGTAGATCGAGAGCGGCAACGCGGAAACAGGGTCCAACGGCTTCCAAGAGTTAATGTAGCCGCCACCGATGACCAAGAGCACGGGCGCGGTCTCGCCAATCGCCCTCGAAATCGCGAGAATGATGCCCGTCACGATGCCCGTCACGGCCGCCGGCAACACGATCTTCAACGAGACCTTGTGGGGCTTTGCGCCGAGGGCCAGACCGGCCTCGCGAAGCGTGTTCGGTACGCCGCGCACCGCGATTTCTGAGGCGATCACGATAACGGGCAACATCAACACCGCGAGGGCGAACGATCCGGCAATCGCCGAGAAACCAACGTGGAGATCTTGCAGAATGAAGGAGAAGGCGAAGAGGCCCATGAGAATCGATGGTGCGCCGGCCATGGTCTGGCTGATCACCCGCAGCGCCGCGGCGAGCTTCGACGACGACTCAGCCAAGTAGACGCCGACGAGTACGCCAATGGGAATGGCCATGACGGCGGCGTACGCGGTCAGCACGAGGCTCCCGATGATCGCGTTCGATACGCCACCGGTGGCGTTGGGCGCAATGAGTGTGGGCGTCGCGGGAAGCTGCGTGAAGAACGACGCGTGCAAGATGACGGGCAGTCCTCGACGGAACAGTTGATAGAGCAAGAGACCCAGGGGAATGGCGGTCACGCCCAGGGCGACACCGCACAGAATGACCATGAGGCGCGAACGAAGCTGTCGGCGGGCGCGGAACTTGTCCGAGATCTGGCGGATCTCGTCACGCATTTCGTGGCCCGCGTCCTGGGGCTGCTCGATCTCGACGATGTCGCTCATACGACCGCCAATACCTTGCGCTGACGCGACACCAGCCAGCGACTGACGAGCGCCAGCGAGAAGTTGATCAACATCAAAAGTGTGCCCAGCGCCATCAAGGCACCGATCTCGTTGTGGCCGGCCTCGCCGAATTCGGTCGCGATCCACGCGGCGATGGACGTACCCGGGTAGAGCAAGTGGAACTGGACGTTGGCGACGCCGCCGGCCACCAAGGCCACCGCGATGGTCTCGCCCGTGGCCCGAGCGAGCGCCAGGAACGTCGCGCCGAAAAGACCGACTTTGGCCGTGGGCAACACGACTTCGCGTATCACCTGCCACCGCGTTGCCCCGAGCGAGAGACTGGCTTCGATGAGGTCCTGAGGGACGACGGAAATCACCTCTCGGCTGATGGCCACGAAGGTCGGCAGGATCATGACCGCCAGCACTATTGACGCCAGCAACAGTGACGTGCCGAACTCTTGACCGGTATTGCCGAAGATCTCTTTGGCGAAGGGCCAACTGTTGAGCCATGGATTGACGGTGTTCAACATCCAAGGGGCGAGGACGAGCAACCCCCAGAGGCCGTACACGATGCTCGGCACGGCGGCGAGGAGTTCGACCAGCGTCGCCACGACGGTGCGGAAACGACGCGGTATGAGAAAGACGATCGAGATCGAGGTCCCGAGTCCGATCGCGACGGCGACGACGAGCGCGATGATTGACGTCTCGAGCGTGCCCACGATCATGGCCAACCCGCCAAAGGGTCCGTTCGGCGCCTGCCAGCCGGTGTGTCCGAGGAGCGTGCCCGCGTGATGCTCCCACGTGGGCAGTGAGTTCCACAAGATCGTACCGACGAATCCGACACTCACGGCGGCGAAAATGATGCACGCGAGAATCAGTAAGTAGTGATACCACGAACGCGCAGGGGTGCCGGAGTTGAACTCCGACACCCCCTGATCGCGAACTTCGAGTTCGGACTCGAGAAGCAACGGCAAATTAGACATCTGTTCGCACTGCCTCTCTCCTCTGGTCTTGCATTCGGTTAGTTACGAATTACGACTTCTGCGTCAAGAGCTCGGTGCCTCCAGAGGTAACGAGTTCGAGTTGCTGACGGGCGTAGGCCGCGACGGCGCTCGGCAGTGGCACGTAGCCTTCAGCCTTCGCCAACGCACCCTGGGCGTAGTGCGTCTCCCAGTCGAGGTACTTCACCACCGCTTCACCGGTCGTGGCGTTCGTCTGGTTCTTCGCCACGATGGCCCAGCTGTAGGTCGCGAGTGGCCAGACGTTCTTGCCACCTTCGTTCACGATCGAGAAGTTGTCGGGCGTGATGTTGGTGCCCGCAGCGGCGCCGGCCGCGGCGATGTTCGTCAAGGTCGGCTGCAGCCACGTACCATCGCGGTCCTGCAACGAGGCCGTCTGGATGGCGGCGTTGCCCGGGATCAGCAGGTAGCTGTACTCCACGTAGCCAATGGCTCCGGGGTTCGCGTTGATGTCCGTCGCCATGGCGGCGTTATTGGCCGCACCGAGGATGTTCGGGGCGTGCCAGACGTTGCCGCTGCCTTCCATGACGTTGCCGCTCGGAGTGTGCCCCGAACCGCCCGATGAGTGCAAGTAGTCGGTGAAGGCGTAGGTCGTACCGGAACTGGCGTTGCGGTAGATCACCTTGATCGTGTTACTCGGCGCATTGCCCGTCTCGAGCGCCTGGAGCGCCTTACCGGTCGTTGAGTCGAGACCGCCGTTGGTGTTGATGATCGCGAGGTTCGACCAGGTCGTGATCTTGCCGTCGAAGATCTGCGCCAGCTCATTCGACGTCAGCTTGATGTTGTTCAAACTGCCGCCCAAGTTGTACCCAATGACGGCACCACCGAGGATGTAGGGGACCTGAACGTAGTTGGCCTCAACGGCCCCACCAGGCAGCGTGCCCGCGGCGGGCGTCATGGGCTGGTCGGAGAATCCAATGTTGACACTGCCATTCACGATGGATGAGCGGCCGGTACCAGAACCAGCGGCGGGGTACGAACTGAAGCTCACCTTGCCGCCGGCGCTGTACGCCGTCGATCCACTCGTAGTCGCACCAACCATGGGCGCGTCGAATGAGGAACCGTTGATTGCCAGGGTGGACGAACCGGGAACGACCAAGTCGATATCACCAGACTTGTTCGAACCTTGCAAGCTGCCGGGAGCCGTGGTCTTGGGCTTGGGCTTGTGCTTGGACCAGCCCGCGGGGCACGTGCCCTTCGCGTCCGTGATCCTCTTTGACTGCACCTTGTTGTTGTGCAGGCGGTAGCAAATGACGGTCTTCCCTTTGGTGGTCCCGGCGAGCGCCGGGGCTGACGCGATGGTCAACAGTCCGGCAAGTGCCAGCGCAGCTGCCGCCATCGACCTCGTTAGTTTCTTCATCCTGAACTTTCCTCCTAAAGAAAGTGATACGTGTGCGACGCGACGATTCGAGGTTCGAACGTGTTGCCTGCAAGAAACCTACGAATCGAAGGTAAACAGTGTGTGAGGAGTTGGGTCGTTCAGAGTGAAAAAATGGGGAAATCTGGCGCTTTTGGTGACGGCGTCGTCAATCGCAACAGCTGTCACGCCAGCCGCACGAGGTGCAACGAAAATGAGCGTGCTCGGCACTCAACGAACCACCGCAGTGAGGGCATTCGTGAAAGGTTGCGAAACGGTTCAGGCAGTCAATCCCTCGCACGATCGTCTCGTCTCGTTCGTCGGCAACGGGCTCTGGCATTCATCCATTGTGGACTCTTGACCGCGCACGCGCCGTGATGCTGACGATCAATCGAGTTCCGGATCCCAGTAGGCGACCGGCTCCATTCCCCGTTCGAAACGAGCGCGAGCGAGGACCTCCGCGACGAATCGGGCCTTCAGGGCGACGTATCGATCCATGTCCCCGTGGGACAACTCGACGTTGGCCCGCTTCACCCGCGCGTAGGCGTCGCTCGCATCGGGGTCACTCAACAGCGCCTCGCGTAAGAGCCAGTGGTCGCTATGGGCCCGGTTGTTCTCCACCACGAGATACAGGTGGTGTCGAGCGAACGTAGAGTCCGGCGGCGCATCAAAGGCCTCGCGGCCCGCCACACCGAGGTCCGCCACCCACGAGTAACCGGCCGATTCGATCAGTGCGATGGTTGGTCCGATCAGCTGATCGGATTCGACCACGACGTCGATGTCGATGATGGGCTTCGCCGCCAGTCCCGGCACCGACGTCGAACCCACGTGCTCGATGCGCAGCACGGCGGGCTCGAAGAACGGCTGAAGGTAGGACGATATGTCTCGGAACTGCTGGTGCCACTCGGGATCCGACTCGACCACCGCGAGTCGTTCAGGTCCCCGGGTCATTGGTACGCGAGCCGATCAGTCGTCGGCGCGCAGCTGACCGGATCGGTAGTGCGTGCGACAGAGCACTTGATAGTGGACGACGCCTTCGCTGACGTCGCCAGTGAAGAACTGAGTGCCCTGGCGCGCGACGACGCCGTCGACGATCCGCGCGTTGCACCGGCCCTTTTGACCGCACCAACACGTCGACGTGAGCGGCAATTCGTGGGCCCAGTCCGAAATTGCGAAAAGTCGCGCCGATCCCGGAAAGAGGTTGAGGAGGAAATCCGCCGAGAGTCCAAAGGCGTGCACGTCGATGCCGAGTTCGTCGACTACTTCAGCGAGCGCGTCGACCTGTTCCACGCTCGCGAACTGTGCTTCGTCAATGACGAGGATATGTATGTCGCGTTCTCGCAATTGGTCGACGTGGGGACCGAGATTGCTGCCCGGTTCGATGGCCTCAGCACGTGCTTCGATACCAATGCGACTCGTCACCATACCGTCGTCGCTGCGATCGCCGAAGGTCCACAGCGCCACGTCACCTCGGCCCTGGCGAAGTTGCCAGCAGAGCTGCAGCGCCAACGTCGACTTGCCGGCGGCCATCGTCCCATAGGTAAACGTCAGTTCTGCCATTGCCCTCTCAAATCGATCGTGCGAACGTCTGAGTTTACTCACTGGCCTTTTGCGACACGGCTTCCTCGAAACGTTGACGTCCGTCGGTAGCATCGGAGCATGGAGTACACCGTGCGTCCGATTGCCTACATCCGAAACGAGCGAAGCGAGGCAATCGATGACAACTGGGGTGACATCGTCAGCACCGTCGAACTCGCGCGCGAAGTGCCCAGTGAGGCCCTCACGGGTCTCGAAGAGTTTTCACACGTGGAGATCGTGTTCTTCGCCGATTGGGCGGAGGACGTCCCGCCCGCCGCGTGGCATCGACGGCCCCGGGGCAACGAAAAGTGGCCCGATATCGGCGTCTTCGCTCAGCGCAACAAGGACCGTCCCAATCGGATCCTCCTTTCCACGGTGGCCCTCGACGACGTCGGCGAGCGATCCTTCACCGTGCGCGGTCTCGATGGCATCGACGGCACGCCGGTCTTGGACATCAAGCCGGTTTTTCGCTGGAGTCGACCTGATGGCGCGTTACGCGTTCCTGCGTGGAGCGAAGAACTGGGCGAAAAGTACGTCTAGGTCGTCTCGATAAAGGCGTTCAGGACCGAGGCCAGTTCGGGCCCCTTCTCCTCTTGCAAGAAGTGGCCACCACCTTCAATCGTCGTGTGCGCCTGGCCCTTCGTTCCAGGAACGGTCGCGAGGAACTTTCGCTCGCCACCCTTCGTGATCGCGTCGCCGTCGGAGAAGCAACAGAGAAAGGGCTTGTCCCACTTCGCGAGTACGGCCCACGCCGCGACGTTGGCGTCGTGCGCGGGGTCCTCCGGCGATGTCGGCACCAGCTTGGGGAACTGACGGGCACCCTCTTTGTAGGACTCGTCGGGAAAGGGCGCGTCGTAGGCCGCGACGACGTCGGCGCTGAGGCGCTGCGTGCAGCCGCCCGAGACGATATTGCCGACGTGCAGTTCCGGCGTGCTTTGACTGAAGTCCTGCCACGACTTGAAGGCCTCGCTCATCCGCTCTTCGCCCGTCGGCAGACCACCGTTGCCAATGGCCACTCGCGCGAATCGATCGGGATGCTCCGCGACGAGCCGTAGTCCGATCAGGCTTCCCCAGTCTTGGCCGAAGAGCGTCACCTCGCGCAGGTCCAGGTGATCGAAGAGCAGTTCGCGTACCCACTCGACATGACGGGCGAAGGTGTACTCCTCACGATCGCTGGGCTTGTCGGAGCGACCGAACCCGATGAGGTCCGGCGCCACCACGCGATGTCCGACGCCCACGAGACCGGGAATCATGAACCGATACAGATACGACCACGACGGCTCGCCGTGCAGGAGCAGAACGATGTCCCCGTCGCGAGGGCCCTCGTCGACGTAGGCCATGCGCAACGCTTCGCCGCCGCTCGGATCTACGACGTCAACGTAGTTTGCCGGAAAGGCGAAATCAGGTAAGTCCTCGAAACGTTCATCGGGGGTTCGCGCTCTCTGCACTGCTCTCCTTTACTGACGGGCCATGCCCTCGCGGGCCGCCGTCTCTTTCTCCTCGGCACTGCTCTGTGACACCAATTGAATATCGACGCGTTCGATGTGCCCTTCGAACGCGTAGTCATCAACGTAGCGGCGAGACACCGGTGACCCTTGGTCGCGACCAATGCTCATGGCGATGGAAGAGAACATTCTCATGAGGAAGGGAAGGTGCAAAGAACCCACCTCGTTGCCATCAATCAGCAAGGTGACGTCCGCGTCACGTTGGCCGCGGCGAAAGCGCACCCCCAACACCGACGCACCGTCGGGCAACTCCTCATTTGACTCGAGCACGTGATGCTCCATGAAGATGTTGTAGTCAAAGACGAGGCGGTTGTCCTGCACGAAGAGACTGACGCCGGCGTTCTCAGTGCCCATGGCCAAAATGACGCCACCGCAGTCGCGGGAGCGCTCGACGACCGCCTCCAGGTCCCAACTACGTCCGCCGATACCAGCCGCGGCCTGGGGTGGGATTGGACTCAGGGGCGGTCGATAGGTGTAGTGACGACTGAGCGGGTGCGGCGAATTATCGCGAGAGCGCGAACCAAAGAGCGCGAGGCCGCGGTCGTCGAGTGGCAGCACGCCATACTCCTCGGCCTCGCGCCACCACAGAGCTATCAGTTCGTCCAACTTCTCTTTGTTGGTTGTGGCGAGGTCACGGCACTCCGATGGATCGACAGCGACGTGATAGAGCTCCCAGCGGTCGTCGTCGAACGGGACACCAAAGACGTGACGAGTCACTGCCTTCCAACCCTCGTGATACATCGCACGGTGGCCACCCATCTCGAAATACTGCGACGTCTTTCGACTGGGCGCGTCGGCGTCGTCGAAGGCGTAGGCAATCGAAGCACCGGCGACCGGCATCTGGGTGAAGCCGCGATAACTCTCGGGCATCGTCACGCCGGCGCTCTCGAAGACCGTCGGCGCGATGTCGGTCACGTAGTGAAACTGACTGCGCACCTCCCCGTTCGCGGCGATGCCCCGGGGCCAATGAACGACGAGGGGCACGTGGACACCGCCCTCGTGGGTGTTCTGTTTGTACCACTTGAAGGGAGTATTGCCCGCCTGCGCCCAACCCCACGGATAGTTCGAATGACTGCTCGGACCGCCAATGTCATCGAGATGGGCCACCGCCTCATCGGGACTCTCCATCACGAAGTTGAAGTACTTCATTTCGTGCAGGACGCCAAAGGGGCCACCCTCTTGACTGGCGCCGTTGTCGCTCATCAACAAGATCAGTGTGTTGTCGAGTTCGCCGAGGGCCGCGAGGTCGTCAACCAGCCGTCCGATCTGTGCGTCGGTGTGCTCAAGGAACGCGGCGTACGCCTCTTGCAAACGCGCCGCGAGCAGTTTGTGATTGGTAGGGAGGTCATCCCACTTCTCCACTCCCTCATTGCGCGGCGCGAGCTCGGTGTCGGGCGGGACGATCCCCATCTCGCGCTGCCGCGCGAACCATTTGTCGCGGGCAACGTCCCACCCTTCGTCGTAGCGTCCACGATGCTTGGCGAGCAACTCGGCGGGCGCCTGGTGCGGAGCGTGAGTCGCGCCAAAGGCGAAGTAAGTGAAGAACGGACGATCGGGTCGAACGGACTTCGTGTCGTGGATGAACTCAATCGCGTGATCGACGAGGTCCTCGCTCAGGTGATAACCCTCCGCCGCACTCTTGGGCTGTTCGACGCGATGATTGTCGTAGACGAGGTCCGGAGAGAATTGGTCGGTTTCTCCGTCCAGGAAACCGTAGAACCGGTCGAAACCTCGTTGCAGCGGCCATTGATCGAACGGCCCAGCCGATGATGCGTTCTCCATCGACGTCAAGTGCCACTTGCCTATGGCGAAGGTCGTGTAACCGGACTCGCGCAGGACCTCACCCATCGTGGCGGCGTGATTCGATACGTGGCCGCGCATATTCGGGAATCCTGAGCTCCAGTTCGAAAGCCCTCGCATTCCCACTGAGTGGTGATTGCGGCCGGTGAGCAGAGCGGCGCGGGTCGGTGAGCACAGTGGGGTCACGTGGAAGTTCGTGAAGCGAAGTCCACCTTGCGCGAGGGCGTCGATATTGGGTGTCACGAGGTCCGAACCGAAACAGCCAAAGTGGGAGAACCCGAGGTCGTCGATCAAGATGACGACGATATTGGGCGCGTCACTCTTCGGGTGAGTTGGCGTTGGCCACCACGGAACGGATTCGTCGACCGTGCGTCCAATCGTCCCTTCAAAGTGCTCGTAGCGCTCCACAACCTCTCCTCCGTCGTTGCCACGCTACGTCACTGCGTCGTGGGACCGGTCCTCCTCGAGTAACGCGGTGATCACGTCACGGGGCGGGCATGACGCCGGGCCGAGCGTGGCGATTGCGACGGCCGCGCCAGCGTTTGCGCGACGCGCGGCCTCGAGCTCGTCGGTGCCCCGTGCCAGTTCGGCGAGGAACACGCCACTGTGGGTGTCGCCAGCGCCGTTGGTGTCGAGGACCGTGGTTTCGAACGGTCGGATAAATGTCTGCTCGCGTCCACGCGAGATCAGACAGCACCCGTCAGCGCCCGTGCGAATGACGACGCCGCGACGACCGGAACGAGACGCGAGCGCCGCCAACGACGCTTCGATCGTCGTGGCGCCCGTCAGCGTCGCCGCTTCGATTTCGTTGCAGAGGACCCAATCGGCACGGCCCAATATCTCGTCCAGGTTGCCGACGGGTATGTCCGCGACGCGGTTACTCGGATCGAAGGCGACCACGGTTTCTTCTGAGAGTGTGGCGAGCCAGTGCAAGACCCTCTCGGCTTGACCCGGGTACATGACGTTGTAGCCCGACACCAACACGTAGTCATCGCCGCGCACGTCGAGCGAGGCGAGGTCCGCCTCGCGAAGTGACTCTTCGGAGCCCGGTGACGTGATGAAGGTGCGCTCCCCCGTCGAGTCGATCATGGCGACGCAGAAGCCGGCGTCGCGCGACGAGTCGATGTCGATCGGCGCCGAGATATCGTCGCTGGCCAGGGCGTCGAGCGCGATCGAGGAGAATGGCCCCTCGCCAAGTCGGCCGGCGTAGACCGCGCGCACCCCTTGCCGAGACCACGCGCTCATGGCGTTGTAGCCCCCTCCCGTCGTCGTGAGGTGTTCCGACGCCAGAACGTCCCCTCCGCTCTTGGGCACCTCATCGATCCTTAACACGACGTCGATCATGACGGTGTCAAGACAGAAGAGACGCGGTGCGGGGCTCACGCGATCACATTAATGAGTGATGCCAGGTATCCGAGGAAAGAATGACGACATGGCAAATACTGCGCCCGGCTTGCCTAATATCTACGAAAGCGACGCGCGGCGTCGCATCAAGGGGGCGTGGTGAGCGAAGTCTTAGAAGTGCAGGGCGCGGGCGCTACCAGTGTGTTGCGCATCGAAGAGAACGGCATCAACGTCATCACGGAGAGTGAACGAAAGGGCAGTCCGCGAGAGCTCTTTTGGCCGTGGTTCGGAGCCAATGTCTCGGTCCTCGGACTCGCTTACGGTGCATTCATCCTGGGTTTCGGCATCTCGTTCTGGCAAGCGTTGATCGTTGGGTTCGTCGGAATCGTCATCAGTTTCTTGCTGTGCGGTGTCATCTCGCTCGCGGGTAAGCGAGCCTCGGCGCCAACGATGATCCTTAGTCGCTCGGTCTACGGCGTTCGCGGTAGTCGTCTGCCAGCGGCAATCTCGTGGTTGCTGTGCGTTGGCTGGGAGACCTTTCTTTGCGTCCTCGCCGTTCTGGCAACCTCGGCTGTCTTCTCCAAACTCGGTTGGAGTAGTGGTGACGGCGTCAAAGTCGTGGCGATGGTCGTCGTCGCGGCGCTAATAATTGGCGGCGGTGTCATGGGATTCAATCTCATCATGCGCATGCAAACCGTGATCACCTTGGTGACGGCCGTACTTACGATCGCCTTCATCGCCCTCACGTTCAAGGACGTCAGTTGGCACACGGTGAGTCATATTCATAGCGGTTCCATTCAAGAGCTGATCGGTGCCCTCGTGTTTGTCATGACGGGTTTTGGGCTCGGCTGGGTGAACGTCGCCGCCGACTACTCGAGATACCTTCCCCGAACCGCGTCATCTCGAGGCGTGGTGTGGTGGACCACGTTGGGAGGTTCAATCGCACCGTTGATACTCGTCGCCTTCGGCCTCTTGCTTGCCGGATCGTCTGCCTCACTCACAAGCGCCATGGACGAAATAAATCCGATTGGCGCCCTCGCCACCGCGACCAAACTGCCCACCTGGTTCCTGGTGCCGTTCATTATTGTGGCCGTACTGGGAATCGTCGGTGGAGCGGTGCTGGACATCTATTCGTCAGGGCTCGCGCTCTTGTCCGCCGGACTTAAGATTCCGCGTTTCGCCGCTGCCGGTGTCGATGGCGTCATCATGTTGCTCGGAACCATCTACATCGTCTTTGCCAAGCAGGATTTTCTCGGCCAGTTTGAAGGCTTCCTGATCACGGTGGGTGTCTTGATCGCGGCGTGGTGCGGGGTGTTTTTAGGCGACCTCGCACTTCGCAGGAAGGACTATGTCGATGTTGACCTCTTCCAAAATTCCGGGCGCTACGGCGACGTGCGTCTTATTCCGGTGGCGACGACGATTTTGGCCAGCTTCATCGGATGGGGACTGGTGACAAACTCGAACGCGTCGTGGCTGACTTGGCAGGGTTACCTTCTCGGTCCCTTCCACTTGGGCGGCAAAACTGGAAATTGGGAGTACGCCAATCTCGGAGTCTTTGCGGCGTTGATCTTGAGCTTCCTCGTCACGGTGCTCTTCACGAAGGTCGCCGTTCGCCGCCAGGAGGAACTCGCCGTCTAGCGGGCAGTCTCCGTTAGGACTTGCGCACGATCAGCACGAGTCCCCAGATGAGCGCGCCAACGATCACGGCGCCCATCAACAACGTCAGCGCCCAGGCGCCCGCCCGGGCGATCCCTCCGCGCTCCTTGTTGCGCGAGAACGACAGCGCCGAGAGGCCGATCGAGAACGCCACGACCAATCCCACGCCCGCCACGATTGAAATGATGGCGATCCGAGCGAGCAGTGACCAGTCAATGAACGGCGTCGACGACGCTCCGCCAGCCGCCATGTGTTGCCTACGCGGCCAGGACTGGTTCGCGCGACGCATCCTCGAGGGATTCGCCGAGCGCGTCGTTCACGTTCGACGCATTGACGACGGACCGGCGCGAGAGCTTGAAGATGATCGCGAGGTACGTGGCGGCAACGAGCGCGAGCACGAGTACACCGAAGGTTCCGCCGATGGCGTGGGACAGGAAATACGCAATGGCCCCGGCCAAACCTGCGCAGGGCAGCGTGATGACCCAGGCCAGCGCGACGTTGCCCACGAGCTTCCATCGAACCGGCTGCTGGGGCGTCGCCGCACCGACACCGACGATGGATCCAGTCGCGACGTGCGTCGTCGAAAGCGGTATGCCCATGTGCGACGACGTCAAGATCACCGCGGATGAGGCGATCTGTGCGGCGAAACCCTGTTGCGGTGTGAGGGTCGTGAATCCCTTGCCCATCGTTCGAATGATTCGCCAACCACCGAACATGGTGCCTAGTCCAATCGCAATCGCGCACGAGACGACGACCCACCACGGCGTCGAGGCGTTCGCACCCAAGGTGCCGTTGGCGATCAGCGCCAGGGTGACCACGCCCATTGTCTTTTGCGCGTCGTTCGTTCCGTGCGCCAAAGAAAGCAGTGACGATGAACCGATCTGGCCAACTCGGAATCCCATTGACGACGTCTCTGCGTCGACCTTCTTCGTCAAGCGTCGTGCGGCGATCACGGCCACTCCGGCGGCGACCAAGGCAATGAGCGGCGCGAGACCCGAGGGAATGATGACCTTGGAGACGAGTCCCGACCAGAGCACGGAATGGCCACCGGCGAGGACCAGCATCGCGCCAATGACGCCGCCGATCAACGCGTGACTCGAGCTCGAAGGAATCGCGAAGTACCACGTCGTCACGTTCCAGCAGATGGCACCGATGAGCCCAGCGAAGATCACCGGCAGCGTCACGAGGTTCTGGGCGACGAGCGCGCTCGCGATGGTCGCCGCGACCTTCAGAGAGAGGAACGCGCCCACGAGATTGAGGACGGAGGAGAGCACGACGGCGGTTCGAGGCTTGAGTGCTCCCGTCGCGATGGTCGGCGCAACGGCGTTCGCGGTGTCGTGAAATCCGTTGGTGAAGTCGAATGCGAGGGCGACGACGATGACGATGAGCAGGAGCAACGCGTTGTGCACGGTCCAGTCATACCAAGAGATTTCGCGTATGTGAACGAAAAGTACGGGAATACACTCACTTTTGTCACACATTTAACCTTTAGATAACCAACGGTCGCCTCCGCCGCGACGTCGCTGCGAAGGGAGGGTTTTCGATGGCACGTTCGCGTGCGGCAGCGACCACGAGGATGCCCGCGAAACGCAAGGGATGCCGAGGTCGGGTCTCGTAGACTTAACGCCAGGTTGGGTTCTGAGGAGTTGCATTGCGTATCGGTGTTCTTACCGCGGGAGGTGACGCGCCCGGACTGAACGCGGCCATTCGTGCTATTGGTCAAATGGCAATTCGAGACGGTCACGAAGTCATTGGTATCGCCAATGGTTGGGCCGGACTCGCGACGGAGTTCGCTGGGAAACCGCTCCTGGCGAGCGACCTCCAGGGAGTCATCGCCCAGGGCGGGACGTTGCTCGGCACGGCGCGCTACAACCTCGACAGTCCGCCCGGGGGCCGAGAGCGCGTGCTCGCCGCGATCAACGATCACCTCGACGCTTTGATTTCAATCGGTGGCGATGGTACCCATCGCATCTCGTCGTGGCTGGCCCAGCACGGCGCACCGATTGTCGGTGTGCCCAAGACACTCGACAACGACCTTCTCGGCACCGACTACTGCATTGGCTTCGACACGGCAATCAGCATCGTGGCCGAGTCACTGGACCGCCTCTACACGACCGCCGCCTCGCACCATCGTGTCATGGTCGTCGAGACCATGGGCCGACTGACCGGTTGGGTCGCCGCGATGGGCGGCTTGGCCGGCGGCGCCGACATGATCGTGATCCCGGAGTTCCCCGTGACCATGGACGAGATCATGGCGCATCTCAAGCGACGCGTCGCGGCGGGACTGGCGTTCTCCATCGTCGTCGTCGCCGAGGGCGTGAACCTCTCGACGCTCGGTGGCCACGAAGAGGGCGAACTCTCGACTGAGGGAGTAGGTGGCGTGCGACTCGCAACTCGTGGAGTCGGACAGTTCGTGGCTTCCAAGATCGAAGAGCACACCGACATTGAAGTACGCACCACGGTCCTCGGTCACCTCCAACGCGGTGGCAGTCCCACGGCACACGATCGAATCTGGGCCACGCGCGTGGGCGCCGCCGCCTACGAAGCCGTCATTGCCGGAAAGTTCGGGACGATCCCCGTCGTTCGCGACAACACCGTCGTCCTCGTGCCGATCAACATGGTCATCGGCGGCCAGCGCCAGGTGCCGCGCGAGATCTACGAGCTCTGCTCCGTCTTCTTCTGAGCAACGCACTGTCGGACGTTCGCCGCACGTCGCACTGACCGCCTACGGCGAATCGCTCGCGGCGATGAACGTCTCTAATTCGTGCAGCAATGGACCGGTCGCCGGGCCCCGTTTCGTCACGGAGAGTGCCGCCGCAGCATTGGCCCACTTCGCGGCGTCAAGGGGTCTTCGCCCTTGCGTGAGTAGAGCCGCGAACGCGCCAACGTGCGTGTCACCGGCGCCATTGGAATCAACCGCATCGACGCGGAATCCTTCGACGCTCTCGATGGGACCACCCGAGATCGCGACCACGCACCCGTCTCGTCCACGGCGCACGATCACACTTCCCCGAACGAGCCGATCGAGCAGGAGCCCGGCCGCGACCGTGGGGTCACTCGCCCCAGTCATCACATTGGCTTCGGAGGCGTTACACGAAAGCCAGTCGAGACGCTCAAAGATCACCTCGAGCGCACCGTGATCGATGGAGGCGACGAGAGGTGACGGATCGAACACGAGCATCACCCCTGGCGCAAGGCGCCGCACGAGCGCAAGGAGCGCCTGGGCATTGCTGGGGTGGAGCAGGGCGTAGCCGGAGAAGTAGACCACGTCGTTGGCACGGATGTCGACGCCATCGAGTTGCGTTGAGGTCAACGTCGACTCCGCGCCATTGCTCGTGAGGAACGTGCGCTCGCCGTCGGGTTCAACGATCGCGACGACGAAACCGGTGTCCACGCCCTCGACGGGAGGAATCGCGACCACGATCTCTTCATCGCGCATGGCATCTTGGGCAATCGTGGCGAAGGGACCGAGTCCCACGACCCCGGCGTAGACCGCGCGAAGGCCGAGCCGAGACGCGGCGGCCATCACGTTGAAACCGCCTCCCGCGAATGAAGTGCTCGTGTCGACGTACGTATCGGAACCGCGTTGCGGCAAGCCCTCGACGTTCAAGACAACGTCGACGACGACACTGTCAACGAGAATCAGCCGCGGTTCCAGCTCACGCCGCACTCTGTTGATGACGATTGCGCAGAGAGAGAAGCTGTTGCGCCATTTCGTCGAGGTCGAGGTCGTTCACTCGAGAGACCGTCTCTCGCGCGATGTCGGGAAAGACGTCGACGCCGCCGAACGAGCCAACGATCGCTCCGGTCATCGCGGCGATCGTGTCACTGTCACCCCCGAGCGAAGCGGCGACGCGACAGGCCAGCCACGGTTCGTCGCGGAATGCGCTGGCGACGGCAAACGCCGCCGGCACCGACTCCCACGTGGCGAGGCTCGTGCCCACCAGAATCGGCAG
>Ga0182013_10004716_pt1 | contig 16223 bp, 11 predicted proteins | sample 612S2MmetaG_FD_120487 | JGI IMG/M metagenome (GOLD analysis project Ga0182013, IMG submission 120487) | Permafrost microbial communities from Stordalen Mire, Sweden - 612S2M metaG | ecosystem: Environmental > Terrestrial > Soil > Wetlands > Permafrost | place: Sweden: Stordalen | collected...
GGACGCGACGGCGATCTGGCCCGGTGCATTCTTTTCTTCGGCGCCGCCGACATCCGCACGGCGGAATTCCTGATTCAGCAAAAAGTGGACCCGTCCACCGGCGCAGCGCTCGAGGAAGAACAGCGCGTGGCGCGCCAGCAATTGCGCCAGGTATTGAACTACGCGCAGTCCACCGAGTGCCGCAGAGCCATTCAACTGCGGTATCTGGGCGAGACGCTGGCCGCTCCGTGCGGAGCATGCGACAACTGCTGCGAACCCCGCACGCTGCAGGATTGGAGCCTCGAGGCGCGCCAGTTCATCTCCTGCATCGCGCGCCTCGCGCAGCGCGGCCAGCGCTTCGGCGCCGCGCACGTCATAGACATTCTGCGTGGTTCACGCAGCGAACGCGTGCTGTCGCGCGGGCACGATAGCCTGACTGTCCACGGCATCGGAAAGCAGCGCTCGCTCGAAGAATGGCGCGGAGTCGCGCGCGGCCTGCTCCACCAGGGCCTGATCGAGGAAACTCAAGACGGCTATTCGGTGCTGTCGCTCAACGCTCAAAGCGGCCGGGTGCTGCGCGAAGAAATCGGAGTGCACCTTGCCGCGGCCCCAAAGCGGGAGCGGACGCCGCCGGCATGGAGCGCCGGCACGCGCACGGCGGCGGGCGGCGGCGCAGCGGCAGAGCGGAGCACCGAGTTGTTCGATCAGCTGCGCGCGCTGCGCAAGCGCCTGGCGGACGAAAGCGGACTGCCTCCCTACGTCGTGTTCCACGACTCGACCTTGCGCGAAATGGTCGAGCGCCGGCCCGTGACCTTGAGCCAGTTCGCCGAACTGCCGGGGGTGGGCCACGCCAAACTCGCGCGCTACGGCGAGCATTTCATCGCCGCCATTGCCGGGTTCACGGGTCCTGCTTGAACACCTTTCCTTCCTTCATGACGAAGTGAACGTGTTCCAGCTCGCGGATGTCGGCCAGCGGATTGCCGTTGACCGCAACGATGTCCGCGGATTTGCCTGCGGCGATGGAGCCGAATAATTCCGGGTGTCCGATCAGATCGGCCGCATTCACCGTCGCCGATTGAATCGCCTGCATCGGCGTCATGCCGTACTTGACCATGAAGGCGAATTGCCGGGCATTGATGCCGTGCGGGCACACGCCCGCGTCCGTGCCGAAAGACATTTTCACGCCGGCGCGGACCGCTTTGGTGAAGTTGCGCCGCTGCGCCTCGGCCAACTCGGCATCATGCTGCAGAAAGTCCGCCGGAGTGGCCCCGGAGGACTGGATGCATTCTTCGTCGTAGATGTCCATGTCCAGGTAGGTGCCGTGCTGCTTGGCGAGCGCAATGCCTTCATCGTCTATGAGGGTCGCGTGCTCGATCGACGCGACTCCGGCGCGGATGGCATTCTTGATGCCTTCGGCCGCATGAGCATGAGCTTCGACCCGCATGCCGAAATTGGCGGCTTCCTCGACCGCGGCGCGCAGTTCCTCGGGCGTGAACTCGATGGACTTGGGATTGCTGCCGTGGGTCAGCACCGCGCCCGTCGATAAAATCTTGATGTGATCGGCGCCGCGGTGCGCGAGCTCCCGGATCTTCTGCCGCACTTCCCAGGGACTGTTCGCCTCGCCGTAGTGCAGATCCCAGGGCAGCTGAATGTCCGGCGCGAGTCCGGTCATGGCGCCGGCACCTTGGCTGATGGTGATGTACGCGCCCGCCACGTACATCCGCGGACCGATGATCAGGCCCCGGGCGATTGCATCGCGCATGGCGACATCGTTGAGGGCGCGGTAAACGCCGACGTCGCGCACGGTGGTGAAGCCCGCCAGCAGCGTGACGGCGGCATTGGGAATGGCCGCATACGCCGTTTCGACCGCCGACCTTTGCAGCACGTTCAATGGTTCGGCATCCGCAAGATCCGCAAGATGCGTATGGCAGTCGATGAGGCCCGGCAGCACGGTCATCTTCGACAAGTCGATGATGGCGGCGCCTTCGGGGATGGCGACATTCGCGCCTACGGCCTCGATTTTCGAGCCGCGGATGAGAATGATCTGGTTGTCGAGCTCGCGGCCCTTGTCGACATCGATGAATTTGCCGGCGCGGATTGCGGTGACCGCCGGCGGCGCGGCCTGCAGTGCGGCCGGCGCGGCGGCCGGCGGCTGCTGGGCGGGACACGCGAGAGAGGCGAAGATCGATGCGGCGGCGACGAGCAAGGCGAAGTTCTTGTTCACGATGGTCCTTTGACTGTTACGGCGGGCTGCCAAGGCTCGGCGCAGAATACTACTATTTTTCGACCGTTCAAGTAGCGCTGGAGCGCGGTTCTTGCTGGGTGATGCAGTGAATGCCCCCGCCGCCGCGGAACAGGTCGGCGAGCCGCAGAGTCACGACTTCCCGGTCCGGATAGGCGCGGCGCAGGGTCTCGGCGGCCGCGTCGTCTTCCGCGATTCCGTAGGCGGGAGCAATGACCGCGCCGTGCGCGAGATAGAAGTTCACATACGAACGGCAGTAGATTTCCTCCCCGGCGGGCACCGCCGTCCGCGGCGGCCTTGGTCCATCCCGGATTGCGGTTCGGATTGAGCACGCACGATTCGGCAGTGATCAAGGTGCCTTCGCCGTCGGATAGGAATCCGCCGCCCTCAACGACCAGATCGGAGCGGAAAGCGCGGGAGCCCGCCAGTGCGGCGACGCGGGCACCGACCGCCGCGTCCTTGTCGAAGGGCCGGCATTTCGCGCCCCAGGCATTGAAGGTGAATACCGATGCGGCTCTTTTGCCGGCGGCGTCGAGCACGAAGTTCGGACCCGAATCCCGCAGCCAGGAATCGTCCATGGGTATAGCCACCACGCGAACCGTCGCTCCGCAGCGCGAGGATGCATCCGCCGCCAGCGGCGGATCGGCCAGCATGGTAACGGGCTCGAAGCGGGCGATGGCCCGGGCGACGGTCGCATAATCCTCGCGCGCCGCCTCCATGTGTCCGTGCCAGATGGAGTCCCGCATGGGCCAGCCCATCCAGCAACCCGAGTGCGGCGCCCATTCCGCCGGCATCGAGAACCCTAGGTCTGTCGGCTTCATTCTGATTGGCTCCGGTTGCGGCGCGGCTGCGCCGGCCAACGATAGCGCCAGGCCGAAGGCCTTGTCGCTTGCTACCATGCCCTCTTCCCGGCCACAGGACTCCCCATGAGCGATCTTTCCCTGTTCCCCGTTGCTCGAAAATGGCCCGCACGCCATCCGGACCGTCTGCAGCTGTATTCGCTGCCCACCCCCAACGGCGTCAAGGCCTCCATTATGCTCGAAGAGATCGCCTTGCCGTACGAGGCGCATCTCGTCGACTTTGGGACCAATGACCAGACCTCCCCGGAGTTCCTGGCGCTCAACCCGAACAATAAGATTCCCGCCATCCTCGATCCGAACGGACCGGGCGGCCTGCCGCTGCCGCTGTTCGAGTCCGGCGCCATCTTGATTTACCTCGCCGAGAAGACCGGGCAACTCATCCCGCAGGACCCCGCCGCACGCTACCAAGCCATCCAGTGGCTGATGTTCCAGATGAGCGGGATCGGCCCCATGTTCGGCCAGGTCGGCTTCTTCAATAAGTTTGCGGGCAGCGAATACGAGGACAAGCGTCCGCGTGACCGCTATGTCGCGGAATCCAAGCGCCTGCTCGGAGTATTGAACGGCAGGCTCGCGGACCGAACCTGGATCGTGGGCGAGTCGTTCACGATCGCCGATGTGGCCACGTTCCCATGGATCAACAATCTCATCGGCTTCTATGAAGCGGGGGAACTGGTCGGCATGGCGGATTTTCCCCATGTCTCGCGGGCATTGCGGACATTCATGGCGCGGCCGGCCGTCATCAGGGGCATGGCAATTCCCGCGCGCGTCAGGTAGACCGGCGCAGCCGCCGCCGGACCGCCGCCTGCAGCTCCTTGAGCTCCTCGATGTGCAGGGCGGCGCCGCAGCCTGCGAACACGAGTCCGCCGGTGACCACCGTGCCCAGCAGCGCCGCGAGTTTGGCAGGCAGCGGCTGGGTGGGCCAATCGGCCAACAGCCAGCGCGACGAGGCGGCGCAGACCAGACCCAGGGCGGCCGCCGCCACGGCAACCTTGCCCAGCATGCCGAGCATGCGGCGCGTTTCGAGTCCGTCGAGATGCTTGCGCATGAGTGCGTAGAGCAGCAGGAAATTCACCGACGCAATACACCCGGTCGAAAAGGCCAGACCGCGATGTCCCCAACCCAGACGGAAGGTGAATATCCAATTGAACAGCAGATTGAGCGCCACCGCGAGAAAGCTCACGAACATCGGCGTCTTGCGGCGGTCGAGCGCGTAGAACGCGTTCACCAGCACTTTGAGCGCTGCGTAGCCTGCGAGGCCGACGGCGTAGAAGCGCAGCGCACCGGCCGCCTGCGAGGCCTGATAGGCGGTGAACTTGCCGTGCTGGTAGAGCACCGAAATGATGGGCTCGGCGAGAATCATGAGTCCCACGGTCGATGGAATGGTAAGCAGGAGCGCCAGGCGCATGGCGCGCGCAAGCTCGCTGCGAAAGGCGTTCATCTGTCCGGCCACCACCAGCCGCGACAACAGCGGCAGAGTGACCGTACCGAGCGCAACCCCGAATAATCCCAAGGGCAGCTGCATCAGCCGAAACGCGATCGACAGCCAGAAAATGGGGCCATCGCCCAGGGTGGACGCGAACATTGAATTGATCAGCACATTGAACTGCGTGGTGCTGGCCGCAATCACCGACGGGCCCATGAGCAGCAATATGGCCTTCACTCCGGCGTCGCGCCATCGAAAATCGGGATGATAGCGATAGCCGAGGCGCGCGAGCGAAGGCAGCTGGACGGCGAGCTGGAGCGCCCCGCCGACCACCGTCGCGGCGGCCAACCCGATCAGCGCCCGTGGCCCGAAATGCGGATCGATCCAGTAACCGAAAACCACTCCGCCGACGATGGAGCCGATGTTGAAGAAGCTCGACGCCATGGCCGGCATGCCGAAGACGTTTTTGGAATTGAGCATTCCCATCACGAGCGCGGCGAGCGAAACCAAGAGAATGAACGGAAACATGATCCGGGTGAGCTGGACCGTCAGCGCGGCTTTCGCCGGATCGAAACCCGGTGCGAGCAGATCCACCAGCTGAACCGAGAACACCATTCCGGCGATGCACAGCGCGCCGAGCATCACGGCGGTCAAAGTGGCGACTTTGTCTGCGAGCAGCCACGCCCCATCGTCTCCGCCGCGCGCGATGGTCTTGCTGAATGTGGCGACGAATGCTGTCGATAGCGCGCCCTCGGCGAACAGGTCGCGCAGCAGGTTCGGAATGCGGAACGCGGCGGTGAAGGCGTCCATCACGCCGCCTCCGCCGAACAGGGCGGCAAAGATCAATTCGCGCGCCAGTCCGAGCAGCCGGCTGCACATCACCGCGAGGCCGATGATCCCCGCCGCCTTGGTGTTCAGTTTCTCGGACATGGCCCGCTAGGTCGTGATGACCATGGCCACCACGGTGACGGCCATGACGACGGTGGCCGCCCAGCCGAGGCGGCGCAATCGAGGCCGGATCACGAAGCGTCCCATGATGTCCTCACGCGCCGCGAGAAGCATCATGATGGCCATGATGGGAACCGCGATGACACCGTTGATTTCGGCGCTCCACACCAGTGCGCGCATCGGATCGAGATGCGTGAAATTCAAGGCGACGCCGCCCACGGTCGCAATTGCGATGATGCCGTAGAATTCCAGGGCTTCGTGAAGCTTCATGTCGAGACCGGACTTCCAGTCGAAGCTTTCCGTCACCGCATAGGCCGCCGATCCCGCGAGCACGGGAACGGCGAGCATTCCGGTACCGATGATGCCGAGGCTGAACAGGAGGAATGTGGTCTGGCCGCCGAGCGGGCGAAGCGCTTCCGCGGCCTGGGCCGAGGTTTGGATGTCGACGATGCCGGCCGCGTGCAAGGTGGCTGCGGTGCTCAGGATGATGAAAAACGCGATCAGATTGGAAAAACCCATTCCCACATAGGTATCCCAGCGTATCCGCCGCAGGTGCCGGCGCGCCACCTCCTCGGCGTGCGGCAGCAACGAGCCGCCGCCGTTGCGTGCGGTGACCGCACGCAGGTCTTCCATTTCCTGCGCCGCCTGCCAGAAGAACAGGTACGGGCTGATCGTCGTGCCGAAGACCGCAACGACCATGGTAATGGTGGTGTGATCGAAGACCAGCCGCGGTACGACCATTTCGGACAGGACCGCGCCCCAGTGCACGTGAACGGTGAATATCACCGCGACATAGGAAAGGAGCGCGAGCGTCAGCCATTTCAGGTAGCACACATAGGTGGAATACCGCAGGAAAACCTGCAACCCTAAGCACAGGATGCCGAATGCCACGGAATATAGATGGGCGGAGCCCCCGAGCAGCAGGCGCAGCGCCTCGCCCATGGCGGCAATATCCGCCGCGATATTGATGGTGTTGGCGACCAGCAGCAGCCCGACGATACCGTACAGCACCGGCCGCGGGAAAACCGACTTCACGTTCGCCGCCAGGCCCCGGCCCGTGATGCAGCCCAGCCGCGCGCTGACCATTTGGATGCCGACCATCAGCGGATAGGTGAACAGCACCGTCCACAACATGCTGTATCCGAACTGCGCCCCCGCCTGGGAGTAGGTGGCAATGCCGCTCGGATCGTCGTCGGCCGCGCCCGTGATGAGGCCCGGGCCCAATTGTTTTACCCGCGGATCTTCGGTAATGCTCTTGAACAGATTGACCATCGCGGGCCTCCAAAGGCGCACGCGGACGGCCTGTGCAACCAATGACGGCCGCGACGATAGACCGGCAGGGCGGATGTGTAAAGATAAAAATGGCGCAAATGAGAACGCGCTCGAACTCCGAGACGCGTCCTCATGATTGCCCCCGGCGAGACCCGCCCGCGGCGGGTGCGCCGCCGCCGTCAGCTGACCGCGGCCGCCTTTGCCTTCGCCACTTCGGCGATGACCTCGTCAGCCACCTGACGCGGCACCGGCTCGTAGTGCGAGAACTCCATCGTGTACGAAGCACGGCCGCTGGTCATCCCACGCAGCTGCCCGATGTATCCGAACATTTCCGATAGAGGCACATTCGCCACCACGGCAATGTTGGTTCCCCGCTCCAACTGGTCCAGGATCGCTCCGCGGCGGCGGTTGATGTCGCCGATCACATCGCCGAGGTAGTCGCCCGGGGTCACCGTCTCGACCTTCATCACCGGCTCCAGCAGGATCGGGCCGGCCTTGCGAATGGCTTCGCGGAAGCAGGCCTTCGCGGCGATTTCGAACGTGAGCGCATTGGAATCGACGTCGTGGAAGCTGCCGTCGATCAGCGTGGCGCGAAAATCCACGGTCGGGTAATGCGCGAGCACGCCGTCCTCTTTCTGGATCTTGAGGCCTTTTTCCACCGACGGCACGAACTCACGGGGCACCGAGCCGCCCACGGTCTCATCCACGAACTCGAAGCCGGCGCTGCGGGCCAGAGGCTCGAACACGATCCACACTTCCGCGAACTGGCCCGAACCGCCCGTCTGCTTCTTGTGGATGTACTGTTCGGTCAACTTCTTGGTGAAGGTCTCGCGGTAGGCGACCTGGGGTTCGCCCATGATGCCCTCGACGCCGAATTCGGTGCGCATGCGGTCCAGCGTCACTTCCAGATGCAGCTCTCCCATCCCCCTGAGGATGGTCTGGCCGGTCTCGCGGTCGGTCTCCAAATGCAGCGAAGGATCGGCGCGCACCATCTTTCCGAGCGCGCTGCCGAACTTCTCCTGTTCGGCTTTGACCTTCGATTTCACCGAGACGCTGATCACCGGATCCGGGAAGCGCATACGCTCCAGAACCACGGGGTTGGCGGCGTCGCACAGCGTATCGCCGGTTTCGGTGTCCGCCAGGGAGACCAGCGCAATGATGTCGCCGGCACGCGCCTCTTCGACCGGATTGGCTTCCTTGGCGAACATCTCGACCATGCGGCCGATCTTTTCGCGCTTGCCGCGGGTGGAGTTCTGCACCGAGGCGCCCTTGGTCAATACGCCCGAATACACCCGGATGAAGGTGAGCGCTCCATAGGCATCGTTGATGACTTTGAAAGCCAGCGCGGAGAACGGCTCGTCGTCGGAGCATTTACGCTCTCCGATGGGCTCGCCGTCCGCATCGACGGTCTTGATGGAGGCGACGTCGGTGGGCGCCGGCATGTAGTCGACGACCGCGTCGAGTACCTGCTGAACGCCCTTGTTCTTGTACGACGAGCCGCAAAGCACGACCGTGAAAGCCGAATTGACCGTTCCCTTGCGCAGCGCCCGGCGCAGCACCTCGGCCGACGGCACGGTCCCGTGCGTGAGATAGGCTTCCATCGCCTCGTCATCCTGCTCGAGGCAGGTATCGACCAATTCCGTGCGGTATTTGAATACGTCGCCCAGGAGTTTTCGATCGCTGGGTACGGTGATGTGCAGGGTGTCGGCGAGGTCGGCGGTCACCTCGAGGCTTTGCCAATGCGCATCCTTGTCGTCCGAGTCCCAGACCAGCGCCTTCATCTCGACGAGGTCGACCATTCCCTTGAAATTCTCTTCCGAGCCGATCGGAATCTGCACCGGCAGCGGACGCGCGCCGAGGCGTTTCTTGATCATATCCACGCAGCGCAGGAAATTCGCCCCGCTGCGGTCCATTTTATTGACATAGCAAATACGCGGCACGCCGTAATTGTCGGCAAGGCGCCAATTGGTTTCGGATTGCGGCTCGACGCCGGCCACGCCGTCGAACACCACGACCGCGCCGTCCAGCACCCGCAGGGACCTGTTGACCTCGATGGTGAAATCGACGTGTCCCGGAGTGTCGATGAGATTGATTTTCTTGTCGCGCCAGAAGGCGGACACCGCGGCGCTTTGAATCGTGATTCCGCGCTTCTGTTCCTGCTCCAGATAGTCGGTGGTGGTCGACGTCTTCAGGTCCTTCGTGTCGTGGATGTCGATGATGGTGTGCTTACGCCCTGTGTAATACAGGATGCGCTCGGTCGTCGTCGTCTTGCCGGCGTCGACGTGGGCGATGATGCCGATATTGCGGATATCGGAAAGGGGCGTTGTGCGGGGCATAGCAGAGTTCCGTAAAAGTGTGGAAGCGCCGCGATAGGCGGGCGCCAAAACCGCATAGTCTGACACGGCACCACGGTACGTGTCGAAAAATTTGGAAGTTTGCCGGCCGTGCAAGCAGTGCCGCGCAGGCCGGCGACACTGGCGCCCGCAGCGCGGCGGCGGCGGCGGCGGCGGCGGCGCAAGCGCCGGCGGGCTGCGTCCTACTTGACGCTGTAGCCGCGGCCCTCGAGACAGGCGCCCTGCGCTCGGAAGTAATCCGAGCGGCGGCCCGGAGCCGTTCCGCCGCCGGGCTGGGTGGGATCGAATCCCGTTTGCCCCACGGCCCAGCGATGGCACTCGAACTTATCCTTCCCCTGCTGCTCCTGGCTTTGCCCGTTCTTGGGGTAGGCGATCAACTCCGAGGTGCCCGAGGATTGCTGCTGTCCCTGGGCTTCAATACCCGGCGGCGGACTTACGGTCTCGTACTGGTTGACCGTGCCGTTCCACCGATAGTAGGTGTCGTCCGCATAATAATAAGGAACTCCGCCCCACCAGAACGTCGAATAATAGAGAGGCAGCGTCGCGAAATACAGCCCCAACCCGAGGCCGTCCCAGCCCCAAGGCCCATAGAATCCGTAGCCTCCGCGCCAGCCGTAGCCACCGCGCCATCCATAGCCGCCGCGCCAGCCGGAGCCGCCCCGGAAACCGCCATAGCCGCCGCCGTAGTGTCCACCAGAACCGCCGTGTCCCGCGGCGGCTCCCCCATGGCCCCCGCCGCCGCCATGCTGGGCGAATGCCGGCGCGCTCATTGCGATGGCCGCCAGGCAGCCGCATACGCTGAGCGAGACTGAACGAAGTACCGTGAGCTTTTTCATGACGCCACCCGCATTCCAAGCGAAAGATTCGTGCGATCGCAGTTATATAAGACTGCGCCCGGCGCGGGCAGTTCCGCAATCCGGCCGCCCCGGCATATGTCACTTCAATTCGGCCGCCAGCGCCTGAGCTTGCGCACCCAACTGATTGCCGTACACCGACACCGCGCTCTTGACCAGAAGATCGACGGCTATTTCGGCATGCGGCCGGGCTTCCGAATACCGGTGTTGCGCGGCCAGGGCTTGGCCCAGCACCAAATGAGCCGTGCCGATGGTCCTGTCGTCCGGAGCCAGTTTGCCCGCGATTCTGCCCAGCAGCTCGGTGGCCGCGCGTTCCGCGTCGGCGAAGCGATCGGTCGCAAGGTATGCGCGCGCCAGGAAATACAACATTTCAGATTGTTCGGACGTGTCCCCCAGAACTCTGCGCCATGCGGGTAGCGCCTCCTCCAGCATGCCGACAGCCTCCTTGGCGCGCCCTGCCCTGACGAGGGCATCGCTCCAATAGGGCAATTGATCGAGAGCCCCGCGGCTGTCGGCGCCCGAGCATTCAACATAGCCGTCGTACGCCTTGCGGAACAGCGGAAGACTGGCGGGGGTGTCGCCGTTGGTATTGCTGATCCAGGCCAGCCAGCCGTAGATTTCCGATCGGTCGCATAGCGCGAGCGGATCGCCTTCGTACAGACGCAGCAGCTGCTCGAAGATCGGCTTGGCATCGAGACCGCGGCCCCGCATGTACAAATCGCTGGCGAGATAAAACAGGGCCAGGGAATTCTCGCGGGCCGGCAGGCCGCGTTGGCGCGACTCCTGCACCGCGGACCGGAGCAGGCGGAGGTTTTCGTCGCTGACGAATCCGTTGTCGTCTTCATTGAACGCGAAGTAGATCTCCGACAGCACTCTGACGCGCGGCGGAATGGAAGGCGTCCGCGACAGCCTGAGTGCGTCCGCCTCCAACGCCCGGCCGGCGGCGATATTCCCCTGCTGAAAATCGACGGAGCCGGCGAATGCCTCGGCCTCCGCCTTGTCCGCGAGGTCGTGGGCCTGCGAGGCATTGGCAATGATGGACGCCAGCGCGGTGCGTGCATCGGCCAGGTCGCCGCTCTCGATCATCGATTCGGCGAGGCCCAGCTGAGCGGCGCGCAGATCGGCGGGTTCGTGGATGTACTCCGGCAGCTTGGACATGCCGACGCGCAGGAATTCCGGCACCGTCGCAATCGGCTTGCCGGTGTGATCCGGATTCGCCATTTTGAACAGGCTGAACAAGAACGTCTGCATGCGGACCGCCCGCTCCGCCTCGCGCAAGGCCTGGCGCTGGCCGGACCAGGCGTACGCGACGCTGACGGCGACGGTCAGGGCGACCGCGCAGCCGGCGGCAACCGGCAAGCGGTGGCGGCGAAAGAATTTCCCGGCCGTGTAGAGGAGTGTTTGCCTGCGGGCCAAGACAGGCTTGCAGTCGAGGTAGCGCCGGACTTCCTCGCCGAGCGCCTCGACGGATGAATAACGGTCCTTCGGGCGCGAACGCAGGCACGCGGCCACGATGGCGGCGAGATCGCCGCGCAGTGCCTGGCGCAGCTTTGCTTCGCTCTGTCCGCGGCGCGGCGCCGCATCCGGGATCACGGCCCTGGGCAGGGCTTCGGGCTCGACCTCACGGGCCGCCGCCTCGATCCTGCTTGCCGCCGAAGCTTTGCCGAAAGGAGCGCGCCCCGTCAGCAGTTCAAACAAAATCGCTCCAAGCCCGTAGACGTCGCTCGCGGTGCTGACCGGCTCGTTCAGCAGCTGTTCGGGGCTCGCATACGCGGGAGTTGCCATGATCGTCGAAGTCGGACTGTCGTCCAGCCTGATCAGTTTCGACGTGCCGAAGTCGAGCAGCTTGACCGAACCCGCGGTCGAAACGAGCACATTGGAAGGCTTCAGATCCAGGTGGACGATGAGATTTCGGTGGGCGTCGCTCACGGCATCGCAGATCTGGAGAAACAGCCGCAGGCGCTCTTCGATCGCCAGATTCCGGGAGTCGCAATACGCATCCAGGTGCGTACCCTCCACGTATTCCATGACCAGGTAGGGCTGCCCGCTCTCGGTCCAACCGGCATCCAAGAGCCGCGTGATGTTCGGGTGATCGAGTGCCGCCAGGTTCTGCTGTTCCCGGTAGAACCGGTCGACGAACGAGGGATCTACCACATGAGGCGCAAGAATCTTGACGGCCGATCGCAGCGTCACGCCGTCGACGAACCTCTCCGCCAGGTACACGGCGCCTATCCCGCCGCGCCCGATCTCGCGCACGAGTCGATAAGGACCCATGAAGGTGCTCGGCGTCGCTTTTCCCGCGGAGGCAGCGCCCATGGCAGGCGCAGCCTCCCCGGAGGGCGCCGCCTCCATGAGGTCTGCCGCTTTCAGCAGATCGAGTACACGGCGGCGCAATTGCGGATCGCCGCAGGCCGCTTCGAGCGCGGCCTCCCTCCGGTCCGCAGGCGTTGCCTCAAAGCGGTCGAACAGCGTCTGCAGATCCTCCCAGTGATCGGAGTCGCTGATCGGGTTCGAACCCTGCACAACTTCCGTCAAGGCAGCCCGTCTCGCGGCGACGCATTAGCCTGCAAGCGCTCATAAAGCCAGCCGCGGGCGAATTTCAATTCGCGGTCGACTGTGGCCTTGGAGGTCTCGAGGATGTCGGCCGTTTCCTCCGACGTGGTGCCCAGAAAGAAGCGCAGCTCAACCATGCGCGATTTGCGCGGATCTATTTTCTGCAGCTCCTTGAGCGCGCGGTCGATGTCCAGCAAATCTGCCGATGGCATGGCCCAACCCCAGGCGAGGTCGTCCGTCAGCGCGACTCTCTGTCCGCCGTTGCGCTTGATCCGGTTCTCCGAACGCGCATGGTCGACCAGGATGCGCCTCATCAGCGAGGCGGCCAGGCTGAAGAAATGCTCGCGGTTCTCGAACTGCAACGAGTGCTGGCGCACCAGCTTGATGAACAGTTCATTCACCACGCTGGTCGGCTGCAGCACCGATTCGGGGGACTCGCCCCGAAACAAGGCGTTTGCGATCTGCCGCAGCCGCGGGTACACCAGGTTGAACAGCGGATCGAGCGAATCGGTCTGCCCCTCGCTCCACCGCCGCAGGAGCAGAGTAACCTCCCCGGGCTGATTACTTTTGGGTTCTGTCATACCGTTCCCGCATTCTACGCAAAACTGCCCGCGGCCGCGGCGAAGACTACGACGAACCGGCCGTAGTTATCGTTGCTTTATTCACGGCGTCGCGGCAGCGTCGAGGACTCCGTAGAATGACGCCCGCATGCAAACATCAACACCGCCGGCGCGGCCCGGGGCAACCGCCCGGCGGCGCGGCCTGCTCCTCGCGATTCTCGGCGCCATCGCTTTTTCCGGGAAGGCCATTATCGTCAAATTGGCGTACCGGTACGGCGTCGATGCGGTCACGCTCATCATGTATCGCATGCTGTTCGCGCTGCCCTTGTTTCTGGCGCTCACGTGGTGGGCGGGGCGCGGCCAGCCCGCGCTCACCTGGCGCGATGCCAGGGCCGCCTTAGGCCTCGGTTTCTGTGGTTACTATCTCGCCAGTTTTCTCGATTTCGCCGGGCTTCGCTATATCAGCGCCGGTTTGGAGCGTTTGATTCTCTACCTCAACCCGACGCTGGTGCTCGGGCTCGGCGTCATTCTGTTCAGGCGCAAGGTAACCGCGCGGCAGATCGCCGCGCTCGCCCTGAGCTATGCCGGCGTGATCTGCGTATTCGGCCAGGAGGTGACTCTGCAGGGAGCGAACGTGCCGCTGGGCGCGGCGCTCGTATTCGGCAGCGCCGTGAGCTATGCCATCTACCTGTCATACAGCGGCGAAGAGGTGAAGCGCATCGGCGCGCTGCGGCTCACGGGGCTTGCGACCACCGTCGCATGCATCATCTGCATCGTTCAATTCCTCGCCTTGAGACCCTTGAGCGCGATGGCGGTTGCGCCGCAGGTTCTCTGGCTCTCGCTGTTGAACGCCACCGTGTGCACCTTCGCCCCGGTGCTCATGGTGATGATGGCCATCGAGCGGATCGGCGCCTCGTTGACCGCGCAAACCGGCACGCTCGGCCCGTTGTCCACGATATTGATGGCGGCCGTGTTGTTGGGCGAGCCGTTCACCGGATGGGTCGCGGCCGGGACCGTGCTGGTGGTGGCCGGAGTGTGGCTGCTCGCGACGCAGCCGCGAGCCAAAATCACGATCTAGGCATACACTTCGGCTGAGAACCAGCGGAATAAATACAAAGATGGGAGCCTCGTCGATGCGTGCACCTCTGATCGCCCTCGCCCTCTGCGCCTGGTTGTTCGCCGCGTCCATTGCGCGTCCGGTGTCCGCGGCCGAGCGTCAAGCGCTGCCGGCCGTCAACGCTGAATCGGTGGGGATGTCCTCCGAACGTCTCGCCAGGCTGACCGAGGGCATGAAGCGCCTGGTCGATCAGGGCCGCCTCGCCGGCGTCGTAACCATGGTCGCGCGGCACGGCAAGGTGGTCGAATTCGATGCGGCCGGCAAGCGCGACATCGCCTCGGGTCAGCCGATGCGGAAGGACAGTATTTTCCGCATCTATTCCATGAGCAAACCGATTACCGGCGTCGCCATGATGATGCTCTTCGAAGAGGGCAAATGGCAGCTCGACGATCCGGTCGCCAAGTACGTTCCGGAGCTGGCCCAGCTCAAGGTCTACGGCACCGACGCGGCCGGCAACATGGTGCTGAACGATCCGAAGCACCCGGCGACGATGCGCGAGCTGATGTCGCACACCGGCGGTTTCACCTATGGATTCTTCAGCAATACCCCCGTCGACCAACTGCAGCGTGAAGCCGACATCTTGAACGTGGATATCACGCTCGACGAGATGATCAAGCGCATCGCGAAGCTGCCGCTGAACGCGCAGCCGGGCAGCGAGTGGCACTACAGCATCTCCACGGACATTCAAGGCTACATAGTCCAAAAACTTTCAGGTATGCCGTTCGAGGAATTCCTCGACAAGCGCATTTTCAAACCTCTCGGCATGGTGGATACGGGTTTTTACGTGCCGCCGGAGAAGCTCAAACGGTTCGCGGAGTTCTACGACTACGACAAGGATGGCGGCCTGCACGTCCTGCGCGGCGGCCTCAATCATGACTTCTCGGTCAAGCCCGCGCTTCCATCCGGCGGAGGCGGCCTCGTGTCGACCGCAACCGACTACATGCGCTTTTGCCAGATGCTGCTGAACGGCGGCGAGTTGGACGGGGTACGCCTGCTCTCGCCGCTGACCGTGGAGCTGATGCGCACCAATGTGCTGCCGCCCACCATGCCCATATTCGTTCCGGGGGCAGGTTTCGGCCTCGACTTCGCGGTGTACACCGATCCGGCCGCGGCCGGAGGCTACTATGGGAAAGATACTTTTTGGTGGGGCGGCGCCGCCGGCACCTGGTTTTGGATCGACCCCACGCGCGACCTGATCGTGGTCGGCATGATTCAACAGGTTGCCGGCACCGGCGCGGCCGCCGTCGTCGGTGTTCCCGACATGCGCGGGCTGTCGCGGGCGTTCGTCTATCAGGCGATCTTGAAGCCATGAACGGCAAATTTGAATGCCTGAACGGCACAATGGATCGGCGCGGATTTCTGGCCGCGGCCGTAATCGCAGCGCTGGCGGCTCCGGAGATCGCCATGGGCGCCAAAGCGCCGGTCGCGGTCGAAGAACTGACCTTGGCGGACATAGGCGCAGCGTTCGCGGACGGCCGGATGACCTCGCGGCGGCTGACTCAAGCCTACCTCGATCGAATCGCGGCGTTCGACCGGCGCGGTCCGGTTCTCGGCGCCGTCATTGAAATGAATCCGCGCGCGCTCGATATTGCGGCGGAACTGGATCGCGAACGGCAGGCACGCGGGTCTCGCGGGCCGTTGCACGGAGTGCCGGTGCTGATCAAGGACAACATCGAGACCTCGGACCGCATGATGACGACTGCCGGTTCGCTGGCGCTCGAAGGCTGGTACGCACCCACGGACGCGCCGCTGGTCGCGCGACTGCGCGCCGCCGGCGCCGTCATCCTCGGCAAGACCAACCTGAGCGAATGGGCCAATTTCCGCTCCACCCATTCTTCCAGCGGCTGGAGCGGCCGGGGCGGCCAGACTCGCAACCCCTATGCGCTCGATCGAACTCCATCCGGCTCGAGCTCAGGGTCGGCGGTCGCGGTGTCCGCAAATCTGTGCGCCGTCGCGGTCGGCACCGAGACGGACGGATCCATCGTCAGCCCGGCGTCGATCAATGGGATCGTCGGGATCAAGACGACGGTCGGGCTCGTGAGCCGCGGGGGCATCATGCCC
>Ga0182013_10004718_pt1 | contig 16222 bp, 16 predicted proteins | sample 612S2MmetaG_FD_120487 | JGI IMG/M metagenome (GOLD analysis project Ga0182013, IMG submission 120487) | Permafrost microbial communities from Stordalen Mire, Sweden - 612S2M metaG | ecosystem: Environmental > Terrestrial > Soil > Wetlands > Permafrost | place: Sweden: Stordalen | collected...
GCCGCAGCGATTTCTACGGCGAAGCCATCGGGGAAGATTACCGGGCGTTGCTGCTGGCTGGACGGCGCAGCCGCGAGGTGATGGCGCGCTACGGATTTACGGCGGCGCTGCTGCCGCTCGACTGGCCCCTGGGCCAGATTCTGGAGCGCGACGCGGATTGGCGGGTGGCATACCGCGACCGGCAGGCGGTGCTGTTGGTGCGGAGCGAGGGGAGATAAGTCATGGGCCTTTTGATTTCAATTGCCGTATTGCTGGGATGCGCCGCCAGCTTCGACGATTTGCGCCGGCGGGCCATCGCCAACTGGATCACCCTGGCGGGCCTTTCCGCGGGGCTGGTTTACCACACGGCCGACCGCGGGTTGGCGGGGCTGGCCTGGTCGGCGGGCGGAGCGGCGGTGGGGTTCGCGGTTTTCCTGATTTTCTACCTCCTGGGTGGAATGGGGGCCGGAGATCTCAAACTGTCGGCGGCCTTTGGAGCCTTATTGGGACCCTCCGGGATCCTGCTGGCCGCACTGCTGGCGGCGCCCATCGGCGCGGTCCTGGCTACCGCCTGCCTGGCGTGGCATTGGCGGGCGCGCGCCATCCCCTACGCGCCGGCGCTCTCCCTGGGCGCGTGGCTGGCATTGTTGGGAAGAGGATAAACCATGCATCTGGATCGCAGATTTCTAATGATTGTTGGGTTCAGCCTGGCGTGGGGAGCGATCGTGTCCCTGGTGTTCTACCGGATGGCCACGGGCAGCCGGAACGAGTCGCCGCAGAAGAACCTGGTGGTGGCGTCGCAACCGCTCTCGCCGGGTGGGGCCATCTCGGCGGACGCGATCAGGACTGAACGCGTCCCGGAGAACCTGTTCCCCAAGGGGGGCTATTCGCGCGTGGAGGACGTGGTGGGCCGGCCGGTGATCAGCTCCATCGGGCCGGACGAGCCGGTGCTCGAATCGCGTCTGGCCGCGCGCGGCAGCGGCTTCGGCGTTGCCCCCATGATCCCCACGGGGATGCGGGCGGCATCGGTGCGGGTCAACGACGTGGCTGGCGTGGCGGGGTTCGTGCTGCCCGGCATGCGCGTAGACGTGCTGGTGACCGGCAAACCGCCCGGGACGGATGACACGTTTACCTTTACAGTACTGCAGAATGTGACCGTGCTGTCGGCCGGCCAAAGCGTGGAGACGGATGGCAAAAGCCAGTCGATGAGCGTTCCGGTGGTGACTCTGCTGGTGGATCCGCTGCAGGCCGAGAGCCTGACGCTGGCGGCCAGCGAGGGCCACATCCAGTTGGTGCTGCGCAATTCCAACGATCAGAAAGTGGAGGCCACGGCGAGGCGTCAATGGCGCGATCTGTATGTCCATGGGGCGCCGGTGGAGGAAGTGCCCGTGCCGCGGCCCGTGGCGGCGGTAACGCGGCGCCCCGCACCGGTACCCGTGGCTGCGCCGGCGCCCACCCTGGTCAACCCGGTGGCGCCTTCGCCCCCGGCCGTCAATACCATCGTTCTGATTCGCGGAAACCAGAAGACGATCGAAACCTTTCCTGTGGAAGGGAGAAACCATGAAGGCTCCAAATAAGACGATTGTGGGGGCGGCCACGCCATGACTACCGCCGAAACCGGTTGGGAAGAGCGCCTGCGGCAGCCGTCGCGCAAGGGTGTTTCGCGGCCGGAATACCAGGAACTGAAGTTCACGCTGCACCGCAAGCTGCTCGACCAGATCAATCTGGACGCGCTGGCAGGCATTGAAAACGATCGCATCCGCGCGGAGGTGAAGCAGGCTGCCCTGACGATCGTGGAGCAGGAACCGACCCTGCTCACGGCCAGCGAGAAAGAACAGATCAGCGAAGAGGTGCTGCACGAGGTTTTCGGCCTGGGCCCGCTCGAGCCGCTGCTGCAGGATAACACCATCTCCGACATCCTGGTGAACGGTTATTCGCAGGTCTATGTGGAACGCGCCGGGATGCTGGAGGTGACCAATGTGCGGTTCCACGACAACGCGCACCTGCTGCGCATCATCGACCGCATTGTGTCCCAGGTGGGCCGGCGCGTGGACGAGTCCAACCCCATGGTGGACGCTCGCCTGTTGGATGGATCGCGCGTCAACGCGATCATCCCGCCGCTGGCGGTGGATGGGCCGCTGCTTTCGATCCGGCGCTTCGGCAACGACCGGCTGATGCCGGCGGATCTGGTGGACCGTCTCTCGCTCACCGCGGGCATGATGCGGCTGCTGGAGGCGGCGGTGCGGGCGCGTTTGAACATTATCGTCTCGGGTGGCACCGGCGCCGGCAAAACCACCCTGCTCAATGGCCTCTCGGCGTTCATCTCCCCGCGGGAACGAATTGTGACCATCGAAGATGCCGCCGAGTTGCAGCTCAAGCAGCCCCACCTGGCCCGTCTGGAAACGCGTCCGGCCAATGTGGAAGGCCACGGCATGGTGCGCCAGCGGCAATTGCTGATCAACGCGCTGCGTATGCGGCCCGACCGCATCATCGTGGGCGAGGTCCGCGGGGAAGAGGCGCTGGACATGCTGCAGGCCATGAACACGGGCCACGACGGCTCGCTGACCACGGTACACGCCAACAGCCCGCGCGACGCCATTTCGCGGCTGGAAGTGATGGTCTCGCTGGCCAACGCCAATATGCACCTGACGGCCATCCGGCAGCAGATCGCTTCGGCGGTCCACATCCTGGTGCAGATATCGCGCATGAGCGACGGGACGCGCCGTGTCATGAACATCACCGAGGTGACCGGCATGGAGACGGACGTGGTCTGCCTGCAGGATATCTTCGTGTTCGAGAAACTGGGGCTTTCGCCGGGAGGGAAGGTGATGGGGCGGTTTGCGGCCACCGGCATCCTGCCCAAGTTCAACGAGAAGCTGGTGGCCGCGGGAATCCGGCTGCCGGTGGATCTGTTCGACGAGATCGTAATGGTGGAGCCTTCATGATCGCGGTTTTTCTGCTCACCTCGGGGACCACGATGGCGGCCATGGTGCTGATTTCGCTCTGGGTGACGCGCCGCGAGCATGCCACGGGGCTGCGGCGGCTGACCGGCCGGAAGCCGTCCCGACAACCGTCGCGGGCCGCCGCCGGTCCGGCCCTGATGCAGGCGCCGGGCGAGGCGGGCGGCCGCATGGCTAAGCATTTGCTATTACGGCTCAAGCTGCGCGAGAGGGCCGAAAGGCTGCTGGAGACAGCGGACCTGAAATGGGGCGCGGCGGGACTGATTCACCGCACCGCAGCAGTCTCGCTGGCGGCTTCGGCGGCGGTTCTGCTGGCCACCCGGAATTCCATGCCGCTGCTGACATTGGCGGCCGCGGTGGTCGGCGCCGCCGTGCCTACTAAATGGGCCCAGCGGCGGGCGCGTGCCAGAGTACGCCTGTTCGAAGAGCAGTTCCCGGAGTGCCTGGAGTTCATTTCGCGCTCGATGCGTGCCGGCCACGCTTTTTCGGTGGCGCTCGAAATGGTGCATAAGGAATTCAGCGAACCGCTGGCGGGCGAATTCCGGCGCACGTTCGAAGAACAGAACCTGGGGCAGCCGCTGGACATCGTCCTCAAGAAAATGGCGCATCGCATGCCCTCGATGGATACGCAGTTCTTCGTCTCGGCGGTGCTGCTGCAGAAGCGCACCGGCGGCAACCTGGCGGAACTGTTGGACAAGTTGGCGGACATCATCCGCCATCGCTTCAAGCTGCGCGCCCGCATACGCGCCATCAGCGCGCAGGGCTTGATGTCGGGGCGAATCCTGGCCTCCATCCCGGCCGCCGTGGGAGTGTTAATGTTCGTTGTCAACCCTCTTTATGCGCAGTTCTTCGTGGACGATCCGGCGGGGCACGAAATGCTGGCCGTGGCGTTCGGGCTGCAATTCGTGGGGTACATGATCATCAAGAGAATCGTAACCATCGAGGTGTGACGTGCTGGAACTGGCGGCGGCGGTTTGGGTGTTCTTAGCGGTAACGGCAGGGACGGTCTTCCTGCTGCTGCGGTTCGGAGGTACACGGCTGCGCGCGCTCGACCGTTTGCAGGCGCTGCCGCCGGTGGTGTCGGAGTTCCTGCCGTCGTCTACCTTGATGTGGCAGGAACTGGTGAAATGGGCCGGGGCGCTGGTGCCGGCCACCCCTAAAGGTCTGCCGCTGTTGAAACGGCGGCTGATGCGCGCCGGGTTCCGCAATCCGCAGGCGGTGCGTTTTTTCTACGGAGCGCGGGTCTGTTCCACGGCGATCCTGGGACCGGGCGCTTTGCTGCTCGGTCTGCGTCTGAACGTTTCGTCGGACCATTTGTTCCTGCTGACCGCCGGCGCCACCCTGGCCGGCTTCCTGGCGCCCTCGCAGTATCTGTCATGGTGTGTGGCGCGCCGCAAGCATGCCATCGAAAAGGCCCTGCCCAATGTGCTGGACCTGATGGTGGTATGCGTGGAATCGGGCCTGGGGCTGGACCAGACGGTGGTTCAGGTGGCCCAGGAACTGCGCGTGGCGCATCCCGAGTTGTGCGGCGAATTCGCCATGATGAATCTGGAGATGCGCGCCGGCAAACGGCGAGTGGAAGCGCTTCACAATCTTTCGGACCGGGCCGGAGTCGAGGATCTGAAGAGGCTGGTGGCGGTATTGGTGCAGACCGACCGCTTTGGCACCAGCATTGCCGCCAGCCTGCGGGGACACGCCGACTATTTGCGCGTGATGGCTCGTCAGCGGGCCGAGGAGCAGGCCGCCAAGCTGGCGGTGAAGCTGGTCTTCCCGATTTTCTTCTGCGTGCTGCCCTCGCTGTTCGTGGTGACCATCGGACCGGTGATTACCCGGCTGGTGCGCGATTTGTTCCCTATGATCGAAAAGATGTAAACAGCCGATAAGTAAACAGAAAGGAGCACGGTTATGGATACTTCGATGATTCGTCTGATTTGCGCGGCCCTGGTGGTGGTCTTTGGGGTCGTAATTTTTTTCCGACGCCGCAGCGCCAAAGAAGAATAGGCCCCCTGGGAGGGCAAGCCATCTTTTAGCTTGCCCATCCCTCTGATCCTTATCCTTATCGCACAATTCTGGCCGATTTCCCCTTCATGAGCTGAAGGACTTCGGAAACCGTCGCCATGGTCGTATCGCCGGGAGTGGTCATGGCCAGCGCACCGTGCGCGGCGCCACATTCCACTGCCCATTGCGGGGTCTGTGCGGTGAGAAATCCGTAAATCAGGCCTGAGGCGAAGCCGTCGCCGCCGCCCACACGGTCGTAGATTTCCAGGTCCCGGCGGTTCTGCGCCTGGTAGAACGCGCCGTCGCAGTAACACAGTGCGCCCCAATCGTTGCGCGACGCCGTAGTGGCTTTGCGCAGTGTGGTGGCCACCACGGAAAACGGAAACTCTTTCACGACCGTCTCGATCATACGCTCGAATCCGGCGGTCTCGATGTTGGTGATGTTTTCGTCGAGCCCGGCCACCTCGAACCCCAGGGCGGCCGAAAAGTCCTCTTCGTTGCCGATCATCACATCGACCAGCGGCGCCAACCGGCGATTTACGGCCTGCGCCCGCTTTTTTCCGCCCACCGCCTTCCACAACGACGCCCGGTAGTTGAGGTCGTAAGAAACCATCGTGCCGTGCCGGTGCGCCGCTTGCATGGCTTCCAGCGCCACCTCCGGCGTGGTTTCCGAAAGTGCGCAGAAAATCCCGCCCGTGTGGAACCAGCGCGCTCCGTTCCGGCCGAATACTTCGTCCCAATCGACGTCGCCGGGCTTGAGCTGCGATGCCGCCGTGTGGCCGCGGTCCGAACAGCCCAGCGCACCGCGCACGCCGAATCCGCGCTCGGTGAAATTTAAGCCGTTGCGCACCGAACGGCCAACGCCGTCGTACTCCACCCAGCGAATGAACTTCTGGTCGACGCCGCCCTGGTAAATCAGGTCCTGTAACAGGCGGCCGACGGGATTGTCGGCGAACGCCGTAACCACGGCAGTATCCAGGCCGAAGCAACGCTTCAGCCCGCGCGCCACATTGTATTCGCCGCCGCCTTCGTATACATCGAAGGAGCGCGTGGTGGCTACCCGGCGGTCGCCCGGGTCGAATCGCAGCATGATCTCGCCCAGCGCCACCAGGTCGTAACGGCAGTTTTCTTTCGGTTTGATTGTCAGGGGCATCTTGTTTTTTTCCTTATCTGGCCATCCAGCCGCCGTCCACCACCAGGACGTGGCCGTGCATGTAGTCGCTGGCGGCGGATGACAGAAAAACGGCTACCCCAGCCAGATCTTCGGGCGTGCCCCAGCGGCCCGCGGGAATGCGATCCAGGATCTGACGGCTGCGCGCCGGGTCGGCCCGAAGGGCGCTGGTATTGTCGGTGGCCATGTAGCCCGGGGCGATGGCGTTCACGTTGATCCCCTTGGGCGCCCATTCGTTGGCCAGCGCCTTGGTCAGTTGCGCCACCGCGCCCTTCGAAGCCGCATAGGCCGGCACAAACACGCCGCCTTGGAAGGAAAGCAGCGAAGCGATGTTGATGATTTTGCCGCTGCCCTGGGCCAGCATTCTGCGCCCCGCCAACTGGCAGAGCCGGAAAACGGCGTTGAGGTTGATCTCCATTACCTGCGCCCAATCTTCGGCGGAGTAATCCGCTGCCGGGCTCCGCCGAATGATTCCGGCGTTATTGATCAGTATGTCGATGGAGCCGAGTTCCTTCACCGTCAAATCTACCAGGTCGGCGCAAGCCTGGGGGTCGGACACGTCCGCCACCGAACATACCGCCTTCACGCCGCACGCGCGCACGGCTTGACACACTTCGTGGATGCCGTCATCCGTGGGTCCGTTGACCACCACGTTGGCGCCGGCCTGCGCCAGGCCGATCGCCATTCCCGCGCCCAGGCCGGCGCGCGATCCGGTCACCAGGGCGTTCTTGCCCATGAGGCTGAAACAGCCGGGTATGGCAGTCATTTACTTGTGGCTGGCTTCCAAACCAGAGCCGCCCGCGCCGAAACCCGGTTGCACGTGGACCACGCCGAATTGCCGGTCGAGCTTTTCGCGGTGCGCCGCCATGGCCCACAGGAAGCACATGCGGTGTCCCGGCACCGAAACGTTGGGATGATAGCCCGCCGGCATGAGGACCGCGTCGCCGTCGCGCACCACCGTCAGCAGTTCGGGATATTCGGTGTTTTCGTAAACCATCTGAATGGCGAAAGCCGGCTCGGGCATGTCGAAGTACACGTACATTTCTTCGAGCATGGCGGCGTGCTCGTGCGGCGGCCAACTGGACCAGTTGCCCGGCTCGGACATGGTGAAGCCGGCCACCAGCCGGCCCGCTTCCACGTTTTTGCCCAGTACGATATTCAGATGGCGCTGCTGGGTGGGAACGCCTGCCGTGAATTTCAGCGAGGGATCCTTGGAGACGTCGGCATAGCGGACTACCTGCAAGGGATACCGGTGCTCCACGTCGCAGGAGAACTCGGCGATATCGACATTGCTCCCGGTGGCCACTTCGACGGACGAATCGCGGGGGATATAGATGCCGTCGTACTGCGTGAGTTCGAAATCGCGGCCATCCACCGAGATTTTCGCGGCTCCCGACAGGAGTATGAAGCCGGTTTCCTGGCCGCCGTTGCGGAAACCGACGGAAGGCATCTGGCTGTTCAAAATAATGCGGCTGTAGGAAAGATGGCGATTGGTGCTGTTGGCCGGTGTAACGGCAACGTGGCGCCCCACGCCAGCGTTGGTTTTGCGAAAAATCATGCGAGCGGCGGTATTCGTTTCCAGTGACATACGGAGTCTCCTATCTCATGTGGTGAGACGTTATCTTCACATTGCCAAATCCAGATTTTACTACCTTGCAAGCCCCGCCGCTTCGCAAGGGGCAGATCCGCGGTAGCCGGATTCCATGGAGATGGCGCGGGCGGCGCGGCAAACCGACGCGGACACGGCCGGTACCCGCTCCAGGGGCAATCGAAACGACGGGGCGGAGGTGCTGATGGCGCCCACGGGACGGGCGTTGGGGCCCAGCACCACGGCGCCCACGCAGCGCACGCCCTCTTCGGCCTCTTCGTTGTCGATGGCGTAACCGCGTTCCCGAATCGCTTTCAGGTCGGCTTTCAGGTCGGCCGGCGTGACGATGGTTTTGGCGGTCATGCGAGGGAGTCCATGTTGCTTGAGGATGTCGTCCACTTCGCGTTCGGCGAGGTGCGCCAGCATGGCTTTGCCCACGGCGGAGCAGTGTGCCGGACTCAGACGTCCGATCTTGGAAGCCATGCGGACGCTACGGCTGGGCTCGACCTTGTCGACGTAGAGCACAACTCCAGCGTCCAGCACGCACAGGTGTACGGTTTCGTCGGTTTCGAAGAGCACGCGCTCCAGGTGGGGCCGCGCGCAGTCCCGAATGTTGAACCGGGCGATGGCGATGGCGCCCAATTCGAAGAGGCGCAGTCCCAGGCGGTAACGGCCGGTGCGCGGCTCGCGCTCCACCATGCGGTGGCGCTCCAGGATCATGAGCAGGCGATGCGCCGTGCTTTTGTGGAGTTGAAGTTTGGCCGCCACTTCCATCAAGCTGAGATTTTCGTGCTCCTTGGCGAGGGCGAGCGTGTCGATGATCGCCATGGCGCGGTCGAGCACCTGCACGCGGTAGGGGGAAGACTTCGTCTCATTATCCGACACTGAGAATCATTCTATGGGAGTCGGGCCGGGTATTTCAATGCTTGGGCGCGATGCCCGGCATCGGGATGGCGAGTACCGCCGGGAAAATCGGGAGCGGGGACAGGACGGCGTCGCCTCGGCGGAACAGGTAGCCGTGACGACCATTCTGGCCGCCGACAACGTGAACCTGCCGGTAAGCAGCACCCATGGATCGCGGGAACCATGGCAGCTAAGGGGCCGCGAAACAATAAGCTGACCAACTGTCTCGAACGTGCGCAATCGCTCCCTAACGGTCGCGGCTCTGTCAAATGCGCATGCCCGGCCGCGCGCGGGAGCAAGCGGTTGGGTCTGAATGCACAGGATATTTTTTCGCGGCAGCTAACGCCCTGCGCAATCTACTGTTGGCGTGGGGATTGACGTTGCCGGGTCAGCGGGCTGTCCGGCGCCGGGAGTTTCGTCTTCGGGTTGAACCTGGCGATTCGTGTCGCCTTGAGACAGGCCTACACCTCCATCAGCGCCGGCACCAGCAAGCCCTTTTCCTTCAGGCCGGATAGCGCCAAGCCATAGCGCCCGCGGATTCCGGTCTTCTCGAAGATGTGTTTCAAGTGAATCTTGACGGTGCCGGTGCGGATACCCAGCACGTCGCCAATATCCCTATTCTTCATGCCACGCTCCACCAGTTCCATCACCTGCAACTCGCGCGCTGTCAAGGGACTGTGCGTCAGACGGACTTGCCGTTCGGTTCCGCGCGCAGGGTCTTCTTCCATCCAGGTTGCACCGCCCGCCACTTCCCGCAGACAGGCGAGCACGACTTCCAGTCTTGCCGACTTACGAAGCACCCCCGAGGCGCCGGCCTGCAGGAAGCGCAGGGCCTCGACTTCCGGCATGGCAGCGCCCCACACAACCACAGCCGTCTGACAGTCCAGTTTCCGCAACGCCTTGGGACAGTCCATCACGGCGTGAATGCCGAAGGCCTTGTCCACCACCAATATGCTGGGTTGCAGCTCTCTGACGGCTTCCAGACCCTCCGCAAAAGATGTCTCGGTGGCGACAACGCGCAACCCCTCAGCCGATTCCAACAGGCTCCGCAGGCCCTCTATGGCAATTGGCTCCGTATCACACACCGCGACGGTATCCACTAGTTCACTTTGATCGCACGCTCGATGCGCGCGCCTCTTCTATACAGATCGGCCGAATCACTCGAATACCTTAGTGTGTTTGGGATCAATGAGATCTCAGGATTTCACGGCACTGCCTCCCAGCGAATACTCCGCCAGGTCAATCCAGCAGTTGCCGAGGCTGTTTTGCACAAATGCGGCATGTTCAGCCGCAAAGCGCCGCGGACCGGGATACTCCCGCCACAGGCGGTGGGCCAGTTCATTTGTGGGCGCCACCGTTTGGGGCGGGAGTTCCTGGGCCAGGGTGATATGAGGGTGATAGGGGAACGGGTCCCGGAAATTCAGCGAGTCGGCGTTCATGGCGGCGTGCATGCGGCCGAGTTCCGCGGCGCCGTCGCCGATCCGGATATAAATCACATCGGTCACGGGAAAGATCTCAATGCCGGTCAATTCGATTTCGAACGGAGTCCAACCGTCCATGACGGCGCGAACCTGGTCCGACGCCACGGCCCAATCCACCGCCAGGGGCCGCGGGGGGAGCAAACTGACGTGGGCGTGCGGATTACACCCGGGGACCAACTTCCGGCGCAGATCGTCCAGAAACTTGCCCAGCGGGCCGGGAACGTAGATCACCAGGGCGTAGACGTTCAGACGCTCCTCGGGAGGGATGCGGACTGACCGCTCGATCGAATCGGAACCCATTCACCCTCTATGGTACCCATTTTGCGCCGGTCCGCTCACGTTTGCGCTAATTCGGGGACATCGGGGACCGGCTGCACAACCTCGAAACGAAGCCAAACTGAATTTCGAGGTTATGTAGCCTGTCCCCGAAATAGCCCTCTGCTGCTACCCTGAAGGAGAATGTCCAGCCCCGAATCGCCCAATCCACTCCTCACGGTCGAATTCCGAATTCCGTTCGACCGCATACGCGCCACTGACGTGGAGCCCGCGGCCGCCGAATTACTCTCTCAGGCACGCGCGCGCCTCGATGCCATCGCCAGCTTGCCCGGCGAACGCACCTACCGGAACAGTATGGATGCACTCGACCGGTTGACGGAGCCTTTGGACTACGCCATGGGAGTGGTGAAGCACCTGGAGTCGGTAGCCACCTACCCCGAGCTGCGGGCGGCTTTCAATGCGGTACAGCCGGAGGTGAGCGCCTTCTACTCGGGGATTCCGCTGAACCACGGGTTGTGGCAGGGCATCAAGACCTTCGCGTCCACCGCGGAGGGCCAGGCGGCGACAGGCGAACGCGGGCGCTTCCTCCATAAGACCATCGACGCCTTTCGCCGTCATGGGGCCGATCTGGACCCCGCGGGAAAGAAAAGGCTGGAAGAGATCGACGTCGAATTGACGCAGGTCACCACCAGGTTCGGGGAGAACGTGCTCGATTCCACCAACGCCTTCGAACTGGTGCTTACCGATGTGGCGGAATTGGCCGGCCTGCCGCCCACGGCTATCGCCGCGGCTCGCGAAAGCGCCGTGCGCAAGGGGTTGGAAGGCTGGCGCTTTACCCTGCAGGCGCCCGATTATCTGGCGGTGCTGACTTATATGGATAACGCCGCCACCCGCCGCCATCTGTACCAGGCTTTCGCCGTCCGCGCCACCGAAGAGGGACGCGACAACCGCCCGCTGATCGTGCGCATTCTGGAACTGCGGCGGGAGAGGGCGCGCCTGCTGGGATTCGCCGATTTCGCCGATCTGGTGCTGGAAGACCGTATGGCCCACAACGGCGCGCGCGCCTTGAGTTTTCTGGAAGACCTGAAAACCAAGACCGAGCGGCGTTTCCGCGAAGAGAATCGCGAACTGCTGGAGTACCGGCGCTCGCTGGAGGGACCGGAAGCGCCCGCGCTCGACCCCTGGGACGTGGCCTACTACGCCGAGAAGCAGCGCGCCGCGCTCTACGATTTCGACGAGGAGACGCTGCGGCCGTACTTCCCGCTGGAAAAAGTAGTGGCCGGGATGTTCGACCTGGTTCACCGGCTCTACGGCATCAGCGTTACCGAAGAGAAAGGCGTGCCCACGTGGGACGCGCAGGTCTGCTATTACAACGTCCACGACGAAAACGGCATGTTCATCGGCGGCTTCTATGCCGACTGGTATCCCCGCGAAAACAAGCGCGGCGGCGCGTGGATGGATGCCTTCATCACCGGCGGCCCGTCCGACGGCGGATTCCAACCGCACCTGGGTCTGATCTGCGGCAATCTCAGCCAGCCCATCGGCGGCAAGCCGGCGCTGCTGACGCATCGCGATGTGGAGACCATTTTTCACGAGTTCGGCCATCTGCTGCACCACCTTTTGAGCCGCGTGCAAATCCGCTCTCTGGCGGGCACCAGCGTGGCGTGGGACTTCGTGGAACTGCCCTCGCAGATCATGGAGAACTGGTGCTGGGAACGGGCGTCGCTGGATTTGTTCGCGGGCCATTGGGAGACGGGCGAGCCGGTGCCCGAAGATCTGTTCCGGAAAATGAAGCGGGCGCGCACCTTCCGCGCGGCCAACGGGCAGATGCGCCAGTTGGGTTTCGGTTTCGTGGACCTGGAACTGCACACGCGCTACTCACCGGAGCGCGACGGCGACCCGGTGGAGTACGGCCGGCGCGTGCTGCAGGAATACAGCCCCGCGCCATTGCCGCCGCAGCATGCCATGCTGGCGGCCTTCACACATTTGTTCTCGAGCCCGGTGGGATATGCCGCCGCGTATTATTCGTACAAGTGGGCGGAGGTGCTGGATGCCGACGCCTTCACGCGTTTCCGCGAGCGCGGAATCTTCAGCCGCGAAGTGGGCGGCGACTTTCGCGAAAAGATTCTCTCCCGCGGCGACAGTAAAGATCCGGCGGAGTTGTACCGCAGCTTCATGGGCCGGGAGCCCGATCCGAAGGCGCTTCTGGAACGGTCGGGGCTGGCGTAGCGCCGCCACTGGTATGGAGCCGCGTATTCCCGGTTTTCGTGGCGAGTATCTTTGGGAACTCGATATCCCTCAGGTTCAACTAGCACCGCCTGCCCCACCTACGGCGTTCACACGTGAATCCGGCGGCACAACTCCACGTTTTCCACGACGTTGATGCCGGCGGCGCGCAGACGCCCGATGGCGGTGTCCGGCCGGTCGAAGCGGAAAATCAGCACGGCCTTGTCCTCGCGTCCGAACGTAAAAGCATACATGTACTCGATGTTGATGCCGCTGCCTTCGAACAGCTCGAGCAGCCCGGCGAGCCCACCGGGACGGTCGGCCACTTCCACCGCCACGACTTCCGTCACGTTCACCAGATACCCGGCTTGTTCGAGAATCCGTCGCCCCTCTTCCCAATCGGACACGATCAGGCGCAGAAGGCCGAATTGCTGGGTGTCGGCCAGCGTCAGCGTGTGAATGCCAATCCCCGCTTCCGCCAGCATGCGGCAGGGCTGGATCATCTGGCCGGGCTTATTCTCAAGGAACAGAGACAGTTGATGGATTTTCATTCCGCACCTCACTCGCCGGATCTCTCCGGTCGATCACCCGTGTAGCTTTCCCTTCGCTGCGCTGAATGCTCCGCGGCGCGGCGAGCGTGATTTCCACTTTCAACCCGAGGGTGTGCTCCACCGCGTATGCCAGGCGCTGGCGCAGTCCTTCGAGGGCGCCGATTTTGTCGCTGAACAGCTCGGGGGTTACTTCCACCTGTACTTCCATCTCGTCCAGACCTTTGCGGCGGGTCAGCAGGATTCGATAGTGCGGCAGGGCGCCTTCCACCGCCAGCAGTGCGGCTTCGATCTGCGAGGGGAAGACATTCACGCCGCGGATGATGAACATGTCGTCGCTGCGGCGGGCAATGCGGCCGATGCGGCGCACCGTGCGTCCGCACGGACAGGGCGCTACGGCTAGCGCGGTAATGTCGCGCGTGCGATAGCGGATCATGGGCATGGCCTGTTTGCTGAGCGTGGTCAGCACCAGTTCGCCCTCTTCGCCATCGGGCATGGCGCGGCCGGTATCGGGATCGACGACCTCCGGGTAGAAATGGTCCTCGAAAATGTGCAGGCCGTGGTGATAAGCGCATTCGACGCCCACTCCGGGCCCGATGATTTCGGACAGGCCGTAAATATCGAAGGCCTGGATGCCGCCCTCGATTTCAATGTGGCGCCGCATGGATTCGGTCCACGGCTCGGCGCCGAAGATGCCCACGCGCAGCGGCAGATCGCGCATACTGACGCCCAGCTCCGAGGCGCGCTCGATGAGGTGAATGAAATAACTGGGCGTGCAGCAGATGGCGGTCACCCGGAAATCCTTCAGCACCATGATCTGACGGTCGGTGTTGCCGCCGGAGACCGGAATCACGGTGGCGCCCAGCGCTTCGGCGCCGTAGTGCGCGCCCAGTCCGCCGGTGAACAGACCGTAGCCGTAAGCGTTCTGCAGCACGTCGCCGCGATTCAGCCCGCAAGCCGCAAAGGCGCGCACCATCACGCTGGTCCAGACTTCCAGATCCTGCCGCGTGTAGGCGACCACAATCGGCTTGCCGGTGGTGCCGCTGGAAGCGTGCACGCGGATCACGTCCTCAATGGGGCTGGCGAAGAGTCCGAATGGATAGGCATCGCGCAGATCGGCTTTGGTGGTGAAGGGCAGGTGCTCAATGTCGGCCAGAGTGCCGAGCCGGTCCGGCGAAAAGTTGCGCTCGTCGAGCCGCCGGCGGAACAGATCGACGCGGTCATAGGCGCGCCGTACCACGGCCCGCAGCCGCTCGAGCTGCAACTGACGCATCTGCGCGGGCGGCAGGTAGTCCGGCGCGCTGGCCGGGTGAAAAGCGCCTCCAGGTTCTTCCCAACTCATCGGCACAACCCTGTGGCGATCCGTTCCGATTGCATGCGAGTCTCCAGGAGCCTCTACCACGGCGGAAGGACGAGGCGGCCCAGGCGCGCGCGGCGGCTCGCTCAGGCGGGGAAGCCCGATTGTAGCGCCCGGCCCGAAAGCGGGCAATGCCATTCACTTGAGGTGGGGCCGGCTTCAGCCTTCCCCAGAGGGGACCCCGGACTTCAGTCCGCCCGCCGCAGGTTTTACGTCGTTCGCGGGATGCGGGCTGAAGCCCGCAGCAGGCTGAAGCCTGCCCCACGAGTTATAACACGGCAGCAAGCGCGGCAGGCTCGCATTCCTGTCCCTGTATGATGGTTGGAGGAGGAAACGTGGAATACAGATTGTTGGGCTCGAGCGGCCTGGAAGTTTCCGTGCTGAGCTTTGGCACGATGACGCTGGGCGGCGAGGGACGGTTCGCCGCGATGGGCAATGTGCAAGCCGATGAGGCGCGGCGCCTTGTCGAATTGTGTATTGAAGCGGGCGTCAACCTGTTCGATACGGCCGACATCTATTCGTTCGGCAAATCGGAGGAAGTGCTCGGCCAGGCGCTGGGCGCACACCGCAAAGACATTGTGCTGGCTACCAAAGTCTTCAATCGGCTGGCGCCCGGCACGAATCGGGCCGGCCTGTCGCGCCGCCACATCGTGGAAGCCTGCGAAGCGAGTCTCCGCCGTGTGGGAACCGATTACATCGATCTTTACCAGTCCCATAGCTTCGATTCCCTGACGCCCATCGACGAGACTCTGCGAGCCTTCGAGGATCTGATTCGCGCCGGTAAGATCCGCTACGCCGGTTGCTCCAACCACACGGGCTGGCAACTCATGAAGGCCCAGTCCACCGCGGACCGTCTCGGGATTCCGCGCTACATTTCGCAGCAGGTCAATTATTCGCTGCTCGCCCGCGACGCCGAACTCGAACTGGTGCCCGCCGGCCTCGACCAGCGGACGGGCATCATGGCCTGGAGTCCCCTGCAATCCGGGCTCTTGTCGGGCAAATTCCGCCGGGGCATGACGAAGCCATCCGAGTCGCGGCTGAACAGTCTCGACGCGCCTGGTACGATCGATCAAGAGCGGCTTTACCGGATCGTCGACGCGCTTGCCGAAGTCGCCGGCCGGCGCGAGGTATCCATCTCCCAGGTCGCGCTGAATTGGGTCACGCGCAAGCCTGGAGTGGACACGGTGATTGTCGGCGCCCGCAACGAGCGGCAACTCACCGACAACCTGGCCGCCGCAAACTGGACCCTCACGGACGCGGAGGTGGAAACTCTCGACGATGTGAGCGCCCTCCCGCTGCCGTACCCTTACTGGCATCAACGGAAATTCGCCGCGGAACGGAATCCGGCGGCGAAACATGTCAGGTAAGGGACCGCGATCGCTCCCTAACGGGGCGCCCTCTGGGCCCGGCTCTGTCAAATGCGCATGCCGAGCCGCGCGCGCGGCTTCCAAGAGGGGCACTTGCGGTAGACCGACCGCGTCCCGGCGCCAGTCTCGGCCAGCGTCCTTGATTCCGATCGTGCCGGCGGGCCCTTCCTTTTGTACCGTCACACGCCGGAGGCCGCTGCCGTTGCCTCTTCGCGCAGTGCCGCTATCCGGTTCTGCAGCGTTCGCAGGCTGATCCCCAACATTTCGGCGGCGAGTTTGCGATTGCCGCCCACGTGATCGAGCGTGAGCTTGATGTAAGTCTCCTCGAGTTGCCTGAGCGATTGGCCAGGCCGGAGCATTCGAGTGCC
>Ga0182013_10004719_pt1 | contig 16221 bp, 16 predicted proteins | sample 612S2MmetaG_FD_120487 | JGI IMG/M metagenome (GOLD analysis project Ga0182013, IMG submission 120487) | Permafrost microbial communities from Stordalen Mire, Sweden - 612S2M metaG | ecosystem: Environmental > Terrestrial > Soil > Wetlands > Permafrost | place: Sweden: Stordalen | collected...
CCCCCGCTCGCCGAAACCTCCTGGGATGACGATGGCGTCGAGCCCGCGCAGCCGGTCCGTGCCGAGCAGGTCGGGCACGAGCTCGGCGTCGATCCAGTCCAGCTCCACCTCGGCACCGTGGTGGAATCCCGCGTGGCGCAGTGCCTCGACGACAGACAGGTAGGCATCGGGCATGTTGACGTACTTGCCGACGATCCCGACCTTGACGCGGCGCGTGAGGGACTCGACGCGTCCGACGAGGGTCTCCCATTCGGAGATGTCGATTCGGTGGTCCGCGTCGTCGATGCCGAGCGTCCGGCAGACGTAGGAGTCCAGGCCCTGTTCGTGGAGCACGAGTGGGATCTCGTAGATGCTCGGCGCGTCGACCGCGGAGATGACCGCATCGATGGCGACGTCACACTGCAGGGAAATCTTGCGCTTGAGCCCCTCGGAGATGGGCTTGTCGCTGCGGCAGACGATGACGTCGGGCTGGATACCGCGGCTGCGCAGCTCGGTGACCGAGTGCTGCGTCGGCTTCGTCTTCTGCTCCCCCGAGACCAGGTAGGGCACCAATGTGAGGTGGACGTAGCAGACGTTGTCCCGGCCGATGTCCCGCCGGAACTGCCGGATCGCCTCGATGAACGGCACGATCTCGATGTCACCGACCGTGCCGCCGATCTCGACGATCACGATGTCGACGTCCTCGTCGGCCAGGCGCTTGATCCGGTCCTTGATCTCGTCGGTGACGTGCGGGATGACCTGGACGGTCCGGCCCAGGAAGTCGCCCCGCCGTTCCTTCGCGATGACCGAGCTGTAGATGCCGCCGGTGGTGGTGTTGGAGCGCCTGGAGAGGTTCTCGTCGATGAAGCGTTCGTAGTGGCCGAGGTCGAGGTCGGTCTCACCGCCGTCCTCGGTGACGAACACCTCGCCGTGTTCGCCTGGGTTCATCGTCCCGGGATCGACGTTGATGTACGGGTCGAGCTTGCACATCGTCACCCGGAGACCCCGGCATTTGAGGAGGCGGCCGAGCGAGGAGGCCGTGAGGCCCTTCCCGAGCGAGCTCGAGACACCTCCGGTGACGAAGATGAACTTGCTCACGCCGCCTTCGGCACGCCGAGCGTCACTCCAAGTGATCGGTGCACCCGACCACGATAATCGAATGCGGCGGAACGCGCGGTGGACTACCCGGCATGCGAGACCCCAAGCAGCTCGCGGGCGTGGGCGCGGGCCACGTCGCTGCCGGGATGCCCCGAGAGCATCCGTGAGAGCTCGGTGACGCGGTCCTCGCCGGACACCGTGAGCGCGGTCGTCACGGTGCGACCCCGGGACTCCTGCTTGACCACGCTGATCTGTGCATCCGCCTGCGACGCCACCTGGGCGAGGTGGGTCACGACCAGGACCTGGCGTTGCCGGCCCACCTCGTGGAGAGCCTCTCCGAGCGCCAGGGCGGCCGCACCGCCCACCCCGGCGTCGACCTCGTCGAAGACCATCGTCTGGGGGCCGCCCAGTCCGACCAGCCGGATGGCGAGCATGGCCCGGGCCAGTTCCCCGCCGGACGCGGCCCGGGCGAGTGGCTGCACCGGTTCGCCCACGTTGGCCCCCAGAGCCAGCTCCACCGGCTCTCCCGTCCCTCCGGGCGCCACCCGCACCTCCAGTCGGGCACCCGCCATGGCGAGCGAGGCGAGGCGCTCCCCCACCAGTCGGCCGAGCTCGCCGGCGGCCCGAGCCCGCACCGAGCGCACGGCCGCCTCCGCCTCGGCCAGCGCGGCGCGGCGCAGCTCGTGCTCGGCCTGCAGCCGCGCCGCCTGACCCTGGGCGTCCTCGAGCGCCGCCAGCCGGGCCACCCCCTCGGTGGCGTAGGCCATCACCGCGGCCAGGTCCTCGCCGTACTTGCGCCGGAGCTCGGCCAGCAGCCGCCGGCGCTCCTGAACGATCCCGAGGCGCTGGGGGTCGTCCTCCCAGCCGTCGAGCTCGTCGCGAACGGAGCGCGCCAGGTCGGAGAGGTCGACGGACGCTGCGGCCACGCGCTCGCGGTAGTGGTCGAACGCCTCGCGTCCGGACAGGGCCGCGCCGGCCCGCCCGAGCAGCTCCAGGGCGCCGCCGTCCCCTTCGGCGGGCTCTATGAGCTCGAGCGCCTCGAGCGCCGCGTCGCGATAGGCGGACGCGTCGGCCAGGCGGTCCTCCTCGCGGCGCAGCGCCGACTCCTCGTCGGCATCCTCGATGTGGGCGGCGGCGATCTCCTCCACCTGGTAGCGGAGCACGTCGGCCTCGCGGGCGCGTTGCTGTTCGTCGCCCCCGAGCCCGGCCAGGGCCTCGTCGAGCGCCCGCAGCTGGCTGCGCACGGCGCGCAGGCGGCTCAGGTCGGTACCGGCGAAGGCGTCGAGCACGTCACGCTGCGCGCCCGCCGCGACCAGCGCCCGGTGCTCGTGCTGCCCGTGGATCTCGACGAGCTCGGCTGCGACCTCCCCGAGCGCCGCCAGTGGCGCCATGCGCCCGTCCACCCAGGCCTTCGACCGGCCCTCCGCGGGCACCGAGCGGGCGAGCACCACCTCGCGCTCCCCTTCGCCTTCGTCGACCACGAAGCGAGCCTCGACGAGCGCCTCTCCCGCGCCCGCGCGCACCATGCCCTGGTTGGCCCGTCCACCGAGGACCAGTTGCAGGGCCTCGACCACGAGCGTCTTGCCCGCCCCGGTCTCCCCGGTCAGCGCGGTCATGCCGGGGCCGAACTCGATGCTCAGGTCCTCGATCACACCGAGGTCCCGCACGTGCAGATCGGTCAGCACGGCGCGGCTACTCGTCCCGGTGGGCCAGGAGCCGGAAGCGCAGGATGGTGCCGAACGTGTGCGGCTCGTTGCGCACCACCCTGACGGGGCGTGCCGCCACCGTGCAGGTGACGGTCGCGCCCGGCCTGAGCCGTCCGATGTCCTGACCGTCGATGACCAGTGCCCCGGTGCGGTCCGGCACGATCTCGATCCTGACCTCCTGCTCGTCGGTCAGGACCAGGCTGCGGTCCAGCGAGAAATGGGGGGCCACGGGCGTCACGACCATGGCGCGCAGGGTCGGGGCCAGGATCGGGCCACCGGCGGAGAGGTTGTAGGCCGTGGAACCGGTGGGCGTGGCGACGATGAGGCCGTCGGCCGAGTAGGTCAGCGCGTCCTCGCCGTCGATGCAGGTGGCCAGGCGGACCGTGTGGCCGAAGTCGATCTTCTCGATCACCACCTCGTTCAGTGCGAGCAGGACCGAGACGTCATCACTGGTCGAACGGTCCGAGATGCTCACCTCGAGCGCGCAGCGCTCCTCGACAGAGGCCGACCCGTCGAGCACCTTGGTCAGGGCCTCCCGAACCTGTTCGGGCGAGAGGTCGGGCAGATAGCCCAGGCGCCCGAAGTTGACGCCGAGCACGGGCACGTCCGCCGCCGCCGCCAGGCGGACGACCCGCAGGAACGTGCCGTCGCCACCCATGCTGACGGCCACGGTGGTGCCGGCCAGGTCGACCGCCCCCAGGTCCACGTCGACGCCGGCCTCGCTGACCCGGTCCGGCCCGCTGAAGCGGAGGATGCGGGACACGTCCCCGCGCTCGGTGAGCCAGGAGGCGGTCTCGGTGGCGAGCGCCAACGCGTCGGGGCGGTCCGGATGGACCAGGAAGGTGACGGTCGCCATCGGCGAGGGCAGCTCAGCCGGCCGCGTCGGCCGGGGGCAGGTGGCCCTCCGCCTCCGACACGGCGGCGGAGATCAGGGCGGTGGTCTCGTCCGCATCGGCTCCTGGCGCGCCCTTGCGGGCGTGCAGCAGGAATTCGACATTGCCGGAGGCGCCGGTGAGGGGGGAGGCCATCGCCCCCATGATGCCGGTTCCGGCGTCATGGAGCGCGGACGCCACCCCCTCGAGCGCGCCCAACCAGAGCGACGGGTCCCGCACCACGCCCCTCCCCCTGGAGACGGCGGCGCGACCCGCTTCGAACTGCGGCTTGACCAGGAGGACGAGGTCGGCGTCGGGCGTGGAGACCGGCCCGGTCAGGGCCGGGATCACGCTGCGGAGCGAAATGAACGAGAGGTCGGTCACGACCAGCGGGCACGGCTCGAACGCCGGGTCGGCTGCCTGCAGTTCGCTGGTGCTCAGCGTCCGGGCGTTGGTGCGCTCCAGGACCGTGACGCGGTCATCGGCGCGGAGCGCAGGGTGGAGCTGGCCATGGCCCACGTCGACCGCGTACACGTGGGCGGCGCCCCGCTGGAGCAGGCAGTCGGTGAAGCCACCGGTCGACGCCCCGGCATCGAGGGCCCGGCGCCCGGAGACGGGGACCGGGAAGCGCTCGAGGGCCGCATCGAGCTTCAGGCCACCGCGGCCCACGAAGGGTGAGGGCGGACCGAGCAGGACGACCGGCTCGTCGGCTGCGACGAGCCGCGCCGCCTTCTCCGCGACCGCGCCCGACACCAGCACCGTGCCGGCGGCGATGGCGGTCTGCGCTTCTTGCCGGCTCGGGAAGAGGCCCCGTCGCACGAGCTCGGCATCGAGCCGACGGCGGACCCCGACGCTCAGCTGGCGGCCTTCTTGTCCGACTTCTTGCCCGAGGACTTCTTGTCCGACGTCGACGTCTTGGCCTCGGACTTCTTGGAGCCGGACTTCCCAGCGCCACCCCGGGAGGGCGTCACCTTCTTGGCCGCGGCAGTGGCGCGCTTCGCGGTCTTGCCGGCCTGCGTGCTCACGCCCTTGGCGGTCTTGGACGCCTGGGTGCTCACGCCCTTGGCGGTCTTGCCGGCCTGGGTGCTCACGCCCTTGGCGGTCTTGGTCGCCTGGGTGCTGACGCCCTTCGCGGCCTTGGACGCCTGCTTCGTGGCGTCCCTGGTGGCGGTGCGCCCGGCTGCGGCCGACTTCTTCAGGATCTCCGCCACCTGGTTGGCGATGGCCTCGAGGGACTTCCCGTCGATCCGGTCCAACTGCGTCGCCACCTCGTGGCGCACCAGCTCGAGCACCTGCTCGCTGCTCTTGCGGCTCCGCTCCACCAGATTGTCGACCCATTCCTGTGCCTGGCTGCGCTGGATGTCTCCGGCGTTCACCAGCTCTCGCACGATCTCCTCGGCCCGACCACGGCTGACCTGCCCGAGGACGGTCCCCGCGTCGAGGTACTTGCGGATGCGCTCATTGCTAGCCATTGCACGAGAGTATCTCAAGTGCTAGCTCATAGCAAGCACTTGGATCAGGGCGTGTCGAGGGACTGCCGGACCAGGGCGGCCAGGTCGGGGGCGACCACGGCCGGGTGTGCGTCCGGCGGGACGTGCCCCTGCCGGGTGACTCCGGAGAGCACCAGGGCGAAGGGGATGCCGAGCTGCGCCGCCAGAGCCCCGTCGGTGGACGGGCGGTCCCCCACCATGGCGCGGAGCTGCCCGTCGGGGACCCGGCCGGCGATCGCCTCGGCGGTCGGCCGGTGGGGCTTGCCCGCCACCTCGGGCGCGGTCTCGGCCGCCGTGGCCACCGCAGCGAGGATGGCGCCGGCCCCGGGGACGAGCCCGTCGGGAGTGGGAAAGGTCGGATCCTCGTTGGTGCCGATGAAGCGTGCCCCGCCACGTACCGCGGCCGCGGCAGCGGCCACGGCGTCGTAGGTGAACGTGCGCGTGATCCCCACCACCACGGCGTCGGCCGGTCCCTCGGGCACGACGACGACACCGCGGGCCGCCAACGCCTCGCGCACCCCGTCGGCCGCGAGCACCACCGCGCGCGAGCCGGTCGCGAGCAGGCCGGCGGCCACGTCGGCCGAGCCGAGCAGGTCGGCGTCGTCCACCGTGATACCGCAGTGACCCAGCCGCTTGTGCAGCTCGGCCCGTGTCGGCGCCGAGTTGTTGGTGGCGAACAGCACACGGACGCCCGCGCTCCGCAACCGGGCCACAGCCTCGTCGACCCCCGGAATCGGCCGACCGTTGAGCCACACCACGCCGTCGAGGTCGATGACCCAGGTTCCTCCCGGCGGCGGCGGCCACATCGGGACGAGGCTAACCGCCGCTCTTAGACTTGCCCGCCGTGGCCGAGCTGCACACCGAGGGCGACCAGCTGGTGCTCCACATGCACGCGCTCGAGAAGGCGGAGGGCTTCCATGGCGACATCCGGGTCCCGCTCTCGAGCGTCACGGCGGTCCGCGTCGTCGAGGACGCCTGGCCGGAGCTTCGCGGCATCCGGGCCCCGGGGACCGGGGTGCCCTCGGTGGTGGCCGTCGGCACCCGGCGCGGCGGGTTCGGGAAGGACTTCGCCGCCGTCCACGGCAAGGGAAGGGCGGTCGTCGTCGAGCTCGCGGGCGCCGAATACGGGCGGCTGGTCGTCACCTGCGAGGACGCGGACGCCGTGGCATCGGCCATCCGGGTCGCCACCGGCAAGGCCTGACGCCGGCGGGGTCGCCCCCTTCGAGGTGACGGGTGGACCATGATGTCGGGGTGGCCCATCCCCAGGACGTGGAGGTGCCGCCGCACTCGGTGGAGCGGCTGGGTCGCCTGGTCGGGCCCGAGCGCTACGCCGCGCTGGAGAACGAGGCGTCGACCGCCCTGGGGGCGCTCGACGGGGCAAAGGTGTGGAACATCAGCTCCACCGCGCACGGCGGTGGGGTGGCCGAGATGCTCCAACTGCTCTGTGGCTACGCCAGGGATGCGGGTGCCGACACACGCTGGTTGGTCATTGACGGCGACCCCGAATTCTTCGCCATCACCAAGCGGCTGCACAACCGCATTCACGGCGCTGCCGGCGACGGAGGCGACCTCGGGCTCCGGGAGGCCGCCCACTACAAGGCCGTGCTCGACGCCAACGTGGACGCCATCGACGGCCGGATCCATCGCGGCGACGTCGTCGTCCTCCATGACCCACAGACCGCAGGTCTGGCGAACCATCTGATCCGGTACGGCGTGCACGTCGCCTGGCGCTGCCACATCGGGTCGGACCGCACGAACACGTTCACCGAAGAGGCGTGGAGCTTCCTGCACCCGCACCTGGCCCATTGCCGCACCTTCGTCTTCTCGCATGCCGCATTCGTGCCGGCCCAGCTCGCCGGTGCCGACGTGTGGATCATTGAGCCCTCCATCGACCCGCTTTCGAACAAGAACCGCCCGCTGCCGAAGGCGCGGGTCTCCGACCTCCTGGTCCGGATCGGCCTGCTCGAGGGCCCCGGGACCGGGCGGGCATCGGCGGTGATGGGAGGCGCATCGCCACTCTCGCCCGAGGACCCCCTCGTCGTGCAGGTGTCGCGCTGGGATCACCTGAAGGACATGCAGGGCGTCCTGCGCAGCTTCGCCGAGCACCTGGCGGGACGGACCGACGCGCGCCTCGCGTTGGTCGGACCCGCCGTGGCGGGGGTGAGCGACGATCCCGAAGGCGCCCAGGTCCTCGAGGAGTGCTTCGACCTGTGGCGGTCGCTCCCCCGTCGCGCCCGCGACGCCATCCGCCTGGTCACGCTGTCCATGGACGACCCCGTGCTCAATGCCGTCACGGTGAACGCGGTCCAGCGGCACGCCAGCGTCGTGGTGCAGAAGAGCCTGCAGGAGGGTTTCGGTCTGACCGTGACCGAGGCCATGTGGAAGTCGAAGCCCGTCGTGGCGTCGGCCGTGGGCGGCATCGTCGGTCAGATCCCTCAGGGGGCGGGCATCCTCCTCGGGGATCCCAGCGACCTCGACGCGTTCGGCTGGGCGCTGTCCGGCCTGCTCGCCGATCCGGCGGAGATGGCGTCAATGGGACGACGGGCCCGGCGCCACGTCCGTCAGTACTCCCTGAGCGACCGCCACCTCATCGACTACGCACACCTGGTGACGCACATGACCCGCCTTCCGCCCACCTGAGACCTAGGAGGGCGACGTCGACTGGGCGATCAGCCGCCCGGTGACTTCGTCGGGCCGGATGCGCACCAGCGTGTGGCGGTCGCCGCCGGCCCACGGCGCCAGCCCCAGTGCAGCGAGTGCCGCGACCTCGTCGGGATCGTCGACCAATCGCGTGGTCCCGGTCACCAACACGCTCCACCCCTCGCCCATCGACTCGTCGACGCGGTCGATCTGGAAACCCACTCGGCCATGGCCTCCGAGAGAGACGGCCTGCTCGGTCGTCGTACTCACGATGACGTCACCCTCGCTGACCACGTAGTTCATAGGGTGCGCGACGGTGCCCCGGGCCGACTCGAAGACGAGGCGACCGACGCCCCCGGCCCGCAGGTGCGCCTCGCACTGCTCCTTCGACAGCGCCGTGAGCTCGGGGTGCCGGCCGGCGCGTCCCCGGCCCGCGGGCCGATCCACTCGCCCGCCGTAGAGGTCCTCGGGCGTGCAGTCCAGTGCGAGCGCCAACAGGAGCATCGTGCCCGTGCTGAGGCGGCCGCCCGTGCTCTCCTCGAAGTAGCGCAGGTAGCCGGGATCGACGCCCGTCTTCGCCGCCACCTCCTCGATGCTCAGTCCCAGCTCGGTCCGCCGCCGTGTGATCCGCCGGGCCAGGTCCCCGGTGTGGTCCGCAGGGATGTCTTCGGCTGATTCCTCGGTTGCGCTCACCGACGTATTCTCATCCGTCGGCGGCCCGACAACAACAGGGCTCAGGTCCCGTCCCAGGGTGGGCGGAAGGCCAGCGAGCGCGCGGCGTCGCGTCGCGTCACGACGCCCACGACACGGTCGTCCTGGAGCACGGGCAGATGGGATCGCTGGTGGCGGCACATGACCGACGCCGCCTCGTCGACGGTGGCGTCGACGTCGAGCGCCAGGGTGTCGTCCGGCTGGGCGAACTCGGAGAGGCTGACCTGGCGCGGATCGAGGCCCAGGGCCACCACCCTGGCCACGATGTCGCGATTGCTCACGGAGCCGGCCAGGCGCCCGTCGGAGAGACACAGCGGGATGGAATCCTCGCCGCCAGCGGCCAGGAGACGGGCTGCGTCGGCCGCCGAGTCGGTGGTCCGCAGTACGTCGATGTCGCTCTGCATGACATCCCGGACGGTCCTCATGGCGAACTCCCACTGCGGGCCTGCTCATGCCGGCCCGCCCTCACGACCCAATATCGCGCCGATGCGAACCCCCACGGCCAAAAGGTGCCGTTCGGCCCCTTGGGGCGGTGACCTCCCGTGCGCCGAACCGGCGCTTGCCCGGACGGCGCAGCGAACGTATGTTCGTAGCCATGGAGCGACAGTACGAGCTGGAGTCGCTGCGTCGCTCGCTCGCCATGTTGCGCCCCGGGGCCCCTGCGCTGGACCGCGAGGAGGCGATGCAGCTGGTCCGCGAGCTCCAGGACCTCGAGGAGCAGCTCCGCTCGTTACGCGTCGGCCTGCAGCGGCTGCTGGCCGAGTCAGGCTGAGGGCGTCCTCTCAACCCAGAGCGACGAGGTTCACCGGGTCGGCCAGGATCTCGCCGACCGCCGCCAGGAAGAGGGACGCGGCCTGGCCGTCGAGGAGACGATGGTCGAACGCGAGGCTCAGCACGACGAGGTCGCGCAGGGCGATTTGGCCCTCGAGCTCCCAGGGGCGCCGCTGCACCGCGCCGACCGCGAGGATCGCGGCCTCCCCGGGGTTGAGGATGGGCACGCCCGCGTCGACCCCGAAGACGCCGACATTGGTGACGGTGATCGTCCCGCCTCTGAGGTCCGCGGGCGTGCAGCGTGTGGCGCGGGCACGCTCCGCCAGGTCGACCAGGGCCACGGCAAGGTCACGGAGCGACATGTCCTGGGCGTCCTTGAGGGTGGGCACCAGGAGACCCGTCGGGCCGGCGACCGCCACGCCCAGGTTGACGTAGTGCTTCGTCACGACTTCGGCGGTGGCGTCGTCCCACGACGAGTTGAGCGCGGGATGGTCGCGCAGGGCCAGCATCATGGCCCGGGCCACCACGGCCAGCACGGTGACATGCACTCCCTCGAAGTGCCTGTTCCGGCGGAGCTGCCCGACCAGCTGGACCGTCGGGGTCACGTCGACCGTGAGGAAGACGCACGCCTGCGGCGCCGTGGCGACGCTGTGCACCATCGCCTCGGCCATGTGCTTCTGGACGCCGCGAACGGGGGCCCGTGACTCTCGGCCCGCCGCCGGCGGCGGTGTACTGGGGCCGGCGGACGCCGCTCCCGCCAGATGAGCGGCCAAGTCGTCGCGCGTGATGGTGCCGCCCGGCCCGTGGCCGGTGACGTCGGCCAGGTCGATGCCGCTCTGGCGCGCCATGAAGCGCACGGGGGGAGCGGCCAGCGGCCGGGAGGCGGGGCGGGGCGGCTCTACCGGACTCGGGTTCCGGTGGGCGCGACGGTTGCGGCGCCGGCTTGGTGGCGCCTCGGTGGGCCCGTAACCGACCAGCGTGGGCACCCGCTCCTCCGTTCCGGGCGCCCCGGCGGTGTCGATGGCGATCAGCGGCGATCCGACGGCAACCGTCTCGCCCGCGCCGGCCAACAGCTCGACGACGGTGCCGGCGAACGGGCTGGGCAGCTCCACCACCGCCTTCTCGGTCTCGACCTCCACCAGAGCCTGGTTCAGCGCCACGTCGTCACCGGCGGCGACGAGCCAGGACACGATCTCGGCCTCGGTCAGGCCCTCTCCCAGGTCGGGGAGGAGGAATCGCCGGACGGCGCTCAGGCCTGCAGGCACCGGTCGACCTCGTGCAGCATCCGGTCGGCGTCGGGGAGGTAGTGGCGTTCCAGCCTCGACGGTGGATACGGCGTGGCGAGACCGCCGACCCGGCGCACCGGAGACTCGAGATGGTAGAAGCAGTGCTCCGACACCCGGGCTGCGATCTCGGCTCCGAGGCCGCAGAACACGGATGCCTCGTGGGCCACCACGAGCCGGCCCGTCTTGCGGACCGACGCCTCAATCGTCTCGAAGTCGACCGGCGACAGCGAGCGGAGATCGATGACCTCTATGGACGTCCCCTCCTGGAGCCCGATCCGGGCCGCCTCGAGCGCCGTGGCGACCATGGGGCCGTAGGCGGCGATCGTCGCGTCCGTCCCCTCGACGACGACCCGCGCCTGGTGCAACGGCGCCACGGTGGTCGCCAGGCCTTCGTCGACCTCGCCCCTCTCCCAGTAGCGGCGCTTCGGCTCGAAGAAGACCACCGGGTCGTCGCAGGCGACGGCCTGTTGGATCATGCGGTGCCCGTCGGCGGCATTGCTCGGCGTCACCACCCGCAAGCCTGCGGTGTGGGCGAAGTAGACCTCCGGGGACTCGGAGTGGTGCTCGACCGCGCCGATGCCGCCCCCATAGGGCACGCGGATCGTCAGCGGCATCGCCACCCGGCCCTCGTTGCGGTGCCGCAACTTCGCGACCTGCGAGACGATCTGGTCGAAGGCGGGGTACACGAAGCCGTCGAACTGGATTTCGCACACAGGCCGGTAACCGCGCATGGCGAGCCCCACGGCGGTGCCCACGACACCCGACTCGGCGAGGGGGGTGTCGATGACGCGCCGGTCGCCGAAGTCCCGCTGCAGGCCCTCGGTGACCCGGAAGACGCCGCCGAGCTTCCCGATGTCCTCACCCATCAACACGACCTTGGGATCACGCTCCATCGCCTGGCGCAGCCCGGCGTTCAGCGCCTGGCCCAGCGACATGGTGGCCGTCACGAGTCGAACGTCGACACGTAGGCCGCATAGGCGTCCCGCTCCTCCTCAATGAGGGGGTGCGGTCCCGCGTAGACGTGGTCGAACAACGCGTCTGGCGGAGGATCGGGAAGGGCCAGGCATCCTCGGCGCAGTCTGGCCGCCACCTCGTCGGCCGCGGCCGTGACCGAATCCTCGAAGCCGTCATCGGCGAGACCCTCGGCCCGGAGGAGCGCGCGCAACCGGACCAACGGGTCCTTGACCCGCCATTCCTCCTCCTCGTCGCGGGAGCGGTAGCGGGTCGGGTCGTCCGACGTCGTGTGCGGTCCCATGCGGTAGGTGACCGCCTCTATCAGCGTCGGCCCCTCGCCGGCGGAGGCGCGGGCCAGGGCGAGCCTGGTGGCGGCCAGGACGGCGAGGACGTCGTTGCCGTCCACCGCGATGGCAGGAATGCCGTAGCCCTGGCCCCGTTGGGCGATGGTGCCGTGCGACTGCAGCCGCACCGGCTCCGAAATGGCCCACTGGTTGTTCTGGCACACGAAGACGACGGGCACCGTGAAGCTGGCCGCGAAGCCGAAGGCCTCGGCGACGTCGCCCTCACTGGACGCGCCGTCACCGAAGTAGGCGACGGCGGCCGACGTCGCACCGTCGAGCATGATGCCCAGCGCGTAGCCGGTGGCATGGAGGGCCTGCGAGCCGACGATGATCGCCGGCGTGGCGAGTCCGAACACGGCGGGATCCCACCCGGAGAGCGCACTCCCCCGCCAGAGTCGCAGCATGTCCACCGGGTCGACGCCGCGGCAGTAGGCCACGCCGTGCTCGCGGTAACTCGGGAACACGAAGTCGTCGGGGCGCAGGGCGCGGGCGGAGCCGACCTGTGCCGCTTCCTGGCCGAGCAGGGGGGCCCACAGTGCAAGCTCGCCCTGGCGCTGCAGCGCCATCGACTCGACGTCGATGCGGCGCACGACGACCATGTCGGTGTACAGGTCGCGCAGCTGGTCGGCTCCGACGTCGGCGACCAGTTCCCAGTACGGGCACCCCACGGTCCGCTGCCCGTCCACCGAGATCAGCTGGACGAGGCCGTCGAAGCCCGTCCACTCGGGAATCCCCCTCTCCGGAACCCGTGCAGGTGCGATGGCCATATGGACTCCCTTCCCGCTGCGGGCTGGTCGAGGAGCATCACACCATGATCGGGCGCCCAGGCGCGGAAAAACGAACCAGATCAGCTCGGTGACACGGATGTCATGCGCACGAAGCGAGATCCGCGCAATGCACCCGCGGAACCCTGGGAGCCGCGACCGGGCACGGATGCCCGGCCCCGCACCAACGGCTCAGGAGGCCTTGCGGCGCGCCACCGTCTTGGTCCGGGCCGGCTGCTTGGCCGCCTTCTTCGCCGGCTTCTTGGCCGGAGCAGCCCGACCAGAAGCGGCGCGCTTGGCCGCCGGCTTGCTCCTGGCGCTCCTTCCCTCGGGCCGGGCCGCGGCGGCGATGCTGGCGTTGAGGGCCTCCATGAGGTCCACGACCTTGGCCGGGGCCTCGGGCTCGGCCTGCAGCACGATCTCGTGGCCGCTGCGCTTCTCCTCTATCAGGGCCTCGACCTTCTGGCGGTGCGTGTCGTGGTAGCGCTCGGGATCCCAGTCGCTCTCCATGGACTCGATCAGGAGCTGCGCCATGGAGAGCTCCCGGTCGGTGACGTCCTCGGTGTCCGGCACGGTGATGTCACGCCCGGGCGAGCGCACCTCGTCGGAGAAGTACATCGTGTGGAGGGCCAGCACCTCGTCGTCGGGCCTGATGGCGACGAGGTACTCCTTGTTGCGCATGACCAGGGTCGCGATGGCCACTCGGCCCGAATCGGCCATGGCCTGGCGCAGCAGGGCGTAGGCCTTGTCGGCTCCGGCTCCCTCGGGCGCCAGGTAGTAGCTCGAGCGGAAGTACACGGGGTCGATGTCGGCCTGCTCGACGAAGTCGGAGATCTCGACCTGCCGCGACTTCTTGGGCTCGGCGCTCTCGAGCTCCTCCTCGCTGAGGATGACGTACTCGCCCCCGCCGAGGTCGAACCCGCGCACGATGCGGTCCTGCTGCACCTCGTCACCGGTCCGCTCGTTGACCTTCTTGTAGCGGATGCGGTCCGACGTCCCCTCTTCGAACTGGTTGAAATGGATGCTCTTGTCCGACGTGGCCGGGTACAGGCCGACGGGGATGTTCACCAGTCCGAAGCTGAGGGCCCCCTTCCAGATCGTGCGTGGCACGCCCAACAAATTACCAGCCCAGGGGTGGTCCACCACCTTGATACACCCGTTCGGCACACTGAAGCCATGGTCACGAGCTCTCCACGAGGCTTCGTCCCCGCCCTCCTGGGCGGCTTGGCGGAGCTGGGCCCCGTGGACCCGTTCGGCGGCGACCTGTCGCTTGAGCTGGGCATTTCCGTCTGGATGCGGAGGAGCGGGACGTCACTGCTCGAGGCCCGGGACATGCTGCTCGAGAGCCGCGAGGTCATCCTCTCGGCCAGCGGGCTCGACCCGGCCACCGAGCCGGTGCCGCTGGTCGGACGCTCCCCCAGGCTCGACGTGGTCAACCTGGCCGCCTACGTCGGCAACCTCCTGCGCCGGGCCTCGGCGGCCACGGGCTGCAGCATCGGCACCCTCGCCGAGCGCGTGATCGCCGATCTGCCCGAGCGCGAGGACGCAGCGCTCGGGGCCTGAGCCCCTAGAACCCGTACCCGGCGATGATCTGGCCGTTCAGGCCGGCCGCCGACATGCCTCCGAGGTAGGGGGCATCCCCGTAGGTGAAGACGTCACCCCGGGCCGCGGCCACCCAGTAGCCCTGGCCGTCGGCCGTTCGGAAGATGGCCGTGGCCGGATTGAAGCCGTTGACGTAGCCAGCGGGGTTGCCGAACGTGCCCGCGTCACCGAAGGGGCTCACGACGCCGTTGGCGTAGAGCAACCAGTACCCGTGCCCATCGGGCGTCGCGACGGCGTCGACCACATGGACGCTCGACGATGGCGGCGCGCCGTAGAAGGATGCATCGCCAAACGCGTAGACGGCACCCTCGTTGGTGACCAACCAATAGCCCATGCCGGTGCGGTCAGGCATCACGGCGACGGCCGCACCGGCGCAGCCTCCGATACCGGGGCACGATCCCTCGAACTGGGCATCGCCGAAGGCGAACACGCCACCGTCCGAGGCCACCATGAAGTAGCCCTGACCGGTGACTGTGGGCACCATGCCAACGATCGGGGCATTGAGGCTCTGCGGCAGCCTTGAACCGGCGGGATGGAACCCCAACCCGGGCAGCGAGCCGTAATACGCGGAATCGCCAAAGCTGAAGAGCCCGCCGTCCGAAGCAACGAGCCAGTACCCGTTCCCGGTGGAAGTCGGCGTGATGCCCACGACCGGACGCTGGAGGGGGGTGCCTCCCATGGAACCGTGGAAGCCCGCCGTCCCGAACGAGAAGATGCCGCCGTCGGATCCCACGAGCCAATAGCCATGGGACGCCTCCTCGACCAGGAAGGTCTGAGGGCTTCCGCTGATGGCTTGGTAATTCGTGCCCTGCGACACGTTCGGTGTGAGCGAGCACGTCCCGAAGCCGACGAAGGTGACCGTGAGGCCGTTCGACCCGACGCGGCACACGCCCGGCGTGTTGGACGTGACCGACGTCGCGCCGTCGCCGCTCCGGTTGACGATCGCCGTGAAGCCGAAGAATTCGTTGGCGGGTGACGGGATGTTCGTGATGGTGGGCGTGGGCGGGGTCGCCCGACCCACCGTGAAGGTCTGGGCTGCACCGGAGCCGGCCACGTAGTTGAGGCCATCGGCGACCTGGGCATTTAGGGAACAGACTCCAACGCCGACGTAGGTGACCAACAAGCCGCTGGAGGTGCAGACGCCCGGCGTGTTGGACGTGACCGAGAAGGCCGTCCCGTCCCCATTGGTGGTGAAGGTGGGTTGGAAGCTTCCGCCGTAGCTCCCTCTCGTGGGCAGGTTGGTGATGCTGACCGTGGGGGTCGCCTGCCCGATCGTGAAGGGGGCCTGGGGGTCGCTGGCCGCCCCATAGTTCGTCCCCGCGGCGACGTTGGCGGTGAGATCGCAGCTGCCGAGGCCGATGTAGTTGACGGTGATCGGGGCGGTGTTGTCAACGGAACAGACGGTTGGTGATGTGGACGTGACCGAGAAGGCCGTCCCGTCCCCATTGGTGGTGAAGGTGGGTTGGAAGCTTCCGCCGTAGCTCCCGCTCGTGGGCAGGTTGGTGATGCTGACCGTGGGGGTCGCCTGACCGATCGTGAATGATTCACACACTGGAAGCGACGCATCGTTCACCCCATCGCCAAGGTAGGTGGCGTCGAAGGAATAGCTGCCCGGGGCCAATGACCCTTCCGTGGTCGACGAGAGCGCCGTTCCGTCGGACACCGGGACCGTGCCCGCGTCCGAACCGGAGTTCGTGCAGCCGCTGCCTGTGAAGAACGTGTAGGACAGCGTGCCTCCAGGTGAGGAGTTGACGTCGCCTGTGACAGTGGCCGTGTCGTAGGCGGATCCCGGGTAGACGGTGACGGTCACGACCGGGGTGTTCACTACTGTTGAGTTCGCCGCGGCGGCGGGGAGAGCGAAAAAGGCGCTCACGAGCACTGCGGTGAGAGCCGTGATGGCAGCCAGTCGGGTCTTCACGGCACTGCTCCCACCGACGAGTCGGCTACCACTCCAACGTGCTCCGGCCAAGCGCCCCAGCACAGCGAGCCCACTGCATCGTCCCC
>Ga0182013_10004724_pt1 | contig 16213 bp, 15 predicted proteins | sample 612S2MmetaG_FD_120487 | JGI IMG/M metagenome (GOLD analysis project Ga0182013, IMG submission 120487) | Permafrost microbial communities from Stordalen Mire, Sweden - 612S2M metaG | ecosystem: Environmental > Terrestrial > Soil > Wetlands > Permafrost | place: Sweden: Stordalen | collected...
GAGGAGAGACATGGCCCGAAAATCGCAAGGCAAGCCCCTTGACAAGAGCCCTTCCATACCAGAATTAGTCATGCCACGTCCTCCAGCCGCGCCGCTGCATATTCGCCCTTCGGTTCGTCGTGAATTGGAAGCACTTTTGACGAAGCCAACCACGCCTCAGCGAGCCGTTCGTCGTGCATCGGTCTTGCTTGATGCGGCGGCCGGCGTATCGAATGCCGAGATTTCTCGTCAGCGCAAGGTCGCGCGAGAACACGTCATAGCGATTCGCCGGCGTTTTGAGGAACGGGGAATCGAAAGCGTCTATCACGATGCTGCCGGGCGCGGTCGGCCGAAAGAAATGAGCGAAGATACGGCGGCGAAGATCATTGTGACGACCATGCAGACCACGCCGAAGAATGCCACGCAGTGGACTGCAGATGAGATGGCGCGTCGCTTTGGCGTCAGTAGCAGTACAATTTACCGGTTGTGGCGCGCACATAATCTGCAGCCGCATCGAGTTCAGAACTTCAAGTTCAGCACGGACCCCAATTTCGTCGATAAGCTTCGGGATGTCGTCGGTCTGTACATGGATCCGCCGACTAATGCGATCGTCTTGAGTGTCGACGAAAAGAGCAGCGTTCAGGCTTTGGAGAGAACCGCGCCGATCTTGCCGTTGCGCGAAGGCATCCCTGCGCGGCAGTCTCACGACTATCGACGAAACGGGACGACAACCTTGTTCGCCGCGCTCGACACGCTTACGGGAAAAGTCATTGAACGTTGCCTGCCTCGTCACCGGCACGAAGAGTTCATCCAATTCCTGGAGCATGTCGATCGCTCTGTTCCGAAAAAGCTCGATGTTCATCTGATCATGGACAACTACGCGACGCACAAGCACCCTGATGTCAAAGAGTGGTTTGCCGCCCATCCGCGCTACCGCGTCCATTTCACACCGACAAGTTCGTCTTGGCTCAACGCGGTAGAACGCTTTTTTGCCGAAATCACGAACCGTCGCATTCGACGCGGTACGTTCGGTAGCGTTGCGGCCTTGAAGCGCGCCATCACGGCGTATGTCAACGACCACAACAAGACCGCTACGCCGTTCATCTGGACGAAATCCGCTCGGACTATCGTCCGCAAAATCAACAAATGTCATGCCATTTATGGCGGGTCACACTAGTTGCGCTCAATAATCTCGTGCAAGACGGGCTCATTGAAGTCGTGCTGATCGAAGATGGAACGCCATACTACCGTATCGCAACGGAGTTTGTCGGCCCTCTCGAAACGATGTCGGCGCTCGGGCGTTTATCCGAGGCCCGCGAATGTCGTTCGTCCTTCGGGTGGTGGATCGACTATCCGAAATCTTAAAGACGATAGCGTCGCTCGCACGTGGCGCTGGACGTCCGTGATGGAAACGCGGATTGCGAGGGATGTCGCCATCCGCAACGGGCCCAGATGGACCGACAAGCGCTGGAAAGCGCGGGATTAAGTTCGGCCTTAGGCAGCGTCGCGTTCGCGCCGTTTCTTCGACGTTTTGCGACAGCTTGTGCAGGTTGCGTACGGCTTGCCGGTCTTTGGATTGAGATCGCTCGCAGCGGCGGTCGGCTTACCGGTTTTCGGATCACGCGGGCCGGTAAGCACGAAGTTCGTGCGGCACGTGATGCATTTGCCGGCTTCTTTTGCTTCCTGCGTGCGCACAGCCGCATAGGCTTGATACGACCAAGGCTCGCCGTTGGGCGACTCACGCCTGACCTTGATGGGAGGCGCCGACTTCGGCGCTGTGGCAACTGCGCGGCCCCCGCGCCTGGTGGACGCCGCGGTCATCAGCTTTGAAAACGCCTCGTCGGGCGCGAGCTTCGCTCCGTCGGCGCCCTCGGCTGCCAACAAGAGCCGCTTGTTCTCTTCGCGCTTTGCGCGCTCGTCGGCTTTCCGCTTGAGGCAGTCCGGGCACGTCTTGACCGTGATACGCCGGCCCATCTTGTTCCAATGCTCTTTGGGCAAGGGCGTGAAGATGCACTCTTGGCAGTGTTTATTCTTGATCGCCCAGCGGCGACGCGCTTTGGCGTACTCCGCGGGGGATTGCGTGCTCAACCGCGGCGGCGCACCGCTGGGCACCGTCGGTCGAGTTTGCTTGGTTCCGCGGACGGAAGTGGCCCCAGCGGATGAACGGGATGCGACTGCGGGAGAGATCTTCGTTGCGCTCTTAGCACGAGCCGAAGCGGCCGCCGGCTCCGCGCGCTTTTTGGAAACTCCCGGCGTCCTCTTGGGAGATGGCATATGCGAATTTAGCGCACGAAAAACGCGGCTGTCAAAAGGGCGGCTGCAGAAAATGCTAGAGTGGCTTGCGGACGCAATCTCCGGAGGCAACTTTCTGTGGAACGTCATGTTGCGCGACGACTAGCTGGTGCTGGCCATTACTGAAGGAGAACTCGGCTTTCGAAAACCAGACGGCTTTCCGCGCAGCAGGGCGAATAGCCACTACCTCGGACGTTTGTCAAGCCGCATGGTTCGCCGAAGTGCTATCACATATTCTCAGATACATCACCAACATTTCACAAGGCCGCACAAAAATATCATCGGTAAGCGAAACTGACACCTCGCTCGTCAGCGAAGTTAGTCGATTTGTCTGCAACAGCGGCGTTGACGTACTTTCGCCCGGGGCTATAACGGCCGAAGGTCGACTCGAATCGCTATGTTCTTGATTCGCTCGCTAAGTCGTTAACCGGGAAGGGATCGCAGCTGTTTCGACCACGACGAGCGCCGCCCATGGTGCTTGGGCGAAGCCGATTTGGCCGAGACGAGCCTTTTAGGCTGCGATGAAGCGGTTCGGCTGAACGGCAGTCGGCGAAAAGCGCCTCAAGGGCCTCGTACGGCCCAGTCTCATTCTGTGTTGACAGTCCGCCGCTGGCTGGCGGCTGCGGCCATCGGCGCGTAGCGCGTCTTTCGCCGGCGCGATCGGCACGGGCATCTCGGTCCGACGTTATCGGATCGGGCGCTGGCGGAAATCGTCGGGGCCCTCGCTGCTGCTGTTGGACATTATCTGCGCGCCGGGTTCGCGACGGCGGCCGCGCGGGCCGGACGCTCGGAGTCCGCAATCATGCGCTACGGGCGGTGGAAAAGAGGGCGCAAGGCTCGGGGCGCTTCCCGGACCCCGGGTCACAGTTTGATTTGTCTGTGAAAACCATCGCAAGCGGATCGGTTAGCGGCCGGCGTGCAGCACGTTCCAAATCGCGCAGGTCGTGAGATTGAATCCGCGGGCGACGGAGTGCTCGTGCTGAGCCTGCGCGCAGATGCTGTACGCGCTGGACACTCGCATGAAACCAAAACCGAAGCCCAGCGCGAAGGCAATTGCGGCAATGATGACGTTGCGGTTCAGCGGTTCCGTCAAAAAGTTCGCGTAAGGAGGCGACGCTTGACGAAATTCTATTCGGTGCGTTCACGGAATCGTTGATACTCAAGTCTTTCTGGCACTCTGGCGACGTGGCGTCATGGCCGCTGCGGCTAGTCGCGCACGGTCCATGGGCGCAATCGTATGTGGGGGGCGCCGGCGCGTGAAGGACGATCGTACCCGGCGCGAAGCTAACCTCAATCGAGCTCACCAGACTTAGGCTACGGCTCGAAAAGGCAGCGCCGATGCGATTTCGATGCTTGCGTCGTTGACACGTGAGCGCCCATGTGCACGAGCCATCTCCGCATAAGTTTAGCTGCCAGGATGGTCGAGTGCCGACGTGGGCCCCGTGAGATGAATGCTGCGAGAAGGCCTTGTCGTAGACATGGCGGCGTAGAAATCGGACGGTGTCGGCTCCGGAGGCGGGTAATTTCCGGCGGCACGCCGTCAGATCCATCAATCACTCTCTGGTGCCACTAGGCTGGTGTCGTCTGCGAAGATGATCTGCTTGGGTATCCATTCGGCCTTCATCGAGCTCAAAGCGGTATTGCGGAACGTACTCCACTCGTCTTCGAATTGATTGTATTTCCATCCCAGCTCGTCGGAAGTCTCCGCGCCGGGCGATATGTGCAGGGCTTCTCCGCCGGTGCCGCCTTCTTCGATATTCAATGCGATGACCTTATCACCGAACGAATTGGAGAAGCGCACCGTTCCCTTGAATCCTTTGATTGTTTTTTTCCCAATGTTATGGAATTGGAACGACACGTATTCGAAGTCATTGAACTCAGAGCTTTCGTAATCGTGCTCGTGAAAGCGCTTGGAAATTGGCTGGACCAACACGGCGTGCTGCATCTGATTGATTAGCGCAGAGCGTTCGGCTTCAGCTTTCATTTGCGCTTTATGGGCCGACTCCGCTTGGGCGTCCTGTTCCGCCTTCCATTTCTCCTGCTCGTCGATTACTTGCGATACGGTCTTTCCTTCGAGCGAGTAGTCACCGAGCGCGCTGCGCATGTTCGCGGCGAGGAAGGCCTTCTTTTCGCCGTCCGTCAGATTCGACTTCGCGACGTCCGTGAGCACTTGATCCTTATTGCTGCTCGTGACCGCATCGCTCTTGACGTTGGAGCACCCGCCGAGAAGCAGTGCCGTAACAAAGCAGCAAGCCGCAATCGCCTTCATAATACTCTTGTTATCGGCCAACTCAGGCTTGACTTGATGCAGGGTGCAAGTCGGGCGAGCTGGAGTTCTCGGCGCCGTTTCCGCTAAGCCATTCGTCCAACCTAGTGAAACGAGAGAGCTCCCGTTCATACGCTCCACCGATTCATAAAGCAAGGCGGCGTACCGATTACAAGACTGGGACTACTTAGGAACGGGGCCTTATCCCGAGGTCAGGTCGTTTGGCGTACCACTCTTAGCTTCGCGAGTCGACGTACCAAGGAAGAAGGCTGATTGAAATGTCCGAAGTCCACGCCCCCTCTCTTCCTGCTTGGTGCCGTAGTTTAGCAGCACTGCGAAAGATCTCCACGATGTTCGCGTTCGTGTTTGCCACGGTGATCCAAATGATGTCATTTACCGTCGCGGCATCAGCAGGCCCGGACTATCCATGGAGTTGTCGGGATGCACGCGCCGTCATGGCCGCAGCACGCAGATATTCGAGCAAAACCCCATCCTACAACTGGGACGAGTCGAAAATGTGGCAGGCATACAAGGAATACGCCCAATGTTTCCGCGATGCCGCCGATGCAGAAGATCGGTTCGACTCGCTTCGCGGAACGAGCTATGTTCTTTCGTCAGTTGCGTACGTGGAATACACCTATACCGCTGACACGAACATCCTCTCCAAAGCCACGCTTGCCGAGAGGAAGCGTTTCTTTCAAGAAATGCGTCGGCGCGCACTCCGCGACTTCCATGGAGCGAAGCAGCTCGCGACAGACGCGCTCAACCTAGCGCATGACAACGACGTCGACGCCGATGACTTCGAGTCATGGGCACAGCATAACATCGACGATCGCATCGCCGAAGTTGGCGCGCTGTCTTTTCAGAAGCTCAAATCCTATAGTGAACTCACGGGGGCATCGGTCGTGCCGCGTCGCACGGCGCGGGGCGCGAAATGCGAGAATCCAAACATCGAAGCAACGACTATGAACGCAGTCGCTCCGAATACGCCGCCGTACGCGCAACAGCAAGGCATCACGGGTGTAGTCAACGTTGTTGTCCAGCTCGACACAAACAGCAAAATCGTGGGCACGCCGACCGTACAGAGTTCACCGAGCGACTTACTTAACGATGCAGCAATCGAAGCGACGGAACAGAGCACGTTTAGGACCGAGATAAAGAACTGTCACGCAGTGTCGGCAACATACATCTTTGCGGTAGAGTTTAACAATAACTAGGCTCTAGCTCCGGCCTAGCAGGATCGGGGCGGAAATCAAGGCACGCTACGGCAAAAGCGTCCGCGTTTCATGTTAGCTTAGGTCAGGATCTATTCACTTTATTGTGGATGATGAGGCTACGCTGATGGCGATGAGCTCAGACGCGATGCCCCGGAGGATTGTTGAGTGCAGAATCCTTCGAGAAGCAGTTCCCCGGGGCTGGCGGGCAGACTTAGCCCGGCCAGGAGATTTACAAGCATGTTCCGCCGCTTTTTTCTATCGGTCCTTCTCGCGTCGTCCCTTTTGATCTCCCCGGCGCTGGCCACACAGCACTCGTCCAAGACAGTGCCGGTGGCGTCCGGCGATCTCAGGCTATTCGAGAACGAAAACGCCGCGCAACGCCATTGCCCGAAGGATGAAGTCGTCTGGCTCAATACGAACAGCGGCATCTACCACGAGAAGGGGATGCGCTGGTATGGAAAGACGCACGCCGGTGCTTACGTCTGTCGAGCTGAAGCGGATGCGGCTGGTGATAGGGATACCCGTAACGGGCAGTGAGGCGCTATGTAGCGATGTCGCAGATATTGTCGGCGAGTTGGCCGCCGGCCTTAAGGAGCAAAGCGACGCCACGCGTGTCGACCCGAAAGAAGCTCAGTGTTCGCAGATTTGCGAAAAGCGCATCTCGGACTGCTTGCGACCGATGCTGCTCGTTAGTCTATTACCCTCATTTAGCGGCGTCTGGTCTAGCTGATATCCGCTTCCACCATTTGCTAGATTGTCAAGAAGTTGCTGTTTGACGGTGCTCCAGTTCAAAGCATCCTGGTCGCGTTCGTGGATATCTTGAACGAGCGAATTTGTCAGTTGAGCGATATTAGTTGCTCGGCTGCCTTCAATCTCGGTCTGCGCTAAGTCGAGCTTGGGCTCTTCGGCGTCGATGACGGAGCGAATCGCCTTTAACTCGTAGCCGGCAAATACGTTTGCAGCGATAAAGCCCCATCGATTAGATGCACTTTGCGCGGAGCTTGCTGTGTTCTTCGTTGCCGCAGCGTACCGGTTGTACGAAGCATTCAAGTCGTTGTAAGCGGAGTTAAAGTCGTAGATTCCCTTGCTGCATGCTGAAGCGTCGATGGATGGCGTGGGTTCCGGGGTTGGGGATGGTTCTGGAGTAGGGGTTGGCGCCGTGGCAACCAGCTCACGTCTGTGCGACAGTGCAGTAGGGCGGTCCTGAGGTACTCCAGCCGACGCGAGAAATGCTCGAATTCCCGGGCCCGCAATGGCGAGGTTGCTCTCATTTGACCAAGTCATCTTCAAGACGACGACAGCATATACGCTTCCATTCTCTTCGTCGAAGAGCGGCCCCCCCGAATTGCCCGGCTCACTTTGCGCATCGTACTGGATGTAGTATCCGCTACCCGGCAGCGCATTCACAGTTCCAGCATGAAGCGAAGGTGTTAGTCCAAGTCCGAGCTGAGCGAAGTTCAGTTGAGTTCTTGGATAGCCAGCGATGGCAATATGATGACCCAGAGGAGGTGTGTCTGCTGCTAAAGTAACCTCTGGAGCATAGTCCTTTGTCGCCTCGAGAAGCGCAAGGTCGACACTGCTTCCGCGCTTGACGACGGTCAGTTTAAACGCTGTTGGTTTAGGAAATTGACTAAGCGCGACGAACGTATCTCCACCTTCAATGACGTGACGATTTGTCAGGAGGAGCGCATTTCGATTTCGGTGTCCGACGACAAAGCCACTGCCGGTCTTGATAAGCTTTTTGCCCTTAAACGTTTCCACGAGCACGAGCGAAGGCCGGATTTTTGCGTAGGAAGCCTCCAGGTCATCCTGGGCTGATGCACTGGTCAGGCAGATGCGTAGAAACAACAGTGGTACAGAAGCGAAGGCCAGGTATCGGCGCAACCCTCTGATCATTGCACGTGCCCGCTACCGCGCCCTAAGAACTTCGCATGAGAGAAGCGGGTCGAAGAGCCATGCAAGGCGCGTCCGTCTCGGAACGTCTGTCCCGTAGTGATATATCGCTGATGTCACGTTTTTATCCAACCGCAGTTGTACGGGAGTCGCGCTTCGCGGAGCTGGTTGTGTGATGTAATGGGTTGCTGAAATCGGTTGTCGACGGTAACTAGCGACGCGCAATTGTGACAACTCCGAAAAGAGGTCGCGCTCTTTGTATGGGCGCCTTTTTGGTTAGTCTCGTACAATGGTCTCCTGAACCGGTGTTGCCCATCTGTTGCGATTGCACCCAGCTCCCGGGACTTTCGGGCACAGCACATAGTGACGACAGTGATCGCTGTGTATGCGTGCGAGTACAACCGATGCCGGCTGCCCACAGGCGCCGTCCGGCCGATCTGACGCGGCATCGGGCGACGCTAGCACTGGAAAAGTGGGCGACGGAGTTCGGCGGTAGGCGCAGCGTTCAAAACATTTCGGGCCGATACCGTCGGGGCAGCCGCGTTTAAGCGTTGAGAGATCGTGCCGGGGGCCGGAGAGCGCCGGGCTGACGAGGAAGGCGTTTCTATAGCCTGCACCTGTCCGCGAATGACCTACAGCGCGCCCCAGAGATCCGGGCCACTTCAAATCGTCGCCCTCAGAACTATGTAGTGCCTGCATTCGACAAGCGCGTAATCAATACTGGAAATCGGTGCCGGGGTAGACGGTGCATAGTACCTGACCTCGGGGACTGGCCGCAGACTGCTATGTCCTGACTCTAACAAGAGGGGGCAGTTTTGCCGATCAATCAAGAGCAATCGTCTTTGGTCAGTCCGCCAGTTATGAGCGGGGTCCAGCGCGACGTTCACGGGAATGATGAACCGCTTTTTGTTTCGAGTGCTTTACCCGGCGGCGATGGTCGGTCTTATTTCGGGCTGTGCAGCGGCTGAACGGCATGCAACGCAGGACGCCGGGACGACGTTCATGGCGCTCGAGGCGCGCTTTGTAACGACCGAGGGGAGCTGGTTGGATGCGGATGTGGCGCTACTGTCGGCGACCTGTGCGCGAATCGATGCACATGTTGGTACGAGCTTACGCGCCAATCCGGACGCGCTCGAGGACTACACGGAACACAAGAAGATTTGTGATGGATTATCAGACGTCCGGTCGAACGCTGCGCGCTTGCGCAAGCAAGGTGCGGCCGCCGATAGCGGTGACGGCTATGAAAACATTAATCACAAGCTTGAAGACCTGCGAAGCGCGTTAGACAGCACGATCCAAGCCTTCCCGACGAGTGCATTTCGGCAGAGCAATTTCCCGCCGGCTGCAGCTACGGACTATCGCGCGCGGCACGAGGCGTTAGCGACAGATGCCGGGCAAATCGCGGTTGAGGCGGTACAGAACGCCAGAGAAGCCAGCGGATCAGCGATGGATCTCGCGAGTTCGAGCAGTCACGAGCTTGACAAGACGCGCGCTAAGCTTGCCGATGAAGCGTATACGCAAGCATCGTCGGAATTGCAAAGTCTGCAAAGCACGACGAATGCGCCGGAGATCATCGGAAAAGTCGCAGAACTGTTGAGCACATGCGACGGAGCGATCGGGTCTGCTCAGGGCACGGGAAGGGTCGGCGGCAACCCGGTTGCCGGCGCACAGGAGGCGTTGCCGTCCGCGAGCTCTCCGACTCCGCTTCCGCCTACGCCGCGTCCGTCCTTAGCTGCGGAACCCGCGGATGTCAGCCAAAGTGGAACGATCGCGGATGATTCGGGCCGACAAGAAAATGCGGTCCAGGCGTTCTATTCCAATATCTCGCAGAAGAATTACTCGGCAGCGTATTCACTGCTTTCAAATCGTTACCGTTCCGGAACGTCGTTCGGACCGTTCGCTCAAGGATATAGCACGACGATCGACGTTAAGCCGCAGGCCCGCGCGCGCGCCGACGGAAGCGGAAATGTCGACGTTATTCTGGATGCGCAAGACCTGAAAGATGGCCGCACTGTGCAAACCAGGTTCGTGGGCTATTGGCATCTGGTGAAAGCGGCTGGTGGCGATTGGGTATTGGATAACGGAAAGTTCTCGGTCGACAATCAGTCGTAGGCCGCTGTGACCCAACCGGCTCCGTGTGCGTTGGTAACGGCGATCCTGGCCTTCGTGCTCCAGTGCTGTGACTCACACGTCAGCCATCTTACGGTGGCTGAGATGGTGACGCCGCGGTATGCGAATGTCGTCACGCAGTCGCAAACAACCAAAGCGGCATCAACCTCCACGAAGGCCTGCGTCGCAGTCGGCGAACCGCTTCCGGTGGTACCGCTTCCGCGCCAGATCACGCGTTCGCCCGGCAGCTTCATGTTGCCGAGCGCCGTAACCATCGGCGCAGACGCTGGGGCAGCGCGGGACGTCGCGACCCTCCTCGCGGCGCAGCTTCGGCAGCTTGGTCTCGCGGCGGTCGCTCGTGATATGGACCCTCGCGCGTCCATAAGATTAACCCTTGATGCGCGCGCCGCGGGGCTGGGAAGCGAGGGGTATCGGCTGACCGTTGATGATTCAGGAGTGGCCGTCATCGCAGGAACCGGCGCGGGACTATTCTACGGCGCACAGACTCTGGAGCAGATTCTATCGCGCGACGGGCGCACCACTTGTCAAATCCCCTACGTCCGCGTCGTCGATTGGCCTGAGTATTCGTGGCGCGGGGTTCACTTGGATGTCAGCCGCCATTTCTTCCCGGTTCCAGTCGTCGAGCAATACATCGACCTGGCAGCGCGTTTCAAGCTCAATCGATTTCACTGGCATCTTACCGACGATCAAGGCTGGCGCATCGAGATCCGAGCGTATCCACGGCTTACTTCGGTTGGTGGCTGTCGCGGCGGTACACAAGTGGGAGGCTACGACTCGGGGACTACGGACGGCCTGCGGACCTGCGGGTTCTATACGCAAGACCAGATCCGAGAGGTCGTCGCCTACGCCGCAGCGCGCTACGTTAGCGTTATCCCCGAGATTGAAGGTCCCGGGCACTCTGTTGAAGTGTTGGCCGCATATCCGTTCCTTGCGTGCGAACCCGGACCTTTTGCGACGATGGTATTCTGGGGTTCGACAAAGTATAGCGTCTGCCCGACGGTCCAGACGTTCGACTTCTACGATGGAGTAATTCGTGAGGTGGCACAGCTCTTTCCGTCGCGGTTAATCCATATCGGAGGCGATGAGGTCCCGCATTTTTCATGGCGCCAAAGCGCGTTTGTCGATGAGCTGATGCGCAAAGAGGGTCTTCACACGTACTCAGAAGTGCAGGGCTACTTCACGCGCCGGATCGAGTCGATCGCGCGAAAGTATGGTCGGCGGATTGTGGGATGGAACGAAATCGAATCGGCCGGTGTCTCGCGCGATGCGATCGTGATGGCGTGGAGCGGTGAAAACGCGGGTCTTGTCGCAGCCGAACACGGGAACGACGTCGTGATGACGCCTGACCCGTCGCTGTACTTTGATGCCTACCAAGGCAACCCGCGGTACGAGCCGGCGGCAATCGGCGGCCTGGGCGCAACGCCGACCACGCTTGAGAGGGTCTACGCGTACGATCCCGCCCCGCAGACACTCTCTACCGAGGAGCGCGCGCACATACTAGGCGCACAAGGAAACCTTTGGACCGAGTACGTTCCGACGGATTCGCACCTTTTATATATGGCGTATCCAAAGGTTCTCGCACTCGCTGAACTCTGTTGGACGCCGCGCGCGTTGATGCGTTGGGCTGATTTTACAAGACGGCTTGGCCCGAACCTAGCGCGCTTTGAAGCGCTTGGGATTCCGTTTCGTATTCCAGAAGTACGGTTTCGCCTCGAGCCTTCGTCCGCGCTGCTTTCCTCCGAACAGACAGCCGAAGAAGGCGTGGTGATCTCCGCCGGGCAAGCGCACGCTATAATCGCACTTACGGCGCTCGTACCGGATGCGACGATCCACTATACGCTTAACGGAACGGTCCCGACGCCGTCTTCTGCCGTATACCGGAACGCCCTGCGTCTCTCGCTCAAGCAAGGAGTTACCCGTATAGCTGCAATCGCAGTACTCGTCGATCGCCGCTTTTCTGCACCATCGTTTTTGAGTCTGAGTCGATAAGCCTCTGAAGTTGGCTTTGGAGGGGATGTCCGCAATAATTGCTGGCTGTTGAAAACGAAACCAAACCGGAGGCAAACACGAGGCTGTGCGATCGCGGCCGCGCTGCTGCAAGGGCCTAGTCTTTAACAAGTGGATTTCCGCGAGCTAAGGTTTGCACAGAAACGGCCGAGGCTCGGTTATAAATTCGGCGCTGTATCATTAGACTCACTTGCTTGTGTAGCCTATCGCGCACCGGTCCCCAAGGTCGCCATAGGATATAAATGATAAGGCATGGAGAAACGCGCTGTGCGAATTTGGAATGAGTCCATCAAATGCTACGCGACAGGATCCCGCACACCGTCAAGGCATGTGGTCGACCAGGTCGAGGGAGGCACAACGTGACTGCCGCTATTGGACGAGCCTTGATGCGCTCTCGACGTACTTGCCGACGGTCAGTCCTTGATCGAGTTCGAAAGATCTCCCGCAAAGTTGGAGCTGGTAGCTACAGCAAGTGAACAACGATCGTGACTGTCTGACTGTCGTCGGGCGTTCTCGGGGCAACTGAGGATTCTACCTAGTCGGCTTGATCCGCAACCGGTCCGGGTCAGATAACTCCTACTAGCAGGCAACAATCGGCAAGCGTCGCAGGGTCGCCCAAGTGGTAGCCATAAGATCGCCCGAAGGCGCATTTGTTACGCTTGTGAATGGCGCCCACCAGGCGAAAACCCATGATGGCGATGGCTGCGTAACTCGAGACAAGGAAAGGTCAAGGCACCCTTGAATTCGCGTCGCCTAACTGCCGTGTTTCGGGGTATTTGCAGTGAATAAGCGATCGTTCCTGAAGCCGTTGGCTTTTGCAATCGGGGCCCTAGTTGGGACGTTACCCGCTCAAGCGGCCACACCGCAAGACGGAAATATTGGGGCCCGTGAAAGTATCGGCGCCGACTCGGCTGCGACCGATAGTGCTCTCTTTGTCATTTCCGATGCGGACGGACAAGTTTACAACGACCGCGCCGAGCACGTGAGCCATAGTTCCCACAGCTCTCATTCGAGCCATAGTTCTTCAAGCGATCCGGCTCCTTACCCGAGCAGTAGTCCGACAGATAGCCCTTCACATGGGAGTCATAGTTCACACGCGAGCCACAGCTCGCACTCCTCCCACGTTTCCGGTTCTTAGTTTGCCTCTCGGATACTCATGACCCACGATCCTAACGAAGGTCCTGACGAAGACATCCGTGTAGAGTTCTCGTCTAGCGTGTATTCGCTCGATAGCGTGAAGCGTGCAGCGTACGCATTCACGGGGCGCTATGCATTCGATATCCGTACTGAAGGCGATGAGATCATCTGCATCGCGACCGGCCTCGGCGTGCAAGATGGCGATTCCGCGGCGTTTATAAAGTGCTTTCGTAACGCAGTCCTAGACCAAGATCTCCGAGAATCCATTGCTAGTCAAACCGCGGATGTCCGTAATGTCATTCTAGCACACGCCTTCTCCAAGACCGGGTTGCAGAGTGACTAAGTTTGCGCTTGCCTCAACGTTTGAGGAGTCGCTTCGCAGTGGGTATCGGTTATTACCTTTCCGGTTTGCGGAACTGGACGCGGATCGCTATGTTGCCACGAACCTTGCCGGTGAGTACGTACTCTTGCCCCGCGAAGAGCTTCGGAGCTTTGTTTTTGGTAAACTCGACTACGGATCAAGCTTATACGACACGCTCAAATCTCGTCACTTTCTTATTGACGATGACTCTGACGTAGCGCTTGACCTCCTCGCGCTGAAGGTCCGCACCAAGGCGCATCGCCTGGCCGATTTCACGGGTCTTCATATGTTTGTTGCAACACTACGCTGCGAACATTCTTGCCCGTACTGTCAAGTTTCTCGCCGAAGCGACGACCGTATCGCATTCGACATGAGCTTGGCCACGGCAGATAAGGCTCTAGACCTCGTTTTTCGCTCACCTTCGCCGAGCCTTAAGATTGAATTTCAGGGAGGCGAGTCGATGCTCAACTTCGAGCTGGTTCGCCACGTTGTGCGTGAAGCAAGGCGGATCAACCGAATCCAAAGGCGAAACCTGGCGTTCGTAATTGCTACGAATCTTGCCCTCGCCACCGACGAGATACTTGCCTTTTGCAGGGATAACGATGTTTTGATCTCGACGTCGCTGGATGGCCCAGCAGATTTGCACAATGCCAATCGGCCGCGGCCCGGACGAGATTCCCACGAGAGAACCGTACGTGGTATCCAGCGAGCGCGTGCGATAGTCGGTCGGGACAAAGTCAGCGCGTTGATGACTACGACCGTCGCTAGCCTCTTCCGTGCGCGCGACATCATCGACGAATATATCGGGCTGGAATTCAATGGGATCTTTCTGCGGCCACTGTCGCCATATGGCTTTGCCGTGAAGACGAAGTCATACGCGGCATACGATGCAGATGAGTGGCTGAATTTCTACTTCGACGGTTTGGACTACATCCTCGAACTCAATCGCGCAGGCTATCGATTTGTTGAACACTACGCCAGCCTCATCTTAACGAAGATGCTTACTCCTTTTGATACGGGCTATGTTGATCTCAGGAGTCCAGCTGGAATCGGCATCGGAGCCATCGTCTACAACTATGATGGAGATGTCTACGCCTCTGATGAAGGGCGCATGCTTGCGGAAATGGGCGACAAGACCTTCCGTCTCGGCAACGTGCACGATGACTCCTGGGAACAGATTATGACTTCAGAGGCGCTGCTCGATCCGCTAGAGCGGTCATTTGCCGGAAGCGTGCCAATGTGCTCCGAATGTGCGTTCGAGCCGTATTGCGGAGCTGATCCGGTATTTCACTACGCGACGCAAGGTGATGTAGTTGGACATAAGCCGACGTCTCGCTTCTGCGCTCGAAATATGGCGATCTTCCGACACCTAATTAAACTAATGGAGCATGACGATACGCGCCGCATCCTGCTTTCATGGGTTCGTGCGTGATGTTGGCGCTTGCTACAACAAAGGCGTCGTTCAGCGCTTTCCCGGTTGGAGAGTCGTCACTCCTTAAGCTCAGCACTGACCCAACTCTGCCGGCACCTTTGCGACCGCTCAGGTCATTTGTGATCACAGATGCAAGCGTACCGACTGGCTTTCAAGCGTATATTGGCTTCGAGGGCCGCACGCCAATGGATGGTCTGCCGCCTGGTTCAAGCACGATCGTCTTACCGGAAGAGTTTTCGTATCTGGCCGACGGCGACGTATTGCGCATCATACCTGCGAAGACGACTGTGCGGGTCCTTTACCGTCGGCGCTCGCGGCAAAACTTCGCACTGGTCACCGAGCGTTGCAATAATTATTGCCTTATGTGCTCGCAGCCGCCTAAGCCGACTGATGACTCATGGCTCGTCGACGAGTTGCTTCAGCTACTACCGCTTATTGACCGAGAGACAAGGGAGATAACGTTTACGGGTGGAGAGCCAACCTTGCTGGGTGATCGGTTTCTTACGATTCTCAGAGAATGTAGTAGTTGGCTTCCCGATACTGCAATTCACATCTTGTCAAATGGGCGAACGTTTTCGAACGCTGCGTTTACAGAAAAGTATGCCGAGATACGGCATCGAGACATTATGGTTGGAATTCCCCTATACTCCGATCTGTCGCATCGCCACGACTACGTCGTCCAGGCGGATGGTGCATTTGACGAGACGATTCGCGGCATTCTGAACCTGAAGCGTCTTCGGCAGCGTGTCGAAATTCGTGTTGTCCTTCATCGACAAACCGTGGATCGCTTGCCGGAACTGGCCCACTTCATTGCACGGAATCTCAGATTCGTTGACCAAGTAGCGCTTATGGGCCTGGAAATGACGGGATTTACCAGAGCGAACTTGCAGACGCTTTGGATTGATCCGTACGACTATCGAGAGCTTTTACGCGAGGCCGTGGAGATTCTCGACTCGGCGCACGTACAAGTTAAAATCTACAATCACCAGCTGTGCGTTCTTCATCGTACGCTTTGGCGGTTTGCGCGAAAGTCGATTTCCGATTGGAAGAATGAATATTTAGCCGAGTGCAGTGATTGCGCAGCGCGCGAACAGTGTGGAGGCTTTTTCACTTCTGCAAAGCTGCGTTATAGTGATCATATTGAAGCAGTACGAGCTGCAGAGCCGGTGCTGGCCTAAATTCGGCTCTCATTTGTAGCGCCGTGCGAAACAGCGAACTGTGGCAGCTTCCGAACGTGTAGGGCCTACAGGACGCTCCTCATATTGGAGTATTTCAAACTGATCTTGGAATAGCGCCCTGACGCGTCCGGGCGCAGGAAGCTGCCGCCAATTTGCGCCATTCGCGCGAAAGGTCTCAAGAATCGCAAATCCACCGAGACGAACCGTCGCAAGGACGTTGGCAATCCCTATTTCGGAGGCGTAGTCGACAACGAGCACGACGTCAAAGGCGCGATACGGCACACTGTCATTCCGCTCCAAATCTCCGATCAGAGCCGTTCC
>Ga0182013_10004725_pt1 | contig 16212 bp, 10 predicted proteins | sample 612S2MmetaG_FD_120487 | JGI IMG/M metagenome (GOLD analysis project Ga0182013, IMG submission 120487) | Permafrost microbial communities from Stordalen Mire, Sweden - 612S2M metaG | ecosystem: Environmental > Terrestrial > Soil > Wetlands > Permafrost | place: Sweden: Stordalen | collected...
ACCGCCGCACGCGACCAGGTCTTCTCCATCGACACGCCGCCGCCGACGGTCTCGGGCTCACTGCACATCGGCCACGTGTTCTCCTACACCCACACCGACACGGTCGCCCGCTTCCAGCGCATGTGCGGCCGGCAGGTCTTCTACCCCATGGGCTGGGACGACAACGGCCTGCCGACCGAACGTCGGGTGCAGAACTACTTCGGCGTCCGCTGCGACCCCAACCTGCCCTACGACCCGGACTACGTGCCGCCGGCCGACCCGCCGAAGGACCCGGTCGCCATCTCGCGCCCCAACTTCGTGGCGCTCTGCCACCAGCTCACCCTCGAGGACGAGCAGGTCTTCGAGCACCTGTGGCGGACCCTCGGTCTCTCGGTCGACTGGTCCCACACCTACGCCACCATCGGCGAGCGCGCCCGACGGGTGTCCCAGCGCGGGTTCCTCCGGCTCGCCCGACGCGGCCAGGTCGTCCAGCGCACGGCACCCACCCTGTGGGACGTCGACTTCCGCACCGCCGTCAGCCAGGCCGAGCTCGAGGACCGGGAGCGGCCCGGCGCCTACCACCGCCTGCGGTTCCCCCGGGTGGACGAGGACGGCGGCGTGGAGATCGAGACAACCCGGCCCGAGCTGCTGCCGGCCTGTGTCGCGCTCGTCGCCCACCCCGACGACGCCCGTTACCGGCCGCTGTTCGGCACCTCCGTCACCACCCCGCTGTTCGGGGTGCGGGTCCCGGTGGTGGCCCACGAGCTGGCCGACCCCGAGAAGGGGTCCGGCATCGCCATGATCTGCACCTTCGGCGACCTGACCGACGTGGTCTGGTGGCGCGAGCTCGACCTGCCCACCCGCACCGTCGTCGGCCGCGACGGCCGCCTGCTGCCGGTGGCGTTCGGTACCGAGGGCTGGGAGTCCGACGACGCGGTGGCCGCCGACACCGCCTATGCGGAGCTGGCCGGCCGCACCGTCAAGCAGGCCCAGACCCGGATCGTCGAGCTGCTCACCGCATCGGGGGACCTCATCGGCGAGCCCCGGCCGATCACCCACCCCGTCAAGTTCTTCGAGAAGGGCGACCGGCCCCTCGAGATCGTGTCGTCCCGCCAGTGGTTCGTCGAGACGCTCCCCCACCGTGGGGCCCTCCTGGCCCGGGGCGAGGAGTTGCACTGGCACCCGGCGTACATGGCCCACCGCTACCGGGCCTGGGTCGAGGGCCTGAACGGCGACTGGAACATCAGCCGCCAGCGCTTCTTCGGCGTGCCCCTGCCGGTCTGGTACCCGGTGGACGCCGACGGCGAGATCGACTTCGACGCGCCGATCTTCCCGCCGGAGGACCGGCTCCCCGTGGACCCGTCGACCGACGTGCCCGACGGGTACTCCGCCGATCGGCGGGGCGAGCCCGGGGGATTCGTGGGCGACCCCGACGTCATGGACACCTGGGCGACGTCGTCGCTGACGCCGCAGATCGCCGGCGGGTGGGAGGACGACCCTGACCTGTTCGCCCGGGTCTTCCCGATGGACCTGCGCCCGCAGGCCCACGACATCATCCGCACCTGGCTCTTCTCGACCGTGGTGCGGGCCGAGCTCGAGCACGGCGCCCTGCCCTGGAGCGACGCCGCCATCAGCGGCTGGGTGCTCGACCCCGACCGCAAGAAGATGTCCAAGTCGAAGGGGAACGTCGTGACCCCGTTGCCGCTCCTGGAGCAGCACGGTGCCGACGCCGTCCGCTACTGGGCGGCGAGCGGGCGCCCCGGCACCGACACCGCGGTCGACGAGGGACAGATGAAGGTGGGCCGTCGGCTGGCCATGAAGGTGCTGAACGCCTCGCGGTTCGCCCTGGGCCGGCTGACCGGCGACGACGGTGGGCTCGTGGTCCCGCCCGTCGAGGCCGTCACCGCACCCATCGACCGGGCCATGCTCGGCCGACTGGCCGTGGTCGTCGAGGAGTCGACCGCCGCCTACGAGGCCTACGACTACGCCCGGGCGCTCGAGCGCACCGAGGCGTTCTTCTGGGCGTTCTGCGACGACTACCTCGAACTCGTCAAGTCGCGTGCCTACGGCGACCCGGCTGACGGCGGCACGGCATCGGCCCGCGCCGCCCTGGCCGCCGCCCTGTCGGTCCTGCTGCGCCTGCTGGCGCCGACCCTGCCCTTCGTGACCGAGGAGGTCTGGTCGTGGTGGCGGGCGGGCTCCATCCACGCCGCATCCTGGCCCACCGTCGACGAGCTCGGCCCGGGAGCCGGCGGTGTCGAGCCGACCACCGACGCCGTCCTCGAGGTGTCCGCCGAGGTCCTCGGTCTGGTGCGCCGGGCCAAGACCACGGCGAAGCGGTCGATGCGGGCCGAGGTGGCCACGCTGACCGTCACCGACACCCCCGCCCGCCTGGAGGCACTGGCCGGCGCCGAGGGCGACCTGCGCGAGGCCGGTGGAGTGCGCGAGCTGCTGACGGTGATGGGCGACGGACCGGACGTCACCGTCGAGCTCGTCGAGGAGTAGGCCCGCCCTGCGGCGTACGCCGGGTGCCCTCCGCCGGGTGACCCACGCCGACCGGAGTGATCAGGCCAGGTAGACGCTGAGCGCTGCGTCGGCCATGTCGGCCGGGGTCCCCTGCTGCTCGATACGGCCGTGGACCATGATCGCCGCGTGATCGGCCACGGCCAGTGCGGTCGTCACGAACTGCTCGACGAGCACGATCGTCATGCCCCGCCGGGACAGGGTCCCGACCAGCTCGTACAACTCGGCCACGATGAGGGGTGCGAGGCCCATCGATAGCTCGTCCAGGTACAGCACGCGCGGGTTGGTCACCAACGCCCGCGAGATGGCGAGCATCTGCTGCTCACCGCCGGACATCGTCCCGGCCAGCTGGCGGCGGCGCTCCTTCAGGACCGGGAAGGTCTCGTAGGTGTGGTCCTCGACCTCCTTCATCGTGATCCCACCCCGGTAGGTCCAGATCCGCAGGTTCTCGCGCACGGTCAGGTTCGGGAAGATCCCCCGCCCCTCGGGCACGGCGCACACGCCCTGGCGGGCCAGCTTCTCGGCCGAGGTCTTGCCGATGGGGGTGTCGCCGATCACGACCTCGCCGGCCGAGGGCCGCATGCGGCCGCTCATGACCTTGAGCAGGGTCGACTTGCCGGCGCCGTTGGGCCCGAGGAGGGCGAACACGCTGCCCGCCGGGACCTCGAGGTCGACCCCGTGGAGCACCTCGATGCGGCCGTACGAGGCGCGCACGCCCCGGACGTGCACACCGGGCGGGAGCACGGTGGGGGTCGCGGGTGCCGACTCCGTGGTCCGGTCGCTCATGCCTGGGCCGCCTCGTCGTCGTCGACCGCGTCGCCCGTGGCCCCGGCGGCGTCCGCCGGAGCGCCGTCGTCCACCGCGTCGCCGCGGTCGGCGGTCCCGACCCTCTCGCCGGCAGCTTCCGTGTCGCCGGCAGCCTGCTGTCCGTCGGCGGCAGCCTGCTGTCCGTCGCCGGCAGCCTGCTGTCCGTCGGCGGCCCCGGCCGCGCTCAGTGCTTCCTCCTCGGAGACGGCGCCGAGGTAGGCGGCCTGGACCATCGGGTCCTTCCGGATCTCCTCGGGCGTGCCGGAGGCGATCACGTCACCGAAGTCGAGCACGTAGATGTAGTCGCAGATGCGCATGACGAGCTCCATGTCGTGCTCGACGAGGAGCACGCCCATCCCTCCCCGGGCGAGTGTCGTCAGCAGCTGACCGAGCGTCTCGGACTCGGCGTCGTCGAGGCCCGAGCCGGGCTCGTCCAGGAGGAGGACCTTGGGAGCCATGGCCAGCGCACGGGCCAGTTCCACCATGCGGGCGAGGCCGGTCGGCATGGCACTCGCCTGGTCGGCCGCCATGCCGCCGAGGCCGACGCCCTCGAGCAGTCGGTCCGACGTGGCCACGGCGACCGATCCGGGTCCGGTCGGCTCGCCGGTGGGGACCCCGTCGGCGTCGGGCACCCCCTGCTTCACCCAGGGAAAGGTGCGCTTGACGTGCCGCCACTGCCACCACTTGACGGAGGACTCCAGGCCCACCTGCACGTTCTCGCCGGCGGTCAGGGTACCGAACAGCTCGAGCCGCTGGAAGGTGCGGGCCAGGCCGAGGCGGGCCCGACGGTGGGGCCTCATCTTCGTGATGTCGGTGTCGTAGAGGTGCACCGTCCCCCGGTCGGGGGTCTGGAGCCCGCTGATCACGTTGAACAGGGTCGTCTTGCCGGCCCCGTTGGGACCGATGAGGCCGGTCACGCTGCCTTCGTGGACGACCAGGTTGGCGTCGCTCAGCGCCGCCACCCCGCCGAAGCGGACGGCGACCCCCTCGACGGTCAGCACCGCCCGGGCCGGTGCCCCCGGATCCCCGACGGCCGCGGGGGCCTCCTGGTCAACCGACGGCACGGGTGCCCTCCCCGCCGAGCGCCATACCGGAGAAGGACGGCGTCGGCCCGCCGATGGCCACCTGGCCTCCGCCCTTGACCCACGGGAGGCGGAAGTGGAGCGCCTCGATGCCGAGGATCCCGTTGGCGGCCCGACCGATGAGGATGATGCCGATGCCGGCGAAGATGCCGACGCTGGACGGCCACACCTGGTTGAGGACCACGTAGGTCAGCGCCGCCAGGAACGCACCCGAGACGGTGCGGATGCTCCAGATGGTCACGAACAGCACGAAGATGATGCCCGGGAAGATGTCGAAGTCGGTGGTGCCCACGACGCCCTGGACCGTGCCGTAGAGGGCGCCGGCCAGTCCGGCCATGCCGGCGGCGATGGCGAACACCGCCACCTTGGTGAAGCCGATGTCGAGGCCCACGGTGGCGTAGGCGGCCGGGGAGTCGTTGACCGCCACCAGTCGGCGGCCGAAGAGACTGCGCCGGATGGCGAGGACCAGCAGGGCCGACAGCACGAAGAACACGGTGACGAGCAGGAACTCGGCGGTGTCGCCGCCGAAGGACAGGTGGGGCAGCACGATGCGGTAGACGGAGAGTCCGCCGGCACCGTAGATGCGGCCGTCGGCGAAGAAGCCGGTGGCCACGGCGTCGGCGAAGGCGAAGGTGGCGAGGGCCAGGTACAGGTCGGACAGTCGGATCGTGGGCAGTGCGACGAGGGCGCCGATGCCGGCACAGATGGCGATGGCCGCCACCAGTCCGAGCACGGAGCCGCCGCCGGCCACCTTGCCCATCACGAAGGCACCGATCCCCATGAACGAGAACTGGCAGAGCGAGACCTGGCCCGAGTAGCCGGTCAGCAGGACCAGCGACAGTCCCACGATGGCGAGGCACATCACCATGCCACCGAGCCGGCCCAGCGTGGTCCCGTTGATGTTCGTGTCGGCGAAGGCCAGACCGGCGACCACGGCGACCACCAGGAACACCCCTCCACCGATGAGCGACTCCTTGCCGCTCGCCACCCGCGGGGCCCGCATCGAGGTGAGGCGACCCACCGCCCGGAGGCGGACCGAGGGGAGCGTGACCAGGGCGATGAAGAGGAAGACCATCGGCAGGGCGCTGGTGACGTCCGTCTGGAGCTGGGACGAGAGGTGGGGCTCGATGTAATTGAGGATGTAGTTCTCGGCGAGGCCGATGGCCAGCGCGGCGGCAAAGGTGAGTGGGATGTTCCGGAGGCGGCCCACGATGGCGGCCGCGTACCCGCTGACCACCAGCAGGGTGAAGGACTCGATGCTGATGCCGGTGGTCTGGGTGGGGGCCAGCAGCACGCCGGAGAGCGCGGCCATGAAGAAGCCCAGGATCCATCCGTACTGGCTCATCCGGTTGGGGGACACGCCGGACATGGCGAGCAGTTCGGGATCGTCGACCACGGCCCGCAGGGCGTAGCCGGTGCGGGTGGTCCGGAAGAGCACCCGCAGGCCGATCGCCACGGCGATGGCCACGCCGATGATGAGGACGTACTGGTTCTCGATGTTGATGCCGACCAGGCGGAACTGGCCGTTGATCTGCGGGTTCACCGACCGCTCCACCGTCGGCGACCAGATCACGGTGGCCATGCCGGTGAGGATGACCATGAGCCCCAGGGTCACCATGACCGGCCGCTCGGCCGAGGCGCCGTGCAGACGGCGCATCAGGACCCGTTCGACGAACGCCCCGGCGATCGAGGCGCCCAGGATGAGGACGATCAGCAGGGCGACCAGCGTCGGCTGGTGGTGGGCGGAGACCAGCTCCCAGTAGCCGAAGGCGGCGATCATCCCGACCGCACCCTGGGCGAAGTTGAAGACGCCCGACGTGGTGTACGTGACCACCAGGCCCGTCGCCGCGATGGCGTAGCCCGCCCCGAGCATGATCCCGAACACCGTGAACTGGAGGAAATTGCTCATGCGATCTCCCTCATCTCCATCGGGATCCCCCCCGGGCCCATCTCGTCAGTGCCTGGTGCTCGTCCGGCTCAGGTGCCGGGCTTCACGATGTACGACCCGTCGCAGCGGAAGCCGCCGCTGCTGCCGCTGGTCGGCGGATTGTCCGGTGACCGCACGAACTGGCCGTTGGTGACCGTGGCGATCAGGTAGCAGTGCGGTGGCGTCTTGGCCGACGGGTTCGACGGTGCGTTGAATCCGCTCCCGTTGAACGACGTCACCTTGGACAGCGCCTGGAGGAGTGAGCCCCGGCTGGGGTTCGAGCCGGCGTTCTTCAGGCCCTGCACGAAGAGGTCGGCCGACAGCCACCCGTAGGCGGTGAACAGGTCGGGGCTGAACCCCGGGGAGGCCTTCTGGACCCACTGAAGGAAGGTGCCGACGGCCGGCACCGCGGTCTGGTCCGTGCCCAGGTAGAGCGCCAGGTTCTGGGACAGGTAGGCCCCGTCGACGTTGGCCGCCCCGCCCGACTGGGTGACGAGCTGGTTCGAGTACGTGGCGGCGCCGAGCAGTACCTGCGGGTGGAAGTCCTGCTGGGCCAGGGCCTTGAGCACCGAACCGGCGTAGTTCGACGGCATCTGGTCCATGAAGATGATCTTCACCCCGGCGTTCTTCATGGCGATGACCTGCTGGTTGAAGTCGGTCTGCGTGGTGGCGTACGTCTGCTCGCTGACGAAGGTGAACCCGGCCTGCTCGGCGACGTACTTCTCCCCCGCCCATGTCTGCGCGGCCGAGGGCGAGTCGGCCAGGAAGGCGCCCGCCTTGCTCTTGTCCGCCTTGAACTTGTTGGCGTAGTACGTCATCGGCCCCGAGGCCCAGCCGTCGGCCAGCGGGATCGGGCTGTAGACGTTGGGCAGCTTGTTGGTGGCATCGTCCAGCACCTGGGACACGTCGGGGAAGCCGGGATTGGCGGCCAGCACCGTGCCCCCGAAGCTGTCCTCGAGCGAGAAGTTGCCCACGGTGGCGAAGTCGTTCTGGACGGCGTTCTGCGTGGCCTGCTTGTTGCCGGCACCGGTGAACCCGTCATCGGCGTTGTTGAGGACGAGCTTCCGGCCGTTGACCCCGCCGGTCGAGTTGACGTAGTCGACGTAGGCCTGGGTGCCGACCTGTGCGCCCTTGAAGAGCCCGAGCGACAGGGTCGACACGTTGGCGATCTGGACGGAGCTCGACGTCACCCCGGTGTGGTCCGAGAAGGCGCTCGACGGGATCGGTCGGGAGGTGGTGCCCGCGTTGGTCGAGCCACCGGTCGTGGTCGTCGACGACGTGTTGGTGGAGCTACAGGCCGCCGCACCGAGTCCGACAGCCATGACCATCGCCAGCGCGGTGGTGCGACGCTTCCAAGTACCTGAGCGCAATGCTCCCCCTTAGTATCCCTTGTATTCGAACGGTGGACCGTGCCCCCCAGGCGCAAGGCCGGACCAACACGAATATGTGACTCTACGTCAGAAACTCTGCCCCGTGTCCAGAACTTCGCCTTGTTTCGCGCCCTCGGCGGGCCGGTCGGACCGGGCGCCGGACCGGGCATCGGACCGGGCGTCCTCCCCGTCGCCGGGCCGGTCGGAGTGCCCCGGCGCGGTGACTCCCGGCGCCGACGACGACCGGGCCCGGACGCCTTCGAGGAAGCGGACCACGCCCAGGGTCGTGTGGCGCGACCGGATCGACACCAGGATGTCGAACGCATGCTGGGTGAACGGCAGTTCGAGGTACGCGACCGGGGCCGTCGAGGTGGCCGCCAGGCGGGCCGCGAACCGTCGGCCGACCTGGGGTGGCACCAGGGTGTCGTTGGCCCCCTGGACCACGAGGAACGCCGGTGCGTCCGGGGTGATCCGTTGATCCGGCGACGCCTGGTCGTAGACGGGGGTGTTGTCGACGTACGGCAGCTTCATGACGCGCTTCTCGAGGAGCTCGATGAGGCCCTGGCCGTGGGCGCCCTCGGCCTCCGGGGACCCGGTCATGTCGTGCACGCCGTAGAACGGGACGCAGGCGTCGACCGAGGTGTCGGCGTCCTCGAACCCCGGCTGCCACCCGGTGGCGTGCGGCGTGAGGGCGGCCAACGCCGACAGGTGCCCGCCGGCGGAGCCCCCCGACAGGGCGAGGAAGGATGGGTCCCCTCCGTACTCGTGGATGTGGGCCCGCACCCAGGCGAGAGCCCGCTTGCAGTCGACGATGTGGTCGGGCCACGTGGCCTTGGGACTCAGCCGGTAATTGATGGCCACGCAGACCCAGCCGCGTTGGACGAGCTCGTGGAGCATGGGGAGGCCCTGCTCGCGCTTGTCGCCGATGACCCACGCACCACCGTGGATGTAGACGAGCACCGGGGCGCCGCTCGGCGGGTCCGCCCGCCGCACCAGGACGTCGAGCTTGTGCCGGTACAGGCCGTCCCCCTCGTAGTCGATGTTGCGGATCCGTCGGATCCGACCGAAGCGGAACGGGACGGCGACGACCAGCCGCCACCACGACAGCCACGCCGGTGCGAGGTCCACACCCTCGGCGTCGACGGGCCCGCCGGCGGCCGTGTTCAGCGCCTGGTCGACCAGACCGGCGGACCGGTGGGCCGACACGGCGAGCACGACGTACCCGACGGTCGCCCCGATGCCGAGCCCCAGCGCGAGCCACCACACGGGACCCCGCGGGGTGACCGTGCCGCCGAGTGCCGCGGTGCCGGCCACCACCACCACGGCGGCGTGCACGGGGACCTCGCCCACCACCCAGGCGCAGAGGAACGTGACGACGGCGAGGGGCTCCTTGCGGACCGGGGCCAGCGCCAGCAGGGCCAGGACCGCAGCGATGGCGGTGAATGCCAGGAATGCCCAGATCACCCCACCATCAAACACCGTCGGGGACCCGGGACGGTAACCGGGTGTGGATCGCCCGGCTCAGGTGGGGCATCATCAGTACCCGGCCGTAGGCCGGTGCGACACCCCCGTCCGTCCGGACGGGCCGGAGGCGGGGGCCCGATCGGGCCGGTGTCGGGAGCGGACCGAAGAAGGAGGGGGACCGATGGAGCCACTCAGCGGCCTCGACGCCAGCTTCCTCTACCTGGAGACGCCGACCCTCCACATGCACGTGGAGATGGTCACCGTCTTCGATCCGTGCACCGTGCCCGGCGGCTACTCGTTCGCCAAGATGCAGGCCCAGATCGCCTCGCGGACCCACCAGGCCCCGGTCTTCCGGCGGCTGCTGGTCGAGGTCCCCTTCCGCCTCGGCCATCCCGTCTGGGTCGACGACCCCCACTTCGACATCGACTACCACGTCCGGCGCACCGCGGTGCCCGCCCCCGGGGGCCTCCTGGAGCTGGCCGACCTGGCCGGGGACATCGCCAGCCGCCAGCTCGACCGGTCCAAGCCGCTGTGGGAGATCTGGATCGTCGAGGGCGTGGACGAGGGGCGCATCGCGGTGATCGCCAAGATGCACCACTCGACCGTGGACGGCATGTCCGGTGCGGCCCTGCTCTCGGTCCTCTTCGACCTCGAGGTGGACCCGGGTCCGGAGCCCGAGCCGCCCGAAGTGGTCGGCGACCCGCACATCCCGTCGAGCGCCGAGCTCATCAGCGAGGCGGTGGCCGCCCGGGTCTTCCGTCCCTTCGAGATGACCCGGGACATCCTGCGGACGGGCCAGCGGCTGCTCAACGTGCGCCGCGTCCGCAACGAGCCCGAGCACCGCGCCCCGCAGTCCAAGGCCGCACTGCCGCTGTCGGCACCCCGCACCTCCTTCAACGGCACGCTCACCCGACGGCGCCAGGTGGCGCTCTCGGCCATCGGACTGGCGGACGTCAAACGGCTGAAGAACGCCACCGGCACCACCGTCAACGACGTCGTCCTGGCCGTGTGCACCGGCGCGCTCCGCAGGTTCCTCGTCGACGGGGGCGAGCTCCCGGAAAAGCCGCTGGTCGCCGTGGTGCCCGTCTCGGTCCACCCCGACATCGACGCACCGTACGGCTCCAACAAGGTCTCCTCCATGTTCGTGCAGCTGCCGGCCCAACTCGACGACCCGCTCGAGCGCCTGGTGGCCATCCGGGAGGGCACCAAGGGGGCCAAGGAGGAGCACAACGCGCTGGGCGCCGACATGCTCGTCAACTGGGCCGAGCACGCCACGCCCAACACGTTCGCCGCCGCCGCCCGGCTGTACAGCCGGATGCGCCTGGCCGACCGTCACCGTCCCGTGGCCAACCTGATCATCTCGAACGTGCCGGGCCCCGACTTCCCCCTCTACCTGGCGGGGGCCGAGATGGTGGCCGGGTTCCCCCTCGGCCCGGTCATGGACGGGCTCGGCCTCAACATCACCATCATGAGCTACCGCGGCACCCTCTACTGGGGCATCATCTCGTGCCCCGAGACGATGCCGCGGGTGTGGCAGCTGGCGGCCGACATCCCCCTGGCGCTCGACGAGCTGCTGGCCGCGGCCGGGCTCGAGCCGGCCGAGTTCCGCTCGACGCACGCGGCCCAGGCCGTCGAGGCGGCCGGCACGTTCGCGCCGCCGTCGACCTGACCGCCCCCCGGTCGGGTCAGGTCGGGACGGACACGGCCATCGACGTGGCGCCGGAGCACACCCGGATCGGCACGCCGTAGGTGCGGTGGGCGGGGCGGTAGGGCAGCACGGTGCTGAGGCCGGTCACCACGAACGCACCTCCCGAGTCCGGGCTGGTCACGACATCGGTGGGGTGGTCCGCGCCGGACGCCGATGCCGTGCCCGAACCGGTCGGCAACCGCACCGGCGTCAGCGGCCGGGCGGGATCGGCGGTCAGGACGGCGTCGATCCAGTTGTTGGCCGAGTCGGCGACGAGCAGCTGCGTGCCGTCCGGGGTGATGGCCAGGGCGGCCGGGTCGGTGATGCCGAAGGCGTCGAAGCTGGTGGCCGCCCCCACCGCGCCGGTGGCCGTCGACACGGGCACCACGCGGCCACCGAAGTCGGGCGGCCCCTGGCCGGCCACCCACAGCGTGGCGCCGTCGGGGGAGACGACGAGGCCGTGGGGTGACGACACCGACGAGACGGTCAGACCGGTGACGATCGGCGCCCCGGCCGTGGCCGTCGCGGTGTCGACCGGGATGACGCCGTCGGGAACCAGCACGTAGAGGATGTCCGTGGTCGGGCTCAGCGCCATGCCCGACACGGTCCGCCCGACGCCCAGGTCGAGTGGCCGACCGATCGTGCCGCTGGCCACGTCCACCGGCACGATCATGGTGCCGCTGGCCGCCAGGACCGTCCGCCCGTCGTGCATCACCACCACCGCGCCCGAGGCGCCATGGCCGGGCAGGACGATCGGGGTGCCGGCCTGCCCGCTGGCCAGGTCGACGGGGATGAGGACGTTGCGGGTGGGCCGGCCGGGCCGTGTCGACTGCGTGACCACGAAGGCGCGGCGTCCGTCCGGGGTGACCGCCACCGCGTAGTCGCCCAGCGGGGGCGTGCCGTCGACGGGCAGGGGGATCGATGCCTCGGCGAGCCGCGACCGGAGCTCGATGGGGGTCAGCGCTCCCGGGCACGCCACGTAGCCCACCGGTCCGGCCGTGGCCTGGAGGATGCCGGGGACGGTCGGCGAGTCGGGGGTGGCGACGACGGAGCAACCCGTCAGCAGGAGCGCCACGGCGGCCACCGGTGCGGTGCGGGAGAGCCGGGGCCGCACCGAGGGGACGGTGCGGCTGCGTCGTGGGGCCGCCATAGGTGGGCCCGACCCTAGCGACGGTGACGGGGTCTCCGGAAGCGCCCCGTCACCGTCACCACCGACGGGTGAGGGTCGGGGTCAGGCGGCCGCCGCCAGCGACCCGGCCCGTGCCGCGTCGGCGACGGCCGTCAGGGCGGCGTCCCGGGGCGTCGCCTCGATGCCGAAGGTGGCGGTGCAGTCCGACGAGTCGAGCAGGAACGGCCGGTCGAACTGGTAGCGGGTCTCCTTCAGCTCACGCATCTGCGCCGACACCACACCGGCCAGCGTCAGGGACCCGGCGGGGAACGCCGCCACCGACGGCGCGGGCGCACCGGCGACGGCGCAGAACCGGACGGCCAGCTCGCGCTGCGACAGGGCCGCGGCGCTCGGCACGTGCCAGGGCCGGCCCCACGCCCGCTCGTCGGTCCCGAGCACCGCCAGGGTGCGCCCGACGTCCGGCACGTACGTCCACGAGTGGGGTGCGTCCGGGTCGCCCAGCACGCGGACCTTCCGACCCGACAGGAGTCGGTCGACGACGCGGCCGAAGTGACTGGTGTCGACGACACCCGGCCCGAAGAAGTCCGACGCACGCGCCTCGGTGACCCGGACGCGGCCGGCGCGGTGGGCGGCGAGGGCCTCCTCCCACATCGCGGCCCGCACCCGGCCCTTCGCTCCCGTCGCCGCCAGGGGGTCGTCCTCCCGGAGGGGATGGTCGACCGGCCCGTAGCCGTAGAGGTTGCCCATGGTCACGAGGACGGCACCGGACCGGGCTGCCACCTCGAGCATCGACGTGGCCATGGGGGGCCACAGCTCCGGCCACCGGTGGTACGGCGGATTGGCGCAGTTGTAGAGGGCGTCGGCGGTCCCGGTGGCCGTTGCGAGTGCGAACGGATCGGAGGCGTCGGCCGCCACCCGGGTGATGCCGGGGCCCACCGGCCCCGAGCCCGAGCGCGTGACCAGCGTGACCTCGTGGCCGGCGGTGACCAGCGCGTGCGCCGTCGCCGTCCCGACCGGCCCTGCCCCCACGATGACGTGTCTTCCCATGGTGGTGCCTCCCTGTCCGTGGACCGTTCACCGGCCCGGTCGTGCTCCCTTGTGAGAGCACTGCTCTTGTTGGTGATCAGTATTCACCATCTCAGGCCCCAGAGCAAGAGCACTGCTCTCTTATTGATCTATTGCTCTCGATGTGGAAGTGTGGTGGCATGCCTCCCTCCACCGGGCTGCGGGCCCGGATGCGGGCCGAGCTCACCGCCGAGATCAAGGACGAGGCCCGTCGGCAGCTGGCGGCCGAGGGCGCGCCCGGCCTGTCGCTCCGCGCCGTCACCCGCGCCCTCGGCATGTCCTCGTCGGCCATCTACCGCTACTTCCCCAGCCGCGACGACCTCCTGACCGCCCTGATCGTCGACGCCTACGACGCCGTCGGCGCGGCCGCCGAGGAGGCGGACTCCGCCTGTCCGGAGGACGATCTCGGCGCACGGTGGCGCGCGGTGGCCCGGGCCGTCCGGCGGTGGTCGATCGACAACCCCCACGAGTACGCGCTGGTGTACGGCTCGCCCGTTCCGGGCTACCGGGCCCCCGACGACACCGTCGGCCCGGCCAGCCGGGTCACCTTGGTCCTGGCCCGTCTGGTCGACGACGCGGTGGCGGCGGGGGCGCTGCGTCGGGACGCCGCGTCCGAGGCCCTGCCCCCGCTGGGTGCTGCCGGACAGGCCGCCGTGCGCACACTCGTCGACGTGGCCTTTCCGAACGTGCCCGGGGACGTGGCGGTGCGGGCCGTGGCGGTGTGGACGCAGCTGTTCGGGATGATCTCCTTCGAGCTGTTCGGCCACTTCCACAACGTGATCGACGACGTCGACCCGGTCTTCGACCGGACGCTCCTGGAGATGGGCCATCTGGTGGGGTTCCCCCCACCCCGCGCCGGATCCCGGCCGGCCGTGGACCGGGGCGGCGATGTCGACGACGGCGATGCTGACGACGTCGATGCCGACGGCCGGGCAGCGCCACCGGACGGCGGGGACGAGGTCTGGTTCCTCATCTGACGATTCTGGTTCCTCGTCCGGCGGTGAGGACCGGTCCCGCGGTCCGGACACCGGGTCGGGGATACCCCTTGGGGCATCGTCGGAACCGATCGCCACGATCGCGCTTGTGCGTCGTTTCACATCAGGACCTTCGGCCCTAGGTCGCCCCGAGATTCGCTGGTTTCATCATCGGTGATGACACTTCTCCTCTCCCGCTGGCAGTTCGGTATCACCACCGTCTTCCACTTCATCTTCGTCCCACTCACCATCGGCCTCGCCCTGCTGCTGGCCGTCATGCAGACCGCGGCCTACCGGTCGCGGCATGACGCGGTGAAACGCGCGAAGTGGGAGCAGATGACGATCTTCTGGCGTCGCCTGTTCCTCATCAACTTCGCCATCGGGGTGGTGACGGGCATCGTGCAGGAGTTCCAGTTCGGCATGAACTGGTCGGAGTACTCCCGCTACGTGGGCAGCGTCTTCGGCGCCCCACTGGCCGTCGAGGCCCTCCTGGCGTTCTTCCTCGAGTCGACCTTCCTCGGCATCTGGATGTTCGGCAAGGGCCGGGTCTCCCCCAAGGTGCACCTGGCCTCCATCTGGCTGGTCAGCATCGGCACCATGCTGTCGGCGTACTTCATCCTCGCCGCCAATGCCTGGATGCAGCACCCCGTCGGCTACAAGATCGAGGGCAACCGGGCGATCATGACCAACTTCTGGGCGGTCATGACCAACAGCACGCTCATCAGTTCCTTCCTCCACGTGTTCACGGCGGCACTGGTCACGGCGGCGATGCTGATGCTGGGCGTGAGCGCCTGGCACCTCCGCGGGGACCAGAAGGCCGGCAACGGCCCCCACCCGGTGTTCGCCGCCTCGGCCAAGCTCGCCCTCGTGGTGGGCGTCGTGGCCGTCGTCGCCACCATGTTCTTCGGCGACAACCAGGCCCGACTCATGGAGAAGCAGCAGCCCATGAAGATGGCCGCCGCCGAAGCGGAGTACAACACCACGAACGGAGCGAGCTTCTCGCTCCTCACCGTCGGCAACCTGTCCGGTGACCCCGTCTTCCAGATCCGGGTCCCCCACGCGCTGTCCGTGCTGTCGGACAACAGCTGGGACGGCCCCGTCCAGGGGATCAACCAGATCCAGGCCAGTGAGACCGCCAAGTACGGCAAGGGCAGCTACGTCCCCGTCCTGTGGGTGACCTACTGGACCTTCCGCATCATGGTGGGCTGCGGCATCCTCATGTTCCTCGGCCTGGCCTGGGGCATGGTCCTGCTCTACCGGCGCAAGCTCGACACGTCGAAGTGGTTCCTCAGACTGGCGGTGCCCGCACTGCTGCTCCCCTTCATCGCCAATGCGACCGGGTGGATCTTCACCGAGATGGGCCGCCAGCCCTGGGTCGTCTACGGGCTCCTCAAGACGGCGAAGGGCGTGTCGCCCATCGGCACCGGCTACGTGGTCGCCACCCTGGTCGGTTTCACCGCCATCTACAGCATCCTGGCCATCATCGACTTCGGCCTGATGGCCCGCTACGCCAAGCTCGATCCCGACAGCGTCGACGAGCACGGCCAGGCGAAGCCGGGTGGGGGCGACGGATCGACCGAGGAGCTGTCCGCCGACTTCGACGGCGACTCCGAGCACCACGACGACCGGGCCCCGGCCCTCATCTACTGAGCGAGAGGGAGAACCGACGATGACGATCGCTGCGGTCGCACCTGCGTACACCGGACTGGAGATCTTCTGGTTCCTGATCATCGCCGTGCTGTGGAGCGGCTACTTCGTGCTCGAGGGATTCGACTTCGGGGTGGGCATCCTGCTCCCGGTGATCGGGAGGACCGAGCTCGACCGACGGGTCATGATCAACACGATCGGCCCCGTCTGGGACGGCAACGAGGTCTGGCTCCTCGTGGCCGGTGGCGCCACCTTCGCCGCCTTCCCCGACTGGTACGCCACGTTGTTCAGCGGCTTCTACCTCCCGCTGTTCCTGATCCTGGCCGCCCTGATCTTCCGGGGTGTGGCCTTCGAGTTCCGGGCCAAGCGGGTCATGCCCCAGTGGAAGCTGGCCTGGGACCACGCCATCTTCTGGGGCAGCCTGCTGCCGGCGATCCTGTGGGGTGTCGCCTTCGCCAACATCCTGCGGGGCACGCCGATCGGGCCCAACGGGCACTATCTCGGCTCGTTCTTCAACCTGCTGAACATCTACAGCCTGCTGGGCGGGGTCACCACCCT
>Ga0182013_10004726_pt1 | contig 16205 bp, 16 predicted proteins | sample 612S2MmetaG_FD_120487 | JGI IMG/M metagenome (GOLD analysis project Ga0182013, IMG submission 120487) | Permafrost microbial communities from Stordalen Mire, Sweden - 612S2M metaG | ecosystem: Environmental > Terrestrial > Soil > Wetlands > Permafrost | place: Sweden: Stordalen | collected...
GTGCATCGCTTCGCTGACGATGTATTCGCGCAGCATCGGCCCCACCGCGGCCAGGCCGTCACCGCCACGCGCGAATGGCGTGGCCCCGGAACCTTTCAGATGCAGGTCGTGAACTCCGCCGTCGCCGTCGAAGAGCTCCCCCAGCAGCAGCGCCCGCCCGTCGCCCAGCCGCGGCACGAAGTTGCCGAACTGATGCCCGGCGTAGGCCTGAGCTACCGGCGCGGCACCCCCCGGCAGCAGGTTACCCACCAAGAACCGCAACCCGTCGGCGCTTCGCAGCCAGGAGGCGTCGAGTCCCAGATCGGCGGCCAGCGGCTCGTTGAGCACCAGCAGCTGCGGGTCGGGGGGCGTCTCAGCTTGCCAACGGACAGCCATCTCCGGCAACTCGCGGCAGAAGCGGTCCTGCAGCACGATGCTCACTTCTCCCACACTAACGCCGCGGTTAGAGTTCAATGAGCTGGATTTCGCCCGTGGCCCCGTCGACTTCGATTAGCGCCCCGGACGGCAGCGACCGGGTTGCGCCCTGGACGTCCACCACACAGGGAAACCCGAACTCCCGGGCCACCACGGCGGCGTGTGACATCGGGCCGCCGAGTTCAGTCACCACGGCCGCGGCGTAACAGAAGGCGGCGGTATAGCCGACGTCGGTAACTTCCGCGACCAGAATCTCGCCGGGTTGCAGATCGTCGATGGTCTCGGGCCGCACGATCCGCACCCGGCCGCGCACCCGTCCCCCGCACACGCCGACCCCGAGCAAGATGTCCCCGGCGCCAAGGAGGACCCTCGACGACGCGGTCGATGGCTCCCAGCTGCCGCTGAATACCGTCGGCGGCACGACTCCGGCCAGCCGGCGCCGCTCGGCTCGGCGCCGCGTGACCACCTTCGAAACGTCTGCCGGGAGCGCATCGAGTTCGTCGACCAGCAGATAGAACACGTCGTCAGCGCTCTCGAAAGCACCGGCCTCGACCATCCGGCGCCCATACTCACGTAACAGACTGCGCAGCACCCAGTTGGCGCGCACCATCTTGTCGCGCCGGACTTCGCGGTCACGCAATTGGCGGGTCGCCAGCAGCGCCACAGGCCGGGCTCGCAACGGAATCCGGCGGTGTGCGGACGCCGAAACGGGTTGCGCACGCACAACATTTAGTGTCTTGGTCACCATCCGGACCAGCAGCTCGGGGTCGTCCGAGTAGCTGTTCGAGAGCATCTCAAGTTCCGCCGGACCGCGGTGTCCGATCAGCGCCAGCTCAGCCAATACCGCGGCATGAAACTCCGGCGCTTCGACGGCCAGCTTGCCGAGGCGCTCCCCCGGTTCGGCCAACAGCGCAAGTACGTTCGGATCGCGTTGTGCGGCAACCACCAACCGGTGCACCGCCTCCACCGATCGCGCGCTGGCCAAATCCGGCCCCGCCGGGGGTGAGATGTCGCGCCCACACAGGCCCCGTAGCAACACGTTTGACGCCGCAAACAGCATGAACGACCCCGCCGCCAGCAACCACCCGTGCACCACATGGTCACGTGCCAGCAGGATCAGGCTTGCGAGCCGGCGATCATCGAGCTCGGCAAGATCACCGCCCGCGAGTTGCTCCAGACGATCGACATCGGCGACGAAGTCGTCAGTGTCGCGGTGCGAGCCTGCGCTCAAACAAATCAGGTTGACGCCGAACACGCCGATGTTGCGTAGGGTGCGCAGGTGCCTGCGCGCGCCAACGGAATTGGTGGGCGGGCGCTCCTCGCTGAAGATCGGCAGCGACGCCATGCTGGGCCCGAAGAAGCCGCTGTTGCTGACGACGACGGTCGGCTTGACGAACGGCACGGTTTCGGCCATGAAGTGCGCCGCGGTGATCGCCCCGTACAGCCGGTGGGCGAACACCGCGACGGTTCGCACCGCGATCTCGCGCTGGACGATCCCGCCAGGCCGCAGCCGTACGGCGATCCCCGCCCCCGAGGCACGCAAACCGCGCACGGTCACCGAGGCCGACGACGGCGAGAACGGGCCGGGAAGCGCCTCCGACAAATTGGTGGCCAGGAAGGTCGGGAACCGCGGGTCGATCGGAGTGTCGAATTCGCCGTTGTCGCCCTCCGGGCCGGCCAATCTGGGAACCACTCCGTCGGCCGCGGCCGCGTCGACGGCCGGCACGTCCGTCACGCTGGGCACCCGCCAGGGCAGCGATACCACCCGCCTGCCGAGGGCTACCCGCCCGCGCACCGCGCGCGCGAAGTCTTCGAGGCATTCGTCGGCGCTCCACGCGGGTGAAAATCCCCACGTGTCAAGCAATCGCGAAGTGTTCAGGATCGGCGCCCGCTGCACCGCTTCCAGACCGGCCAAGGAGGCCCACCGCCGCGCCAGCCCAGCGGGCAACGGCACGATCGGCCGCCCGAGCGTTTTGGCAATACGGCGCAAGGTCAACTCACCCGGTGCAGCGAGATCGACTGGTCCGCTGTCTATTTCGGTGTTCAAGAGCGCGCGAATCAGCAACCGCAGCGTGTCATCGAGATGCACCACCTGCACGGGCCGATCCACCGATGAGCCGGCAAAGGCGGGCTGCGCCAGTAGTTGGCGCACCCGGTCATCGACGCTTCGCCCGATGACCAGGGCACAACGGATCGCGACCCAGTGCGCGCCGGAGTTCGCCAACATTTGCTCGGCGCGGGTCCGGTCCGTGTGCGCGGAAGAGGCGAGAACGATGCGCCTGGTTCCGGTCTTGGCCATCGCGTCGAGGACGTTCCGGGTGCCGGCATCATCCGATGCACAGTGCGCGACGGCGTCAGCCCCCACGACAACCTGCCCGACGGCCTCGGCGTCCCGGATGTCAGCGGCGACGAAGTCCGCGGCGCTGGGCCAGCTTTCAGGCCGGTGCCGGGCGAGCCCGGCAACGTCGTGGCCCTGGCTGAGCAATCGGGCCACGAGGCCGCGGCCGATAACTCCGCCGGCACCGGTGACCGCAATTCTCACCCGGCTAACCGTCGTCGTCGTCGTTCATGAACGCGGCGTTGACCAAGTCGTCGAGGTCCATGTCCGCGAGGTCCTTCTCGGCCTCCCCAGGCGCTGCCGTGGCGGACTCCGCCGCGGCGCCGACGAGCTCCCAATGCATGTGACCGGCCAACGCGGCGGAATTCGGGTAGTCGAAGATGATTGTGGCTGGAAGCGCAAGACCGGTAGCCGCTTTGAGTCGGTTGCGAAGCTCGACCGCGGTCAGCGAGTCGAAGCCCAGTTCCTGGAACGCCCAATCCGGGTCGATAGTCTCGGGGCTTCTGGCGCCCAGCACAATGGCGATGTGGGAGCGCACCAGGTCAAGCAACACCGCGTGTTGGTCGTCGTCGGCCAGTCCCTCGAGGCGTTGCACCAGAGCCGATTTCGACTTCTCTGCCACCAAGGAATCCTCAACCTGACGCCGGCTCGGCGCATTGATTAGATCGACGAACATCGGCGGGAGGGTGAATTTGACTTGCAGGGCGCCGGTGTCAGTGTGGGCGGGCACCAGGAAAGGCTCGTCGGCGACGAGCGCGCTGTCCATCAGCTCCACCGCTTCGTCCGAGGACATCGCAACGATGCCGTCCCCGCCGACTCGAGCCAGATCGGCCGCGCCGAGTCCGCCGGTCACAGAACTGGCCTGATCCCGGAGGCGAGCCGCGCCCCCACTACACCTTGCATGGGTTGACTGTACTCAGCCAGCCATCACTGCCGGTCAGACACTCACCCGGCGCCAGCCGTCGGCAGCTCGTGCGGCCTGAACCAGCGCGTCGCACAGTTCGCGCAGCTCGGCCTCCCCGGCTCCCTCTTGGAGCGCGGTGGCGACATCTTCCGCCGCACATCGCACCTGATAGACGCGATCCGATAGGTCAGCCGCATCGTCGGCCGACAGCACCACGACGTCGGCCGGCAATGCCGCCAGCCCACCGGCCTCACCCCTGGTCATCGAGGCCCGCTGCTCGTAAGCCCGCTGCCGGCAGGATTGTCGACAGTATTGGCGCCGACGGCCCATCCCGATATCGGTCACGTCTCGACCGCACCACCGGCACGGCTGGGGGCGGGCACGGCGGGTCACGTCTGCCGACTTTAGTCCGCTGGAGTCTTTTTGGGCCCACAACACCGCGTATCATTAAAGGTTGCACCGCGTAGGCAGCGTGTCCGGCCGGGAACTACACGAACGGCCGTACCGTTTGCCATGCGGAGAGAACCAAGAGCCCGAGAGCTCACACAACCAAAAGGAGTAGCGCCTAATGGCCGATCGCGTCCTTAGAGGCAGTCGCCTCGGCGCCGTGAGCTACGAGACGGACCGCAACCATGACCTGGCGCCCCGCCAGATAGCGCGGTACCGCACCGAGAACGGCGAGGAGTTCGAAGTCCCCTTCGCCGACGATGCCGATATCCCCGGCAACTGGCTGTGCCGCAACGGCATGGAAGGCACCCTGATCGAGGGCGACCTGCCCGAGCCGAAGAAGGTCAAGCCGCCGCGTACCCACTGGGACATGCTGCTGGAGCGCCGCTCCGTCGAGGAGCTCGAAGAGCTGCTCAAGGAGCGCCTGGACCTGATCCGTTCTAAGCGCCGCGGCTAGCTGCGGTTATTGGCGCGCAAACCCCGAGCGCGCGCGGTGCGCCCCTGGACACCCCACCGAGTGACCTTCACCAGCGCCTCGCGGATATTGGATCCACTCATCTTGGACACGCCGAGCTCGCGCTCGGTGAACGTGATCGGCACTTCCGCGACGACGAAACCGTTGCTGATCGTGCGCCAGGTCAAGTCGATCTGGAAGCAATAGCCCTTGGAATCCACGGCGTCGAGATCAATCGCCTGGAGAACTTCGCGACGGTAGGCGCGGTAGCCGGCAGTGATGTCGTGGACGCCGACGCCCAACGCCGTCCGCGCATAGGTATTTGCCGTCCAAGACAGCGCCCAGCGCCGCCACGGCCAGTTTTTCACCGTCCCGCCGGCGACGTAGCGCGATCCGATGGCCAGGTCCGCCCCGGCATCGACCGCGTCCAGCAGAAGGTGCAGCTGTTCGGGCGCGTGACTCCCGTCGGCGTCCATCTCGACGAGCACCGAGTAGTCGCGGCTCAAACCCCAGGCGAAGCCTGCCAGGTATGCCGCACCCAGGCCGTCTTTGGCGGTGCGGTGCAGCACGTGCGTACGGCCGCCGTCGGCCGCGGCCAGCTCGTCGGCGAGCTGACCGGTGCCGTCCGGGCTGTTGTCGTCCACGATGAGCACATGCACATCGGGGCGCGCGTCCTTCAGCCGTCGATGGATGATCGGCAGATTCTCCCGCTCGTTGAACGTCGGGATGATCACCAAGACGCGCTGGCTGGGCCGGCCGGTGGTCATTTAACTCCTCTGTATCGCCCGCTCCGGTGGAGCGGAGTTCTAGTCACCCTCCGCCGGCACAGCTGACTCCTCGGATTCCTCCGGAGTAATTCCGGACTCGCCCGATTCATCCGGGGGGCTGGACCTGAGGCTGACCGGACGGGGGAACCATCCATTGTGCCGTATTGCGGCCAAAATGGCCGCCCCCGCCAGCGCGACCAGGATCCATTGCAGGATCGGGCCCCAGCGGGTGGCCGGTGTCAGCGTCGTTTTGAGGCGCACTTGGGTGTCTAGATAGGCGGGCTCGAAAAAGTCCGTGCGGGCCAACTCGCGGCCGTCTGGCGCGATAACCGCACTGATCCCGGTGGTACCGGCGACCACGACGTAGCGGTCGTGCTCAACCGCTCGAACCTTGGCGAACGCCAACTGCTGCTCGCTCATGGTCTTGTTGAACGTGGCGTTGTTGGCGGGTACGGCCAGCAACTGAGCGCCGTTGAGAATCGCTTTTCGCGGCTCGCGATCGAAGATCACTTCCCAGCAAGTGGCCACTCCAACCGGCACACCGCTAACCTGCACGACGTCGCTTCCGGCGCGCGGCACGAAATGGCCGGCTCGGCCGGCGTACCCGGAAAGGTGCTTGAAGAGCCAGGGCATCGGCAGATACTCGCCGAACGGCTGCACGATTTCCTTGTCATGCCGGTCCGCTGGTCCGGTGACCGGATTCCAGACGATCACCGTGTTTGTGTATTCGGGGTTCTCTTCCGTTCGGTCCGGAACGCCGAGCACGGTGCCGATCATGATGGGCACGCCGATTGCGTCGGCTGCTTTCGTAATCTGTTGCCCGGCGTCGGCGTTGACGAACGGATCGATATCCGACGAGTCCTCCGGCCAGATCACGAATTGAGGCTGGGCGGCGGTCCCCGCTCGCACGTCCTCGGCGAGCCGCATCGTCTCGCTGACGTGGTTGTCCAGCACCGCTCGGCGTTGTGCGTTGAAGTCGAGACCCAGCCGGGGCACATTGCCCTGCACGGCCGCGACGGCGACGCTGGGCTCGCTGCCCGATCCCGCACCGGCGCGTCGAACCTGCGGCCAGACCAGGACGGCGGCGAGCAGCACCAGACAGATGCAGACGGCGGGCAGCACCACCGCGGGCGGCCGATGTGCGGAGGCGTCACCTGCCGTGTTGCCGGTGCGCCACCACTTCACGATTTCCACCGCAATCGCGGTCAAGCCGAATCCCAGCAACACGGTCGCCGTCGACAGCAGCGCAGTTCCGCCGAGCTGAACCAACGGCAGCAACGGGCCGTCGGCTTGACCGAAGGCCACCAACCCCCACGGAAACCCGCCGAACGGAAAGATCGACTTCAACCATTCCTGCGCCGCCCAGACCAGCGCGAACCAGATCGGCCATCCGGGAAGCCGGCGCACGACGACGGCCAGCAGTCCGAAGACACCGGGAAACAGCGCGCACACGATCGCCAACGCCACCCAGGGAAACGCACCCACCAGCTTGCTGATCCACGGCAGCAGCGGCAGATAAAACGCCAGGCCGAACAAAAATCCGTAGCCCAGGCCACCCGCCGGTCTCGTGTCGGGATGAATCAGTACCCAGGCCAACAGCGCAGCAGCGACGACGGCGGCCCACCACCAGTTCAGCGGCGGGAAGCTGGTGTAGAGCAGCGACCCGGCCACGATGCTTACCGCCAGTCGCACCAGACGGGCCACCAGCGCAGCCTGCGCGCCCGGCAGCCGGGCTGCCGCCGCCGTCAGCGCCCGCCGTGCGGTGGCGCCCAGCCGGTCCGCCAGGCTCGGGGCGTCCGGTGCGCTCGAGTCGGTGTCGACCGCCTCGTCGTCGCGCTCCGATTCCTCAGCCATAGATAACGGCACCCCGATGCACGGTTTGGCGGCACCGCGGCACCGCGTCGGTCGGGCCCAGGCGCGGCAGCGCCGGCACCCGGGAGCGTGGATCGGTAGACCACCGCTGGACGGCGTCACCCGGGGCGTGGGCGTCGAGGGTGCCGGCATCCCAGACGGCGTACGACGCCGGCGCACCGGGCACCAGGGTCCCGGCGTTGCCGTCACCGACGCCGGCCGCCCGCCATCCGCCGCGGGTCGCGGCAGCGAACGCCGCCCGCGCCGATAGCGCACTCCCGGGAGTGTGGTGATTGACCGCCGCGCGCACGCTCACCCACGGGTCGATGCCCGTCACCGGGGCGTCGGAACCTAATGCAAGGGGCACGCCTTGGGATGCTAACAGCGCAAGTGGGTTGAGTTCGCTGGCTCGCGCCATCCCAAGACGGCGGGCGTACATACCCGCCCGGCCTCCCCACAGCGCGTCAAAATTGGGCTGCACGCTGGCGATGACGCCCCAGGCGCCTAATTTTTCGGCCTGCGCCGCGGTCACCATTTCCACGTGTTCCAGGCGGTGTCCGCACCGGGCGACGGCAGCTACCCCGAGGTCGGCCACGACCCGCTCGAAGGCATCGACCGCGGCCGAAACCGCGGCATCGCCGATGACGTGGAAACCGGCGGTTACCTGCACCTCGGTACAGGCCCGTACGTGCGCTTGGACGGCGGCGGGGTCGACGTGGCAGGTGCCGGTGCATTCCGGCGCGTCGGCGTACGGCTGGTGCAGCCAGGCCGTGTGGGATCCGAGCGCGCCGTCCACAAACAGATCGCCGGCCAGCCCGCGGGCCCCGGTCTCCTCCATCAGGGCACGCGCCTGCGCGGATGTGGTGACGGCTTCGCCCCAGTAGCCGATCACCTGGACGCCGTGAACCAGGGCGCGCAGCTGCAGCCAATCCTCCAGCCCGCCGATCTGAGGGCCGGCGCATTCGTGCACCGCGACGATCCCGGCCGCGGCCAAGGCATCTAGTGCGGTCACGCGGGCTTCGGTCAGCTGTTCGGTGGTCAGCAAGTCGCGAGCGACAGCCCGGACCAGGTGGTGAGCATCGCCGGCCAGCGGCAGCTGATCAGCGAAACCGGCCGCCCGCGGTAGGTCGGGAATAAGGCGCCGCAGCCCAGTCGAGGCCAGCGCGGAATGCACGTCGACGCGCGCCAGGTAGGCGGGCCGATCGCCGAGTACGGCGTCTAGATCGCTGGTGCTGGGCGGGGTGTTCTCGGGCCACGCCGATTCGTCCCAGCCGTGCCCCCACACCGGCTGGTCTGGGTGGGCGGCCGCGTAGTCGGCGACTAGTTGGATGCATTGGGGGCGCGACGCGGCCGAGCGCAGATCCAGGCCGCTCAATGTCAGACCGGTCGCGCTCAGATGGATGTGGCTATCCACGAATCCTGGTGCCACAAACCCGCCGTCGAGATCCTGCATCTCGGCGTCCGGGAACTGGTTGCGGCCGACGTCGTCGCTGCCGAGCCAAGCCACGACGTCGCCGCGCACCGCCATGGCGGTGGCATCGGGATGGGTCGGACTGTGTACCCGGCCGTTGACGAGCAGCTTGGTGGAAGTCTGCGGCACACCGTAAAACTAGGGCCTAGCCGCGCGGCTCCGGTAGCGCTGGCGGCTCGACGTCGATGACATCGATGACCTCACCGTCGATGTAGTCGCCGTGGCCGGCCCTCTCAGGTGAACCGACCCTGTCAGTGATCAGCGGTATACGGCGCTGAACACCACGCACCGCCATCGCGGCCAAGCCGGGACCGGCGACGGTTCGTATCGGCGGCACCAACAGCAACATCCCGAGAGCCGTCGTGACTAACCCGGGAACCAGCACCAGGACCGCGGCCAGGGTGATCATCGCGCCGTCACTCACTGCGCTGCGCGGCTCCTTCAGGCCGGCCCGCAACGGGCCGAGTTGGCGAATGAGATGCGACCCAGCCATTGGGGCAAACAGGCCCCAACCGAGGATGAAGGTGGCCAGCAGCGCCAGCAGGGTCCAACCCCATCCGATCGTCGATACCAGCGCGATGATTACCGCGAGCTCGACGACGGCGTACACGAGTAGCAGTCGGCGCACCATGTCAGGCCAACGTCTGTGGGACGCGTCCGAGTTCCCCCTGGCCGCTCGTACCGCGGCTGCAGTTAGATGACGGAATGACCACGATTGAGATCGATACTCCCACCGGCCGGATCGATGCTCTGCTGGGCGAGCCCGCCGGGGAAGGCCCGTGGCCCGGCGTGGTGGTGATCCATGACGCCTTCGGCCACCCGCCGGACAAGAAGGCGATCTCCGAACGCATCGCGCAGGCAGGGTATCTGGCGCTGATGCCGAACATGTTCGCCCGGGGCGGCCGCGCCCGGTGCGTCACCCGAGTCATGCGCGAGCTGCTGACCAAACGCGGCCGCGCACTTGACGACATCTTTGCTGCCCGCGATCATCTGCTGTCGATGCCCCAATGCACCGGGCGCGTCGGCATCGCCGGCTTCTGCATGGGAGGTGGTTTCTCGCTCATTATGTCGCCCAAAGGTTTCGGCGCCTCTGCGCCGTTCTACGGAACGCCACTGCCGCGCAGACTGAGCGAGACGCTGGATGGGGCCTGCCCGATCGTGGCGAGCTTCGGCGCCCGCGACCCATTGGGCATCGGCGCCGCCGACAAACTACGCAAGACGACGACCGCCAACAACATCACCGCCGATATCAAGGTCTATCCCGGGGCCGGACACGGCTTTGCCAACGAACTCCCCGGCCAACCGCTGCTTCGCATCACGGGTTTCGGCTATAACCGAGCGGCCACCGACGACGCCTGGAACAGGGTCTTCGCGTTCTTTGGCGAGCACCTGGGAACAGCGTCGGGCTAATATATGTCGTCGCGCTGGTTTTATGCCGGGGCCAGGTGAGGAGAGTGCGATGCGCGAGTGGGTCACTCGACAGCGTCCTCGGTTGGTCCGTGCAGGTGGGGCATTGGCAGTGTTGGCCGCCCTGCTGAGTATCGGTGCTGCCGTGGTTCTGTTCGACCGGGACGAACCCGGGTCCAACCAATCTGTGACAGGCCTTGCGACACGCACCGCCTCGGCAAGCGAATTCAGCCCAGCCGAGAAGCAGATCGTGGGGCTGCTTCCCCCCGGGTATGTCGCCGGCGCCTGCACTAGGGCCACCGACCCGTTTCCGAACGCGGTCGCCAGCCTGGACTGCACTGAAAACGCCAGGTCAGACACCCCCACCTACGCGCGGTTCACGCTCTACAAGGACTTGGACGCGCTGACTGCCGACTTCCAAGCGACCGCCCAGCGCATGGTGTTGTCGCCGTGCCCGGGCGGAGGTGTGTCGCCGGCACCGGGCACCTGGACTTCCGGCTCGAACAGTAACGAGATCAGCGGCTGGGTCGTCTGCGGCAGCGTCGAGGACCGCGCGAATGTCGCATGGACCCGCGACGCTCAGCTGCTACTTGCCACCGTCAACGGAGGACCCGACCTCAATACCCTGTACCAGTGGTGGCACCGCTTCGGGACCGGAACACAGCACTGAAAACCGTTGTTCTGGAAGGGCATTGGGCTACGACGTCAGCTCCTTGAGCTTGTGCGACAAAACGTTTGCGAAGGTGTGCGTGTCGCCCGGCCAGCGTGCCGTCACGTAGTTGCCATCGTCGACGACGAACGCCGCTCGCGAGTCGCTGGGGGTGTCACGCACCATTCCAGAGCTCTTGAGCCGCCGGTGCGGCGTTGCGCGGGTGACGTCGCAGAAATCCGCCGGGTCTTTGAGGGCGCGGGTGACCTCCGACTGCACCGACATGTAGCCGCCGGGCTGGCCGGGTTGCTCGGGGTAGGTCCGGTAGTAATCGGGATCCCAGAATCGGGTGACCCGGGTGAGCCTCCAAGCAGCGCGCTCCAATGCCCAGGTCAACGCTGTGGTCTTGCGTCCGTACAGCACCGAGCGGCCGGTGCTGGGATCAACGCTGCGGGCCGCGAGCAGCACACCGTGACAGATCGCGGCCACGACCAGCCCGCGGGCAAAAGCGTCCACAACGAGCCGTTGGAGCGTGCCGCTGTCGATGTAGCTGCGCATCCCGCGGGCGCGATGTCCGCCCGGCAGCAACAGCGCGTCAACACCATCGAGGCCGGCTTGGGACCAGCTGACCGGATGCCCATACTCGGCCGAACGCAACATGGCCGCATAAGCGTTGCGGGCGTCCTTGTTCGCCCGCAGCATCAGCCCGAGTAGCGGGATCGTGCCCAATACCGGCAGCGCAGACCACAAATCCAAACCCCTACCGGTCACCATGATGTCGTCCGCCACCCCGGGCGTTCCGCTCTCGGTCGCAAAGACCACCCGGTGCCCATCCCCGGTCAATACGCGCCAGCTCACCGCGACCTCAGTGGGGTCGAAGTCACGATCCGGGATCGGGATCAGGACGGTGCTCATCGCGCTAGGCGGGCGCCACCTTCAGCTCGAGACCGACGTTGTTTTCCATCCCACCGCGCAGCTTGCTGAAGAAGTTGAACAGCCAGCCAAGGATGCCGTACCTGCTGCCGATCGCGTCGTAGACGGCGCCAGTCTGCGACCTGTCGAGAACCGCTGCCGTGCCCTCGACGGCCTCGCTGGTAGGGCGACCACGCATGTCGCAGGTGGCCAGGGTCACGCGGGGGGTATTGCGAATCCGCTTGACCTTCCACGAATTTCCCCCGGTGATGACTAGGAGCCGGTCACCGCGCTCCTTGTCCACCGCGGCCCAGATCGGCGTCGGCTTGGACCGGCCGTCTTTGGTGAAGGTAGTCAGCAGGATGTATTGAGCTTTGGCGAGGTCGGCGAAGGTAAGCGTCACGGTGTCAAACCTACCGGTGCCAACCCTCCAGATCATCTTCGGTTTCCAACGCCCGGTTATCCACAGTCAGGACTTCATACACAGGTGGTGATTTCCTCGCTTCCGACGTCAGAACCAACCACCATCTTCGAATATATACATGTTCGACGAATTGCCGGACCCGGCGCAACTGGCAGAGGCCGACGATCCCCCGAGGAGAGCAGGGCGGCCCGATTCAAAGGTGGGGCCGATGCCTAACGGTTCAGCAACCGGTAGGCCGCGAAACCTATGGCCGCCGACCGCTCAACCAGCACTGGGTCTACCTGACTTGCAGACCTACCATTGCTCGAGGCCGTCCCGCCGCTGAACGCGGTTGGATTCGGTCATCACCGCTCAGGTAGCGGCGCTGCAGGCGATCGACGTGCATCTGTGCCTCTGCGATGTCTCGGCGTAACGCCTCCGCTTCTAACCGCATTGGCTGGCCATTCGGGCCGGGGACATCGCGTCGCTCGACCCGGGCCAAGTGACGGGTCATCTCACGCAGGTGATCGCATAACGCGCGGATCAGCTCCCGAGCCTGTGCGGGATCGCAGTCGTGCATCACGAGATGGTCGCACCCCGCGTTTTTCCGCGCTAGCGCGAAGAACAAGCGCTGCCCTGGAAGCTAGTGGTCCGAGAGCTTCACGAAGGAGGACACCTGCACGCATATCTACCTCGGCGTTCACCGCACCGCCCATGACGCGAAGCTGGCCGCCGAGCTCCGTGAACGCCGCGGTTAGGCCCGCCGTACCCCTTTTACTCAGAGAGACATAAATGCTGCACTTGACCCTTGGCCTTCCTGGCGCTCGTTTACAACCCGACGAACACGAGAGCGGCGTTGCCGCACTCCACCGCGGCGAAGCACTTTTACGCCTGCAGCGTGCCGCTAGGCCGCCAGTCCGCCACCCACCTGCGTACGGCAATCGATACAGCAGTCGCAGAGAACTTTTTCTTACCCGATCTGCAGGCCCACCATGGCTCGAGGCGGTCCTCCGACGAGACGCTGCTCGTCACCGTTCAGGTAGCGGCGGTATAGCCGATCGATGTGCCGCTGTGCCTCATCAATGTCTCGACGCAGCCCGGCTGCTTCCAGCCACATTGGATGGCCGTCCGTGCCGGGGACACCACGGCCTTCGATCCAAGACAGGTGATGAGTCCTCTCGCGCACGAGGTCGCGTAATGCCCGGACCAATTCCGCAGCCTGGGCCGGATCGCAGTCTTGCATCACGAGATGATCCCACCCCAACTGTCCTGTGCGCTAGATGGAGCGAGCAACCGTTACCGTTACGACTCGGGAAGGCGTGCGTGCCGCGGGACGCTGAACTCGACCTGGTCGGTCTGATTTAGCACCATTTCAGGTGTCCCATCATCAAATGAAACAGCTAATAGCTTGATGCCTTGAAGGCCGGGATCGTAAATACTCCGGAAGCTGACATAGCGGATCGTTCTCACCAGATGCCAGGTGTGAGGGTCCTCGGAATCGCCTTCGCGGCGTAACCACATCGACTCGCTCTCAAGGCGGTAGCGGGCGAGATCTTTTGCAGCGCAGCGGAACGAGTCGAGAATCACGAGATAAAGATTAGTTAGAGGGCAAACGCTGCCAACCGTAGGTGGCGAGTCGTTCACCTCGAGGTCGCGCAGCGCGCCTGGCGTTAACACTTAATTAAGGTCCTGGGGTGATACTCGGTCGGATGAATTCCGCGAAGCTGCCAGAGGACATTAACAGGATCGTCGATTACCTCGCGGGGGTAGCAGAAGGCTACGGCGGCGAGCTGAAATCGGACGAAGTGGCGAAGCTCAAGTCCGACATGATGCAGATGCGCGGACGCTGGAACGTCCATCGAGTTTCAGCTAGGGCATTGAGTGCGAAGTGTCGCGCCGCGGGTCTGTCGGGCGAGGATACCGCGGTAGTGATCGATCTGTTGCGGAGGGTTCAAGCGGGAGGGTACCTCGTGCCTCAGTCGAGCTATCGCGGGTTCCGATTCCCATTCCCATTGCGCGGCGCGGGTCAGCAGTCTCGGGTCGGATAGTCGACTTCTTTGACGCATCGACCTCAGCCGATATGTCCGCCGATCTCGCGTCGAAAATAGAGATAGTGGGTGACCGGGCTAGATGGACTGCAGTACGCACCACCCGGCCAGGTAGTCGCCTGCTCATTCCGGCGCTATGCGTGCCGACGGGCGAATTGCCGGCTGCCCCAAAGGTCGGCCTGCCAAGCAGCGAGCGACATTTGATGATGCCCACACGGCAACGGACGCGGGAACAAGATCGCGTTCAACGAATCAATGCCGAACGCGCTCTCAACGACACGCCTATGTCGCGGAGCGAAACGAACCGCCGCGTTTCTAAACCCGTACCGTGGACTGGTGGCCGCCGAAGATTCTCCGCTGGTGCGGGTCCGGTTGCCCGGCGGCATGATCACCCCCGCCCAGTTAGCGGCGCTTTGCGGCGCCGCAAGCGATTTGGCCTCAGGAACGCTGGAGTTGACCGGCCGCGCCAACGTGCAACTGCGCGCGATCACCGACGCGAGGGCGATCGTCCCCGTGCTCACCCGAACCGGGCTGTTGCCGTCGGCCACCCATGAGCAGGTCCGCAACATCGTCGCCTCGCCGCTGTCCGGGCGGGTCGGCGGCAACGCGGATGTGCGGCCGTGGGTTGGTGAACTCGACGCGGCGATCTGCGCCGAACCCCGGCTCGTCGAGTTGGGACCACGATTCTGGTTCAGTCTCGACGACGGCTCCGCCGACGTATCCGGGCTGGGTGCCGACGTCGGCGTGCACGTCTTCGAGGACGGCTGCGCGCTGCTCCTGACAGGGCGAGACACCGGGATCCGGCTGGCTGCCGCCGACGTGATCACAACGCTGATCGCAATTGCCTTGCGGTTCATCGAATTGGGTGAGGTGCAGCGCCTGGTGCCCGGCGCCGATTTCAATGCCACACCCTTTGCGCCCCGCACCAAACCTCCGGTGGGCTGGATAAGCCAGGAAGACGGCCGGGTCGCGCTGGGCGCCGCCGTGCCGCAGGGCGTACTGCCCGCACGCGTCGGGGAGTTCCTTGCCGCAATCGAAGCCCCGCTGGTCATTACGCCCTGGCGATCGGTCCTGGTCTGCGATCTGGACGAGGCCGTTGCCGACGCTGCGTTACGGGTGTTGGCGCCGTTGGGCTTGATATTCGACGAGAACTCCCCCGAGCTCAACGTCCCCACGGCTGTTCGCCGCCGTTGAGGGCCATCGCGAGAAAATCAAGACGCCACAGCGACTCAAATAACTTGCGGCCAAAGCTTTCCAGGTCGGCCACGTTTGCTCGCGGCGTCGTGCCTCCAGCTTGCGCCACGCGCTGAGCGATTTCTCGTATGGTGCGATTGCCGTCAACGCTCTGCACGAAGGGCAACTGAGCAGAGTTCAGCGCCATCCGCCACGTCGGCCGAAAAATCTCGTTACCGTTGAGACCGCAGCGCATGCGCATCTGTGGGATGTAATCGAGAGCGGCGTCGGTCGAAAAATCGACCTTGTAGCTTTCTTTCGGTCGATCGTCACGGCACACCATGAAGAAATGGCAGGCGCCGAATACCCGGAGACACTCCATCACAGACCAGAGTTTGCGCTCGGGCAATGAGTTGATGATCCGGTGCGGCTCGGTCCCCGGTGTAAACCAATCGTGCGGGTAATAGGGAGCGTTGAGGAGCCAGCCCTGGAATGCCAACCCGGCCGAGTCGACGAGGTCGAGGATGTCATCGACCGAGTAGCTGCGGTCACGGCCGTGCAGGAACGTGTCGACGACTGCGCCGTCGTAAGCCAATTCCTCGCCCTCGATGTCGATGTAGCTCTGCAGCGAATGTCCTTGCGGCAGCAACGCCATCGTCTCTTTGGCCATCTGGACGCCAAGCTCGTCCTGCTTGAGTTCCAGGTCGCGGAAAACGGATTGCAGCATTTCGACGCCGATCCGACCGTATTTCGCGTACAGCGTCAGGCCGATCGCGCCATGTTGCCGCAAGACACTGCCCAGTGCCTTGAGGCTGAATTGGGGGTTCGCCGTATGGTGCAGCACACCTGTCGAGACGATGAGGTCGAAATCTTGCCCCAGCGTTGGCAACTCCTCGATCGGAAGCAGATGCAACTCCAGGTTCCACAACCCGTGCTTCTCTTTGAGGTATTGCTGATGGTCAAGGGA
>Ga0182013_10004727_pt1 | contig 16204 bp, 18 predicted proteins | sample 612S2MmetaG_FD_120487 | JGI IMG/M metagenome (GOLD analysis project Ga0182013, IMG submission 120487) | Permafrost microbial communities from Stordalen Mire, Sweden - 612S2M metaG | ecosystem: Environmental > Terrestrial > Soil > Wetlands > Permafrost | place: Sweden: Stordalen | collected...
ACACGGGCACCACCACCTACTCGTGCTCGGGCGGCGGCAGCTCCACCGTGACCTGCACGAGCATCGGCGGCAAGGTGGCCGGCGCGGCCCTGACCAGCCTGATCAACGTCTACAACGGGTCCACGGCCCTGACCGTGTTCAACGCCTGGAGGTCGGCGATCGTCGCACGGGTCGCGGGTGTCTCCCTGAACTTCACCGACACGACGATCGCCGGTCAGCCGTCCACGTGTGCCAACTGGAGCCGCAGCGGCGACACGGCCACCTACTGCGTGACGTCGAGTGGCGTGCTGGCCAAGGTCGAGGCGTCCGGTGGCTCGTCCGGCTCCGGCACCAGTTTCGAGCTGACCAGCTACTCGAGCTCGCCGCCGGCCTCGAGCTTCGCCGTGCCGGCGGGGGCGACGGTCGTCACGTTGCCCGGCGGGGTGTCGGTCCCCTGAGGATCGGAGGCCGAGGGCCTGAGGGTGGTCGCTCAGGGGTCGGCACCGGTCAGGTCAGATCAGCGGCGCGGCCTGGACGGTGAGGCGGTCGTCGAGGTGCGTGGTGTCGTTGAACCGGCGCACCACCCAGCGGGTGTCCGTCACCACCACATGGGAGATCGAGGCGTTGTCGGCGCCGATGAAGGCCCAGGGCCGCGAGCCGGACGCCTGGGCCAGGACCTCGCCGATGACGCCCCCGTGGACCACCACCAGGACGCGCTCGTCGGGGTGGGCGACGGCGATGCGTCCGATGCCGGCACGGACCCGGTCGGCGAACCCGTCGATCGGCTCGCACCCCGGGATGAGGTCCCACCGCTCCGCCTCGACGAGCTGCAGGGCCAGGGGGTCGCGGTCGACGAACTTCTGCTCGAAGACCCAGCCCTCCCACTCGCCCAGGTAGATCTCGCGGAGGTCGTGCTCCACCACCGGTACGTGTCCGGTGGCCGCGGCCAACGGCGCGGCGGTCTCCGCCGTACGACGCAACGACGTCACGTAGACGGCGTCGATGTGCTCGGTCACGAGCCGGGCGGCCAACCGCTGGGCCTGCTCCCGGCCGAGTGCCGACAGGGGTGGGTCGGCGTGACCTTCGAAGCGGGCGAAGTCCTGGCCCTCCACCGCGTCCTCCGACTGGCCGTGGCGCACCAGGAGCAGGTCGCAGGCCCCGACCGGTGCCCGGAACCGCCCCTGCGGAAACCGACGCGGTCCACCGCGCTCGGCGGGAACGTCCGACACGATCGTCACCGCGGGCCTCAGACGCCCAGGCTCGACGCCGACGCCGCCTCGAACAGCCGGTTGGGCAGCAGGCGTTTGGCCAGGACGCCGATCCGCTCACCGGCCGGCCCGACCGACAGCCGCCGGGGTGGACGCGCCGTGGTCAGCACCTTCGCCACGACGGCGGCGACCCGCTCCGGGTCGGCCCCGCCGGCCTCGTCCCGCTCCATCGTGGTGATGGCCCGGGCCGACGCCTCCGCGTAGGGGTCCCCGGGCTCGGTCGGGACGGTGCGGCGGGCGCCGGTGAAACCGGTGTGGAAGTTGCCGGGTTCGACCAGGGTCACCGGCACGCCGTGGGGCTTGAGCTCCCAGGCGAGCGCCTCCGCCCACCCCTCGAGTGCGAACTTGCTGGCCGAGTAGTAGGCCTGGAAGGGCAGGCCGATCACCCCGCCGATCGAGCTCATGCACACGATGCGGCCCTTCCGCTCGCGGAGGCTGGGGAGTGCGGCGGCCACCACTCGCACGGTCCCGAAGAAGTTGGTGTCGAGCTGGGCCCGGGCGTCGGCCAGCGGGGTCGTCTCGACCGGGCCGGCCAGGCCCCACCCGGCGCACGTGACGACGGCGTCGATCCGGCCGCGGTCGCGGACCACCCGCTCGACGGCCGCCGCCACGGACGCGTCGTCGTCGACGTCCATGACGAGCGAGGTCCACGCCTCGTCCGGTGTCGTGCGCCGGCTCGCCCCGACGACGTCGAAGCCCCGGGTCGCCAGGTGGACGGCACAGGCGAGGCCGATCCCCGACGACGCCCCCGTGATGAGTACGACCTTCCTGTCCATGCGGATGTCCTCGACGTAGTGGTGGGAGTGGGACTGCGCCCCGGGAGGCGCCGGAGGTCAGGGCTTGTCGGCCGCGGTGGCCTCGGCGGCGATGGCGTCCTGGTCGGCGGTCAGCTGTTTCGCCTCCACCTTCTGGGCGCGCGTCATGGCGGCCTCGATCTTCGACTCCATGTCGGACACGGCCACGACCACCAGGCCGGCCTGCCCGGCGTCGAGGGCCTCGCCGAGCTCCTTCAGGTCGCTGCGGCTCATGCCCGCGGCGGCGTGGCCGGCCAGCGATCCGAGGAGGGCACCGCCGCCCGTCGTGGCGAGCAGCAGGCCACCACCGATGGCCGCCGCCGGGAAGAGGGCGATCGCCAGGCCGGTGGCCAGGCCCACACCACCGCCGAGGACGCCGCCCACGCGGGTCGGGGTCTCGTGCTTCTTGACGATCTTGACCTTGCCGCTGTCGTTCCGCTCCACGACGGCGGCGTCGTAGGCGTCGATGAGGCCGGCCTCGGTATGGAGGGCGTGCACGGCGTCGTAGTCGGCCAGGGCGTCGTCGACGGAGGCGTAGACGCCGGAGAACGCGAAGAAGGTGTCGATGGCCACGGTGGGCTCCTGTCGTCGGGCGTCGACCGTCTGCCGGCGCGGGTGGCCCAGGCTACCGAGGTGCTGCGGCGCCGACCAACGGGGCGGGACCCCTCACGACGGCCGGGGCGTCCGGGTCAGCCTCCGGTCGGGGATGAACCAGAGCACCGCCACCGCGACGTAAGCGGCATAGGACACCCAGACGGAGAAGTGGGCCATCCCGATGCCGACCGCATAGAGCACGAGCGACACGTTGCCCTTGGTGTCCGTGCTGATCGACCGTCCGACCAGCGAGTCGGGCCCGTCGGTCCGGATGATCATCCGGACGAGGAGCGAGTAGGCGGCGCCCGCCCCCAGCCCGATGATGCCGAAGCACGCGGCCGGGAGTGCGTGGCGGGGGAAGCGGCCGACCCAGGCGGTGACGATCGGGAACAGGGACAGCCAGAAGAGCAGGAAGAGGTTCGACCACATCACCGAACCGCTGATGTGGTCGGCCGAACGCAGGAGGTGGTGGTGGTTGACCCAGTAGATGCCGACCATGACGAAGCTGAGGACGTAGACGAGGAGGTGGGGGATGAGGGCGCGGAGCGCGGTGGGGGAGGATCCTCCGGGCGTCGGGATCGAGAAGGCCATGATCGTGATGATCACGGCCATGACGCCGTCGCTGAACGCCTCGAGGCGGTCGGTGTCGCCGAGCTTCACCGCGCGCCGTCCCGTCTGGTGGCCACGGCGTCAGCATCCCACCGCGGGCGTGCCCCCGGAGGGACCGGACGCGGTGGATCCGGGGATCAGTCGCCGGCGAGGATGCCGTCGATCTGGTCGACGGCGGAGCGGATGCCTTCCTCCATGCCCATCTCGATGACCCGCTCCATGTCGGCGAGCGAGGCGTATCTGGTCACCAGGGTCATGGTGCAGCCACCGGGCCGATCGGTGAACTCCACCCGCATGACCATGACCGGCATCCCGTCGGAGGGTGCCCCGTGCTCGTCGGCGAACCCGTCCTCGAGTTCGAGCGAGTGCGGCGCGTCGACCGCCACGATCCGCCACCACCCGTGGGGCCGGTCACCCCCGGGTCCGGTCATGTAGTAGCTGCAGCGACCGCCCGGTGTCAGGTCGTGGTCCACGAACGTGGCCGGGTAGGTGGGTGGTCCCCACCAGCGCTCGAGCTTGCGGGGGTCGGCCCAGAGCTGCCAGGCCCGGTCGGGCGGGGCGTCGAGCTCCGTGACGACCGTCATCGTCAGCTGCCCGGGATCCTTGTGGATGTCGGTCACGCTCATGGTGCGGCTCCTTCGGTGGTCTCGTCGAGTACGTCGGTGAAGCGGTCGATGCGGTCGCGCCACAGCACCTCGATCCGGTCGAGCAGCTGTTGGGCGGCGTGGATGGCGTCGACGTCGGTGCGAACGAGCTGCTCGCGCCCCCGGCGGCGCTTGGCGACGAGGCCGGCCCGGTCGAGGACCGCCACGTGCTTCTGCACGGCCGTCACACTCATCTCGTAGTTGCGGGCGAGCGCCGACACCGACAGGGCCCCGTCCATCGAGCGGCGCAGGATGTCGCGGCGCGTCCGGTCCGCCAGCGCGCCGAACACGAGATCGGCCCACGCCTCGTCGATGTCCGTTCGGTCGGAGAAACCTACAACCATAAGGTTGTAGGTTAGGGCATCCCGGGGGACGACGCAACCCCCTCGTCCGCGGTGGTGACCCGGGCGGCGTCCGGGCGCACCGGACGGCGCGGTCGTACGCTCTCGACATGCACCTGCCCCTCCTCCGATGGTCCACCGGGCGCGGTCCGGCCCGGATCGGCGTCGCGGTCATGGCCTGTGTGGCGGTCACGCTCGCCGCCGGCTGTGGTTCGTCCTCGACCACCTCGACGACCAGCTCCACGGCGGGTGTCCAGGACGCATCCGTACGCGCGGCCGTGGCCGACGGCGCTTCCGCCGCCCGTACGGACGGTGCCGGCGTCGAGTGGCTGTGCCGGCCGGGCCTCCTGCCCGACCCGTGTGTGACGGGCCTGGCGGCGACGGTCGTCCCGGCGTCGGGGCCCACGACGGTGCAGCACGCGTCGGTGGTGGCCGATCCCCCGATCGACTGCTTCTACGTCTACCCGACGGTCAGCACCCAGTCCGGGGTCACCGCCGACCTCCATGTCGACCCGGCCGAGACCGCGGTGGCCCGGACCCAGGCGTCCCGGTTCTCGCAGGTCTGCCGGGTCTGGGCGCCGATGTACCGGCAGATCACCGTCAGGGGACTGACGGCCGGTGCCCGCACGGCGGCGGCGACCGTCATCGCCTACGCCGGCGTGCAGGCGGCCTGGAAGGACTACCTGGCCCGCGACAACCACGGCCGGGGCGTGATCCTGATCGGCCACTCGCAGGGCGCCGGCATGCTGATCGGCCTCCTGCGGCGACAGATCGACGACGTCCCGGCGACCCGCAGGCTCCTCGTGTCGGCCATGATCCTCGGTGGCAACGTCACCGTCCCGGTCGGGCAGACGGTGGGCGGCAGCTTCCAGCACGTCCCGGCGTGCACGTCGGACGCCGAGACGGGTTGCGTGATCGCCTACTCCAGCTTCGACGAGCCGCCGCCGGCCGACTCCCTGTTCGGTCGGCCGGGCCAGGGTGTGAGCAACCTGTCCGCCGGCACGGCCACCGTCGGCCTGCAGGTCCTGTGCACGAACCCGGCCGACCTGGCGGGCACTGCGGCCACACCGCTCACGCCCTACTTCCCCTCCCGGGCGATGCTCCGGGGTCTGGGCGGACTCGGAGGCCTGACGCCACCGGTCGTCGGCACGCCGTGGGTGACCGAACCGGAGCTCTACACGGGGCAGTGCCTGTCGCAGGGGGGCGCCACCTGGCTCCAGGTCAGCGCACCGATCACGCCGGGCGACACCCGCACCGTCGTCGGCCAGACGCTGGGGCCGACCTGGGGCCTGCACCTGGTGGACGTCAACATCGCCCTCGGCGACCTGGTCGACGTGGCCCGGGCCGAGTCCGCCGCCTACGTCGCCAGGGGATGACCGGACGTCTCAGCGGGTGAAGCTGGGCAGGCCCGGCGCCGGCGGGAACGAAGGCGTCGGCATCATGGGTGCGGCGCGGTCGTCGATGGCGGCGAAGTCGAGGTCCTCGGGGGGCTGCGGGAAGCAGATGGCGTAGCCCTGGGCGACATCGCAGCCGGCCGTGGCCAGGAAGCCGAAGTGGTCGGACCGCTCGACACCCTCGGCCACCACCCGCAGGCCCAGCGAGTGCCCGAGCTCGATGGACGACCGGACGATGGCCTCGTCCCGCCCGTCCCGTCCGTCGACGCTCAGGCGGGCGGTGAACATCCGGTCGATCTTGAGCTCGCCGACGGCGAGATCGCTCAGATAGGCCAGCGACGAGAACCCGGTACCGAAGTCGTCGATGGAGATCAGCAGCCCCGAGTCGGACAGGGTCTGGATGATCTCCTTCGAGCGCTCCAGGTCGGCCATCACCGTGCTCTCGGTGATCTCCAGCACGAGCGCATCGGGGGGCAGGCCGTTGCGGTCGAGCACGTCGAGCACCTGGTCGGGCAGCGACGTGTCGAGGAGATTCGTCGTGGAGAGGTTCACGGCCACCCCCACCTGGTGCCCGGCCCGCCGCCAGGCGGCGCACTGGGCGACGGCGCGCTCGAGGACGAACGTGGTCAGGGGTCCCATGAGGCCGCTGTCCTCGGCCAGGGGGATGAACTGGTCCGGGGGGATGAAGCCGAGGTCCGGGTGGGGCCACCGGAGCAGGGCCTCCAGCGTCGAGATCGCCCCGGTGCGGAGGTCGATCTGGGGTTGGTAGTAGAGGGTCAGGCCGCCCTCGTCCAGGGCGGTCCGGAGGTCCTCCATGAGGTTCATGCGGTCGGCCCCGTCGTCGAGCGCCGACTCGTAGATGTCGTACGGGCTGTGTGCGGCCTTGGCCCGGTACATGGCCACGTCCGCACAGCGCATGAGCTCGATGGCCGACGCGGCGTGCTGCGGTGCGAGGGCGATGCCGATGCTGGCCCCGACGTGCAGGCTCGAGCCCTCGACGTCGAAGGGTGGCGCGATCTCCGTGGTGATCCGCTCGGCGATCGAAGTGGCGAATTCGACGTCGGCCCCGGTCAACAGGATGGCGAACTCGTCACCTCCCAGGCGCGCGACGATGTCGGACGCCCGGGTGACACCGGCCAGCCGCGGACCGATCAGACGGAGCAGGCCGTCACCCGTCGGGTGGCCGAACGAGTCGTTGATCTCCTTGAAGTGGTCCAGGTCGATCATGAGGAGCGCCAGGGCGTCGTCGGGTCCCCACGTCCGGTCGGGCGCGGCGAACACGGCTTCGAGTTCACGGGTCAACAGGCGCCGGTTCCCGAGGCCGGTCAGCTCGTCGGTGACCGCCTGGTGCTGGTTGGCCCTCGTCAGCGCGGTGAGTTCCCGGCGGGACAGTGCCGCCCGCACCCCGACGAGGGCCAGGGTGGCGAGGGTCAGACCCAGGGCCACGCCGCTCACGTGGACCCAGTTGCCGGCGAAGATGATGATCACCGAGGAGGTTGCGGCGACGGCCGGCAGGACGAATCCCGGCGCCGGTGTCTCTTCGCCCGGGCGACGGACCCGGACCCGTTGCCAGACCGTCAGGGACAACAGGAAGAGGGCGGTCATCCAGCTGGCGTCGAGGATCCCGCCGGACTGGTAGGTCCCGGCCGAGGACTGGAAGAGGTAGACGGTGTCGCCGATCGCCAGCACGAAGCAGCCGGCGGCCAGGGTGACCAGGCGCAGCGGCCAGCCGGGCACGATCACCAGCGCACCCACCGCCAGCGCCAGGAGCAGCAGGTCGCCGATCGGGTAGGCCAGGTTGACGGCCACGGCGGCGGGTGAGCCGCTGACCGACGAGATGATGGTGTCGAAGACGAAGGCCGACACGATGGCCGCCGCCCCCAGACCGGCCACCGCGCCGTCCAGCCAGACGCTCGCTTTGAACGACCGCACCTCGCTGCGGATGAGGAGCATGACGGCGAGATAGGCCAGTGGATACATGAGCAGGTAGAAGACGTCGGCGGCCGACGGGGTCGGTGGCGAGGCGCCACCCTGTGACTCGACGGTGAACAGCACGTCGCCGATTGACCACGCCAACAGACCGAGTCCCATGGCGAGGCCGACGGCCCGTCCGGGCCGCACCAGGAGGGCGCGGGCCAGGCAGAGCAGAGCCACGCTCACCTCGAAGGCGTCGACGGCCCAATTGTCGAGCAGCGGCCAGAACTGGCCCGTCCGACGGAGGAGGAGCGTGGAGGCGTACGCGGCGAGGAGCACGGCGGCCACGCCATAGGCCACGGCGATGCCGCGTGGCATGCGTGCGGCATCAGAGGCCGACCGGGGTCGGAAGGGGGGAGCGGTCACCTTCACCCCTGGGATATCGGGCGTGGGACGGGTGAACTGAAGCAATTGCACAAGGGGGTCGCCCCCGGTGCCCGCGGGGACGGGCCGGGTGGGGGGGTTGCCCACGGTGCCCGCGGGGACGGGCCGGGTGGGGTCGGCAGCGGGCCCTCAGAGGGTGACGGACCCCGGATCCGTGCCGTCCGGCCCTTCGTCGACCGTCGCCAGGTCGTGGTTGATGAAGCAGATGCCGCGGGCGACGTCCTGGAGCTGTTCGTCGTCCATCGCCAGGAGGGACTGCCACACCGCGTGGGTGGCCTCGTCGGCGGTGGCGTCCGGGTGGGTGCCGAGGCGACCGGCGAGGAGGTGGACCCGTTCGCCGATGTGGGCCGGCAGCAGGCGCACGATCATGTTGGCGTGGATGGCACGGCCGGTGTAGGCGTCGTGGATCCGGGTGCGCAGGTCGGCGGGTGACGTGGCCAGGGTGTAGACCGCCTCGGAGTACAGCTGACGGGCCACCCGGTCGGCGCGCAGCAGGTCGTCACCGGAGTCCTCTCCCCTCGCGCCGTCGAACATGGTGCCTCCCCCGAACGCCGGGCCGACCCTGACCGGTCGGCGGGACCTTCCGCATCGTCAACGGATATTCTGGAGACCCGTCGCCCGTCAAGAAAGGGCCGTTGGTCACATGGGTTTGACCAGCATGTTCGCGACTCAGGGTCGCTTCGCCCGGGGCCTCCGGTGCGCCGGGGCGGTCCGGTTTCCCGTGCCACGTAGCGGGCAGGTCCGCGGACGGCGCCCCGCATCTCCCGGCTGGCACCCCGCCGCCGCGGGGCGCGAAGGGAGGACGTGATGGCCGACGACGCCCGGGAGGAGTCCGAGGCCGTGGAGGACGGGGCGCCGACCGGATGACGCCGGTCGGACCGCAGTGCTACGCCCGCACCATCCGGTCCTCCGCACCCAGGCTGATCCTGCACCACACCTGCTTCCCGCCCGGCAGGAAGTCGACGCCCCACCGGTCGGCCAGCCGATCGATGATCAGCGTGCCCCGGCCGGTGGGGTCGTCGTCCAGTGCGGTACGCGGTCGCGGCGGTTCCCTGCTGCCGTCCGCCACGGCGATGACGATGTCCTCGGACCCGCGCACCACGGACAACACGATCGGCGGGGCACCGTGGCGGACCGCGTTGGCGACCAGTTCGGAGCCGCACACCGCCGCCCGCTCGGCCCGCTCCGGATCGAGGGAGTCGAGGACACGGCGGATCACCTCGCGGGCGGCCCGCACCGAACTCGGCAGTGAGGCCATGCCGACGACCTCACGGTGCATCGGCTCGACGTCCGAGGGACTCACCTGACGACCAACGGGGTGGACGACGACGTGGACCGCCGCCGCTGCGTCCTGGGATGCGTCCATCGTCGATCCATTCGACACCGTCCTCGTGCCGGAGTCCCTACCCGCCTCCGGGTGGGGCAAACCCGGGGCCAGCCCCGGGACTCCGGGCCCGGGCCGGGGTCGGGTCCGGGACCGCGCCCGTGGTCGATGGGCGTCGGTGGCCCGGGGTCCGGCGGGGACAGGGGCGACGGACCCGGTGACGGAGCGGAGGGGCACGGGTTCAGCTCCAGCAGCCCGGGGACCGGTAGGGACGTCGGACTCCTTCCCCCGTCGGCGCACCCCGAACAGGTGTCGTTTCCCTGGGCCCCTGACGGGTAGGGCCTTCCCATGCGGAAATCGAGCAAGGCATCGACCGGGACGACGGATCGGGCGACCGACATCGTCGACGTGCTGGCGGAGGAGCACGCGGCCCTGCGCACCCTGGCCGGGCCGGTCGGCGCCTCTGACGACGACGGCACCGCCTATCTCGCTTGGAGCGACCGGGTCATCCGCCACGAGATCGCCGAGGAGCTCGTGGTCTACCCGGTGCTCCTGAGGTACGACGGGGGCATGGCCGTCGTCGACTCCCGACTCGACGACCAGTCGGACATCGAGCGCCAGCTCGTGGCGCTCGGTCGCGAGGTCGCCGGCACGGCGCGGTTCCGCATGGGTGCCGCCCGGCTGGTCCTCGGTCACCTCTCCCACCTGGAACGCGAGGACTCCCAGGTCCTGCCGATCCTGGCGTCCCGGGTCGGCCGCCGGCGACGTGTCGACCTCGGTCGCCGGTTCCGGCAGGTCCAACAGGTCGCTCCCCTGCACCAGCTCCCCGAGGGCATCCGGATCCCCACCGGACGCACCGTGGTGGACCGCACCTCGGCCCTCTCGGTGTGGCTGCGTGACGTGGCGGTCTCCTCGGGCCTGGCGAGCTGACGGTCGCGGCGCCCGACCCGGGTCCATCGGACCCCCGGGCTCGTGACGTCGACCGTCGGCACCGTGGCCCGGGTCGGGCGCCGCCGTGGACCCGCCGGGAGGTCAGATCGGCCGGGGCAGCGGACGGAGCGTTCCGGTGAGCTTCTGGGCACCGCTCGACCGGATGAAGAGCAACAGCTCGAGCGGGCTGTCGGCGAAGGCCGGATGCAGTCCGCGGACCCGACAGGCCACCCCGCTGTTGCGCAGGCGGGCCCAGAGCTGGGCCAGCGCGACCGCTCCCGACTCGTCGATCCGTCGCAGTCCGGTCAGGTCCAGGACCACGTCGTCGAAGCCGGCGTCGACGAGCTGATCGTGCTGGCACTCGACGGCCACCGCCGAGGAGGCGTCGAGGGTGCCCGACGCCGCCAGTGCGCAGTGCCGCCCGCGGGAGGTGAGGGTGAGGCGGAACCGGGCCGCGGGCTCGCGGTCGGGCCGCCGACCCGGGGTGGGGGATGCGGCGGGGGTGTCGATGATGGCCATCGCCCGGTCCTACCCGCTGGGGCCCGGGCCAATCCGCCCGGACTGCGATACCGTGCGAGCGGGGGGTATCCCGACGCCAGGCCCGACCGGAGGGACCCGGATGGTTCGGGGTTTGGGGCGCCGGCGATCGGGTACGTAGAGGCGACGGCGCGGGCCCGGCGAGCGGAAGGACCTTCTGTGGAACAGGACATCGAGATCGAGGTGCAGCACCGTGACGGTTCGACCGTCGTGGCGGCACGGGGTGAGGTCGATGTCGCCACGGCACCGGCGCTGCGCGACGGCCTGGAGGAGGTGCTCGGCCGGGGCATCGGTGCGGTGGTGGTGGACCTCACCGGCGTCACCTTCATCGACTCGACCGGCCTCGGCGTGCTCATCGGCGCCCGGAGGCGGTGCGTGGAGGCGGGGCGGGAGCTGCGCGTGGTGGTGGCCGAGCCCCGCATCCTCAAGGTGTTCGAGATCACCGGGTTGACGGAGCTGTTCACCATCCACCCGTCGCTCGAGCCGGCGCTCGGAGCCTGACGTGGCCGTGGACATGTCGCCCGATCCCACCGGCCCCGCCCGCAGCGCCGGCGCCGCGGCCGGCGCCCAGGTGGAGCTGACGCTCTCCGTCGCCGACGACCTGTTGGCACTCGCCCGGCTCACGGTCTCCGCCGTGGCGTCCCGGGCCGGATTCGACGTCGAGGAGATCGAGGACCTCCGGTTGGCCGTCGACGAGTTGTGCCTCCAGGTCCTCCAGGGTCGGCGCTCCGGTCGGCTGGTGCTCGCCATGGCGGGTGGGTCCGGGTGCATCGACGTCTGGTGCCGGTACGAGGGCACCGAGGACGCCCGACCGGACGGCCCGGACGACGAGGCCGACCTGTCGGAGCGGATCCTCGACGCCCTCGTCGACGAGCACGGCCTCTTCGAAGACGACGGTCGACCCGGTGCGCACCTGACCAAGCGGCGCGCGCTCGCCGGTGGCTGATGCCACCACCGGATCGCACCACCATCGTCGACGGCCCGAGTTTCGTCGAGTTCGCCACCACCCGTGACCCGCACCTGCGCGATCTCCTGGTGGAGGCCCACCTGGGGCTCGCGCACCAGCTGGCGCGGCGGTTCGCCAACCGCGGCGAGACCCACGAGGACCTCGTCCAGGTGGCGTCCGTCGCGCTGATCCACGCCGTCGACCGCTTCGACCCCGACCGGGGCTTCGAGTTCAGCACCTTCGCCACCCGGACCATCCTGGGCGAGCTCAAGCGGCACTTCCGCGACAAGGGATGGGCGGTCCGCGCCCCTCGGCGCATCCAGGAGCTCTACCTCGAGCTCGGCGCAGCCACCGATGCGCTCGCCCAGGAACTCGGGCACCCGCCGACGGTCCCGGAGCTCGCCGCCCGCACCGGAGCCTCGGAGGAGGCGGTGCTCGAGGCCATGGAGGCCGGCCAGGCCTACCGCGCCACCTCGATCGACGCCCCCGACCGGCGCGAGGGGACGATTGCGTCGAGGTTGGGCCAGATCGACGCCGGCTACGACGGCGCCGAGGACCACCAGGTCCTGGTGGACGCCCTCGAGCGGCTGCCGGAGCGCGAGCAGCGCATCCTGCACCTGCGCTACGTCGACGGCCTCACGCAGTCGCAGATCGCCGAGCAGATCGGGGTGAGCCAGATGCACGTGTCCCGCCTGCTCACGGCCAGCATCGCCCGGCTCCGGGAGTCGTTCACGGAGTCCTAGGCCTTCCGTGCGCCAGTGGCTCAGCCCGGGGTCGGCAGTCGGACGACGGTCAGGAAGAACTCGCCGACCTGGCGGACCACCGACAGGAAGCGGTCGAGTTCGGCCGGCTTGGTGACGAAGGCGTTGGCGTGGAGCTCGTAGCTCCGACGGACGTCCTCGGCCGCCTTGGAGGTGGTCAGCACCACGACGGGAATGGACCGCAGGCCCGGGTCGGACTTGATGCGGGCCAGGACCTCGCGGCCGTCGAGACGGGGCAGGTTGAGGTCGAGGAGTACGAGGTCGGGGCGGGGCGCGTCGCGGTGGCCACCCTCGCGACGGAGGAAGTCCACCGCGGCCTCGCCGTCGTCCACGACGTGCACGTCGAGGGGGGTGGTCGAGCCGGCGAGCGCCTCCCGCGTGAGGAGGACGTCGCCCGGGTCGTCCTCGACGACGAGCAGGTGTCTCGTGCGGCCCGCGGACGGCTCGATCAATGACTTCCCTCCCCCGGGATCGCCGGCAGCGTGAAGCATAGGCGTGCCCCACCGGTGTACCCGCGGTCGACCCAGATGGCCCCGCCGTGGAACTCGACGATCTTGCGGCACAGGGCCAGGCCGATTCCGGTGCCGCCGTAGGCGTCACGTGCGTGCAGCCGCTGGAAGATGACGAACACCCGGTCGGCGTGGCGGGGCTCGATCCCGATCCCGGTGTCGGTGACCTCGAACCGCCACGCCGGTCCGTCCCGGTGGGCGGCGACGTCGACACGCGGCGGCTCGTCGCCCCCGAACTTCACGGCGTTGCCGAGGAGGTTCTGCCACAGCGACGTCAGGAGCACCCGGTCACCCCGCACGGCGGGCAGCGGACCGATCCGCACGGTGGCGCCGGTCTCCCCGACGAGGTCCGACAGCGACGTCAGGGCGTTGGCCGCGCACTCGCCCATGGGCACGGTGGCGAAGCCCTCGGTCGTGCGCCCGACACGCGAGAAGGTCAACAGGTCGTCGATCAGGGCCTGCATCCGCCGGGCGCCGTCGACCGCGAACCCGATGTACTCGTCCGCACGAGGGTCGAGCTGGTGCTCGTAGCGCTGCTGGAGGAGCTGCACGAAGCTCGTCACCTTGCGCAGGGGCTCCTGGAGATCATGGGAGGCGACATAGGCGAACTGCTCCAGCTCCTCGTTCGAACGCTGGAGATCGCGGTTCCGGTCATCGAGGTCGGCGCGTGCCGCCGCCACCTGGTCGAGCTCGCTGACGATGCGCAGGCGCATGGCTTCGACGTCGCTCCCCACGCGGCGGATCTCCGGGGGACCTTCGACGGCGACCGAATGGGTGAGCTCGCCACCGGCGACCCGACGCACGGACGCACCGAGCCCGGCGAGCGGGTCGACCACCCATTTCCGCAACGACCGCTCGAGGGCGAGGCCGGCCGCCACCAGGAGCACGAGTCCGACGACGAGTGCGACGACCAGTTCGGTCGTGGCATCGGAGAGGGCGGCACCGGTGGACGCCCGCTCGGCCGTCAGTGCCGCGTCCAGGATGGCGAACCGGGCCCGCACCTCGTCGAAGCTCGCCTTGCCGGGACCGAGCAGCTCCTGTTGGATCCGGAGCGGGTCACCGGCCTTGGTGGACAGGACGGCCGGGATGGCGAAGGACGTGTTCCAGGAGTGACCCGCCGCGTCGGCCCGGAGGGCGAGCGCCAGCAGGTCCGGGCGTGTGCGCAGGTCGGACGCGAGGCGGCCGGCCGCGACCTGCTGGTCGTGGATCCCCGTGAGGTAGGGCTCGAGGAACGCGGTGTTCCGACTGAGGATGAAGCCGCGGATCCCGGTCTCCTCGTCGAGGTATGCCGCGAAGAGCTCGTCGGCGGACAGGCTCGCCGGATCGACCTGCGTCAGCAGGACACGGCGGGTGTCCGTAAGGTGGACGATGCCGAGGGCGGCCACGGCGGACACCGCCCCGACGAGCACGGTGCCCAGGATGAACAGGGCCGTGAGCCGCCGTCGGAGGCTCATGGACCGGTGTCCACCCGTGTCGGGTCGCGTGCCGCTCGTCCCGTCCTCCGCCGGGGGAGCACCCGTCACGGATCCGCCGGGGCCCGATTTGTCAGGATCACCAGGGCGACGTCGTCGGCGAGGGGCTCGCCGTTCGCCTCCTCGGCCGCGTCCACCAACGCGTCGGCCAGCCGGCGTGGCGTCGTAGGACCGGCCTGTCTGGCGGCGCGGGCGAGGCCGACCGAGTCGAAGCGCTCGGTGCCGTCGCTGTCGTGACCCTCGACGATGCCGTCGGTGTAGACCACCAGCGTCCACTCCTCGCCGAGGTCGACCTCGGTGGGTGGCCACCGGGGATCGTCGAAGACACCGAGGAGGGGACCACGCTGGCCCGACGGAACGTCGAGCACGTCGTCCCGGCCGACGACCAGGGGACTCGGGTGTCCCGCCAGCCGCATCCGCAGGTAGCGCGCCGACGGATCGAACTCGAGGTCGCACATCGTGGCGAACGTCTCGTCCGACTCCCGCTCCGAGCGGAGGACTCGCTCCACCGCGTGGAGCGTCCGCCCCGCGTCCGCCCCGGACAGCACCAGCGCGCGCCAGGCTACGCGGAGCGCCACGCCGAGCGCCGCCTCGTCCGCTCCGTGACCGCAGATGTCCCCGACCGCCACCCGCACCGTTCCGTCCTCGAGCTCGATGGCATCGAAGAAGTCGCCACCGAGCAGGGCCCGTCGGCCACCGGCCTGGTAGCGGACGGCCCAGTGGAAGCGGGGGTTGTCGATGATGGGGCGGGCGACCAGGCCCCGCTCCATGCGGGCGCTCTCGGCCCGGAGGAGGAGAGCCTCCCCCAACTGGCGTGAGGACTCCTGGCTCTGCCGGCGGGCGATGGCGTAGCGGATCGACCGCGCGAGCGCTTCGTGATCGACCCTGCCCTTGACGAGGTAGTCCTGGGCGCCGAGCCGCACGGCGTCGGCGGCGGCGGCCCGGTCCGCGAAGCCGGTGAGCACGACCACCGCGGCCCCCGTCGGGTGGGCGACCACGGCACGCACGGTGTCGAGCCCGGTGGTGTCCGGCAGCCCGAGGTCGATGAGCACGCAGTCGGCACCCTGGTCGAGCTCTGCGAAGCCCTCGGTCAGGTCGCGGCACCAGATGAGGTCGTAGCCGCCCCCGGCCAGCTCGAGGAGCTCGCGCACCAGGAAGGCGTCGCCCGGGTCGTCCTCGACCAGGACCACCCGGAGCGCGGCCACGGTCGGGACGCCCGGTGGGTCGCCCGCTCCGGTGACCTCGACGGAGCCGGTGGGTGAGCCGTCGCGGTGGGGATCCACGAGATCGGTCAACGCAGCCTCCCGGGGTGGCGGGTCGGGAGGGCGGGCGGAACCGCCATCGGCCCCCCGGTGGACGCGACGGAGCGGACCATCCAGTGATCGTGGCACCGGACAGGTCCCCGGACAAGCGCCGTGGCGCGCCCGGACCGTCGGGCGCGCCGGACGGGGGATGCGATCGCATCCCCCGTCCCCGTCCGTCCGCTGTACCTACCCGCGCCGGTGACCCGGTACAGGTAGGTGCCGGTCAACGCTGGTGGGCCCGCTGCTCGACCTCATGGGCGGCCACCTTGCCGCGCGCGGCCTCCGCCTCCGCCTCCTTGGCGGCCACGTCCCGCTGGGCGCCGGCCTTCTCCTGTTGCGCCCGGCCTTCGTCGCGTAGTGCGTCGTCACCGCGCACGGTGCCGGCCGCTTCCTTGGCCTTGCCCTTCAGGTCCTCGACGACTCCTGACACTCCGGCATGG
>Ga0182013_10004728_pt1 | contig 16204 bp, 10 predicted proteins | sample 612S2MmetaG_FD_120487 | JGI IMG/M metagenome (GOLD analysis project Ga0182013, IMG submission 120487) | Permafrost microbial communities from Stordalen Mire, Sweden - 612S2M metaG | ecosystem: Environmental > Terrestrial > Soil > Wetlands > Permafrost | place: Sweden: Stordalen | collected...
CCGGTGCGCATCGATTTCACCGATCTGGCCAGTGAGGACTCCAACCACCTGCTGCGCCCTGGGCTCTCGGTTGAGCCCAAGGTGCGGGTGAAGTAAGAAAGCCGCTTCCGGCTGCCCGCTCGTGCGCAGCCGGAAGCCTGTGGCGTGGCGGCATTTTCGCTTCTAGAGCATTTCTCCTAGAGGTGTAGAGCCTGGTTGCCCCATCCTCACCGCGTTCTTGTTTTTGCGGTGAGGGTGGGATACAAGAAACCCACTCTGCAGCAATAAGAGAACCGCTCTATTTTTTACATAATTCCGGGCGCTCAAGTGGTTTTTTCACCCGGAAAAGCCACTTTTATACTGCCGGAAGCGCTACATAAACCAGAGAATCGCCCTAAAACGCCATTGCGCTGACAGAAAAACTGTACTCCGGCAGAATGCCGGCCTTGGCGGCCAGGCGGAAGAAGGCCTTCATTCCCTCCATGCACTCCTCGTCCAGAATGTAGTGAATATTCGTGGTCAGGTAGGTGCGAATCGTCTCCTCGGGGAGGGGAAGCCGCGCCGACCACTCCTCCACGAGCGCATCGATGTTCTGAAGGCCGTGGTTGCGGGATTGAATGAAATCTGCCGCAATACTCTCATCCAAAGGGCTGCCGTGCGCAGCACCCCAGACGGCGGAGACGAAGGGCAGGCCGGTCAGGGTCTTCCACTCCTCGGCCAGATCATGGTAGACCAGCTCTTCGCCGGTGCGTTCCAAGCGGTTGGCGCGCTCTTCCAGGGCCAGCAGTGCGGGGTCGCCGATGAGGATGGCGGCGTCGGCTTTCTGGAGCATGGCATCCAGGTCGCCGGCCGCGGGCAGAAAAGGCACGTCCGGGCTGCCCCAGTGGCGGAAGAGAATGCGCGCATGAGCCACGGTGGTGCGGCTGGCGGTGTCGGCCGCCACAGAATGCAGGGCATTGAGCCGTTGAGCGGCGCGGCGCACCAGCAGCAGCGAGCGCACCCGGCCCTTCGAGGCGATCACGCAGCCGGGCAGAATCCGCAGGCTGGGATTGGTGGCCAGGGCGGCGATGGGAACCAGCCCGATCTCGGCCGTGCCCGCCGCCAGCCGGTCGGCGCACTCCGAGGGCAGCATTCTGTCCACTTGATAGCGCTCGGCGAGCGGGGCATCGAGCGGAGGGTGCTCGAAGTCCCACATCAGCGGCGCGGGATTGAGAAAGCTGATGGCAGCCACGCGCAAACGGCTCTGGGGAAGGGAACTCATAGCCTCTTAGAGTACCAACCCTGGGCGCGGGATTCAGGCGGCGTACCCGCGTCGTCAACACTTCTGGCTTGACATGAGAGCCTTCTAAGGATAACTTGAGCAAAATTACCAAAGTTTGCGGTTCTGGTCGTCTGCGAGAGGCCAAACTGTGCAATCTTCGGGCATTCTGCCTGATCTTCGGACACGCACGCATGAAACCATGAGCACACTCACACAAGACGCTCTCTTGACCGCGACACCTCCGCTCGATGAGGAGCGGCTGGCCTGGCTGGCGCTGGCCTTGGCGCCGGGATTGGGTCCAAAGCGGATTCTGGACGCGGTGAAGCAGTTGGAGGCCGTCAGCCAGATCTTCACCCTGCCTTTGACCGCTCTGGAAGGGCTCCGCTTTCCCGCCGAGGCGGCGCAGTTCATCTTCGACGGCAAGGCGCGCCAGGCGGCCGAGGAGGAATGGGCGCGGGTGGCCGCGCAAGGGGCGACAGTGCTCACCTACGGCTGCCCGGAGTACCCTGAGCGGCTCAAGGAGATCTACGACCCGCCGCCGGTCATGTGGGTGCGTGGCCCGGTCACGCTGCTCTCCCGGCCATCGATTGCCGTGGTGGGCACGCGCCACCCCTCCCCTTACGGCTCGGGGATGGCGGAGATTCTCTCGCGCGACCTGGCTCTGCGCCGCCTGCTGATTGTCAGCGGCATGGCGCGGGGCATCGACTCCTCCGCGCACCGCGGGGCTCTGGGGGCGCGTATGCCCACCGTGGCCGTCTGGGGCACCGGCATCGACGTCGTCTACCCCAAGGAGAACAAGAAGCTGGCCGAGGAGATTCTGGCAGGCGGCGGCGTTATTGTTAGCGAATTGCCGATGGGAACCTTTCCCGCGCCGCAGAACTTTCCCCGCCGCAACCGCATTCTGAGCGGGCTGAGCGTGGCCGTGCTGGTGGTCGAGGCGGCCGAGAACTCCGGCACAAGGGTCACGGCCCGTTGCGCCGCCGACCAGAACCGCGATCTCTTCGCCGTCCCCGGCAACGTGACCAACAAGGGCTCATGGACGCCCAACACGCTGATCAAACAGGGGGCCAAGCTGGTGGCCACCTGGGAGGACGTCTGGGAGGATCTGCCCTCGCAGGTGCGCCTGGAACTGGAGGCCGAGGCGCCGGCTGAATCCAAATCCGAGACTACCGCATCTCTTCTCCCAGACCCGGTTCTGCGCCCAGAGGAGGCCATCGTGCTGGAGGTTCTGCGCACCGACGAGAGCTTGCAAATCGACGAAATTCTCGATCTAGTGGAGACGCAACTGACCTCTTCCGAGGTTTTTACGGCGCTGTTCGAGCTGGAAATCACCGGCCGGGTGCGCAGCCTGCCGGGCAAGAACTACGTCCGCACAATGTAGGATGTAGGCCGGAGGGTTGGGGGGCCGAGTTTCGTCGATTTCCAAGTCTCAGAATTGAGAGCCGGGGCACGTGGCTAAACCCCTCACCGACTGAAACGGCCTTGCGACAGCGGCGTTGAGACAGGATTGGGGGTATGGAGATTCCATGTCAAAAGCAACAGAGGTGGAGATTCTCATTATCGGCAACGAAATCCTGAATGGCGATATTCAGGACACGAATACGAACTGGCTTTGCAAACAGATCAGCAATTCAGGGGGATCTGTTTCTCGGGCCGCAGTCTTGCGCGACGTTGTCGAGGTCATAGCCCGTGAGATTCACGCCGCACTGGGGCGCGGCCCGAGAGTGATCATCACCTCCGGGGGCTTGGGACCGACAGCCGATGACCTTACCTTGTGGGGCGTGGCAAAAGGCGCTGGCGTGGAAACAGAGTTGCACGATGACGCGCTGCGCATGATCAGGGATTGCTATGACGAGCTGGCCGCCAATGGATCGATCGCACAGGGCGGACTCAACCCGGCACGCGAGAAAATGGCATGGCTCCCGGCTGGCGCCACCCCTCTGCACAACCCCGTCGGCAGTGCCCCCGGTGTGTTGTTCCAGGCGGGAAGTTCTACGATCATCAGCCTGCCCGGAGTTCCCGCGGAGTTGAAAGGCATCTTCAACAGCTCTCTCCAACCCTTCCTGAACCAAACCTTCAGCGATGGCGTCTCCGCAATGCGTTCCATCACTGTTCGCTGCAACGATGAATCTGTGCTGGCGCCGGTTCTCAGGCGCGTCGTCAAGCTTCACCCGAAGGTCTATATCAAGTCTCTGGCCAACACATTCGATCAGAAGGACGACGAGAAGGTGTCAGGCCGTGTTTTCGGCTCTCCTGAGATCAAAATTACGCTTTTCGTTACGGGAACCGACCAGCGCGAGATTGAAGGCAGCATTGACGCCGCCCTGCATGACCTTCAGGAAGGCCTTACATCCATCGGAATTGCCCATTGGATCTCAGTGCAAGGAGCTGAGTAAATTGACTCTGCGCGAGCGGCCAGGCTTGATCACCGGTTGGCCCGGTCTGTGCGGTGAAGGTCTGGGTTTTCAGATTTAGGGAAGGCTCAGACTCCGCAAATCGGTATTCTCCCAGCTCAAATGCGAGATCCGGGACACCCGGCTTCCATCTGCTTGGTTGAAGTAGGATCATAGTTTGACGATTGCGAGGGGCAGGATGGCAAACAGGTACGGAGAAGCGGCACTGATGGCGGCACGGCAAGGGGCTTCTGCTGGGACGACCCCTCTGGCTTGCTGGGAAAGCGCGCTGGAGAAGCTCTATCCAACCAGCCCGGTGGCGAGGAAGATGGGCGGCCCGCGCGGGGCCTTTCTCGGCCTCTGCGAAGAGGGGCTGGTCAAGGGGATTCCTGCTGGGCAATACGCGGCCTCGAAGGCAAACAAGGACTATGCCGTCCGCGCCGTGGCCTTGCTGGCCGAAGGCGGCCGGAGCTGGTCGACCAGCGCTTTGTGGGAGGCGGTCAGCGGCGCTCCCGGGAAGAAGCACAACAGCTCCATGGATGTGGCGATGGCGCTGTGGAAAAATGATTTGATCGTCCGCAAGGCCTGAGTGAAAAAGTTGGATGCAAGTGAGACCGCTGCTCGGCAGGGTGGAGGTTCGTGCTTTTCAAGTTTCAAAAGTGGGACCTGGGCACCCGGCACCCGGCACGCGATGTGAAGAACCACTTTTTATGGCCACCGGAGCGAGAGCTTTTCGCTCTTCTGAAGATGAGTCCTAACAACTGTAGAATCGGGCTTTGCGGAAATCGGTTTGGCCGCGGAGAAGCTTCTTGGTGCGCCCAAAAAAGGGACAAAAAATAAAGAAAATGCGGCTTCGAGTGGAAATGAAGCGGCCTTCCGTGGTAGCTTCCAAGTTTTGCGGCCTATTTTTCCGGGGACGGGAAAATAGGCTGGTTTGGTGAGCGGAATCTGGGGCCCGAGATGAAAATCGGACTCTCCGCCGGCGCAACCGAATGGCCCTGAGCTGAGTCAAACAAGCCGGACAGAGTGGGCGCACCCGGCAGTTCGACCGGGCTTGGGCAGGCCGGACAGGTTAAAGTGGGATTGGGATCAAGGATGGCAATGAGCAAATCACTGGTAATCGTCGAGTCGCCCGCCAAGGCCAAGACGATTGAGAAGTACCTGGGCAAAGGCTTCGAGGTTTTGGCCTCGGTGGGTCACATCATGGACCTGCCCAAGAACGAAATTGGCGTGGAACTGGAAAAACGCACCTTCGAGCCGACGCTGATCGTCTCTCCGGGCAAAGAAAAAGTTGTGGCGCAACTGAAGAAGGCCGCCGCCAAGGCTGACGAAATCTACCTGGCGCCCGATCCTGACCGCGAGGGCGAGGCGATTGCCTACCATTTGGCTCTTCAGCTGGGAACCTCGGCCAAGGAGCGGAAGAAGATTCGCCGCGTCACTTTCAACGAGATTACCAAGAAGGCCGTGCAGGAGGCCTTCCAGCACCCCCGCGACCTGGATCAGGATCTGGTGGACTCGCAGCAGACGCGCCGCGTGCTGGACCGCCTGGTGGGCTACCAGATTTCACCGCTGCTTTGGGATAAGGTCCGGCGGGGCCTCTCGGCCGGACGCGTGCAGACGGTGGCCGTGCGGCTGATCGTCGAGCGCGAGCGGGAGATTGGCGATTTCCAGCCGGTCGAAAACTGGACGCTGGACGCGATCCTCCACCCGGAAAAGCAGGCGGAGAAGAGTTTCAAGGCGCGCTTTGTGGGCATCGACGGCGAGTCGGCGCGGGTGGCGAACGGCCAGGACAAGGACGGCAAAGAGCTGTTCATCGGCGGTGCGCTTCCCGACAAAAAGTCGATGGACGAGGTGCTCGCGGCGCTGGAAAAGGCCAAATGGTCGCTGGTCTCGGTGCAGTCCACCGAGAAGCAGCGCAAGCCATTGGCCCCTTTCATCACCAGCCAGTTGCAGCGTGACGCTTCCAGCAAGCTGAGCTTCAACGTGCGCCGCACCATGGGCGTAGCGCAGCGGCTTTACGAAGGAATCGATGTGGGTGTAGAGGGCACGGTCGGCCTCATCACCTACATGAGAACCGACTCGCCGCGCATTGCGCCCGAGGCCATCGCCGGGGCGCGGGAGTGGATTGGCAAGCAGTTGGGGGCCGGATACCTGCCCAAGGAACCCAACGTGTACAAGGGCAAGAAGGCCGCGCAGGATGCGCACGAGGCCATCCGCCCCACCGACGTTTCCCGGACCCCGGAGTCGATTGCGCGCTACCTGACCGAGGAGCAACTGAAGCTCTACCGGCTCATCTGGCAGCGCTTTGTGGCTTCGCAGATGATGCCGGCGGTTTTTGACGTGACCACGGCGAAGATTGCCGCTCTCAGCGCGAAAACCGGCCGGACTTACGACTTCCGGCTCTCAGGCTCGGTGGTGCGCTTCGATGGATTCCTGAAGGTCTATGAGGTTGTCGAGGAAAAGAAGGACGATGACGACGAATCGGCCAACAAGCTGCCCAATCTGGACAATGTAAAGAAGCTGGAGCTGGAAAAGCTCGATAGTGAGCAGCACTTCACGCAGCCGCCGCCGCGCTTTAACGAGGCTTCGCTGGTCAAAGTCCTGGAAGAGCGGGGCATTGGCCGCCCGTCGACTTATGCGTCGATCATCAACACCATCCAGGACCGCGAGTATGTGACCAAGATCAGCGGCCGGTTTTATCCCACCGAGATCGGGATGGTGGTCTGCGACCTGCTGGTCAAAAACTTCCCCTACATCTTCGACATTGCTTACACCGCCCGCCTCGAAGAGGAGCTGGACGAGATCGAAGAAGGCACGGAGAAGGGAACCGACCTGCTCAACGGCTTCTACGGCCACTTTGTCGAGGAGCTGCAGGACGCCGGCGCGAAGATGGAAGACATCAAGCGCATGGAGAAGAAAACCGACGAGAAGTGCGACCTGTGCGGCGCGCCGTTGGTGCTGAAGTGGGGCAAATTCGGCAGTTTCTACGCCTGTTCGGCCTACAACAAAAAAGACAAGTCGAGCTGCACCTTCACCAAGGAGAACACCGCCGGAAAGCCCGACATGAATACCCCCGAAGGACAGGAGGCTGTCGAGCAGGAGGAGTACTGCGACAACTGCGGCCGGGCTATGGTGCTGAGGCGCGGCCCCTTTGGAATGTTCATGTCCTGCCCCGGCTTCAACGAGGACCCGCCCTGCAAGACCTTCCGCAAGCTGACCAGCAAGCAGCAGCAGAAAGTGGCTGCGCCGCAGCCCACCGGCGAAGACTGCCCGCTATGCGGCAAGCCGCTGGTGCTGCGCCAGGGATCGTACGGAGAGTTTGTCTCCTGCTCCGGCTATCCCAAGTGCAAGTACGTGAAGCAGAACATCATAGAGGGCCTCAAGTGCCCCAAGTGTGGCGTGGGCGATCTGGCCGAACGCAAGGCGCGGCGGGGGAACATCTTCTGGGGCTGTACGAATTACCCGAAGTGCGATTTCACCTCGAATTACAAGCCAGTGGCCAAAAAGTGCCCACTATGCGGCAGCCCCTACCTGGTTGAGAAGACGCTGAAATCGGGCGTCTTCCTCGAATGCCCCAACAGGAAGAAAACGGTCGAGGAAGAGGTTGCGGCCAAAAAACGCGCCAAAAAAGGCGTTGCGCCAGCGGAAAGCGCCGTGGCGTGCAGCTACTCTGAGCGCATTGGCGATGCGCCGCCGCCGCCCACGGCGGAGACGCACGGCCCGGTCGTGGAGAAGGCAGCGGCGGAAACGTCGGCCAAGTCGGCCGGTGTGAAGACGGCCGCCAAGAAAGTTGCGGCCAAGGCCACCAAAGCCAAAACCACGAAAAAGGCCGCGAAGAAGAGCGGCAAGAAGCGGTTGCAGCCGGCGTAGCGCGGTCGGGCGTCACGCGGCTGGGGTTTTGTCCCAGGCGCAGGCAGGCGGCGGGCAGCGTGAGCTCGACAGACCGGCGCGCGCTCTTCCAAATCAAATTCAAGGAAGTTCGCCATGGAATCCGGTACTATTAGCAGCAGAGGACTGACTATGGAACGTATGCTCGCAACCCCGGCCGATGCCGAGATTATTCTTCGGCTCTACGAGCTGCGCACCGAGGCGGTGATGCGCCAGGCGCGCGCGTGGGTTTTGGGCGAGTTCTGGCCAACCACGGCCGAAGAGTATTTTGCCGTGGCGGAGAATCTTCCCGATCCACACAATGCGTGGCTGCGCCAGGTGCTCACCTATTGGGAGATGGCCGCCGCCATGGTGCTGCATGGGGCGGTTTCCGCCGAGCTGTTTGTGGATTGCAACGGCGAGGGCTTCGTCCTGCTGGCCAAGTTTGCGCATCTTCTGGATGCGATTCGCGGCAAGGACCCCAGCTTCCTGATCAAGACCTCGGAGCTGGTCAACCGGTTTTCAGCCGCCACCCAGCGCTATGAGTTGATGCTCAAGAGAGTGGAAGCCAAGCGCAAGAGCCTCGCCGCCCAGTAACTGGCACAATCGCAATTTTGTCTGAAGAGCCGGCGCCCTGGCTCTCCGGCATAAGGCCAGTGCACCGTATGATACATTGGCCCCATGGGGCTGAAGAGTTTGGTAGTATTTGCGGCGCTCGTGGCCGTTGCGCTGGCGCCCACGGCGGTTGCCGCTGACTCCATCGATCAAACTGGCGCAAATCGGCCGGCAACGTCTATTTCTCCACTTCATTCACTTTCGCCATCTCCGCTTACCGCTCCGCACAGCGCCCCCAGTTCAGCTCTAGGCGCTGCCAGTTCATCCCGCGCCGCTGCCCGCTCGGCTCAAAGCGCCTCCAACACGACTCAGGAAACCGGCAGTGAGGGCGGCAATAGCGACTGCCCGCCGCCGCGGATTACCATTGCCAACCCGGCTCCCGCGCCATCGTCCTGGAGCCTGCACGAGCGCATCCTGTGGGCTGCGAATCTGGTGCTCGTCCTGGTGGCTTACGCTGGAATTCTGCTGGCGCTCTCATTGCTCAAAAAAATTGAACGCCAGACCGGCTACGCGGAGACCGCCGCCACGGCTGCCGCCACCAGCGCCCAGGCCGCGTTGCTGAATGCACAGGCCGTCATCCACGCTGAAAGGCCCTGGATTTTGATCTCGGTTGAACCCTCCCGGAGCAAGGAGAACAGTTTCACGGTGACGGCCACCAATCGCGGACGCACCCCCGCCCGAATCGTTGCAACCGCGGAACGGACCCGGATCGCCATCGACGAAGCGCGCCTTCCCGGCACTCCCGAGTACGGCAATGAGGAGCCGAAGCCGCCGCGCCTGCCCATCATCCTGCTCCCCGGCGAATCCACGGACATCAAGCCATTCGGCCGGGATGATGTGAAGGGGCTTTGCGACTCCGAGGAGAGGTTCAAGCGCATTGAAGCCTGGGAGGAGAAGGTTTTTCTCTATGGAAAGCTCGTCTACCAGGATCTAGTCTCCCCCGCCGACAGCCAACTCCACGAGACCAACTGGTGCTGCTGGTATATTCACGGACGGCAGAACAGCGGTTTGATTCTGGCCGGGCCCGCCGAATACAACTTGCACACGTAGAACCGAATCAGGGAGCCTTTTTCCTCAGGAGAGGATGCCTCAAGGCTTTTGAACTCCGCAAGAAGGGGAAGAGCGCTTTAGAGCGAAACCAGAGTAAACGTGCCCTTACCAGCGGTATTCAAGGCGCTTTTTCTTGATGAAAAAGCCACTCGGTGGGCCTGCCCCTGGGTACAGCTACTCTGGTTTCGCTTTACGGCTTCGGTTGCGCGGCCAGCCACTGCTTCAGATTCTGCCCTTGGAGCCTGCGCAACTCGATGCAGCTGTCGACGTGCTCGGTGGCATAGGCGAGGGCTCTATCGGAGGCGGCGAGCTGGTGGGCATCGAAGAACTTTTCCACGCCGTCGCGGGCCTCGGCCGAGCAGAAGTTGCTGGTGGATTTCACCAGCTTGGCCCCCATCTCGGTGGTCAACTGCGCCTCGACCTTCTCCCAGTGGTTCTGGATGTACTTCCAGGTCTGTTCACGGCTGGTGCCGCTGCCCATGGCGGTGGTGAACTGGATGGCCGCGTCCTGGTTACGAACTTTGCCGGAGACGGCGTAGTCGAGCGAGCGTTGAATCAGCGCGGGATTCTCGAACTGGACCAGCAGGCGCAGCGCACCCTCCTGAATCTCGGGATTGGCTGAGGTTTCATAAATCTGCTGCAAGCGGTCAAAGAGCGCCGTGTCTCCGCTGTGGACGGCGATGACCAGGGCGGCTTCTCCGAGCGTGGCGTCAACCGAGCCGGGATCGGCCAGGTAGCGGGCTGAAATCTCCCGCGCCTGGGCGAGGATGGCCGGATTCCGGCCGTAGTCGCCGAGGATGCCGAAGAGTTCGGCGCGCAACTGGCGCGTGTTGTCCGAGTCGCTGCTGGCGGGAGGACCGAGCTTGGCGTATTCGGGCGCAAAAGTCTTGTAAACCCAGGCCGAGAGCGCGGCCCGCTGCCGGGGTGTGGATGCAATGCTCGAGGAGGCTGTGTTGACGCCGGCCATGGCCGCGTCCACCACCGCCTCGTTGGGGTCGGCTTTAACGGCCGCCACCAGGTCGAGGTAGGCGCCGATGGGCGCCTTGCCGGAGTTGACCTGCGCCAACTCGTCGCCGAGCAGGCTGATGCGCTCGGCGGGCGTAAGGCTGGTTTCGACGCCGGCCACCAGGGCGGTGTGCTCACGGGGCGCGTAGGTGCTGCGATAGTAGCCCTTGCCGCCGGCCTTGGCGAAGAAAAGGGGCACGGAGGGCGTCTTCAGTGCGGACGCGGCCGGGGTGAGGACCTGACAATCCTGGTCAGAAGCAGCGACGAAGCAGACCGGGAGAGTCCATTTCTGCTTGTCGTCCGGTTTGACGCTGGAACTCAGGAAAAAACGCTGCTGGCTGACCGCGACCAAGCCCGCTGCCGGTTCGCCGAAGCTGAGAATGGGCACGCCCGGTTGGGTCACCAGGCTCTCCATGATCTTGTCCACCGGCTTCAGGCTGGCCGCGGTCTGCGCATTCCAGAAATCCTCCGCGGTGGCGTTGGCGTAGAGGTGAGCGGCCAGGTAGTTGTGCACTCCCTGGCGGAAGCTCTCCTCGCCCAGGTAGTTTTCCACCGTCAGCAGCACGGCAGCGGCCTTGTCGTAGGCGATGCCGTCGAAGGCTTGATTGATCTCGTCGGGGGTGTCGGCTGGGGCGCGGATAGCGCGGGTGGTGGGATAGGAATCCAGATCCAGCGCCTTGTTCACGTCCGCGATCACGTCCTGGTCTATATCCCACTCCGGGTGCATATGGGCCACGGCCTTGGTTTCCATCCAGGTGGCAAAGCCCTCGTTGAGCCAGAGGTTGTTCCACCACTGCATGGTGACCAGGTCGCCAAACCACTGGTGGGCCATCTCGTGAGCGATGACCAGGGCCACCTCTTTTTTGGCCTTGATGGAGGCCGTTTTGGGGTCGAGCAGCAGTTCGGTCTCGCGGTAGGTGATGGCGCCGAAGTTCTCCATGGCGCCGGCCTCGAAGTCGGGCAGGGCGATCAGGTCGAGCTTCTTGAGCGGGTAGGGAATACCAAAGTAATTGTTGTAGTAGTGGAGCACTTCCTGGGCGACATCGACGCCGTAGTGGGTGAACGCGACCCTGCCGGGCGTGGAGCAGACGCGGATGGAGACGCCGTCGGACTCGCCCATTGAGCACTGGAAGTCGCCCACAAGGAAGGCGACCAGGTAGGTGGACATTTTGGGGGTGGTGGCGAAGTTAAGGGTATGCTTGCCCGAGATGGGGCCGGGAGTGTCGGAGATGATCGGCCCGTTGGAAATGGCCGTGTCGCTCGCATCCGCCACGAGCGAAACGTCGTAGGTGGCCTTGAAGGCCGGCTCGTCGAAGCAGGGGAAGGCGCGGCGCGCGTCCGTGGGCTCGAATTGCGTGACTGCGTAGTTGCGGAGGGCGGTTTTGGAGAGATAAAAGCCGCGCAGTTCATTGTTCAGAATGCCGCGATAGCGGATGGTCAGCGTGGCCTTGCCCACGGGGAGATTTTCCGGGAAGGTGAAGGTGGCCTGCTCCTTTTCCTTGTCGAGCGAGACGGCAGCCTTTTGTTCTTTGCCGCCAGCGGTCACGGTCACGCTCTCAAAGTCGATCTCGGCGGCGTTCAGCTTGATGCGCTTCGCGGGCTCAGTGAGGACCACGTCGATCGATTCGACGCCGGAGAAGGTCGCGGCCTTCAGGTCGGGCGTGAGGGTTAGCGTGTAGTGCTCCGGAAGGACGGTCTGGGGCAGCCGCTGCGCCTGCGCAGGGCGGGCCGAAGCCAGAATAAGGGAGAGAAAACCAGCTGAGGCCACCAGTGCGGCGCGCGGGGATAGAAATAAATGGGGAGCGAAGCCGGAAATCTTCATGCAGCCTCCTGAAGTTTTGCAGCGATTGCAAAGTTGAACGGTTATTGCTGAGGGGATTTTTTCGGCAACAGCGAGTCGAGCAGCAGCAGGCAGGCGCCGGTGACGATGGCCGAGTCGGCTACGTTGAAGTCGGGCCAGTGGTAGGAGAAGATGTGAACCTCGATGAAGTCCACCACCGAGCCGTAGGCTATGCGGTCGTGCACGTTGCCCAGTGCGCCGGCAAAGACCAGCGCCAGCCCAACCGTGGTCAGGGTAAAGCGGCTGGAGAGGCGCACCATCACAACCAGAACCACCAGCGCCGCCAGGAGCGAGAATCCGACCAATCCCCAGTGGACCAGGCGGGGGTGGGCCGAATCGGCGAAGAGCGAAAAGGCCGCGCCTTCGTTGAGCCAGTGGGTGATGCGCAGAAAGTGGGGCACCACGGGAATCGCGCCGCCCAAGGGGACGCGGAGCATGACCCAGGTCTTGGTCAGCCGGTCCAGGAAGATCACGACGGCGGCGATGAGCAAGAGCCAGTGGAGACGGCGGGGCGCGGTGAATTTCATGGGGTGGTTTCCTTGTGAACAGGAAGACGGTTGGGGCTTGTGGAATCCCACCCTAGCGTCCTGTCTCTAAAGTTCGCTTACAAAATGAACTGTCATCCTGAGCGAAGTTGGGCGCGTACTTTGCGCCCAACGCAGTCGAAGGACCTGCGGTTGTTTTATTCCGAATTTTGGAGACCCCACCCTAGCCGCAAAAGTTACAAGAAGCAGATCCTTCGACTCGCTGCGCTCGCTCAGAATGACAGCGTCGAGGGTGGGCACCCAGTCTACGTTGCCTCCGGCGGGGCAATTTTCATTTCGGTCAGAGCCTCCTGGCAGCGGGTGCAGACGTTCTCCCAGGCACCGTAGTTGCCGACCTCCGGCATGAAGTTCCAGCAGCGGGCGCACTTGGTCCCGGTGGCGGGCAGGACTCTGACGCTCAGTTCCTGGCCCTTGACGACCGTGACGCGGGAAACGTTGATGATCTCCTTCAATCCTGCGGCGTGGCGCTGCAGTAAAGCCAGTTGCTCGCCTGAGGCAGTGATTTCCAGCTCCGCTTCCAAGCCCTTGCCGATGCGCTTCTCCTTGCGTTCTTCTTCCAGCTTGACCAGCGCGGCATCGCGCACCGCGAAGATCTGCTTCCACTCTTCCAGCAGCTCCGCCGGGTCTTCGGAGAAAACCTCCTCTGGCTTGGGGAAGAGCGCCAGGTGGACCGAAGCCTCGCGGCCCTCGACCTTGGGCAGGTACTCCCAGACCTCGTCGGCGGTGAAGCTGAGAATGGGCGCGACCAGACGGACCAGAGTCTCCGCAATCTGCCAGAGCACGGTCTGCGCCGAGCGGCGTTCGTGGCTGGTGGGAGCGAAGGTGTACATCCGGTCCTTCAGCACATCGAGATAAAAGTTGCTCAGGTCAGCGACGGCGAAGTCGTTGACCGCGTGGTAGACGCGATGGAACTCGAAGCTCCCGTACCAGCCGAGGATTTTCTCCGTCAGCTCGCGCGTCCGGGCCAGCATATAGCGATCCAGCGGCAGAAGCTCCGCTTCCTTGATCTGGTCGCGGACGGGGTCAAAGCCGTGCAGGTTGCCCAGCAGGTAGCGGAATGTGTTGCGCAGCTTCTTGTAGATTTCGGCGCAGCGCTGCATCAGGTTTTCGCTGGCGGCCGTGTCCTCGCGGAAATCGACCGAGGCCACCCAGAGGCGGACGATCTCGCCGCCCATGCGCTTGGCAATATCGATCGGGTCCACGCCGTTACCCAGGGATTTCGACATCGCCCGGCCCTGTTCGTCCAGGGTCCAGCCGGCGGTGGCCACGTGCGAGTAGGGCGCGTGGCCGCGCAAGGCCACCGAGGTCAACAGCGATGAGTGGAACCAGCCGCGATGCTGGTCGCCGCCTTCGAGATAGAGGCAGGTAGTGCTGTTCTCGCCGCCCTTCGGGCCGTTTTCGCTGCCCGCGGGAGCGTTTTCCTCCTGGAAGGCTTGGTAGGCTGCCTTCAGCTCCGGGTCGGACTCGCAAACGGCAAACCAGCTTGTGCCGGAGTCGAACCAGACGTCGAGAATGTCGGTTTCCTTGCGGAAGCCCTGGCCGGGCGGGCGGACTTCTCCACAATGCTTGCAAATGGTATTGTCTGGCAATAATGCTTCGATCGGCGTGGTGTGCCAGGCCTCGATCCCCTCGCGCTCCACGAGATCGACGATCTTGCGGTTCAGGCTGGCGTCGATGATCGGCTGGTTGCACTTTTCGCACATGAAAACGGCGATCGGCACGCCCCAGATGCGCTGGCGGCTGATGCACCAGTCGGGGCGGGTGGCGATCATGTTGGTGATGCGCTCCTTGCCCCAGGCTGGGTCCCATTTGACCCGGTCGATCTCCTCGATGGCCAACTGGCGGAAGGTTTTTTCCTCGTTTTGGGCTGGCTTGATGGGCGTGTCGAGCGAGATGAACCACTGCTCGGTGGCGCGGTAGATCACCGGATGGTGGCAGCGCCAGCAGTGCGGGTAGGAGTGCTCCAGGTCGCTCAGGGCCAATAGAGCGCCGCGCTCTTCGAGCATGGCCACGATGATGGGATTAGCCTCCCAAACCTTTTTGCCCTCGAAGGCGGGCGGCGCGGTCAGCGGCCAGGCGTCGGGGTCCACGTGGAGGCGGCCGACGGCGTCGACGCGGCAGATGGGGTCGAGATTGTAACGCTGGCCGGTGTAGAAGTCGTCGGCGCCGTGCGCGGGCGCTGTGTGAACAGCTCCGGTGCCGGTGTCGGCGGTGACATAGGTGGCCAGTACGCCCAGAATGCTGCGCTCCAGGAAGGGGTGCTGGAAGGTTACATTCTCAAGCCGGCTGCCCTTGATGCGGGCTAATTCCCTGGTCTCGCCCAGGTTGCAGGCGGCGGCGACCGAAGCGGCCAGTTCGGCGGCGACGATGTAAACCTCTGGCGAAGAAACGCTGCCGGAGCTGTCAGCGCAGGGCGAGAGCGGCTCGCAGGGGTCGGGATTAGCTTCGATGGCTACGTATTCGAAGTCGGGATGGAAGGCCACGGCCAGCGACGCCGGCAGCGTCCAGGGGGTCGTCGTCCAGATGATCGTCGAAACCTGCTTGCCTGCCAAGGCCGGATCGATCTTCGCCGGGTCGGAGGTGAGCCGGTAGCGAACGTAGACCGAGGGGCTGGTGTGCGGCGCGTACTCGACCTCGGCCTCGGCCAGCGCGGTGCGGTCGTGGATGCACCAGTAGACCGGCTTCAGTCCGCGATAGACGAAGCCTTTTTCGAGGAAGCCATAAAAAGCCTCCAGGGTCCGGGCCTCGTAGTCGCGCGCCATGGTCTTGTAGGGCTTTTGCCAGCGGCCAAAGCAGCCAATGCGCTCAAACTGCGAGGTTTGCAGGTCCACGTACTTCTGCGCGTAGGCGCGGCAGGCCTCCAAAACCTCTGGCACGGGCATTTCCAGCTTTTTGCGGCCCAGGTGCTCGTCCACCTTGATCTCGATGGGCAGGCCGTGACAATCGTAGCCGGGAACGAAGGGGGCGTCAAAGCCGGCCATGGTCTTCGACTTGACGACAAAATCCTTCAGCCCCTTGTTGAGCGCATGGCCCAGGTGGATGGGGCCGTTGGCGTAGGGCGGGCCGTCGTGCAGCAGGTAATACGAGCCCCCCGCCTGGCGGCGCTTCTCGCCCGCCTTGCGCAGCTCTTCATAGAGCCCAAGCTCGGCCCAGCGCTTCAGGCGAAGCGGTTCATTCTGAGGCAGATTCGCCTTCATCGGGAAGGTGGTTTGCGGCAAGGTAAGGGTCGCCTTCAACTCCGGCGCTGAGGACATCGTCACTCCCTGGAACATTGCGATTTGGTCCATTTCCTAGTGTAAATGGCGGAGAGAGGGAAAATGCATGGGTGCCGGCGACCGGAGGAGTTCTTTCGCGCCGCGCAAGGCCCTGTGCAGAGTGCATTTTGCGCAAATTTTCTTATTCCTGCGCGGTTGTCCGGGATAACGGCGGCCAAGTCTGGCCGTCTATTGAGAACGGGAGGTCTACGAGTGCCAGAATATGATGATCTGGATTCCAGGGCCCTCCCCGGCGAGACACAAGCGGGCGGAGTCAAGCATAATGTAGAGGTGGGTGCGGAAACGGGAAGCCTCCCGTTTCAGGAAGAAACCCAGCGCCCCGAGGCCAGAGAACCAGCTTCACACATGGCAAACAACCTGCTCATCCAGCCAGA
>Ga0182013_10004729_pt1 | contig 16202 bp, 16 predicted proteins | sample 612S2MmetaG_FD_120487 | JGI IMG/M metagenome (GOLD analysis project Ga0182013, IMG submission 120487) | Permafrost microbial communities from Stordalen Mire, Sweden - 612S2M metaG | ecosystem: Environmental > Terrestrial > Soil > Wetlands > Permafrost | place: Sweden: Stordalen | collected...
GAGACTGTCGGATGCGCCGACGAACACGTGGCTGCCGAAAAACAGCGCGAACGCCGCCGCGCCGACGAGCCCGGCGACGAGATGCAGCGTCTGCATTTCGAGCAATAGACCAAGGAAGCCGACGGCGAGTAGGACGCCGCTAATCGTCGGGTCGGCCGCTAGACGCAAAAGGTCGGCAAACACGGTATAATCTACCGTTCCGCCCGGGGAAGGTTACGCCTTTGCCAACTCCTCGGTGACGATCTGGCGCACGACGTTACCGTCGGCCAGGCCCTTGAGCAGCGGCATGACGACCTTCATCGCCGCGCCCTGATTGCGGCCGTCGGCCGGGATCTTCTCGATCGCCTCGCGCACGATGGCGCGGACTTCGTCGGGCGACTTTTGCTCCGGCAAGTACTTCTGCAGAATGTCGCGCTCGCGGGTCTCTTTTTCGACCAGTTCGGTCCGCCCGGCTTTGCCGAACTCGGTAATCGAGTCATTGCGCTGTTTGACCAGCTTCTGCAAGAGCGCCATCTGCTCGTCGTCGGTCGGATCGTGACCCGCCTCAACGCGCTTGTAGGTGAACGCCGAGATGACGCTGCGCAGCGTATCGAGGCGCACCTGGTCGCGCGCCTTCATCGCTTCTTTGAGATCTGCGGTAATCTGGTCTTTGACTGCCATTGTCGTTCGTTCCTAAATCAGGAAGGCGTCTCGGGGGGAGACGCCTTCGGGCTGTTCTTACGCTCGGCGTTTCCGGGCGGCGGCGGATTTCTTCTTGCGTCGGACGCTAGGTTTTTCGTAGTGCTCGTGCTTACGGGCTTCGGCGAGAACGCCGGCCTTCTGCGTGGCTTTTTTGAATCGGCGCAACGCGCTCTCGATGGTCTCTCCCGGTGCAATGCGTACTTCCACGAACAACCCTCCCTTCGTCCGGCGCGAACGCCGTCATTCCGGACCATCCAAGACGGCCCAACGACCAACTCTACCAGGGAACCGCCCGAAGGTCAAACGGGCGGGGGGACCGGCTAGCCCGGCGGCCACCCCAGGGGGCGGCCGGCGAGAACGTGGGCGTGGAGGTGGAAAACGGACTGGCCGGCGTCGCGGCCCTCGTTGATCACCACCCGGTAGCCGTTCGGACCGAACTGCTTGCCGATCTCGGCGGCGGCTGAGAGCAGGCGGTCGGCTGCCGCGGCGTTGCCTTGCGCGGCGAACTCCGAGAGATGCTCGGCATGCACGGTTGGGATGACGAGCACATGTGTGGGCGCTTGCGGGTTGAGGTCGTGGAAGGCGACGACGTGTTCGTCGCGCAGCACTTCTTTGGCGTTGATGTCCTTGCGGACGATCTTGCAAAATAGACAGTCTTCGTGCATTACGTCCCCGTCGTCATCAGTTCGAAGTGATATTCGGTATCCGGGCTCGCGACAAAACCGCGCAGCGACGTGCGCAGCGCAATCGGCACCGGCGTGTGCAAGAGCGGAATCGCCGGCACCTGATCGTGCACGAGTTGTGCGGCTTGCTGATAGATCCCGCGGCGCACGTTATCGTCCGCCGAGCGCTGTCCCGCAAGCATCAATTTATGGAACGTCGGGTCGCGCCAAAACGCGTAGTTCTGCGCGAACGGCTTCACGGCCGAGTCTTGATCGAGCAGCGGATAGTAGAAGTTATCCGGATCGCCGTTATCGCCGCTCCAGCCGATCAGGCACATCGGGTGTTCGCCGTTCTGCACCTTGCTCAAGAACACGCCGAACTCGAGCGGCTCGAGCGTCACGATGATTCCGGCGTCTTTGAGGTCGGCCTGAATGGCTTCGGCCAAGCGCTGCGGATCGGGCATGTACGGGCGCGGCGTCGTCGGCAGATAGAGCGTCGTCGCGAAGCCGTGCGGGAGGCCCGCTTGCGCGAGTAGCGCTTTCGCCGCCGTAACGTCGTGCGGCCAGATCTTCACGCGCGGGTTTTCGCCGAGCATGCCTGGCGGCGTCCAGTTGTCGCCGGGGATCGTACCCGGACCGTAGAGCGCCTTGAGAATTGCCGGGATGTCGATCGCCTGCGCGACGGCGCGCCGTACGAGCACGTTGTCGAACGGCTTCTTCTCGACGTTCATTGCGATGTAGGCGAGGTTATTCGACGGCTGGCGCACGATCTTGATGTCGCGTTCCGCGCCCAGCATCGCCGCATCGTCGGAACGCACGTCGGTAAGCATCGAGAGTTCGCCCTTTTCGATCGAGAGCACGCTCGTCGCTTGATCCGGAATGTCGCGAATCACGACCGTCTGGATTCGCGCCCGATGCGCGGGGCCGCTGTAGGTGGGATTGACGTCGAGCGTGATGTGATCGTCGCGCAGCCACTCGCGCAGCACGTAGGGTCCGCTGCCGATCGGATGCTGTTCGAAGGCGAGCGAATCGTGCTTGATCGCCGTGGGCGAACCGATCAGGAACGATTGCATCGCGACGTTGCGCAGAAACGTGCCCGACGGCCCGTTCAGCACGAACGTTACCTGTAGCGGCGAATCGACGATCACGTCTTTCACGACGCCCGGGTTTTTCGGATCGTCGGAAAAGCCGCCGAACTCCGAGACCCAGTAGGCGTACGAGAACGCGCCGTGATACGGATCGTGCTGCAACCGCCAGCGGTCGAAGTTGAACTTCACCGCCGCCGCGTCGGCCGGCGTGCCGTCGGAGAACTTTGCGTTCGGGCGCAGCTTGAACGTCCAGCGCGTGCCGTCTTTGCTCGTGAACCACGACGTCGCAAGCGAACCCATCACGTCGAACGTGCCGGGCCGGAACATGACCAGGCCTTCCATGATTTCCGAGGCGACGTTGAGCGACTGGCCTTCGGTTGCGTGCGAGGGGTCGAGGTTGACCGCGTCCTTGACGCGCGCCATCACCAGTTCCGGCGTGCCGCTCTCATCGAGGTTCCCGCATCCAGCAACCGCGAACGCGAGCAGCAGCACGCAGACGAAACGTTTCAATGCGCGTGAATCGTGAACGACCAGCTGCGCGTCTGCAGATTACCGGCTTGATCGGCAACGCGTACTTGCACCGCGATGGGCCCGTCACCGAGCGCAACGGATGGGCTGTAGGTGATGAACTGATCGGTGCGCGTTGCGGACGGCGTCACGTCGAGGCCGTTGACGGTAATGATCGCACTCGAGGGGTTTATGCCCACCCCGGCCGGTGCGCGGAACGTGGCGTAGATCGAGGGCCGGTCGTTGTTCACGCTCTGGCCGTTGAGCGGCGCGATGTCGACGATCTGCGGCGGCGTGCTCGACACGGCCAACAGTCCCGGCGCTTCGGCGCGCGGGGCTTGCACGCCGCCGGCCGCGAGGTGACCGTACACGGGCGTCTGACCGAAGCTGACATTCGGTGGAATCACGTAGCGTGCCGCGTAGACGCCGGGCGGCGATTCCGTCAGCGGTAATCCGGTGAGATAGGTCCCGATATCGAACGTCGCGCGCCCCGCCGGCGTGCCGTGCATGGTCACGTTGAACGCATCGCCGGCGCGGAGCGCGTGCTGCGCATCGAACTTGAACGACTCGATCGTCACCGGACCCGCCGGCGCAGCGGTGGCCGTAACCGCGCGCGACACGATGATCTGCCGCTTCTCGTTCGTATCCGGATTGAGCCGCACGACTACGGCATCGCCCGGCTTTAAGTCGCCGAACGTTGCAGGCTCCGCGTTGAGCGAAATCGTCGTGGATTTATCCGGCGTCACGATGAACCCGGTGTTTAGCACGAACTGGCTGGGCGACACCGCGGCGATCGTGCCGATGCGCGAGGCGTAGCGCACGATCACCGAGGCGACGCGGCCGTCGTGCAGCACGAACACGCTCACCGCGTCGCCCACGTGCACGTCGATCAACTGACCCGGCGTGCTCGTGCGCGCAACGACGTCCTGTAATTCAATCTTCGCATCGGAGCTGATCGCAACCGTGCGCACGTTCGGGCCGCGCTCAACCGTAAGCGACTGCGGCGATGAGTTCAGGTCGACTGCGTTTACGCTGCCGACAACCTGCGATGCGCCGTCGACCCCAGGCTGTTCGAGCGCCGGATTGCGGCCGACCAGCGACGAGACGACCTCGACGCGATTGGCATGCCGGTTGAACGTTGCTTGCGCGCCGAGCGACTCAGCGACGAAACGCAGCGGCACGTACGTGGCGGCATCAATCGTCATGGCCGGCACTTCCATCGTCACGGAACGTCCGTCGATGATCGCCCGAGAACTGCCGATGGTCAGCACGATGCGTTTGCCGGGCGCGCTGGCCGTGATAGCGTTCCCCCTGCGCGAAATGGCGATGCCGAGCGCACTGTAGATACGCACCACCGGCACGACCAGCCGGCCGCCGCCTTTGCCGACGATGCGGGGCGCGGGATCGAGCGGCAGCTCATCGCCGTTGACCGCGATCGCAATCGACGACAAGCGCGGCAATTTCTTGTGCGGCACGGGCTTCTGGGCGGCCAGCAGCGGCGACGCGCAGAGCAGCAGGCACGCCGCGAACGCGGCACCCCATTTACACCCGGCTAGAACCATCAGCGACCTCGCGATACACCGCGGCCGTGGCGGCCGCAAACCGGTCCCAAGTATACGCGCGCATGGCAACGCTACCCTCGGCCGCGCGCCGGCGGTACGATGCCGGATTCGCATAGAGATCGGTCAGCGTCGCCCGCAGCGCCAGCGTGTCGTGCGGCGCAAACGTGGAAGCGAAGGGAGCGAGAATCGACGGCAGTGCGCCCGTGCTGGCGATCACGGGCGTACCGGCCACGGTTGCCTCGAGCATCGGCAGCCCAAACCCCTCGACGAGCGCCGGATGCACGTACGCACTTGCCGTGCGGTACGCGGCGACGAGTTCGGGTTCGCTCAACGTGCCCGCGAAGCGCAACTCGCTGCCCGGGCGCAGGTAGCGCTTGCGCACCGCGGGATCGTCGGGTCCGGTGATCACGAGATCGAGCGCGATCGCCGCGGGCAACCCTACCCACGCCTCATAAAGCACGCCGAGATTCTTGTGCGGACGGTGGTTGCCGGCATACAGGATGAACGGGCGTGCCGCGGGCGGCGTTTCGGGCGCCGCGAACGGCGCGGGATCGTAACCGAGCGGTACCACGCGGCAGCGCTCGCGCTCGACGCGCAACAGGGTCACGCAGGCCGCGGCCGTGCGCTCGTCGCTCATGAGCAGCAATTCGGCGCCGCGCAGCATCGGCGTCGCGACCGCTTCGTAGAACAGCGCGGTGCCGTAGCCAAAAAACTGCGGGTACTGCAGGTGGGTCAGGTCGTGGACCATCGCAACGTAGGGTTTGCGTCGCCGCAACGGGGCGAAGATCGTCGGATAGTGCGTGAGGGCCGGTTTGAGGCGCGCGATTTCGGCGGGCAGCGCGATTTGCTCGTCGAGCCCGAAATTCAGACCGTGTCCGACGGGATGCAGGCGAATATCCGGCGCGACGCGCGGCAACCCGTCGAGCAGGGCGTGCACGTACGAGCGCACGCCCGCCGACATGCGCGGCGTGATGCGCGCGTCGAGCGCGACGTCGATCATCCGGCGACTTCGCCGTAAACGGCCGCAGTAAGGCGCGTCGTGCGTTCCCACGTCAAATCGCGCGTCGCTTCGCGCGCTGCCTGCGCCGCTGCGCGCGCCGCCACGGGATCGTCGAGCAGCGCCGTGAAGGCCGCGCGCCACGCGGCCACGTCGTACGCATCGACGAGGATAGCGTGCGCCGCAAGAACGCGCGGGATTGCATCGTGCGTCGCAACGACGGGCGCGCCGTTGCGCATCGCCTCGAGCAACGGCAGCCCGAAGCCTTCGCGCAGGGCGGGATGCGCGTAGGCCGCAGCGCCCGCGTACCAGCGCCGCAGCTGCTCGTCGCTTTGCTCGCCGAGAAACACCATCTCGCCCGGGCCGCGCGTGGAGCGCAAGGCTTCCTCGGGCGTACCGCTGAGCACGAGATCCACCGCCCGCTCCGCCGGCAGTTCCGACCAGGCACGGACGAGCGTCGCGAGGTTCTTGTGCGGCCGGCGATTGCCGATATAGAGCAGATACGGCCGCGCGCGCTCGATCGGCGCGGGCGCTTCGATCGAATCGTCGTTGCCGAGCGCGATGACCCGCACGCGCTGCGGATCGACGCCGAGAAAGCGCTCGAGATCGTCGACCGTCGCCTCGTCGTCGGTGATGACGATGCGCGCACCGCGCAGCACGGGGCCGACGAACGTGCGCACGTACGGCGCCACTTGCGGCTTGACGAATTGCGGATAGTGCAGGTCGATCAGATCGTGGACGGTGACGATATACGCGCCCGGCACGAAGCGCGGAACGAAGAGCGTCGGGAAGTGCGCGAGCTGCGCGCCCGAACGCGCGATCGCCAGCGGCAAGCCGATCTGTTCGGCCAGATCGAAGTTATCACCGCGGCCAACGAAGCGCAGTTCCACATCCGGCGCGACGCGCGGCATCCATTCGCGCAGCTTGCGCGAATAGTTCAGCACGCCCGCCGACATGTGCGAGGTCTCGCGCGCATCGAACGCAACCGTCGTCATCGCGCCACCGTGAGCGCGCGCCACTGCACCGCCAGCGGATAGAGCGCGGAATACCAGGCCACGAAAACGCCGCGCCAGCCGTCGCGCCACGCGCCGTAGCGCACCCAGCGCCAGCCGAAGCGTAGCGGCAGCATGCCGAGCGCAACCGCGCAGGCCGGCGGCGAACCGCGCAGCGCCGCCGCCTCGATGCGTGTATACCGTGCGAAGCGCTCGCGATACGATGCGACCGTCGGATACGAATCGTGGACGATCATGCCGGGCAAATCGCCGATCGTGCCATCCACGAGCCACCGTTCGTGCAGATCGGCGCCGCCGCCGACGCTGTCGGCAACAACCTGCGCACGGTCGGTGCGAAAGCAGCGCACCAACCGTTCTGCCGACCAGCCGGCGGCGCGCACCGCGCGGCCGGCGAGCATCGTCACGCGCCGCACGCGATAGCCGTCGCAACGCGAAAGATCGCCGCCCAGCGCCGCGACGAGGTCGTCGCTCAGCAACTCATCGGCATCGAGCATGAAGGCATACGGCGTCGTAACGCGGCCGAGCGCGTAGCGGCGCGCATCGACATACCCCGTCCACGCACGCACTTCCACTGCGGCGCCACACGTTTGCGCCACGGCCGGCGTCGCGTCGGTCGACTCGGCATCGAGGACGAATACGCGCGCGTCCGCCGGAACGCGTGCCAGCGTCCGCGCCAAACGCGGCGCCTCGTTCCTCGTCAGGACGACGACGGTAAGTTGTTCGTGGGTCAGCGACGTACGAGCGCGCCCGTCCCGGCGCTCTCGCTCCCCACCGCCGCGTGATCGAGTGCCGCGGCGATGAAGTCCCGATAGAGCGGGGACGGCCGGTTCGGCCGCGACTTGTACTCCGGATGAGCCTGCGTGCCGACGAACCACGGATGCATGCTCTGCGGCAGCTCGATCAGTTCGACCAGCGTCGTGCGGCCGGATTGATGGTGACCGGAAAAACGCATCCGGTGCTCTTCGAAGAGCGCCTTGTACTTATCGTTGAACTCGTAGCGGTGCCGGTGGCGTTCGCTGACGTGCAGTTCGCCGTACGCGGCGGCAGCGAGCGTATCGGGTTCGAGCGTGCAGTCGTAGGCGCCCAGGCGCATCGTGCCGCCCTTGAGATCGATGTTGCGCTGATCGGGCAAGAAATCGATGACGGCGTTCGTCGTCGTCTCGCTCACTTCGCTCGTGTTCGCATCGGCGAGACCGCATACGTTGCGCGCAAACTCGACGCACGCGAGCTGCATGCCGAAGCAGATGCCGAGGAACGGGATCTTGTTCTCGCGCGCATACTGGATCGCCATGAGCTTGCCGTTGACGCCGCGCGCGCCGAAGCCCGGCGCGACGAGCATACCGTGGATGCCTTCGAGCCCGGCGAGGCCTTCGCGCTCGATGCGCTCGCTATCGACGCGCACGACCTCGACCAGCGCATCGTGGAAAATGCCCGCGTGGTTGATCGCTTCGCTGATCGAGATGTAGGCGTCTTTGAGCTCCACGTACTTCCCGACCAGCGCGATCTTCACGCGCAGCTTCGGGTTCTCGATGCGCTCGACGATCTTCGCCCACTCTTCGAGCTGCGGCGGGTGCGGTACGGTGAGCTTGAGCTTGCGGATCGCGATCTCGGCCAAGCCCTCGGCTTCGAGGTTGAGCGGCACGCGGTAGATCGTCGCGGCGTCGCCGTTCTGCACGACGTTTTGCGCCGCGACATCGCAGAAGAGCGCGATCTTCTCCTTGAGTTCCATCGGGACCGGGCTCGACATGCCGGTGCGCAGCACGATCGCGTCGGGCGAGATGCCGATCGAGCGCAGTTCGCGCACGCTGTGCTGCGTGGGTTTCGTCTTCAGTTCGTCGGCCGCGCCCAAATGCGGCAGCAGCGTGAGGTGCGCGAACATCACGTTCTCGTCGCCCACGATATGCCGCACCTGACGGATCGCTTCGAGAAACGGCAGCGACTCGATATCGCCGACCGTCCCGCCGACCTCCACGATGCACACGTCGGCGCCGCTGTTTTGCGCGGTGCGCGTGATGTGCGCTTTGATTTCGTTCGTGATGTGCGGGATCACTTGAACCGTCGCGCCGAGATAATCGCCGCGCCGTTCTTTCTCGATCACCGACTTGTAGATCTGCCCGGTCGTCACGTTGTTGTCGCGACTGAGCGGCTCGTCGATGAAACGCTCGTAGTGCCCGAGATCGAGATCGGTCTCGGCCCCGTCGTCGGTGACGAAAACCTCACCGTGCTGATACGGGTTCATGGTCCCCGCGTCGACGTTGATATACGGGTCCAGCTTTTGGATCGAGACGCTGATTCCGCGACTCTTCAGGAGCCTGCCGAGCGATGCGGCAGTTATCCCTTTTCCAAGCGAACTCACGACGCCGCCGGTGAAGAAGATAAACTTCGCCATGAGGGACTGCTTCGCTTCGCCGACCTACAAAGTTCCGCCTTTGAGCGAGAACGCAAGATAGCGATGTAGGCCGGCGTAGTCGGCGCCGATGTGAGGGCGAGCACCAGGAAAGGCGGTCGCAACGAGCTCCGCCAGCGGTTCGATCGTCCCCGGCGCCGCCTCGAAGAACACCGGCGCCTCGGGCGCTAGCAGCGCCGGCAGCATTGCGATCAGGCGGCGGTAGAGCGCCAAACCATCGGGGCCGCCGTCGAGCGCGAGCGCCGGCTCGAACGCCACCGGATCGGGCGCGGCCGGAATCGCGGCCGTCGGCACGTAGGGCAGATTAGCTACGAGCCCGTCGAAGGGCGCAAACCGCGCTAGCGGCAGCGCGAGATCGCCGTGCAAGAACGTGCACGATTGGAAGACGTTGTTGCGCGCGGCGTTCCGGCGCGCGACGTCGATCGCGCCGTGCGAAATGTCGGTACCGAACACCCAGGCATCGGGCAGTTCCGCCGAGAGCGAGATCGCGATCGCGCCGCTGCCGGTGCCGATGTCGGCGATGTTGCCGCGCGTCGTTCCGCGCGCGCGCAGTGCGGCGAGCGCCGCTTCGACGATATGCTCGGTTTCGGGGCGCGGCACGAGCACGCGCTCGTCAACGGCGAAGGTGCGCCCGAAAAAGCCCGCTTCGCCCGTAATATACGCAATCGGCGTACCCGCAAGCCGGCGCTCGACCGCTTTCGCGAGGCCGGCCGTTTCAGGCAGCGTGAGCGCGCGTTCGCCGGCCGTGATGAAGCTCTCGCGCGGCTCGTCGGTGACGTATTCCAGCAACAGCGCGGCGTCGAGCCGGCCCGTGCCGCCGACCGCTTCGAGGCGCCGGCCGGTCTCCCGCAGCGCCTCGGCGACCGTCATGCGGCCGACGTTTCTCCGGCCAAGAGTCGTGCCCGCTCGTCGCGCTGCAGCTCGTTCACCATGCGCTCCATGTCGCCGTCGAGGATCGCTTTGATGTTCTGGAAGTTCTGGTTGATGCGGTGATCGGTGATGCGGTCTTGCGGATAGTTGTAGGTGCGGATCTTTTCGCTGCGGTCGCCGGTGCCGACTTGGCTGCGGCGCAGCGACCCGACCGCTTCTTCCGCTTCGCGCCGTTTGCGCGCCGCCAGTTGCGCGCGCAGCATATCCATCGCGCGCGTGCGGTTCTGCAACTGCGACCGCTCTTCCGAACACGACACGATGATGCCCGAGGGAACGTGCGTGATGCGAATCGCCGACTCGGTCTTGTTGACGTGCTGGCCGCCCGCGCCCGACGCTTTGAACGTGTCGATCTCGAGGTCTTTCGAGTTGATCTCGACGTCGGTGTCGTCTTCGTCGACTTCCGGCAATACGGCGACGGTTGCGGTCGAGGTATGGACGCGGCCGGCCGATTCCGTCACCGGCACGCGCTGCACGCGGTGGACGCCGCTCTCGTGCTTGAAAAACCGGTACGGCTCGCCGCCTTTGACCGCAATAACGGCTTCTTTGTAGCCGCCGGCCTCATTTTCGCTCTCGGAGAGCAGTTCCACGCGCATCTTGTGGTTCTCGGCGTAGCGCGTGTACATGCGCAGCAAATCGCCGGCAAAAATGCCCGCTTCGTCGCCGCCCGCGCCGGCGCGCACTTCGATGAAGATGTCCTTCGTGTCGTTGGGGTCGCGCGGCAGCATCAGCTCTTGCAGATGCTCTTCGAGCGGCTTGCGCTTTGCGCGCAGACTCTCGAGCTCATCTTGCGCCATCGCCGCGAGCTCGGGATCGCCCGCGTCGGCAGCGAGCGCCTCGTTCGCCTCGATCTCGCGCAGCAGATCGCGCACGGCCCGGAACGCCTTGACCGTCTCCTCGATCTGCGCGCGCTCTTTCATGAGCGCGGTAAAGCGCGATTGATCGAAGGTGCCGCCCGGGTTGGCGAGCGCGGCTTCGATTTCATCGAATCGTTGGGAGAGCGGTTCTAGGCGGTCGCTATATTGCATGATGGGGTATTTCAGCGTTCGGCGGGAGCAAACAAAAAGCGAGCCGCTATACGGCTCGCTCTAAGGGATATGCCTGCCTCGCTAAGCGGAAGCAGCAGTCGTTTCGTCGGCTGCTTTTTTCGCCTTGCGCGCTTTGACTTCGGCTTGCTTGACTTGCGCCTGAGCAACCCGCTGGTTGAACTTCTCGACGCGGCCGGCCGTATCGAGGAACTTCTGCTGGCCCGTATAGAGCGGGTGGCAGCTGGAGCAAACTTCGACGCCGATCGTCGGCATGGTTGAGCCCGTGGTGAACGTGGAGCCGCAGGCACACGTTACCTTGGCGTCAGTAAACCATTTGGGGTGGATCTTCGATTTCACAGTCCTCCGATTATACCACCGGAGGCAAGGGGGTCGAGTGTGGCTGGCATAACCTTCTGCGGTTCGCCGCCATCGGCCACAGGCAAGCGGCGAACAAACTCGTTCGGGAGAAGCATACCAGGTGAACTTCAGTCGTCTCCGCCTCAGCGTCGGTTTCGCGGTGGTCCTCGGGATCGCCACGGCCACCGCCGGGCTCGCGCAATATGGCGCCAATCCGGAGGCACCGCTTCCGCCCGCCACCCCCGTCCCCACGGCCGCACCGGCCGATACATCGTCCCCGGCACCGGCCTCCAGCGGCCGCCCGCGCCGCGGCAAACGGGCCCCCGGGCCCGCGGCCAGCGGCTCGCCGGCGCCAGGCGCCTCGGATACGCCGACCCCGCCGCAGTTCACGACGCTTGACGGCGTGTGGGAAATCGAAATGCAGCCGCTCGGCAAGCGCCTCGCGAACTACACGCATCTCGGCGTCACGGCGACCGGCGCAAACATCACCGGCTATTGGGAACACGATCCCAAAAAGACGCATTCCCCGATGAAGGGCACGTTCGACGGCCGCTTGATCTCGCTGCAGATCGACATGCCCGACGGCAGCACCGCATCGTTCACCGGATACGTGGAAGGCTTCGCCGACATGGTCGGCATCTTCCGCACCAAAGATACGGACGCGGGCACGGCCTTCACCGCCGAACACCGGAAGAAACTCAAGGGGTAATCGGGCGGTGATCGTCGCCACGGACGCTGATATAAAGGCGTTGCTCGAACGTTCGAAGACGATCGCGATGGTCGGTGCTTCGCCGAATCAGGCGCGGCCCAGCAAGGGCGTTTTCGATGTGCTCGTGCACGGTGGGCGCTATGACGTGACGCCGATCAATCCGACGGTGGCGGACATCGGTGGCGTCGCGGCGTTTCCCACGCTGATGGCGTATGCGGCTGGGCACGGCGCGCCGGATATCGTCGATGTGTTCCGCAATCCGATCGATGCGCCGGAAGTCACCCAAGAAGCGATTGCGGCGGGTGCGAAAGCGATTTGGTTCCAACTGGGCGTCGTGAACGATGACGCGATCGCCGCGGCCGACGCCGCCGGTCTCGACGTCGTGGTCGATCGCTGCATCAAGATCGAGATCGCTCGCCTCCTGAAGTGAGCGACGACTATCGCGCGCAAGCCGATGCGCTCGATGCGCGCATTTTGGCGGCGATCGCGGACTACGCGCTCGACGACACCGCGTTCGATGCGCTGGCGTGCGACGTGTTCGCGCACCAATTTCGCTGGAACGCTCCGTACGGGGCGTACGCCCGCAGCCTCGGCATCACCGACGACACGTTGCCGCGGACGGCGCGCGCGATTCCGGCCGTTCCGGGTGCGGCATTCAAGGATGCGGCGCTCTCCACCGTCGCACCCGAACGCGCTGCGCTCTGGTTTGAGACGAGCGGCACGACGCAAACGCGTAGCGGCCGGCACTACCTGGAAACGGCCACGCTCTACGAAGCGGCGCTCCTCGCGGGCTTCGACCGCGCGATGCTGGCCGACGGCGTTGCGCTGCGTTATGCGATGCTCGTGCCCGATCCGCGCGAACGCCCGCATTCCTCACTCGGCTACATGATGGCGACGGTGGCGCGCGAGCGAGGCGACGGCCGTGAAGGCTGGTATTTGCAGGCCGACGCCCTCGACGTTGCGCGCTTGGTGGGCGATGTCGCACGCGCGCAGAGCGACGGCATCGGCATCTGCGTTGCAACGACGGCCTTCGCACTGGTCGCGCTGCTGGATGAACTCGAGGCCGCAGGCCGCGCGCTTCCGCTTCCGCCCGGATCGCGCGTGATGGAAACCGGCGGTTTCAAAGGCCGCACGCGCGTGGTCGGACGCGACGAACTCTACGCGCGCGCGGCGGCGGCGTTCGCGATCGGTGAAGATGCGATCGTCGCCGAGTACGGCATGACGGAGCTCTCGAGCCAGTACTACGATTCGCCCGCGTCGCGCTGGTCGGCGAAACGCATCAAACTGCCGCCGCCATGGCTGCGGCCGGTCGTCGTCGACGTTGCGGGCGAGCCGCTTCCCGACGGCATCGTCGGCGCGATCCGTCACATCGATTGCGCCAACCGCTCGTCGGCCGTCGCCATCCAGACCGAAGATCTGGGCGTCGTGACGCCCGAGGGTTTGCTGTTGCTCGGGCGCGAGGAAGGTGCGGCCCTGCGCGGCTGCTCGCTGGATGCGGAAGACCTCCTCCGCCGATAGCACGGCGCTGCGCGCGCTCCCCGCGCACACGATCGTGCGCGCGATCGCCGATGCGGCGCAGCGTTGGCACGATGCGGATTTCCCGCCGCGCGTGCGCGCCACTGCCGCAATTCAGGAACGTCTCGGCTACACGATGCCGGTCGTCGACTACGCGCTCGACCGGCTCTTCTCGGGTATCACCGTAGACGCGCTCACGGCAACGATCGCCGATGAACTCGGTTCGCTTGAGATTCTCGACGGCTTCGTGGAACGGGCGGGCCGTCCGGCAGCATGGGCGCGCGGGGCGGATGCGGTCACGATCGTGTCGAGCGACACCACGATCGGCGTCGCCATCGTTCCGCTCGTGTTCGCGCTTGCGGCAAAGTGCGCCGTCACGGTCAAGGATCGCACCGACGCGCTGGTCGCCGCGTTTGTCGAAACGCTCGGTGAAGAGCGCCCCGAACTGCGCGCCGCGACCGACGTGCGCGCTTGGAGCGGCGGCGACGACGACGTGGAAGTGCAGACGCTCGGCGATGCCGATGTCGTGGTGGCCTTCGGCGGCAACGATGCCCTGCGGGCCATCCGCGCGCGTTGCAGCGCCAACGCAACGTTCGTGCCGTTCGGCCACCGCGCGAGCGCCGGCTACATCACCGCCGCAGCGCTTGCCGGCGATACCGCTGCGCTCGCGGCCGGCGTCGCCCGCGATGCGCTGCTCTACGACGGCGACGGCTGCTTGTCGCTGCATCTGCTGTTCATCGAACGCGCAGCCGGCGGCGCCCACGAGCGCTTCATCGCTGCTCTGGCAGACGCGTGCGCCGCGAACGCGATCGAATTTCCGGCCGGTCCGCGCAAGCCGGCTCGCGCCGCGCGCGTAAACGCGTACGCCGCGGCAGCCTCATTCCGCGCCGCAAACGGCGGCGGACGCGTGCTGCGCGCCTCCGACGGTACCTGGACGATCGTCGTCGATCCGCCCGGCGACGAGCTGCCGCCCTTCGGCGGCGGCGTGATCCCGATCGTCACGGTCGACGGCATCGCCGAGGCAGCGGCGTACGTGAAACGTCACGCGCTGCCGTTGCAGGCACTCGGCGTCGCAGCGGCTGACGATGCGCGCAACCTCGCAGAGCACCTGGGCACCGTGCGCATCGCGCCGTTCGGGCAGATGCAAGATCCGCCGCTCGCCGGCCACCACGGCGGACGCGCACGCATCGCCGATTTCATCCGCTGGGTCGACCGCGCATGAGCGAGCGCTTCGAACACATCGCCGGACCGATCCCCGGTCCGAAGTCGCGCGCGCTGAACGCACTCGTCGCGCAATATGAAGCGCCGGGCGTAACGTACATCGCCGACGATTACCCGATCGCTTGGACCTCGGCGCACGGCGCGCTCGTCACCGATGCCGACGGCAACCGGTATATCGATCTCACCGGGGCGTTCAGCGTCGCCGCCCTCGGTCACACGAACGACGCCGTCACCGCCGCGATCACCGCCCAAGCAAAGCGGCTCGTGCACGGCATGGGCGACGTGCATCCGACCGACGTGAAAGCGCGACTGCTCGCGCGCCTCGCAGCGATTGCACCCGGTGATTGTTCGAAGACCTACTTCGGCTCGAACGGTGCCGACGCGATCGAGTTCGCCTTGAAGACGGCCCTGCTCGCGACCGGCCGGCCGCGCGTGCTTTCGTACGAAGGCGCCTATCATGGCCTCTCGCTCGGCGCACTGCCGGTGGGCGGCATCGCACGCTTCCGCGAACCGTTCGCTCCGCTCGTCGACGAACGCGCGACGTTCATCCCGTTTCCCGGCGCAACCGATTCGCTCGACGCCGCGCTCGCGAACGCACGTGCCGTGCTCGCCGGCGACGCGCAGATCGGCGCCGTCGTGCTCGAGCCGATCCAGGGCCGCGGCGGCGTGATCGTGCCGCCGGCCGGCTTCTTACCCGGCATCCGCGCGCTCTGCGATGAGTTCCGCTGCGTGATGATCCTCGATGAGATCTACACCGGCTACGGACGCACCGGCACGATGTGGGCGTGCGAACGCGAGAACGTCGTGCCCGATATTCTCTGCATCGGCAAAGCCATCGCAGGCGGCGTCCCGTTTTCCGCAGCGATCGGCCGCCCCGCCGTGATCGACGCGTGGCCACGAAGCGAAGGCGAGGCGTTGCACACGGCGACGTTCTTGGGCAACCCGCTGGCCTGTGCCGCCGCACTCGCCGTGCTCGATGTCTTCGAGCGCGATGGAGTCGTTGCCGGTGTTGCGCGCCGCGACCCGTGGCTGCGGGAGCGTCTCGCGCCGCTGCGCCGGCACGCAACCGTCACGGACGTACGCGGGATCGGAATGCTCTGGGCGATCGAGTTCACCGATGCCGGCGTCGCAAACCGCGTCGTTCGCGCGGGTTTGCAGCGCGGGTTGATCCTGCTGCAATCCGGCGTCAACGGCACGTCGATCACGCTCGCCCCGCCCTTAACCATCGAAGACGATCAACTCGAGCGCGCGCTCGCGCTGCTCGACCGCACCATCGAGGAGACTCCATGACTACCTATCGCGTCGGCATCGTCGGCAGTGGCTTCGGCGGCCGCGTACACGCACCGTCGTACACGCTGCACCCGCAATTCGAGCCGGTCGCCATCGCCTCGCCGAACAACGCGCAGAAGGTCGCAACGGAACGCAAGATCCCGAACGCGTTCCCCTCACTCGAAGCGATGCTCGACAAGATGGGTTCGGAGATCGACGTCATCTCCATCTCCTCGCCGCCGTTCGAACACCACCAAGC
>Ga0182013_10004730_pt1 | contig 16200 bp, 17 predicted proteins | sample 612S2MmetaG_FD_120487 | JGI IMG/M metagenome (GOLD analysis project Ga0182013, IMG submission 120487) | Permafrost microbial communities from Stordalen Mire, Sweden - 612S2M metaG | ecosystem: Environmental > Terrestrial > Soil > Wetlands > Permafrost | place: Sweden: Stordalen | collected...
ACCTCCAGCAGCGACATCTGCATGCGACAACCTCCGATTCGGGTTGTCGCCCATAGATTCACACATTTACGGCTGCGGGAATCCCAAAGCCGCCCTCAAAGAATAGAGAACTGAACAGCCCTGTTCCCGACTATCGAGGGACAACACGCCGCTCAAGCAGCGTAAGCGGCTGATCGCATCGACATTGGATGCCGATCCCATCCATGGAGACCGTCACCGCCATGCGTTACCTGCTCCTACCTTTCACGCGGCGCTATCTGACTTATGCCGGCGCACTCGTCGCCGTGGAAATCTGGTTCGCCGACGAGGCGCGCGTTGGCCAGAAGAACAAGCTCGCCAGGCGCTGGGCGAAACGCGGCTCTCGGCCGTCCGCGCCCAAGGATCAGCGCATCGCCTCGAACTATATTTTCGGCGCGATCTCGCCCAAGGACGGCAAGGGCGCGGCCCTCGTCCCGCCCAAATGCGACACCTATGCGATGAACCTGCATCTGGCTGAAATCGCCAAAAACGTCGCCCCCGGCGCGCACGCCGTGCTGCTCCTCGATCAGGCGGGCTGGCATATGACGGACAAGCTCGACCTTCCCGCCAACATCACCATCGTGCCCCTGCCGCCCAAATGCCCGGAACTCAATCCAACCGAGAATGTCTGGCAGTTCCTGCGCGAAAACTGGCTCTCCAACCGCATCTTCAAATCCTATGACGACATCCTCGATCACTGCTGCGACGCATGGAACTCGTCGATCAGCCTTGGCGCATCATGTCCATCGAGCTGCGCGATTGGGCCCATCGGTTCTGATCAGCGCGGGTTGGTATTACGCCTCCAAGGACTCCTGGACGGTGAGCGGCGCGTCCAAACCCGAGGCGTTTGGAATCTCCCTCAAAATATTTTCAGGTAAATTACGCTGTCACGGGTTCCGGTTACGCGAGGCAAAGGTTCGTTCACCCTGTTTGCTCACGGACGGATAAGATTAATTTCACACGGTGATCGGGATCCTCGGTTAGGAACCCAAACATGTCATTGATATTTTACCGCTTTCGTCCTTCGACGCGGGTTCTGGCCTCCATCGCGGGATCAGCTTTTTTCGTTCACGGCCCCCTTAACGCGCGCGCCGAAAGTCTGACTGACCCGACCCCCGTCTCCGGCTGGATCGTCACCGTGCGCGCCAACGCTGGCTACGCCGCCAATTACGACGGCTCGAAGAGCGTTTCTCCCTATGCGCTTCCCGGTCTTGGGATGCGTCGGCCGAATACACCCGTATCGTTCAGCGCGCCGGACGAATCTCCGGGCTTCGCGCTTTACGACAACGGCTTCTTCAAGGCGGGCCTCACCGGCCGGCTTCGCACGCCGCAGTCTTCGGCGGAGTATACGGAGCTGCGAGGAATCCACGACATCGACTGGACCGTGGAGGCCGGCGGCTTCGCCGAATTTTGGACTTTCAACAAATTGCGCGCCCGCGTCGAGTTGCGTCGCGCCTTTTTGGGAATAAACGGCGACGTCGCGGATTTTTATCTCGATTGGGTCGAACAGCACGGGCCTTGGACCATCTCGCTCGGTCCGCGCCTGACTCTCGCCGACCAGCCCTATATGAATAAATTGTTCGGCGTTACTCCACTCCCTATGAGGCGCTCGTTAACGGCGTGGTCACCCCTTACGACCCGTCCGCGGGCGCGAAATCCGTGGGCGTGACCGGCTCGGTCACATATAAATGGTCGGAAGAATGGTCGACGAGCATCTACGGCAAATACATTCATTTGGTCGGGGCGGCCGCCGTGAGTCCGATTCCGACCAAGCTGGGCTCGGCGAATCAGTTCACCTGCGGTCTAAGCATCGCTTATAGCTTCAACTGGAGCGGGTTTTGACGCCGCCCTTATATCGCGAAAGTCCATCGCTTTCGCGAAGCTTGCTCTATGCGGCGCGCGGGGCGCGCTTCTCCCCGCCGCCAAAATGTTCGAGATAGCGTGCATCCATCTGCTTGACCGGCATCACGACGAACACATCGACCGTATTGAATTTGCGGTCGATCACCGCGCCGTCCCCAAAAACCGCGCCGAGCCGCAAATAGCCCTTCAACAACGGCGGCAGGCTCGCGAGCGCGCGGCGCGCGTCAATGGCGTCGCGGCCGAGCATCTCCATTGGCGTATGGCGACCCCTTCGCGCGCACACGCTCCACTCGCCCTCCGCGCGCGCGTGATGCGCGAGATAGCTCAGCGGCGTCGCATGCGCCAAGGCGTTGGCGCCCTCGAAACTCGCGCAGCCGATCATCACGTCGATGTCGTAATGGCGCAAATATGCGAGTATGCCGCGCCACAAGAGATCGATCGTGCGCTTGCCGCGATAGTCCGCCTGCACGCAAGAGCGCCCGAGTTCCAAGAAGCGCTTGTCCGGGTGGCGATCGAGCAACCCTGAAATGTCGTATTCGTCCGCAGAATAGAAACCGCATTTGCCTTGCGCCACGTCTCCGCGCAGCAGTCGGTAGGCGCCGACGACCTTCGCCTTGACCTTGCCGAAGCGCGTGCGCGCGGCATGGTCGATCACGATCAAATGATCGCAAAACTTGTCGAAGCGATCGGCGTCACGACGCGTGAGCGCACTCTTGGCGTCGGCGACCGCACCGCCTTCTTGATAAAAAACCTTGTAGCGCAACCGCTGGGCCTTGCGAACATCCTTCCTCGTCACGGCGAGCCGCACTTCGAGCGAGCCCGCCCGGGCGATCGATCCGTCGAGCGCGTTGGCCGGCCTTTTCGATTTCGATTTCAGGGCGGGAAAGGCGTCGCGAACGATATTGCGCCCCGCTTCCAGGTTGAAAACCCACATGGCCCAAGGTTCTCCACGCGCGCGGGCGTTAATGCGCCAGCGACATCGGTGGATAGATCACCATGGAACAAAAGTTTTGTGACAAGACGGAGGACGCTCAACAGCCAGCGCTAATCCCGCCGCGGCGCTCCACGGCGGGAGGCGCCTCGCTCAGCGCGCGAATCGCTTCCACGAGCCGCGCGAAATCCACCGGCTTCGTCAGCAAGGCGTCGACCCCCGCGGCTTTCGCGGCGCGCGCGTCTTCCTCCAAGGCGCTCGCCGTCAGCGCGAGAATCGGCGTGCGCTTCGCGCCGGCGCGCGCCTCATCGAACCGGATGCGCTTCGTCGCCTCCAGCCCGTCGAGTTGCGGCATGAATAGATCCATCAGAATGACGCCAAAAGGCGTCGCGGCGCCCATGATCGCCGCGCGGGCGATTTCCACCACCCGGGCGCCATTTTCGGCCCGGGTGACAAGCGCCCCCAGCGCCCCGAGATGACGCGTGACTATGAGGGCGTTGATGTCATTGTCCTCGGCGAGCAAAACCTGCAGGCCGGCCAAGACGGGTTCCGGCGCCGCGCTGGCCGCGGGCGCCGCGCCCCGAATCGCGGGCGCCAGTCGCTCGATCAGCGAGGCGGCGCGCACGGGCTTCACCAGCCAGCCGTCGAATTGATGCAGCGCCGCTTCGCCGAAAGCGCGCCGTTCGAGCGGGGAGAACAACAGGAAGACCCGACCCGCCCGCGCCGCGCGCGCGGCCCGCGCCAAAGCCTCCGTCGCGCTTTCGCCAAGGCCGCAATCGACGATCACGGCGTTGTAGCCCGGCGATCGACCGCTCCATAGGCGCGCGAGCCCTTCCGCTTCGCCTTCGGCGATTTCGGCGCCGGCGCCGGCTTCTCGCAGATAAGTCGCCAGGAAAGGAGCCTCGAAGTGCGTTCGCGCGACGATGAGCGCCAGTTGGCTCGCCAGCGGCCGCGATTTTTCGCGCGCGCGCTCCTTTGTCTCGAATGGCGATGGCAAGGAGAATGCGAAAGTGGTTCCCCGCGCCGAAGTCCCGGCGATTTCCAGTTTTCCGCCCATTTGTTCGACGAGTCGGCGCGAAATGGCGAGTCCGAGCCCGGTTCCGCCATGACGGCGGGTCGCCGAGCCGTCGCCTTGCTCGAATTCCTCGAAGATCGCCTCGCGCGCGGCGGCGGGAACACCAGGACCGGTGTCCTCGACCTCGAAGCGCAAAACCCCGGCGCCGGAGGGGCCGACGCGCACGCCGACTCCGCCTTTTTCGGTGAAGTTCACGGCGTTTCCCGCGAGATTGATCAGCACCTGCCGCAACCGCGCGGCGTCGCCGACCATGCGCCGCGGAGACTCTCCCGCGACGAAACTGGCGATCTCCAGCGCCTTCCCCTGCGCGCGCGGCGCGAGCAGTTCAACCACGCTTTCGACCAGCGGCGCCAGCTCAAAGGGCTCGGCGCGCAGTTCGAGCTTGCCGGCCTCGATCTTGGAAAAATCCAATATGTCGTCGATGAGCTGCGCCAGCGAGCGCGCGCAATCGCCAATCGACTCCACATAGCTCGCCTGTTCCGCCTCGAGCCTCGTCATTCCCAGCAATTGCGCGAGGCCCAGGATGCCGTTCAACGGGGTGCGGATTTCATGGCTCACGGTCGCGAGAAAGCGCGATTTCGCGAGGCTCGCCGCCTCGGCCTTGTCGCGAGCGGCGGCGGCCGCGCGCAACTCCCAGATTTCATCGCGCAGCGATTCGATCTCGGCTTCCGACTCCGCGTGAACCCGCTTGCGCCATATGCACAGCGCCGCGCCAAGCCCCGCCGCGAAGACGCCAAACCCAAGCGCCGGCGCGATAAAACGCAAAATCTCGGAGTCCATTTCTTGTGCCCCCCGAAGGTCAGGCCGCGCGCCGCATGCGGGCGAGGCCGGAGCGATAGGAGAGAGCCTCCGCGAGGTGGCGGCGGGATACGGACTCGGAGCCCTCCAGATCCGCGATTGTGCGCGCGAGCTTCAGCACGCGATGGAAGCCGCGCGCCGACAGCGCGAAACGCTCCGAGGCCTCGCGAATCAGCGCGGTTCCGCTGGCGTCGAGATTGACGACGCCTTCAACGAGCTTGGCCGGCGCGCTCGCATTGGTCGTCCCCTCGGCGCGTCCCAGCGCCAGGTAGCGGACGCGCTGCGATTCGCGCGCGGCCGCGACTCTCGCCGCGACCTCCCGCGACCCTTCGGTCGGCGGCGGCAGCACGAGATCGGCGGCGGTGAGCGCCGGCACTTCGATCTGCAAATCGAAGCGGTCGAGCAAGGGGCCGGACAGCCGCGCCTGATATTGCGCGGCGCAACGCTCGTTGGGCTGGCGCTTGCAGGCGAAACCCGGGCTCAGCGCATAGCCGCAGCGGCACGGGTTCATCGCGGCGACGAGCTGGAAGCGCGCGGGATAGATCGCGCGGTGATTGGCGCGAACGATGGCCACCTCGCCGGTCTCCAGCGGCTGGCGCAAGCCGTCGAGCGCCTGCGATTGAAACTCCGGCAGTTCGTCGAGAAACAGCACGCCGTTATGGGCGAGCGATATCTCCCCCGGCCTTGCTTGCGTTCCGCCTCCGACCAAGGCGGGCATGGACGCCGAATGATGCGGCGCGCGAAAGGGCCGCCGGTCCGTGAGTTCGCCGCCCGCGAGCTGCCCGGCGACCGAATGGATCATCGAAACTTCGAGCAGTTCGCGAGGCGTCAGCGGCGGCAGGATCGACGGCAGCCGCTCCGCCAACATCGATTTGCCGGCGCCGGGCGGTCCATTCATCAGGAGATTGTGGCCGCCCGCCGCCGCGATCTCCAGAGCGCGCTTGGCGCTCTCCTGCCCTTTCACATCGGCGAGATCAGGCAAGTCGCGCGCGGCGGCCCGCACCGCCGGAACGGGCCGCGCCAAAACCTGTGTTCCCTTCAGGTGATTGACGAGCTGGATCAGAGAGGTTGGCGCGATCACCTCCATGTCCCCGGAGGCCCAGGCGGCCTCCGGCCCGCAAGCGGCGGGACAAATCAATCCGTGTCCGCGCATGTTGGCGGCGACCGCCGCCGGCAGCACGCCCGCGACGGGGGTCAGCGTGCCGTCGAGCGCCAATTCGCCGAGCACGGTGAAGCCCTCCAAAGCGTCGGAGGGAATGGCGCCAATCGCCGCCATGATCCCGAGGGCGATTGGCAAGTCGTAATGACTGCCTTCCTTGGGCATGTCGGCGGGCGCGAGATTGACCGTGATGCGCTTGGCCGGCAACGCGAGCCCGGAGGCGTTGAGCGCCGCGCGCACGCGTTCCCGCGATTCGCCCACCGCCTTGTCGGCGAGGCCGACGAGGCCGAACACGACCGAGCCGCCGGAGAGATGCACTTGAACATCCACCGGCTTGGCGTCGATCCCCTCGAAGGCGACGGTTGCGACCCTGACGACCATGACCCGCTCCAGCAAACCAAACATGAAAGCCTGGAGCGAGCCTAACCCGAGCCGCTCGGGCCGGCAAGAACAATATGCGAACATACGCCCTGTTGGAGAGCGCTTGGTTTAAATTTGGCGCAGCGCCGCGGCGGCCGCGAAGGGGCACAGCGCCAGCGCGACGAGACTGATCGCGCAAAGGATCGAGAAGGGAGTCAAAAACGGAACCGTCCCGCCGGCGGCGGCGTTCGCCGCCGATACGCCGAAAATCAGCACGGGAATGGCGAGCGGCAGAACGAGCAGCGCCATCAGCAGGCCGCCGCGCCGCAGCGTCACGGTCGCGGCCGCCCCTATCGCGCCAATGAGAGTCAGCGCCGGCGTGCCGGCGAGCAGACTCGCGACGACCCCGAACAGCGCCGCGCCATCCTGCTGCAACATCAGCCCGAACAAGGGTGAAGCGAGCGCCAGGGGCAGGCCGGCCGTGGTCCAATGGGCCGCGCATTTGGCGAGCACCGCGAGCTCCAGCGGGGTATGCGAGAGGTGAAACTGATCGAGCGAGCCGTCCTCGGCGTCGGCCTGGAACAGCCGGTCGAGCCCGAGCAGGCTGGCGAGCAGCGCCGAAATCCACAGCATCGCCGGGCCGATGCGGGCGAGCAGATTGGGATCGGGTCCGACCGCGAAGGGCGTGATCGTCACCAGCGTGAGAAAGAAGACCACGCCCATCGAGCCTGAGCCGCCGAGCCGCCGGGCGATGCGGATTTCCCGCAGATAGACGGTGAGGAAGGCGGATGTCATGACGCGGCGACCTTGAGCTTCTTTCCGAGCCGCAGTTCGCGCGTCTCGTCGAAGCCGAGCGGCTCATGCGTGGCGGCGACGATCATGCCGCCGAGCGCGCAATGATCGCGCATGGCGAGGGCGAATTTTTCGCGCGACGCCGCGTCGAGGCCAGTCAGCGGCTCGTCGAGCAGCCACAGCGGACGGAAAGCGACCATGAGCCGCGCCAGCGCGACGCGCCGCTTCTGCCCGGCGGAAAGGATCGCGACCGGCGCTCCCGCGACATGCGCGAGCCCAACGTTCGCCAGCGCCGCCGCGACCGAAACATCGCGCGCCGGAAAATTCGGCGCGGGGCCTTCGGCGGAGAGATAATCGGCCCAAAAGGCGAGGTTTTCCGCGACCGTCAATTGGGCCTTTAGTCCGTCGGCATGGGCGAGATAATGCGTCTGTTGCGCCACATCTTCCTCTCCCGCTCCTTCGAGCGCGACGAGGCCGGCGCCACGCGGCAAAAGTCCCGCCAGCGCCCGCAGAAGCGTCGATTTGCCGGCGCCATTGGGGCCGGTGACCTTCAGCGTCTCGCCGCCCGCGAGCACGAAACCGAGATTTTCGATCACCCGGCTCTCGCCGCGTTCGACGCAAAGTCCTTCCACCCGCAGCCTGAGCGCGGAGTGAAGATCGACATGGGGCCTGTGGGAACTGGTCATCTCCTTCGCCTTAAAGCCTTGCGGGCGAAAGCGCCAGAGAGGGCGCCTTCGGCGCGGTCGCGGAGTTTAAATCGAACCAAATCTTGCCCCATCCGGCACGCCGCGCGATCCTTGCGGTCATGAACGAAACGATTCTCCTGAGCAACGATGAAGGCGACCGCACCGACATCAACAGTTTCGGCGCCGAGCTTATGTCCTGGCGCGCGAGCGGGGTCGATCTCGTCTGGGCCAAGGACCCGAAAATCTGGGACCAGAGCGCCCCGATCCTGTTTCCAGTAGTGGGCTGGACCCGTGACGGGACCGCGCGCGTAAATGGCAAGACTTATCCGCTGTCATTGCATGGCTTCGCCTGGAAGAAGCAATTCGCCGTCGCCGAGCAACAGCGCGACTTTCTACGCCTGGAGCTCGCGGCGGACGAGGAAACGCGCGCGCTTTACCCCTTCGATTTTCATCTCGCCGTCGAGTTCCGGCTGCTGCCCGGCGGATTGGAAAACGCGCTGATCGTCACCAATAGCGGCGGGACGCCCCTGCCCTATGCCTGCGGCCTGCATCCGGCCATTCGCTGGCCGTTTGGCGGCTCCGCGGCGCCGCACGCCATTGTGTTCGAAAAGCCCGAACGGGCGGAGGTTCCGGTCATCGCGCCCGGCGGCCTCATTTCGCGGCGCGCGCGCCCCCTCCCGCTAAAAGGCCGCGTTCTTCCGTTGACGCCGGCATTGCTAGCCAATGACGCGCTGGTTTTTCTGAACGCTGACAGCAAAAGCATCGCATTCGACAATGGCGCTGGCGCGCGCCTTGTCGTGGAGTTCGAGGATTTCCCGCATATCGCCTTCTGGTCGCTGCCGCCAGCGCCCTATCTTTGCATCGAGCCCTGGACCGGCCATGGCGACCCTGAGGATTTTTTCGGCGAACTTGCGGAAAAGCCTTCGATGCGGCTGCTGCCGGTGGGGGAAAGCGCCCGGCACTCCGCCACATTCCGCTTTGAAAGAACGAGCGAGACCGCTTAAAGCGGTAGGATCGGGAACGAAGATTGCTTATTCACTCCAACCGCCGCCCCAGTTCGAGGATTGATCCGCATGACCATAGCCGCCAATGTGATCGACGCCATCGGCAAGACTCCGTTGATCGAATTGCGCGCGGCGTCGAAAGCGACAGGCTGCCGTATTCTCGGTAAGGCGGAATTCATGAATCCCGGCGGCTCGGTGAAGGACCGGGCCGCGCTGTATATCGTTCGCGACGCGATCGCGCGGGGAACGCTTGCGCCCGGTGGGGTGATCGTCGAGGGCACCGCGGGGAACACCGGCATTGGTCTCGCCCTGGTCGCCAATGCGCTCGGCTTTTCGACCGTCATCGTCATTCCGGAAACGCAGTCGCAAGAGAAGAAGGACACATTGCGCCTGCAAGGGGCTCGGCTTGTCGAAGTGCCCGCCGTCCCTTACGCCAATCCCAATAATTACGTGAAGCTTTCGGGCCGCCTCGCCGACCGATTGGCGGGAGAGCGCGCGGAAGGCGCGATTTGGGCCAATCAGTTCGACAATCTCGCCAATCGCGAAGCGCATATCGAGACGACCGGCCCCGAGATTTACGACGAACTCGGCGGCGATGTCGACGGCTTCATCTGCGCCTGCGGCACGGGCGGCACGCTCGCCGGCGTCGGACTGGCGCTCAAGGCGCGCAACCAGAACATCAAGATCGGCCTCGCCGATCCGATGGGCGCGGCGCTCTATTCCTATTACACCAGCGGCGAGCTGAAGGCGTCGGGAAGCTCCATCACGGAAGGGATCGGCCAGGGCCGCGTCACCGAGAATCTCGTCGGCGCGCCGGTGGATTTCGCCTGCCAGATCACGGACGAGGAGGCGCTGCCGATTGTCTTCGATCTCGCCCAGAACGAGGGTCTGCTGCTTGGCGGCTCATCCGGGATAAATGTCGCGGGCGCCATTCGCCTCGCGCGCGAATTGGGTCCGGGCCACACCATCGTGACCGTGCTCGCCGACGGCGGCGGACGCTATGCGTCCAAGCTGTTCAATCCGGCGTTCTTGCGCGAGCAGAAGCTGCCGACGCCGGCGTGGCTGGAGCCAACGGCGGCGATTGATCCGGGCTATGTTTGAGCCGCCACCGCCTCGCCGCGCTCCACATCCTCCGGCCGGTTGACATTGAAGAACGGATCGTACGGCTCGGTCGGCCACTCCACCGCGACGTGCTTAAATCGTTCGGTAAAAGCAGCCACCTTGCGCAATTCCTCCTCCACCAGCGCGCGTCGCAGTTCGCCCCGCAAGGTCACGGGCCATAGCGCGATGGCGTGATGATCGCGCTCGCCCGATCTCGCGACGGCGATGTCCGCGCCCGCCGCCGCCCGCGCTTTTGAGAGCCGCGCCACGAGATCGCGCGGAATGAAGGGCGTGTCGGCGGGGACGGTGACGATATCGGAAATTCGCTCGAAATTCGCGGCGACGTAATCCATCCCGGCCAGAACGCCAGCAAGCGGGCCAGCGAAACCCGCGATGTCGTCCGCGACGACCTCCAGGCCAAATCCCGCGAAGCGCGCGGCATCGCCATTGGCGTTGAGCGCCAGGCCGGCGCACTGGTCGCCAAGCCGTCGCGCGAGGCGTGTCAGGATCGGCTCGCCCCCAACGGCGATCAAAGCCTTGTCGACGCCGCCGAGCCGTCGCGCCTGTCCGCCGGCAAGAATGATTCCATAGGCTTCACGCATCGACCTATCTCCGCTCGCGGCGAATTTGATGTAACATCGCCGTCGCGTTTAGCGAAGACTGGATCGAGAGGCCATATTCGTCGCTCATGCAGGCGCGCCGCCGCGGCGCGAAAGAGGAGAAGTTCGTCCATGCCGACACGCCGCACGCTGCTCGCCGCCGCGTTGTTTTCCGCCGCGGGGCTGCCCGCCCTCGCCGCCGAACTCGCGCCCTTCACGCAGGAGGGCTTCGCCGCGGCGCAGGCGGCCGGCGCCTCGATCCTCGTTCACATTTTCGCTCCCTGGTGCCCGACCTGCAAGGCGCAGCAGCCGATTCTCGAAAAGCTCGAAAGCGCGCCCAAATTCGGCGCGCTAAAAGTCTTCCGCGTGGATTTCGATAGCCAGAAGGGCGTCGTGCGCCAGTTCAAAGCGACGACGCAAAGCACATTGATCGTTTTCAAGGGCGCGACCGAGAGGGGCCGCTCCGTCGGCGACACCGACCCCGGGTCGATCGCCGCGCTGCTCAATAAGGCCTTATGAGGCGGGAAAGATGAGCATCGGCGCGATTGGGCTTGCGTTTCTGGCGGGAATTTTGTCGATCCTTTCGCCGTGCGTGTTGCCATTGTTGCCGCTGGTTCTCGGCGCGGCGGCGTCCCGGCACAGGTTCGGCCCAGCGCTATTGGCGCTTGGAGTCGCGGTCTCCTTCGTGGCCATTGGGCTGTTTGTCGCGACGATTGGCTTCGCGATCGAGATTGACGATTCCGTGTTTAGGTTCGGCTCCGCGATCTTGATGATCCTTTTCGGAATTGTCCTCGTCGCGCCGCCGTTGCAAGAGCGTTTCAGCGCCGCCGCCGGACCCTTGAGCGACAAGATCGACAGCGCCTTTCGCGGCTACCCGGCGGCGGGCGCGCTGGGCCAGTTCGGCCTTGGGCTCATGCTCGGCGCGGTCTGGAGTCCTTGCGTCGGGCCGACGCTCGGCGCCGCCTCGGTGCTGGCGGCGCGCGGCGAGAATTTGCAACAGGTGGCGTTGACCATGGCCGTCTTTGGGCTTGGGGCCGCGCTGCCGCTTTTGCTGCTCGGCGCCTTGTCGCGGCGGCTGATGTCGAGCTGGCGCGATTCATTGCTCGGCGCCGGCAAGCGCGTTAAGCAAGCTCTTGGCGTTTTGCTGATCGCCCTCGGCGTGCTGATCGCCTCGGGACTGGAAAAGGACGTGGAAACCGCTCTCGTCGCCGCCTCGCCCGCCTGGCTCACGCGATTGACGACAAGGTTTTAGCGCTCAAAACCGCGCCCAAACCGCACTGATGATTCCGCGCTCGGCCGGCGCGTTCGCGCCGAAGGGCGCGTAGACGAAACCGAGCTGGACCGAAAAAATTCGGTTCAAGTCATATACGCCGCTGACCTCGAACTTTTGCGCCGCGAAACTGCTCGCCGTGCTCGGCCACGGCGCGATGGCGGTGAAACTTTGCGCCATCAGCAGCACGGCGGGTTGAGGCCGCACGCCAAAGGTCAGATCGGCGCGGATTTCGTCGCCGTTCTGGCCGCGCGAGCGATAGCCAAGCTGCACGTCGAGGAAGGCCGGAAAGCCCCAGGTTTCCAAAGAGTGAAACATTTGCACCCGCGCGTCGACTTGCAGAAAGTCCCTCATGTCGAGATAGGTTTCGGCGGTGTGCGAGGCGGCGCGTAGGCTGCCCTCCAGCGAAAAATAATAGCCCGCGACCCTGCCGAGCCGGACGCGGGCGCCGATCGAGCCAAGCCCTAATCCGGCGTAGCTCGCGGCCGGCGACGCCGAAAACGGCGCTGGCGTGCTGCTCGATCCCTGGAAATCCATGCCGCCGCCCTGGCCCACCAAGGTCAGCCAATCCGCGGCGCCATATTCGACATAGCCGTCGAGTTCGAATTTGCGGTATTAGGTAGCAAACTAACCAAGCATGAAAAACAAAGAGCTTGCTCTTACGTAAGGCCAGCTATAGGTTCCGGCATGCCTGCTCATTAGCGATTCGGAGCCTCGATGACAGATACCCCAGAGACGCCAGAGGGTGACCAGAATAACCCACAACGGAAGGGTGGCCTAGTCCGCTCCCAACGATTGGACGCCGGTCGCAAGGCTGAGATCGGCCGGCTTGGCGCCGAGGCGAGATGGGGAAGCAAGAATCTTCCAACGGCAACCGACGAGGGCATCCTCAACATCGGCGATGCTCAACTTCCCTGCGCCGTTCTTGACACTAAACAGCGCGTTTTGACGCAGAGCGGCGTCATGAAGGCCCTTGGCCGGGCCCGCCAAGCCAAGGGGCGCCAGTATTACGATGGTGACGTCAACTTGCCGGCATTTTTGACCGCAAAGAACCTAAAACCTTTCATCCCCAATGAGTTATACGTGACGTCTAGTCAGATCGAATTTAGACGCAAGGAAGGGGGGAAGGCATTCGGCTATCCTGCGGAGTTGCTGCCGACGGTATGTCAGGTGTTTGTGGACGCCGACAACGCGGGAAAACTCGCAGCGAACCAGAAGCATATCGCTGAGCAAGCACGGCGATTGCTGAAGGGATTAGTAAACGTCGCCATTGTCAGTTTGATTGATGAAGCGACTGGTCACCAAGCGAAACGCGAAAAGGATGAGCTACAAAAAATCCTCGCCGCATATATTTCTCCTATCCTTTTACCTTATAAGGAAAAGATTCCGATTGAATTTTTCAAAGAGATGTTCCGCGTTTGGGGCTGGCCTTGGCCAGCAACAGAGTATTCTTATAAAGGTCCACGCGGGCCAAGATATGGCGGAAAGTTAATCAGGCAGTTAATTCTTGAGAATTTGCCGCCTGGTGTTCTCGATGAGCTAGATAAAAGAAACCCGCCAAACATTAAATGGCAGAGACGTCGGCGTATGAATGAACTTCTTACTAGTGATATAGGCAGGCCACATGTAGAGAAACTTGTTGCTAACATAACAATGCTGTTCACTCTATCTGACAACAAAAAACAATTCTGGAAACACTATCGGAGAGCGTTCAAAAGAGAGCCCCCGCAGATCGAGATGCAACTTGGTGACGAAGACTCAGACGCCTAAGCGCCTGAGTCCTCTCGTGGGGGCGGTTATTGGCCGGCGCCAGGGAAGCATTTGCAGGCTCTCCCCCTGGGGATCGACACCCCCCGCCTCCACCTTTCTTTTAGCAGAATCGCGGGGCCGTTTATAGGCTCATGCGCCCGCGTCGCGAGCCTTGAAGGTGACTGCATATGTCCCGCTATCGTCCGGACCCACAAAGCCGATACCGCGCGCCTCTAGGACAGCTTTCATTGCCCCTAGATTATTCCCAATCGGAACGCTCCGACCCTTTTCATAATTCCGGACGGTCGAAAGCCCGACGTTCGCGGCTGTCGCCAGATCGTCTTGCGAAATATCAAGAAATGCGCGAGCGGCGCGGCATTGAGCAGGGGTCATGTCGCATAGGTAACCCGTGCGCCGAAAATCGTCAAGAGCAACGAAAATCGTTATTGACACCTAAGATGCTAACGCTTATCGTTATGTCTAACGCAAAACGTTGGACAGCAACAGATGGCTCAGCACTTCCTCCTCTCCGCCGGCGCCCGCACCCTTTCCCTCGCGAAGGTCGCGCGCATGTCGGACGACGAAGCCCGCGACGCCTTCAAGCAAATCCGTTGGGCCGCGACCGAAGGCCAGCCAGTTTGCCCGCAATGCGGTTGCTGCGCCTCCTACGCCTATAAAACCCGCCCGCTGTTCAAGTGCCAAGGCTGCGACCATCAATACAGCGTGACGAGCGGGACGATTTTCGCCGGCCGCAAGCTCCCGGTTCGGGACTATCTTCTGGCTATCGCGATCTTCGTCAACAGCGTGAAGGGTCACAGCGCCCTTCAGCTTTCCCGCGAACTGTACGTGCAATACAAGACGGCTTTCGTTCTCTCCCACAAAATCCGCGAAGCCCTTGCGGCGGAAGTCGAGACGATGAAAGCCGGCGGCGAAGTCGAGGTCGACGGCGCCTATTTCGGCGGTTACGTGAAGCCTTCCAACTACAAGGAAAACCGCCGCGACCGTCGCCTTGCGGTCAACCAGAACGGCAAGCGCCGCGTCGTGGTCATCATGCGCGAGCGCAACGGCCGCACGCTTCCCTTCGTGTTCAAGAGCGAAGCCGAGTCCCTGCCGACGCTCGAAAGCCGGATCGACGCCAGCGCCACCGTTCATGCCGACGAAGCCGCGCATTGGGATCGCTTGCACGCCAAGTTCCTTACGAAGCGCATCAATCACGAATGGGCTTACTCAGACGAAGGCGCTTGCATGAACCAAGCCGAAAGCTTCTTCTCTCGTCTTCGCCGCGCCGAAGTTGGCCAGCATCATCATATCGCTGGCGCGTATCTCACGGCCTATTCCCGCGAGATCGCTTGGCGCGAAGATCATCGCCGCGTGTCGAACGGCGAGCAATATCTTATGATTGCCGCCGCTTCTCTGGCGCATCCCGTGTCGCGCCAGTGGAAGGGGTATTGGCAGCGATAGCCTCAGTGAGGAATGTTGTTCCTGCCTCCACGAGAACCGGCAATAGTAACAAGGCATGGGTCCGCAAGGGCCCCATCAGGTTCCGCATCGTCAGACTGTGATTGCGACGATAGAGATAGAAGCTGCTCGCGCAGTCTTGCTAACTCATCGCGCTGTTTTTCAAATGCTTCCGTCTGTTCCGCCAGCAGCGAATCCTGCTTTTGCAGAAGGTCCATCAAGCTCTTGTGCTCTTTATGCGCTCTAGCAATAGCTTCTCCCGGCGCGGGGACTCGGCGTCCCAGTCGCACAGCCTCGTCAGTCCATTCCAGAATTGCGCTTTGGAGATTTTCGAGTGCTTCTGCGCGAGTTTCCCCGCCCGCCATGCATCCCTTGAGGTCGACAGCCAACGCCATGTAGCCGCCGCCGTCCGCATCTCCAATCGCACTGATCGCGACCGGATACTTGCCGGCATCCACCGGGTTTTTCTGGTCAGCCATTTTGTTTCTCCTGCGCCTTAGCCAGCAAGTGAGCCTCAACAAGTCCTAAGAAAGCCCTTATATATGGGGCTTTAACTGGCTTGTTTGCTGGAATCGTTTGGATTCCGCCCTTTATTAGTTGGCTCGATACCTTGTAATGAGATCCGCGACTCGGCGAAGCAAAGACATTCCAACTTTGTCGCAAATCGACCCGATATCATCGATCGTCCAATCTCCTCTGGGATTGGACTTCATTCTATCGAGGAGTTTTGGCCTAGCTGCTCGACTGGCTATCGCGCCCGGCGCAACTGACGACTCTGACTTTGGCTCAATCGTGCGTGGCGGCATCGCGTAGCCTTTTCCTATGTTCGGCCGGCTATATAAGGATGCCACCCCCAATGTCCAGCCGAACAGCGGTGCCCGCAACCATCATATTCCCACGGGCGTCTTGAGCGTATCTGATCGAACCGCTAGCCAACGCCTAGTCCGCGATGCGCCAAACCGCTACGCCAGCCCCATTCTTCCCCCCCATCACCAGCCCCTTAGTCCGCAGCTTCTGCATGGCATTGGAGGCTCTCTCGACGTATTCCCTCAGCAGCACCTTGTCCTTGGGATCTTGCTTGAAGTGGCGAAGGAGAGCGGTCGCCAGTTGGCTTGTCGATCTCGGCTCCTTCGCCGTGCGCAGTTCATCCATGATCGCGCGGCCTAGCTGGCCTTTCTCAAACATGACACTGCGTTGCGGGCCAGCTTTGTCGTCTAGCTCGCCGTCATAGCCGAAGGCGCGGAGAACGCGATTCGTCGCGGCTATGTCGTTTCGAAGCTCGGCTATCCGAGCGAAACAGCGGTCAAGCTCGTTGACCAATTCGCCACGCTTTTTGA